>Ga0315902_10001219_pt1 | contig 41614 bp, 37 predicted proteins | sample LakEriMetagenome_9_FD_203523 | JGI IMG/M metagenome (GOLD analysis project Ga0315902, IMG submission 203523) | Freshwater fungal communities from buoy surface, Lake Erie, Ohio, United States - Buoy 12 MA117 | ecosystem: Environmental > Aquatic > Freshwater > Lake > Lake biofilm | place: USA...
GCGCGGAAGGCCGCCATGTCATCAGGCGACAGCTGCTGAATCGCCGCTTCGATTTCTTCGACTGTGCTCATGGACGTCAGTATACCTCTTGAGCTCGCCGCTGCCAACGTCTGTTATCCGGGCTAACAATTATTAGCCGGAATCCTGGCGGCCCTAAGTCTGGCCTGCTGGCCGGATAATCCTGGGCCGAGTCCGGATAACACGGCGACGGATTCCGCCTAATCCCGGATGTGGCGAAAACCCTACCGTCCTAATAAAGCACAGCAAGTCTCGCGCTGTCAACGACTTCGGTCGCGAGGAGTCCTGTGGAGATGGATGGAAGCCGGCGGTATTAGGCTGCCATTCGTAGAGCGTTTCGGGCGGACACGAACGAAACGCCACGCGGACAACACTCCGACCGGCCACAGACGTGCTACCACTTGACGGCATGTGTACGCGTGTTCATATTTTTCGAAAACCCGCAGGAGAGCCGCGTTTATGAGTTCCCTGGCCATTCCGCACGCACGAACGGGCGTCGCGACACCGCAGCCCCAAACCGCCCAACCCCAAAGCCCGCGGCTGCTTGACCTCGTGCGAACGCGGCTCCGCACGCTTCATTATTCGAAGCGTACCGAGGAGGCGTATGTTGGCTGGCTCGTGCGTTTCATCCGCTTCCATGACATGCAACACCCGTCCACGCTAGGCGGGCCCGATGTGGAGAGGTTTCTTTCGCACCTCGCGACAAAACGGCATGTTGCCGCCAGCACGCAAAACCAGGCGTTCGCGGCCATCCTGTTTCTTTACAAGCACATCCTCGATCGCGAACTGCCGCCGCTCAATGCCGTGCGGGCAAAGCGGCCGGAGCGGCTGCCGGTGGTCTTGAGCCGCACCGAAGTCCGCAGGGTGATTGCGCACCTTCCGCGCGACCCGATGGCCCTGATGGTGGAATTGCTCTACGGCACCGGCATGCGAGTCCTCGAGTGCTGCCGGCTCCGTATCAAGGATCTCGACTTCGACCGGCATCAGATCGCTGTCCGTGAGGGCAAGGGGAACAAGGATCGGATGGTTCCGCTGCCGGCCAGCCTGACTGGGCGGCTGCATGAGCAGGTGCATCGCGTCGCACAGTTGCACCGGGAGGACGTCGGGGCTGGCCGGGGAAGCGTTTGGATGCCGACGGCGCTGGCCACGAAATACCCAATGGCGGCGCGTGAACTCTGCTGGCAGTATGTGTTCCCCTCCGTGCGGCTCAGCCTCGACCCCAGGACGCCGGACGGCATCCGCCGGCGGCATCACGTCGACGAATCATCGCTCCAAAAGGCGGTGCGGCGTGCGGCCAATCGGGCCGGCATCCGCAAGAAGATCGCCTGCCACGCTTTTCGGCACAGCTTTGCCACGCACCTCCTGGAATCGGGTGCCGACATCCGAACGGTGCAAGACCTCCTCGGCCACGCCGACGTGACCACGACGCAGATCTACACGCACGTGCTCCAGCGCGGGGCGTGCGGCGTGGTCAGTCCTCTCGATCGCCTATGACGATGCCCGCCGAGCGGGGCAGGATGGCGGTTGTGGCCACGGGCGGTAGCCTCAACGCGTCGCAACACCGCCCCGCTCCGCAGCCGCTCGTCGCGGGGCCACTGGTCGGCTTGACGCCGTCGGCCAGCTGCCTGGGCAGACCGAAGGGGCGTATGCCGCCAGCGCCATCGATCAACCCCAGAGCCTCGCGGGATAGGCGCCGGCGGCGACCAATTTCGCGATGCTCGCCTGCACGATGGGGCGGTCCTCCACATACGTCACGCCGAACCAGCGGCTGGCAGTGGGCAGCACTTCACAAGTCGCCTGACCGCTTTTCACGAGGTCGCCCACGGTGAGCGGGATATAGCACTCGCTCTTCGGCTCCGCGGCATGAGCGGTGAGAAACTCGCGAAACGACGTTTCGAGCTGCGGGAAGATCCGGGGCGTGAAGCCCCACATGTTCATCGACACGGGCTCCTGCCCCGTCAGCTTCTCGACCACGCCGTCGGCGACATTCTCCACGCCGTCGGCCGTGCGGGCGATCTGCTTCAACTCGCGGATGTCGGTGAGGAAGCCGCGGGCGTCGGTGCGGCACACGCCGCGAGCCACGCTGCCGTGCTCGGAGAGCGTGTTCGCGAGGGTGAAGCCGACCATGCAATAGGCGGTCGAGTCGACCGGCGAATCGGCCAGCCGCCTGCCGAGCACGGCAAAGGCTTCGTGACCGTAGAAGTCGTCCGCGTTGATCGCGGCGAACGGTGCGGCAACAGCCTCGCGACCGCAGAGGATCGCGTGGGTCGTGCCCCAAGGCTTCTCCCGGCCCGGCGGCACGACAAACCCCGCTGGCAGCGCGTCGATCGCCTGGAACGCCAGCGTGACGTCCACATGTCGCTCGAACCGGGCCACGATCCGCTCGCGGAACTCCCGTTCGAAGTCGCGGCGAATCACGAACACCACCCGGTCGAAGCCCGCGCGGATGGCATCGAACACCGAGTAGTCGAGGATGGTTTCGCCCCCCGGCCCCATCGGGTCGAGCTGCTTGAGGCCGCCGTATCGGCTGCCCATGCCGGCGGCAAGAATGAGAAGAGTCGGTTTCATAGGGAGCAGGATACGGCCGCCGCTCCCGGGCCACCAGTGGCGGGCCGCATTGCCCGCCGTGGCCCACGAGGCATACGCTTCCCGCCGGTGCCACTGTGTATGAACTCTTCGCGCACACCGCCGACCTCGGAATCCGTGTGCAGGCGGCCACGCTCGGTGACCTCATGGCCGACGCCGCCCGCGGGCTGTTCACCGTGATCGCCGGCGACCTGGCGCAGATCGATGCCGTCGAGGAGCGGCCGTTCGCCCTGCCCGGCACCGACCCGACCTGGCTGCTGCACGATTGGATGAGCGAATTGCTCGCCGTCTTCGAGATCGAGCGGCTCCTGCTTTGCGAGTTCACGGTCACGGTGGACGACACCGGCTTGCGGGCGACCGCCCGTGGCGAAAGGTTCGACCCGTCCCGCCACACGCTGGCCCACGAGATCAAGGCCGTGACACAGCACCTGCTCGATGTCCGTCACGGGCCCGCCGGCTGGGAAGCGGAGTTCATCGTTGACATCTGACCCAATCTGACCCGCGAGGAGCCGCCGCGCCATGCCCGACACCGGCGATACGACTGACCGGTCCTACACCGGGCCGTTGGAGCGCGTGGACGACTGCACGTGGCGGATTCCTCGCTCCTACAAGCCGGGCATGCTGGCCGACGGGCTGATCTTCACCGACGAGCGGCTGCTCCCACAGTTGCGCAGCGACCGTGCCGCCGAGCAGGTGGCCAACGTTGCCTGCCTCCCGGGCATCCAGGGGGCGAGCCTCGCCATGCCCGACATCCACTGGGGCTACGGCTTCTGCATCGGCGGCGTGTGCGCCACCGATCCGGCCGCCGGCGGAGTCGTGTCGCCCGGAGGCGTGGGCTACGACATCAATTGCGGCGTGCGGCTGGTGCGCACGAACCTCCGGCTCGCCGACGCGCAGCCGCTGATCATGCAACTGGTCAATCAACTGCTTCGCGACGTGCCGGTCGGGGTGGGGCAGGGGGGCCGCTACGTGTTCTCCCCCGCCGAACTGCGCACGCTCATGGCCGAAGGCGTGCCGTTCCTCGCGCGGCGCGGGCTGGCCACCCCCGACGACGTGGCCTGCGCGGAGGCCGAGGGCTGCATTCCCGGGGCGATGCCCGATTCGGTGAGCGATCGGGCGTTGGCCCGTGGCGCCGACCAGTGCGGCACCGTCGGCGCCGGCAACCACTTCATCGAGGTGCAGGTCGTGGACCGCGTGGCCGACGAGCATGCCGCCGCCGCCTTCGGCCTCCACGAAGGCCAGATCTGCGTGCTCATCCACTCCGGCTCCCGGGGCCTCGGCTACCAGGTGTGCGACGACGCCCTGCGGGCGCTGCGGGACGCGCCCGCGAAATACGGGGTGTCGCTGCCGGATCGCCAGCTCGTCTGCGCACCCGTCGAAAGCCCCGAGGGCCGCCAGTACCTCGGCGCGATGCGGGCCGCGGCCAACTACGCCTTCTGCAATCGGCAGCTGCTCATGTGGCAGGTTCGCGACGTCTTCGCGCGGGTGTTCGGAAAGTCGTGGGAGGCGCTCGGCATGACGCTCCTCTACGACGTGGCCCACAACATGGCGAAGATCGAGGAGCACGACGTGGCCGGCGGCCGGCGGCCGGTGTGCGTGCACCGCAAGGGGGCGACGCGGGCCTTTCCCGCGGGGCATCCCGATGTGCCGGATCGCTACCGCGCGATCGGCCAGCCCGTGATCATCCCGGGCGACATGGGGCGGGCGAGCTGGGTGCTGGTGGGCGGGCCGCGATCGCTGGAACGCTCGTTCGGCACGACCTGCCACGGCGCCGGCCGCTGCCTCTCCCGCACGGCGGCCACGAAACTCGCCCGCGGCCGCAACATCCAACACGAACTCGCCCGCGCGGGGGTCGTCGCCCGCAGTCGCAGCCGCGAGGGCCTCGCGGAAGAGCAGCCGGCGGCCTACAAGGACGTGGATCTCGTGGTGGAGGTCGTCCATCGAGCAGGATTGTCTTCCAAGGTGGCCCGCCTCCGGCCCTTGGGCGTGATCAAGGGCTAGCTGCCCTTGGAAAAAGCCCTCCATGGCCTTTTCCACTTGATCGACCGCAGGCAACGCCGAGGGTTGCCTGGGTCGATGACCCTCGCATCCCGCTCGGGCAGGCTTATTCCACAGCCTGCTAGGACGCATCGGCCTCGACGCCCCAGAGCCCGCGTGCATGTCTGCCGCGTATGATTTCTCATCCTTTCAGAGGTCGACTTGTCATGCAAAACACCCTATCGCGACGGATCGGTTTCGTGACGGGAGTCATCGCCCTGCTGGCGGTCGGTTCCGCGCTCGGCTGGGCCTTGGCGCAACCGCCGAGCGAACCCTCCGCCGGCACCCTGGCCGAACGCCATGCCGACCTCCACGCCCGCTACGCGGAAGCCCGGCTGCGGTTCGCGGAGACCCGACTGCAAAAGGCCGAACGACTCAATGCGATCTCGCCGGGCCTCGTCACGGAAACCGACATGCGGGCGTTGCGAGGCCGAATCGAGCTGTTGCGGGACGATGTGGCCGCCACGCGCGAGCAGCCCCACGGCAACACCTTCGCCGCCCAGCGGCGGGCCGCCCGCCTGGCCGTGCGGCTTGCCGAGGTGGATCTTGCGGATGCGCATGCGGTCAACAGCCGCAAGGCCGACGCCGTCGGACCGCTCGATCTGCGGATGCGCGAGATCCGGCTGGAAGTGGCGCGGCTGCGGGCGGAAATCTGGGACGACCCGGCCTTCCTGGCATCGCCGAATGACGTTCTGCAGATGCAGATCGACCAACTCGCCGACAAGGTTCACGACCTGCTGCTCGCGGTCGACAACGCGCCCACTATCGACCGCCGCTGACGGTGTCCGGGAGCAACGCGGTCGATGCAATCGACGCGTTCCGCCGCCCCCCGGTCACCGCTGCACCGGCTCCACCGCGGCCCGCTCCCACTTGGTTTCCGGCCGGCCAAAGTCGCGGAGCAGCTCCAGGACCCGCTCGTCCTCCACCTGGGCGAAGTCACGGTAGAACTGCCCGATTGCCCAGAAGGCCTCGGGCTCCTGCAGGCACACGATGCGGTCGCAGAGCGGCCGCAAGGCGTCGATGCGGTCCGGGGCGCCCACGGGCACGGCGACGATGATCTGCCGGGCCCCCGCCGCCCGGACGGTGTGCAGGGCCGCGATCATGGTCGCCCCGGTCGCCACGCCGTCGTCGGTGACGATCACCGTGCGTCCCGCGATCGACGCCTGGGGCCGCACCGCGCGGATGAGTGCCCGCCGCCGCTCGATCTCGGCCAGTTGCCGCTTGCGTTCCGCTTCCACGTAGGCGTCACCGGCGTCGGTCATGGCGCTGGCAAAGTGGTTCAGGTACACCTCGCCCGACTCCGACACGGCGCCGAGCGCCAGTTCCGGCTGGTGCGGCGCCCGCAGTTTCCGTGAGAGCACCACGTCGAGTTCCGCGCCCAGCCCGCGGGCCAGGACGGCACCGATCTCCACACCTCCGCGCGGGATCGCCAGCACGAGCGGCTTCTCGAGCGCCTCGCCGCGGAGCCGTTCCACCAGCATCCAGCCCGCCTCTTCGCGGTCGGCAAACGTGATCGCATTGCGGTTCATGGTCGGTCTCGCGCGTTGCGGATGGAAATGTCAGGCCTGCATGTGCAGGTGCTTGGCGAACCACTCGGCGGCCAGGCGGGCCGCCTCCCCGAGCGTGCCCGGCTCCTCGAAGAGATGCGTCGCCCCGGGCACCACGGCCAGACGCCGCTCGCACTCGAGCAGCGCGTAGGCCCGCTCATTGAGCGCGAGCACCTCAGTGTCGGCCTCGCCCACGATGAGCAGCGTGGGCACGTGGACCGCGGCGAGTTTGCGACCGGCGAGGTCGGGCCGCCCGCCGCGGGAGACGACCGCCGCCACCCGCGGCTCGCGGGCGGCCGCCACGAGCGCGGCCGCCGCCCCGGTGCTGGCGCCAAACAGTCCGAGCGGCAGGTGCCGCGTCTGCTCGAGCCCCGCCACGAACCGCACCGCCGCCAGGAGTCGTTCCGCGAGCAGGGCCACGTCGAACACGTTGACACGGTCGGTGGCCTCCTGCTCCGTGAGCAGGTCGAAGAGCAGGGTGCCGATCCACGATTCGTGGAGCACCGACGCGACGAACGTGTTTCGCGGGCTCGAGCGGCTCGAACCGCTGCCGTGCGCGAAGAGCACGAGGCCCGTCGGCGGCGCCGGCAGACAGAGCCGGCCCGGCAACGCGAGGGCCGCACCCTTCGCACCGGTGGCCGGGATCGACACGTCGAACGATTCGACCGCGTGGACGAGCGTCATGATTCGGCTCCTGCGGAAGATCCGCCCCGATGCAGAGCGTGGTTGTGCGGACGCTCCAGGTGGACGGCGGCGGCCTGCGGACCCTGGTCCCCCTCCTCCTCGGTGAAGAGCACCGGGCTACCCACGTCGGCCATGCGAAAGTCTTGGTCGGAGATCGCATGGCGGTGGAAGTAGATCTCGCGGCCGTCGGGCGTGGCGATGAAGCCGTATCCTTGGAGCGGGAAGATCTGCGTGATCCGCCCCCTGGCCCGCGGCGTATGGGCCTTCTCGGCACCCCTCAGGCGGCGGACGTGGTCCTCCAGCCGTCGCCGTGCGGCCAGGAACGCGTCGCGGAGGGCCACGAACACGTCCTCGTGGGCGTGGTCGAGGTGCTGGTCGCGGTTGATGACGATCTCGCCTCCGGGCACGACGAGATCGACGCGCACCGCGTAGAGACGGCCTTCGCGGTGGTGACGGTGTGGCTGGGCGACGACCACGTGACAGCCGGTGATCCGGTCGTAGAGCCGCTCGAGTTGTGCGACGTGCTCGAGAGCGGCGTCGCGGACGGCCTCGTCCACGGGCAGGTCGTCGAACGACACCTGGGGTTCGGTCTGCATGGCTCGCATCTCCTCGTCACAGGAGACGCCGCATCCCGGCCGCGTCGGCGAACCATACCCCGCGGCCCATGCCGCGTCACGCGCGATGAATCGCCGCCCGGTATTCAGCGGCCGCGGCCGCGAAGGACACCTTCTCGCGCTCGGCCGCGCGATTCCTCACTCGACCATGCAGGGGAGCGTCGCGGTGGCGGATGCCCCCGCGATCGCGTCGCTGACGGCGAGCTCGACGCGGCACGCCCCGGCAGCCGATTCGGGCAGCCGCACCACGTAGCGGGCGAAGTAGTCTTGGCGGCGGGCCGGACAGGTCTCGGTGATCGGCTCGAATTTCCAGGCATGCACTTCGCGGCCCTCACCGTCCACCAGCCGCAGGTTCGCGTCGATCGCCGTTCTGAAGCCCGCTGCCGACTCCGCGGCCGACAGCCCATCGAGTTCGAAGTAGACGATCACTTCCTGGCCGGGCTGGAAGCGATCCGCGGGAAACCGCTCCACGTTGCCCCAGGCGCGGACCCGCGAGGCGAAGCAGGCGTTCCGCACCACCAGCGGCGGCCGGGCTACGGCGGCCGGCGGATCAGGCGGTGTCGCCGGAGCGGGTGTGGCACCGGGAGGCAGTGGCGCGGCTGGCCCCGCTGGCGGCTCCGGTGCGACGACGGCGGCGAGCGCCGCGGCAGGCGGGGCGGCCGCCTCTCCGGGGGCCGATTCGGTGGGCGCCTTGGCGACCACGTGCGGCTCGGGCATCGGCTCCGACTCGGACGCAGCCCGACGCTCGACTGCGGCGGCCGGCTTGTCGGCCAGTGTGGCGGAGAAGGCCTCGATCACGACCGGCCAGTCTTCCTGCTGCGTCGCCTGCAGCGTCTCGACGAGCGCGGCCTGGGCTGCGGCGTCGAGGGTGCCGATCCGTGCCAGTCGCTCCACCGCCTCCTCGATCGCCGCCTGCCGACGTTCCGCGTCGGCCCTGTCCACCGCGACATCGTCGGCCACTCGATCCGCGGGATCGGACGTGGCCGCCCCCGCAGCGGCGGGCACCTCGGCCGCGGATTCCGCGGCATGCTCGGACATGTCCCACAACGCATCGCGCAGATAGGCGGTGGTGAGTGCCGACGTGCAGCCGGCTTGGAAGACGATGCCGGCTGCCAGGACCAGCAGACGGACGGCGTTCACGATGCGGGTGTGGCGCATGAAGTTGATCGCTCTCGCTGCAGGAGGCCTCCACCGACGGCCGGGGAGGCCCCATCGAGCCAGGAAGTTAGGGGCCGACACACGCCTGGGGCAAGGTCAACCGGCACGGTCGACCGGGCTGGCAAACTGCGCAGGTCTGCTAGAATCCGCATCCGCGTTCAGGAAGTTCGACTTTTCAGAGGATTTCCGCCTCATGCCCCCCGCCACTTTCGATCAGGAGACGGTGCCCTCCACATGGTCGCACCGCCATCTGCTCGACCTCGAGCGGCTCACTCCCGCGGAAATCCGCCTTCTCCTCGACACCGCTGCCCTCTTCAAGGAGGCCACCGACGGGTGCCGGCGTAAGCTCGCCGTGCTCACCGGCTCGACGATCGTCAACCTGTTCTTCGAGAACTCCACCCGCACCAAGACGAGTTTCGCGCTGGCCGCGCGGCGTCTGGGCGCGGACGTCGTCGACTTCGCTGCTTCTTCCAGCAGCCTCTCCAAGGGGGAGTCGTTCATCGACACCGCCAAGAATCTGGAGGCGATGGGCGTGGACGCGGTCGTGGTCCGCCACTCGACTCCCGGCACGCCGCACCTGCTGGCCCAGCATCTCTCCGTCGGCGTGATCAACGCCGGCGACGGTCCGCACGAGCACCCCACCCAGGGCCTGCTCGACATCTTCTCGATGCGCGAGCGGCTCGGCCACCTCGCCGGCGGCGGCAGCGGCGATCTCAGCGGCGTGACGGTGGGCCTCGTTGGCGACATCGCCCACAGCCGTACCGCCCGGTCCAACCTCTGGGGGCTCGTCAAGCTGGGCGCGAAGGTCATCCTCTGCGGCCCGCCGACGCTCGTTTCGGACCGCTGGCGGGAGTTGGGCGTGGAGGTGTCGCACGATCTCGATGCGATCGTGCCGCGGTGCGACGTGCTCAACCTGCTGCGGATCCAGTTCGAGCGACAGAACACCCGCCCCTTTCCGTCGGTGCGGGAATACGCCCACCTCTACGCCATGACGGGCGAGCGGCTGAAACGAGCCAAGAAGGACCTTCTGATCCTCGCCCCTGGCCCGATCAACCGGGGCGTGGAGGTGACCGCCGACGTCGCCGACTGCCCGCAGTCGCTGATCCTCGACCAGGTGACCAACGGCCTGGCGGTGCGCATGGGCGTGCTCTGGCTGACGTGCGGCCCGCGGCGGGCCGCCGGCACGGATCGTTCCGCTCCCTTCACCCCCGCGAGCATCGTCTGATGGCCACGCTCCTCATTCGCGGCGGCCGCGTGATCGATCCCGCCCAGGGCATCGACCGGGTCGACGACGTGCTGGTCCGCGACGGCCTGATCGTGTCGGTCGGCCATGCCGGCGGCCAGCCGTTGGGCCGACCCGACGAGACGATGGACGCCACCGGCCTGATCGTCGCCCCGGGCCTGATCGACATGCACGTGCACCTCCGCGAGCCGGGCCGCGAGGAGGACGAGACGATCGAGACGGGCACGCGGGCCGCCGTGGCCGGCGGCTTCACGAGCGTCGCCTGCATCCCGAACACCGAGCCCCCGATCGACACCCAGGCGGCGGTCGAGTTCATCCATCAGAAGGCGGCTCGGGCCGACAACTGCAACGTCTTCGTCGTGGCCTGCGTGAGCCGCGGCCGCGAGGGGAAGGAACTCGCGGATATCGGCCAGCTCGTGGAAGCGGGAGCGGTCGCGTTCAGCGACGACGGAGCGCCGGTCTATGACGCGGAACTCATGCGGCGCGGCTTCGAGTACTGCCGGATGTTCGACAAGCCCGTGCTCGCCCACGAGGAGGTCCTGGAGCTCTCCCGCGGCGGCGTGATGCACGAGGGGCTGGTGTCGCTGGTGCTCGGCCTCACCGGCATGCCCGCGGCGGCCGAGGAGGTGATGATCGGCCGCGACATCGCCCTCTCGGAGGTGACGGGGGGCCGCCTGCACGTGATGCACGTCTCGACCGCCGGCGGCGTGGCGTTGATTCGCGAGGCGAAGCGGCGCGGCGCCCGAGTCACGGCCGAGGCCTGCCCTCATCATTTCACGCTCACCGACGAGAACCTCCGCGGCTTCGACGCCAACTTCAAGATGAGCCCACCGCTGCGGACGGCAGCCGACGTCGAGGCGATCATCGCGGGCCTCGTCGACGGCACGATCGACTGCATCGCCACCGACCACGCCCCCCACGCCCGCGAGAAGAAGATGCTGGAACTCGACCGGGCGCCGTTCGGGATTCTCGGCCTGGAGACGGCGGTGGGGCTGGCGGTGACGAGGCTCATCGTCCCCGGCCGCATCGGCTGGCCGCGGCTCATCGAGGCGCTGAGCACGCTGCCGGCGCGGATCCTGGGCCTGAGCCGAGGCACGCTGCGTCCGGGAGCGGCCGCCGACATCACGCTCATCGACCCCAACCTGTCCTGGCGGGTGGACGTGAGGCAGTTTCACTCCAAGAGCGTGAACTCGCCGTTCGACGGCTGGACGCTCCAGGGCAGGGCGGTGGCCACGATCGTGGGAGGCCGGGTGAAGCACCGGCTCGTTGGTTGACCGCGGCCGCCCGCAACGCGGCCCCCTGACCGCGGCGGACACGGGCCATGAAGCTCATCATCGACGGCTACAACCTGCTGCATGCATCCGGCGTGTTCGGTGCCACCCGTGGCCCGGGCGGCTTCGAGCAGTCGCGGCGGGCCCTGCTCGACATGCTCGCCGAATTGCTGGGCGCCGAGGCCGCCAACACGGTGGTCGTGTTCGACGCCGCCCGGGCTCCCGATGGCCTGCCGGGCCGCTCCACGCATCGCGGCATCCGCGTCTGGTTCGCCCGCGAATATCCCGACGCTGATTCGCTGATCGAGGAACTGGTGGAAGACGCGACGTCGCCGCATCTGATGGTGGTGTCGAACGACCGTCGCCTGCAGGCGGCGGCGAGACGGCGGCGGGCGAAGGCCGTGTCGTGCGCCGAGTGGCTGGCGGAGGCGCGGGCGGCCCGCCGCGCGCCGCGGGCGGGCGACACGAAGCCACCGGAGCCCGGGCCGGAAGGCGCCGAGTTTTGGAAGCGGTATTTCGACCTCTGAAGCCGCGGCTCGGGTTGGATTTTTCGTGCCGGTGGGTATGAATGCTGGGAAACAACGCTGACCGGAGGTGCCAGGGTGGCTGCGATGCAAACGGATCGTTCCTCGTTGATTGTGGGCATCCTGCTGGTCGCCGTCGGCGGAGGCTGGCTGCTCAGCAGCCTGGGCTTCATCCCGACCGTCGACTGGGCGTGGACGCTCGGGCTGGCGATGATCGGTGTCCTCGCCGTGATCCTCTCGGGCTTCGACAAGGTGTCGTTCGTCGTCAGCGGCTTCTTCGGATTGGCGAGCCTGTTCTCCATCCTCCGACAGACGGGAACGCTGACCACGGAGGTCGAAGTGCCGCTGCTGGTGCTCGCCGCCGGCGTTCTGCTGCTGATGGCCCGCAGCCCGGCGATCCCGCCGCCGCGATGGATCGACAAGGGCTAGCGCGAGCGGCGGCCTGCGTGCCGGGGCCGCCTCAGGCTTTGGCCCACTTCGCCAGTTTGCGGTCGAGCGTCGACCGCTCGATCCCGAGCATCGCGGCGGCCTTCGTCTTGTTGCCGCCGACGGCCTCCAGCGTCGCCAGCACGTGGCGGTGCTCCACTTCGTCGATCGTGGCGGGCACGAAGGCCGGGGCCCGGCCGACCGACTGCCGGCCGGTCTCGCCCGGCACGGCGAGATGGCTGAGCGCCATGTCGTGGACGTCGATCCATTCGCTCTGGGCCAGCACCACCGCCCGCTCGACACAGTTGCGAAGTTCGCGGATGTTGCCCGGCCACTGGTAGGCCCGCATGGCCTGCAAGGCCGCGGGCGTGAAGCCGCTGATCCGGCGGCCGGTCTCGGCGGCGAACCGCTGCAAGAAGTGCTCCGCGATCGCCTCCACGTCCTCCGGCCGGCGCCGCAGCGGCGGCACCAGGATCTCCACGACCTTGAGGCGAAAATACAGGTCACGGCGAAACTCGCCCGCCGTCACCGCATCCTCGAGATTGCGGTTCGTGGCCGCCACGACCCGCACGTCGACCTGCACACGGGCGCTGCCGCCGACCCGCTCGAAGGGATGCCCCTCGAGCACGCGGAGAAACTTGGCCTGGATGCTGGGGCTCATCTCGCCGATCTCGTCGAGCATCAGCGTGCCCTTGTGGGCCGACTCGAACTTGCCGAGCTTTCGTTCCGTGGCCCCGGTGAAGGCGCCCTTTTCGTGGCCGAAGAGTTCGCTCTCCAGGAGCGTCTCCGAAAGGGCGGCGCAGTTGAGGCACACGAAGGGACCGCCACGGCGGTCACTTGACTCGTGGATCGCCCGGGCGACGAGCTCCTTGCCGACGCCACTCTCACCGCGGATGAGCACGGTGGCCTTCGTGGCGGCCACCCGCCGCAGCTGTTCCACGATCGCCTGCAGGGCGGGGCTCGCCACCACCATGGGCGTGTCCTCGCCGAGCCGCCGCCGCAGCCGCTCGTTCTCGTCGGCGGTGTTGGCGAGCTTCGTCGACAGGGCCGCACGAGCGGAAAAGTTCTCCAGCGCCACGCCGAGGGCGTCGCACACGGCGATGACGAACTCGAGATCATCCGGCGTGCACTCGCGGTCACGGGCCAACACCTCGAGGTGGAGCACGCCGACGACAATGCCCCGCGCGCGAATCGGAGCCGAAATCGTTCCCGACGGATCGTCTGGCGACCGCTTCGCATCGGGGCTCGCCGTGGCCAGCAGCGCCTCATCGGCCGCGATCACGGCCGCCGCCACGCCGGCGGGCGTGCCGCCGACCGGCCAGGGATCGGGAACCGATGCCAGCGCCACAAGTGAATCCACCGGTCCGGCGGACGGCCCCCGCGCATGCGACAGGTCGCCGACGTGCGGAGGCAGGAGCACGACGCCGCGGGCGGCGCCGCACCCCTGAACCGCGGATTCCAACGCCAGCTTGGCCATCGCCTTGAGGTCGTCGGCCCGCCCGAGCGCGAAGGCCAGCCGGCACAGCTCCGCCGCCGCCCGTCCCACCCGCGGCACGCTCTCCGCCGCCTCGCGCATGTTCTCCAGGAGTCGGCTCCGGGCCCGCCGGTGCGTGATCGACGCCTGCCAGGCCTGCATCTCGGCCGACAGCGGCGCCGGACCGGTGCCGACGAGCGTCAGATTCGGGTCGGTGGGTGGTTCGCCCTCGCAATACGTCACCTCCGTGAGGCCGATGGCGATCACGTCTCCCGGCGTCAGCAACCGCTCCGCGGTGATCACGTGCCCGCCCACGAGCGTGCCGTTGCGGCTCCCCAGGTCGCGGATCGACCACCCCTGGCCGGTCGGGACGATCTCGGCATGCATCCGACTCGCCCGCTCGTCGTTGATGACGATTCCGTTGGCGGTCGCCCGGCCCAGGGAGACGGTTACACCTGCCGCGAGCCTGGTCACGCTGCGACCGGAGACGGGGTCCCGAACGATCAAATACGCAGAAATGGCTCGGCCCTTCGCCAAAGTTCACCACGACTCCCGGCCGGCCGGGCGCCCGGCCGGCACCGCCGTTCGTGATCATGCACCAGCCGAGCCGGTTTGGCGATAGGCCGGATTGCCCGAAAAAACACCCACATCGGGCTCCGAACCGGGTTTGCTGGAAATTCATGGCCGACTTACCATGACTTCGGCCGTTGGGCCGACACTCGATTCCCAGATCCAGATCCGCGACCGCACTCGGAGAGCCCGCCATGACGCCCACTTCCCACGCCCTGCGGCTCCGGCTGCTCGGCCTGCGCCGCGTTGTTGCCTTCGCCTGCATGGCGGTTCTCATCACCTGGATGGTCGCCGGTCGGGCCGACGCACAAATCGGCGGCATGGGCGGCATGGGCGGCGGTTTCGGTCGATTCGGCTTCGGAGCGGTGGGCGGCATCTCGATCGACACCGACGGCATCATCCGCTCCATGGACGCCGGCGCCGTCGAGTCACTGGCCAAGGAGCGCCGCGCCGCATTGGCGAACGCGACGCTGCCGGCGAAGCCCGGCGAATTGCGCAAGGTGTCGCTCGCCAAGATCATCACCGCCGTCGCCGACAGAGCGGCGAAGAGCCAGCCACTGCCGGTCGACCTGCTCCTGCTCGGCGGCCTGGAACGAGTCACGCATGTGTTCGTCGATCCCGAAGGCCACGACATCGTGCTCGCCGGCCCCGGCGACAAGCCGATCGTCGATGCCGCGGGCAACTTCGTCGCCGCCGGCAGCGGCCGGCCGCTGCTGCTCCTGGAGGATCTGATCGTGGCACTGCGATCGATCGAGCAGGCGCGGGCGGGGGGCATCCAATGCTCGATCGATCCCACGCCTGAGGGCATCGCCCGCCTGCAGAATTTTCTGGCGGCGCACAAAACGATGGGGCCCGCTCCTCAGGCCGTGTTTCGCGGCATGGAGGAGGCGCTCGGTCCGCAGCAGGTCCGCGTGGGGGGCGTGCCCTCCGACAGCCGCTTCGCCCGCGTGCTCGTCGCAGCCGACTACCGCATGAAGCGGATCGGCATGGGCCTGGAGCCGTCCGGCGTCAAGGAATTGCCGAGCTACCTGGCGCTGGTGCCCGCCGGCGGCAGGGCCTCGTCCCTGCCACGGTTCTGGCTCGAGGCCGAATACGATCCGATCGCCCGCGATCCCGACGAACTCGCCTGGCGGCTCTCGGGACGCCGCATGAAGTGCCTCACGGAGACCGACGTGGCCGCCCGGGGCGGGATGCAACGTGGCGCCGGCGCCGCCGACGCGGTCGCGGAGAAGTGGTGCGCGGCGATGACCAAACACTATGACAGCCTGGCGACCAAACAGCCGGTGTTCGGCGAGCTCGTCAACTGCGTCGACCTGGCCGTGGTGGCGGCCCTCATCAAGGGCCGGCAACTGGACGGCCGGGCGGGCCTCGACCTCGGCCCGCTGATGGATGCCGGCAAGCTGCCGCTGCCCCGTTACGACGCGCCAGCCACGGTGCCCACGGTCGCATCGGGCATCAAGAAGGGCACGACGTGGGTCCTCAGCGCATCAGGTGGCGTTCAATTCCAGCCCTGGGCGTTCGCGGCCAATTCCGCCGCCGCCGCAGACCTGGCCGCCACGCGGACCGCGGCCCTCACCGCCCGTCCCGCAACCGCCCCACTGGCATGGGACTGATCGGCGCGGCCCACGCGATGTGATCGAGGCGCGCGGCAGCGACGGGGAAGTGGGCATCGACCCAGCCCGCAGTCGCGACTGCGGGCATGCCGCCGACGGGCGGGGGCACGCTCTTGGCGAGCAGCAGTCCAGCGGCAGCGGCTCCGGCGACGACCGCGGCTATGGAGTCGCTCGTCACCTGCCAGCCCGCCGGCAGGGTCACGTCGCCCCGCATCCAAACGGGAACGTCGAGCACTCCCCGCGTGGCCTGGGGGGCATCGACCAGCGGCAGCGACAGCGCCTCGGCCACGACCCGGGCCGTGATTCCCAGGGCCTCGATCGCCCGCCAATGCATCGCCTCGGCCGCCTGCGGCGCGGCGGCATCGATGGCCCGCAGGCCGTCCACGACAGGTCCGCCGCCGACGACGACCGTGCAGCGCCGTGGCGCGGCGGCCAGTAGCTCGGCGATCAGCGCCGCCCAGCGTGGACGGGCGAGCAGGCTGCCGCCGACCTTCACCACGAGCGGGACGGCAGACCGATCCGTCACGCCGCCCCGGAGGATGCCGTGCAGCCATCGGTCGCTCATCGCAAGGCCCCCCGGGCGATCAGCGCCAGCGCATGGGCCGGGGCGACCCGCGAGACCTCCGCGCCGAGCTGCTCGGCCAGCGCGACCCGCTCGACCGGCCAGGCCGTGCGGTCGAGGGCCCGTCGCGCCAGCGCCGTGCCGTGGCCCGAGAGCACGACCGTGCGCGGCCGCCAGCCGCAGCCGGCCGCCACCCGGCCCAGGGCCCGGGCCACGAGCCGGGCCTGCGTCGCGGCGCACCGCTCCGCGGCTCCGCGGGCCTCGTCGGGCGAGAGCGCCGCCGGGTCCAGCAGCATCGAACGCGCCATCCGCACCCTCGCCGCCGCGCGGGTGGCCGGCCCGCCATCGGCCGTGTCGCAGGCTTCTTCCTCCTCCGGCAACTCGCCGAGCAGCAGCCAGGCATCCCGAGAGTCGGCGAATCGCTCGCTGGCCACCGGCCGGCGCAGGCCGCCGTGGGGCAGGGAGCGGACGAGCGTCGCGAGGGGCGTCCGCTCGATGCCCGTGTAGACGAGTTCACCGGTCCGCATCCGGCCGGGATCGTCAGTCGCCAGCGGCGCCGGCCCCGCCGCTCTCAGCGGCACGATGTCGGTCGTGGTCGATCCGACGTCGATGAGAAAGCCCGCAGTCCCGCCCGTGGCGGCCGCGGCGAGCCGCGCCAGAGCGTGCCAATTGGCCGCCGCCGCCGCCAGCGGCTGCTGCGTGGCCTCGGTCGCGGACACGATCCGGCCATCGAGCAGATAGATGCCGACGGGCACCTGGCATCCGACCGCGCGAGACGCCGTCTCGACCGCGGCGACGATCGCCGACACGCCGGCCGGCCGCGACGGATAACAGTCGGCGATTTCGCCGGTCATCGTCGCCACGATCCGGTCGGGCCGCACTGGCCCGATCACCGCGGCGATCGCGTCGGGCAGCCGCCGCCACTCCCGCCACAGCGGAAAGGGCAGGGCATGGGCCCACCCCCGGCCGTCGGCCGCCTTGATGGCCGCGCCCCCCACGTCGAGGGCGACGAGGTCAGTCGCGGGAGAAAGAACAGTCACCATTGGCCACGACCTGAAATGCCCCGGGACTCGCCGCCGGCATCACGGTGCGGCCGGCGGCGACGTCGATCGACTGCCGCACGAGGCTGGTGGCGGCAGCGGTGGCGTGGCCCACGAACGAGGTCGTCAGGCGCGGATTCACCTCCAGCACCCGATCACCCCGGCCGTCGGCCCGCGGTCCGAGGATCATATCGACTCCCACCCAGCCGCGTGCCCGGCCGCCGGCCGACCGTGTCACCGCGGCGATGGCCCGCACGGCGAGCGCCGTGGCGCGCCGCTGCGCGGCTCGGTCCGCCAGCGGCTCACCCCCGGCATAAGCCGACCCTGGCCCGGCGGCAAACCGCTGCCGCAGCGGCGCGAGCGGCAATGGCGGACCGTCACCGCACAGGCACGCCACACCGACGGGCACGCCCTCCGCGAGGACCTCCAGACGCGCGTCGCGGGGCACCGGCGCCGGAGGCCGCGCACCGGGCGGCACGACGACCAGATCCTCTCCCCCGACCCCGTCCCGCCGCTTGCGGACCGCGGGCCTGCAGAACCCCGCCGGCCATTCGGCTCCGGCCGCCAAGAGCCGCCCCGCCGGCACCGGCACGCCCGCGGCGGCCAGCGCGTGCACGGTGGCCTGCTTGTCGGCCGCGACGGCGAGGAACGCGGCGTCAGACGCCAACACGGCCCCGCCGGCCTGCCGAACCGCGGCCACCCGGCTCGCGAGCAGCCCATCGGTCTCCGGGGCGACCACGATCGTCGTGTCCGCCCGGAGGGCTTCCGCAACCAGCATGTCCACCTCGGCGCCGACCGCCACGGAGCGGATTCGCACCTGTGCGGGCAGCGGCACGGGACGGGTCGCATCCACGAGGGCCGTCACTTCGAGTTCCGGGTCGCGGCACGCGTCACGAAGCAGGGCCAAAAACATCGCCCGCCCCTCGGCCTGCAGGTCGGCGGCCACCTCGACGCCCCGACCGTGCTGCCACGCGGCCAATCCGCCCGAGCAGCACCATTCATGGACGAGGATCCGCATCGCCCGCCGGCCGCGTCACCCGCGGTCACGCCCCGGCCGCCGGACCATCGTGACCGTCTTCGGCCAACGTGCCGCCGTGCTTCCGTTCCGGAAAGGCCAGCGACGCCGCCACGCTCGTGCCAATCAGGGTGACGATCACCGCCAGCGAGACAGCCGGATGGACGAGATGCCCCTTGGCATGGGCGTCCCAGCCCCCCTGGGCGGCCAGCCACTCGTTGTGCCGCGCCGCCTCCGCGATCATCTTGCAGCCCACGAAGACGAGCACCGCCGACAGCCCGTAGTTGAGGAACCGGAACAGGTCCATCACGCCGGCGAGCAGGAAATACAGGGCCCGCAGGCCGAGGATCGCGAACACGTTCGACGTGAAGGCGATGAACCGCATGTAATGAGTCCCCGGCGTGACCACGCCGAGGATGGCCGGCACGCTGTCCACCGCGAACAGCACGTCCGTGCTCTCGACCACGAGGAGCACGAGGAACAGGGGAGTGGCCATCAATTTCCCCTGCTCGCGGACGAAGAACCGGTCGCCGGCCGCCTGGCTGGAAACGGGAATGAACCGGCGGAAGAACCTGATCAGCCCGTTCTCTCCCGGCTCGTGATCGCCGCCGCCCCAGGCCAGCTTCACACCCGTGTAGACGAGGAAGGCGCCGAACACCCAGAGGATCCACTTGTACCGCTCGACGAGTTCCGCCCCGAGGAGCACGAACGTCAGCCGCATGATCACCGCGCCGAGGATGCCCCAGAAGAGGACGCGGTACTGGTACTTCAGCGGCACGCCGAAGTAGGCGAACACCACCGCGAACACGAATACGTTGTCCATCGACAACGACCATTCGACGAGGTAGCCCGTGAGAAACTCGATCGCCGGCTTGCCCCCAAGCCACCGCCACACCAGGACGTTGAAGGCCAGGGCGAGTGCCGACCAGAAGCAGGTCCAAAAGGCGCTCTCACGCAGCGAAGGCTCGTGCGACTTGCGGTGGAAGACGGCGAGGTCCAGGACGAGCATCACGGTCACGAAGACCGCGAAGGCCAGCCAATGGATCGTCTGGATCGTCGGGCCCGTGGAGAGGTCGGCGAGAAGGAGCACCGTGCGGCCTGCAGGGGGGAAGGACGAGCGACCGACGGGGTCGCTTGCAACCGCAGCATGGTAGCAGCGGACTGGGTTTTTGGCGGCGCCGTTCGCGTCAGGAGGCGTCGGGAGGGGCGGTTTCCCGGTCGGCGACGGGGCCCAACGCCGCCACGAAACTCGCGGTCATGGCCGCGAACACCGGGGCCGTCTCTTCCCATTCGCGGTCCTCGGCCTGGCAGAGCAGCAGATACACCGCGTCCGGCGTCTCCAGCGTGCGCACCTGGGCCGTGTTGGTCAGGTCGAGGCAGTAGAAGTTCAGGTCGAACCCGCGCAGAATGCGGCCCCCGACTCGTTCCTCGACCGACTCGCTGTCGAGTTCCTGATACTGTGACCGCATCTCCTGCACGACGGCCGCCGCGAGTTCCGCGGCCGGGCCTCCCGGCGCGTGGGCACTTACCGACCAGAATCCGCCATCGGGCGCGTATGCGGTGACCGCGGCCCGCAAGCCGCTCGCGTCGTCGACGTCCACGGTCCAGTTGTCGGGATGATCGAAGGTGAGTCCAAGGCGGTCGAACCGCATGGGCGGAAGATCCGTGGGCGGGGCAATGGGGGGCGAAACCACTGGGATTGTAGCCGCCAAAACGAGCGGCGAGCGGTCTGGACCGCCACTCCGGCCTCCGCTACCGTCCCCGCCGCCCGTGAGTCACGAGTCCAACCCGACCGCCCCCCGTCATCCCATGGCCCAAACTTCCGCGGCGGCCCTGCGCCGTCCCGCATCCGCCGCCGTTCTCGACTACGCGATCCCGGCCGCGATCCTGCTGGCGGTGCTGGTCGTGCTCGCGCCGGTGCCGCCGGCGATCGTGGACCTGCTGCTCGCCGCCAACCTCACGGTGTCGGTGCTGGCCCTGCTCGGGGCCCTCGCGGCCCGCACGCCGCTCGAGATGAGCATCTTCCCCACGTTCCTCCTCGGTGCCACGCTCGTGCGGCTCGTGCTCAACATCGCCACCACCCGGCTCATCCTCTCCCGTGCCGCCGTCGACGGCCCCGCGGCGGCGGGCCGCGTCGTCGAGGCATTCGGTGAGTTCGTGGCCGCCAACAACCTCGTCGTCGGCGCGGTCGTGTTCGCGATCATCGCCGTCGTGCAGTTCCTGGTGATCACTGCGGGATCCACGCGGACCAGCGAGGTGGCGGCCCGCTTCGCGCTTGACGGCCTGCCGGGCCGGCAGATGGCGATCGACACCGACGTGCAGGCCGGCACGCTGACCCGCGAGGAGGGACGGCGGGCCCGCCTCGACCTGCAGCGGCACGCCGACTTCTTCGCCAGCATGGATGGTGCCAGCCGCTTCGTGGCGGGTGAGGCGAAGGCCGGGGTCATCATCACGCTCGTGAACTTGATCGGCGGCCTGGCCATCGGCGTCGTCGAGCATGGCATGGCCGCGGACAAGGCCCTCGACACGTACGCCCGGCTCACGATCGGCGACGGCCTGACCAGCGCCGTGCCCGCGTTGTTCGTGTCGGTGGCCACGGGCCTGTTGATTTCGCGGTCGAGCCAGGCCATCGACCTGTCCCGTGAGTTCGGCCGCCAGTTCACGGCGCGGCCGCAAGTGCTCGCCATGACGGGCGTGTTTCTGGCCCTCTTGTCGCTCACCGATCTGCCGTTCCTGCCGCTGGCCGGGATGGCGGGCGTCTCGTTCCTGGCCGCCTTCTTCACGGCCCGGCGGGGCAGGGACGGGAGCCGCGACGAGCTTGACGACACGACCGCCGCCCCGCGGGCGGCCCGTGCCGCCCTGGCCGATGTCATCGCCGACGAGCAGCTCGTGGTCCGGCTAGGCGGCGGCCTGGTGGGACTGGTCGCCGGCGCGGCCGCCCCGCTGCTCGAGCGGACCGCGACCCTGCGAACGGCCATTGCCGCCGATCTCGGCCTCGTGGTCCCGCAGGTGTCGTTCCGCGACGATCCCACGCTGCCCGCACGCGGCTTCGCGATCCTCGTCGCCGGCGACGTTGTCCACGAGGGCGAGCTGCCGGTCGGCCGGCTCCTCGTGCTGCCGACCGCGGGCGAGATGATCGATGGGCTCGACGCCACCGACCCGCTCACCGGGCGGCGCGGCGTCTGGGCGAGCCACGCGCAGGCCGACGCGGCCCGCGACCGGGGGGCGACGGTGCTCGAAGACGTCGACTGCTTGTCGCGGTGCCTGGAGGCCGTGGTTCGGCGGCACGCCGATCGACTGCTCTCCCGCGATGCCACCAGCCGTCTCGTCGAATCGCTCCGCGCCACCCAGCCGGCCCTCGTCGAGCAGGTGGTGCCGGGCGTGCTCACAGTGGCGAAGATCCAGCGCACGCTCCAGTGCCTGCTCCAGGAGGGGGTGCCGGCGCGGCCGCTCGCCGAAATCATCGAGGTCATGTCGGACCACGCGGCCGCAGCGGCCGAACCACGGCAGCTCGCCGAGATCGTCCGCCGCCGGATGGCGGGCAGCATCCGCCGCCGGGCCCGCGATCCGGAGGGCAGGCTCACCGCGGTGCGGCTCGCCGGCCCCGCGGCCGACACGCTCGCCGCCGGCTCGTCCGGCGGCCGATCGGCGGCCCGGCTGGTCGCGGAGATCCGCCGCGCGACCCGGCCCGCCATGGACCGCGGCGGCGCCGGCGTGATCGTCGTGCCGGCCGCCGTGAGACGCGGCGTGCGCGACGCCCTCGTCCGCACCCTCCCCGAGGTGATTGTGCTCGCCGAGGAAGAGGTGGTCGACGAGCCAAGGCTGGAGATCTTCGCGACGCTCGGCGCCGAGGAGACGGCTCGGGCCGCCTGACAGGACGGGGAGCGCCGGGAATCGTCCCATGACCGGAGACCGGGAAGTGGCAATCTGGAGAGACTCGTGAAGAGCCCGGGGCGCCGGGAAAAAATCTGATGAAGAGGCCGCGGCGTTGCCGATGAAGATCGGATGCGCGGCGGCGACGGCGGTCGCACCAGGACGGTGCGACCCCGGACCGCGACGGCAGGGCGACGATGCCCCGTCACCGCGGTGTGCAAGGCCCTATCAAGGAGGATGACGTGGCACAGCAAACGACCCAGCCGTCTGCCGAGGAGGTTCTCGACCTCTGGAAGCGGTTCAAGCTCGACCAATCGAACGAGGAGCTGCGGAACCGGCTCATCGAGATCTACCTGCCGTTGGTGAAGTACAACGGCGAGCGGATCTGGTCGCGGCTGCCGGACGGCGTCGAGCTCGACGACCTCGTCTCGGCCGGCACCTTCGGCCTCATGGACGCGATCGACGCCTTCGACATGTCGCGCGGCGTCAAGTTCGAGACCTACTGCGTGCCCCGGATCCGCGGGGCCATGCTCGACGAGCTCCGCACGATGGACTGGGTGCCGCGGCTCGTCCGCTCGAAGGCCAGCAAGCTCAACGAGGCGGTGAAGACGCTGGAGGCCAAGCTCGGCCGGGCACCTGCCGACGCCGAGGTCGCCGAGCACATGCAGCTCTCCCGCGAGGAGTTCGAGAAGCTGCTCATCGACGCCAATGCCGTCAGCCTCGTGAGCCTCAACAAGAAGTGGTGCGAGACCGACAGTTCCAAGGATGTTCGCGAAATCGACATCCTCGAGGACAAAAAGGGCGAGGATCCCACCCGCCGCATCCAGAAGGCGGACCTCATGCGACTCGTCACCAAGGGGCTCAATCGCAACGAGCGGCTGATCATCATCCTCTACTACTACGAGGAGCTGACGATGAAGGAGATCGGCGCCACGCTCGACCTCTCGGAAAGCCGCGTCAGCCAGATGCACAGCGCGATCGTGGAGCGACTCCAGTCCCAGCTCGGTCGCCGGAAGCCGGAGTTCGCCGCCTGACGGCGCCGGCAGGATGAGCAGGCTGGGCAGCCTCACGCCCGGCGAAATGCACAGAACAGGCAATGCAAAAAAAGATTCAAGGTTTTCGCACGACTGGTCGATGAGAAGAAATTGGCCGCGGCGACCGGTCGGACGCAACCGACCGGCCGCTGTCCGACGACTGGTGTCGCCGGAACGCGGAAGCGCGGCAACAATGGTGGAAGGAAAGGGCACTTCGAATCCACGACGAACCGTCCGGCCCGCTGATGCGTATCGGTGACCGTGTCGGGGAACGAGGGGATTCGGAACACTGCCCGCAAGGAGAGCAATCATGAACATCTGGGGTGTCTTTTCGACGCAGGGCTCGCAGGGCGTCGGTGCGGTGAAGGGCCTCGATGCGGCCCAGGCGGCCGTCAAGCAGCAGGGCGTCGGCGAGGTGCACGACGCGGTCACGCTGTCGGTCGACGCCGTCCGCTCGGCCGACGCCGCCGCCGACATCCGCTTCGACCGCGTCAACGCGATCCGGGCGGCGATCGCCGACGGCTCGTACGACACGGACGACAAGCTCGACATCGCTCTCGACCGGCTGCTCGACCGGCTCGGCTGAGGCCGGGCTCCGGTGCTCTGCCGGTGACGCGACGAACACGGCACGGCCGGACCGCGATGGTTCGGCCGTGTGCATTTCGGACGGGAAGCCCGCGGTTGCTACAATTGCCAGGCTGCTTTCCGGAGGTGACTCGTGGCCGTGGCTGCCGATTTCTCATTGGGCAAGGTGGACGTCGCTCTGACGCCGCAGGCGCGGTTCGCGGAGTTTCTCCAGACCAAAGGCAAGCGGATCACGAAGCAGCGTCGGGCCATCGTGGACCACGTCTGCGGCCACCACGAGCACTTCGACGCGGAGCAGCTGCTCGAGGGGCTGCGCCGGACGCCGGCCGGTGCCCGGGCGAGCCGGCCCACGGTCTACCGCACGCTCGCCGAGATGGTGGACGCGGGACTGCTCCGCAAGATGGTGCTCGGTGGCCGCGCCGTGTACGAGCACGACTACGGCTACCCCCAGCACGACCACCTGTATTGCACCGGCTGCCACCAGCTGATCGAGTTTTCCAGCGCCGAGCTGACGCGAATCCGGGACGCCGTGGCGGCCCAACACCGATTCCGTGCCGAGAGTCACCGGCTCATCATCTCCGGGCTGTGCTTCGACTGCCGCTCCAACCGCAGCCGATCCCGGCACCAGGACCGCGTGTGACGAGCGGGGACGAGTCGCTCACACCTTGAGCGCCGCCTCCGGGCCGCGGACGGGGCAGTCCTCGAGGGCGGCACGCACGGCGCCGGCGATGAACTCCTCGACCTGAGCCGAAGCCCTTCCGGCCAGGCCCCGGGTGTCCATCGCCGCCTCCAGATCGACGCCCGCGAACAGCGGATCGGCGGCCAGCCGGGCGACGAGATCGTTGTCGTGACCGGCGCGAATCCGGGCCGTCGCCGCGTGGCTGTGGGTGCGGATCGCCTCGTGCAACTCCTGCCGATCGCCGCCGGCGGTCGTGCCGGCCATGAGGAGCCGCTCGCTGGCCAGGAAGGGCAGGTGGGCCTCCAGGTTGCGGCGAATGCCCCCCGGCAGCACCACGAGCCCGCCGGCGATGTTGGCGTAGATCACGAGCTGGGCATCGGTGGCCAGGAACGCCTGGGGCAGCACGAGCCGCCGGGGAGCCGAATCGTCGAGCGTCCGCTCCATCCACTGCACGGCCGCCGTCTGTCCGGCGGTTGCGGCCAGCCCCATCACGAACCGGCCCAGCCCGCACATCCGTTCCGCCCGCATCGGGTTGCGCTTGTAGGGCATCGCCGACGACCCGACCTGCTCCTGCTCGAACGGCTCCTCCAGCTCGCCCCAGGCGGCGGCCAGCCGCAGGTCGTTGCCGGCCTTGTGCGTCGATTCCGACACGCCGGCGAGCGCCGCGCAGACCTGCGAGTCGACCTTCCGGGTGTAGGTCTGGCCGGTCACCTCGTAGGACGAATGGAAGCCGAGCTTCGCGGCGACGAGCTCGTCGAGCCGCCGCACCTTGGCATGATCGCCACCGAACAGTTCCAGGAAGCTCGCCTGCGTGCCGGTGGTGCCCTTCACGCCCCGGGCCCGGAGCAGCTTGCGACGGTGGGTGACTTCCTCCAGGTCGAGGAGCAGGTCGTGGATCCACAGGCAGATCCGCTTGCCGATGGTCGTCGGCTGGGCCGGCTGGAGGTGCGTGCGGCCCAGGCAGACGAGGTCCTTCGTCTCCAGGGCCTTCGCGGCGAGCCGCTCGATCACCGTCGCGAGCCGGGCAGCCACGAGGTCGAGCGACTCGCGCATCAAGACGAGGTCGACGTTGTCGGTGACGAACGCGCTGGTGGCGCCGAGGTGGATGATGGGCCGGGCCGCCGGACAGGCATCGGCGAACGCATGGAGGTGGGCGAAGACGTCGTGCCGCATCCGCCGCTCGTACTCCGCCGCCTTGGCGAAATCGATCGGCTCGAGATTCGCCCGCATCTGCGCCAGCTGCTCGGCCGAGATCGGCAGCCCCAGTTCCGCCTCCGCCTCGGCGAGGGCGAGCCACGTCTCCCGCCACAGCCGGTAGCGGTGGTTGTCGCTCCACAGCCGGGTCATCTCGGCGGAGGCATACCTCGTGGCCAGCGGGTTGTCCCAGACGTCGCGGGGATCGAGCGGGTGCTGCGGATTCATCGGCGGGCTCCTGGACGAGTCGATCGGGACGAGTCGTCCCGACGCGCCATCTTGCAGAACAGCCGCTCCAAGGCCAGACGTGCCCGCAGCCCCCGGGAGGCGTCGCCCTTCAGGGCCCGGTCGAGGTCGAGAAGCCAGATCGGCAACTGGCGGGCGCGGCGGGGCCCGAGCTGTCCGAGCGACTCCTTTGCCTGCGCCATCGCCTTGGGCCAGGCGGCCACGCCCGCCTCGCGCAGCGCCTGCTCCACCCCGGCAGGCCGGCCGCCGCCGGCCGGCAGGGCCAGGAGCCGCGCGGCCGTCGACAGCCGCCGCAGCACCGAGGCGATCTGCGCCGCGACGCCGATCGGATTCTCACCCGCATCGAGCAGGTCGGCGAGCTCCTGGACCGCCCGCTTGGTGTCACCGCCGGCGGCCGCGTCGATCATGCCCCAGGCCGTGCGCTCCTGCGGCGAGCCGGCGAACGCGTCCACCGCATCGGGCGGAATCGGCCTGCCGCGGTCGGCGGGAGCGCAGCCCGCGGCGAGGCGGGCGATCGCCTGATCCACCTGGCCGAGGTCGCCGCCGAGCCGCTCCAGCAGCCGCGCCGCCGTCGCCGCGGCGAGTTGGACGCCGTGCCGGGACTGCGCCCAGTGCCGCACCCAGGCCGCAAGGTCGTAACGGGCCGGGATGGAGGTGTCGATCGCCAGGCCATGGGCGGCCACGGCCTTGGCAAGCCGCGTGTTGCCAGGAAACGCCCTGACCTCGAGAACGACGAGACCGCGGCCCCCCCGTGGCGCGTTGGCCAGCGTCTCGAGCCGCTCCCGCGCGTCCGACACGAAGGCGTCGGCATTCCGCACGACGGCAGCCCGCGTCGCAGTCGCGAACATCGGCACCGTCGCCGCCTCGTCGAACACGTCCCGCGGGTCGGGCTGCTCGTCCCCCGCGAACTCGCGCCAGGCCCACGACCGATCGGCCTCGTCGGGGCAGAGCCGCTCGCGAAGCAACCCGAGCACATGCCCGGCGAGGAACGTGTCGGCACCGTGCACGACGACCAGGGAAGGCGAACCGAGCGGCCACGATGCGCCCGCCTTGAGAACGTCGAGGGCGGAAGCAGCTTCAGCCACGCGAGTGTGTCAGGCGGGGACTCGCGGCGGAGCGGGGCACACCACGGCGCCCTCAACGGCGCTCGACCACGTCCCCGGCAGTGTACCCGAAGGCCCGCCGTCCGCGCGGGCTCGCGATCCGGCGGCGGCGGTCAGCCGGACGGCATCCGGGCCTCGTGGGCCAGACTGTCGAGGAAGGTGCGAGCCCTGCCGTAGTCGCCCGCCGGATAGTTCTTCACGTTCTGCTTGAGCACGTCGATGAACTTGGAGACGTTGCTCTGAAACTCCCGCATCTCGCCGTATTGAACGCTGCCGCCCGAGGCGGCCCGATCGGCGAAGAACTGGTCGAGCCGCTTGCGGTAGTCGGCGTAGATGTCGTCCATGAGCACCGGCGGGTACTCGACATGGCCCGTCACCGGATCGAGCTGCGTCGAGCCGAGCCGCGGAGGCGCCGCCATCTTCGCCATCCGGATGGCCTGCTCCTGCGTGACCGGCGGCCCCTGCTCGGCGGCCTTCGCCTCGCGGTTCACCTTCCGCATCTCGAAGTAGGTCTCGGTCCAGCGGAGGCGATTTTGGATCTCCAGCGTCTTGGCCTCTTCCCAGTTCTTGGCCGCTTCGGAGTTTTGCAGGTTCTGGTAGCCCTGGGCCCGCATCATCTCCGACATGCCGTAGTCGGCCGCCTGTGCGGCGGTCGATGCATATCCGCCGCGGTTGTAGCCGAAGCCGCCCCCCCACTGGGCCGCCACGGGCCATGCTGCAACGAGGCCGGCCAACACGGCGACGGACGAGACCGCGGCGCATCGACGCGGTCCGAAAACGGTTGCCAAGTGACTCGGCATGGACGAAACCTCCACTCGACATCGGGGCGGCAGTGCCCCGCGGGACCGAACATCTCGTATGGGCCTGAACACCCGGCGGAGTATACTCTCGGCATCGATTCGGGGCGACGGAAGTTTGCCGCGAAAAACGCCTCGAACCGGCAACATCGCCGCCGGTTGAATTTCGTTTGTCCAAGGATTCAGTCATGCGTCGCACGTTGATCTCGTCCGGGGTCTGTCTCGCGGTCGCGGTCGTGTCCATGGGCTGCTCCCGGCCGCCGGAACCTGCGCGTTCGGCAGCGGCCCCCGCAGCCGCACCGGCCAAGGCCGCCCCGCAGCCGGCCCCCGCAGCCGCGGCACAGACCGCCGCCGCCGAGGAGCCGGGCCTGGATGCCCTCGTGAAGACGCTCACGACCACCGCCGACAGCCGCACTCGCGTCGTGACGATCGACGCGATCGCGGACCTCGGCCAGAACGCCAAGCCCGCCCTCGAGGCGCTCGTCACGGCGACGCAGGATCCGGACGTGCGGGTCCGCTGGCACGCGGCCCGCGCCATCGGCCTGATCGGTGAAGATGCTGCTTCCGCCGTCCCCGTGCTGGTGAAACTGCTCGCCGACCCCGATCCGATCGTGGCCGCCCAGGCTGCCGCGGCGATCGGCCACATTCGCGCCGACGAGGATGACGACACGATCACCGCCGACGACGCCACCCGGTACGCGGCCGGCCAGGAAGCCGTCGCCAAGGCGATCGTGCATCCCGACCCGCGGGTGCGGCGGGCCGCGATCCGCGCGATCCGTCACTTCGACCCGGCGCCGACGGTGCTCGCGCCCCTGTTCGCCAAGCAGCTCGGCGATGCCGACCCGTCCGTGGTGCTGCCGGCGTTGCACACGCTGGCCGACATGGAAGACGTGTCGGTGCCGGTCCTGATGGAAGCATTGAAGGCTCCGCAGTCCCGCTACTGGGCGACGATCGCTTTGGCCGAGATCGGGGCGGAGGCCGCCCCCGCCACCGCGGCGCTGGCGCAGATCGCCGCCGAGGGGGAGGTGCACGAGCGGCTCCAGGCGATCCTGGCGTTGGCCGCGATCGGCGAGAAGGCCGCGGCCGCGGGGCCGGCCCTGATCGCCGCGGTGCAGTCGCCCGACAAGTCGCTGCGGTTCCCGGCCGCGTTCGCCCTGGGCAAGGTGCGGGCGGCCGACGCGGACGCGGCGCTGGAGAAGGTCGTGGCCGACGAGGACGAAGTGCTGGCCGCGACGGCGGCGTGGGCCTTGGCCCAGATTCACCGGGGCGAAAAGCCGTTCGCGGCTGCCGCTGAAGTGCGGCTCCGGAAGGCTCTCACCGCTGCCGAGCCGGCCGTGCGTGAGGGGGCGGTCGCCGGCCTCTCCGACCTGGCCGCTCAGCTCGACGACGAAGAGAAGAAGAAACTGGCCGCCACGTTCACGGGGCTCCTGACCGACGCCGACCCCGAGGTCGGGCGGGCCGCCGGAGCCGCGCTCATCCGCTTGGGTGGCGTGTGCGTGGACACCCTGCGCGGCAAGTTGGCCGATCCGGCGATGCGGACCAACATCCTGGAGATCCTCGCCGGCATCGGCCCGGCGGCGAAGCCGGCGCTCGACGACCTCGTGCAGGAGCTTGGCGATACCGATGCAGAGCATGCCAGCGAGGCCGCCGTGGCAATCGCCGCCATCGGCCCGGAGGCGGCGGCCGCCATACCCGCCCTCCAGCGGCTGGTCGCCGACACCAAGGCAACGCCTGGCCTCAGGTACTCGGCCGCCTACGCCCTCGGCCGCATCGGCCCGGCCGCCAAAGAATGCGCGGCCAACCTGCGGGCGCTGACCGAGTCCGAAGACGACTTGATGGCGACCGTCGCGGTCTGGGCGGCCCTGAAGGTCGCCCCCGACGACAAGTCGTTGTTCGAGCGGGCGATCCCACTGCTGCGGCGGGCGCTGCGGGCCGACCGCGACGTGGTGCGGCTCGAGGCGGCGGTCGCGCTCGGCGACATCGGCCCGGCGGCGGGATCGGCGATCCCGATTTTGGAGCTCGTGGCCGAGGACGATCCCGTGAAGGACGTGCGGCGGGCGGCCGCCGAGGCCGCGAAAAAGATTCGGCCGTGAGCCGGTCCGGCAAGGTCTGACGCCGGCATCGCTGCCGCTGCATTCACCCCGGCCGCCGATCCGATTCTCTCCCCCGGGGGTGACCTGCGCCGCCGGCTTCCGGTGGGGCCGAGCCGCAGCCCCCGGGTTTCAGGGGAGCGGGTGGCATCATGACGCGGATGGGGCTGTTCCGCAGGCTTTGGCTGACGCGGCTGTCGAAGCCGGCGGCCGAGCGGGTCATTTACCGGCACGTCCTGCAGTCGCCCCCGCGGCGGATCATCGAACTGGGCCTGGGGCTGCTCGGCCGCACGGAGCGGCTGCTCCAGACCGTGCCCGCGGCCGAACCGGTGCACTACGTGGGCCTCGACCGGTTCGAGGGCCGGACGCCCGCGGACCCGCCGGGCGTGACGCTCAAGGAGGCGCACCAGCGGCTCACCAAGCTCGCCCGCGTGCAACTCGTTCCCGGCAACGTCGACACGTCGCTGGCCCGGCTGTGCAACCACCTGGGCGTCTTCGATTTGGTGCTGATCGCGGCCGACACCGACGAGCGGCACCTGGAACGCTGCTGGTTCTTCCTCCAGCGGATCACGACCGCCGGCACGACGGTGTTTCTCGAGTCCCGCACGGCCGGCGGTTCGCGCTGGACGACGCTGCCGAAGGCGCGGGTCGACGAACTGGCGGCCCAAACCGTCCTCCGCCGCGCCGGGTAAGGCGGCGCACGGCCGCCGGTGGCGGTGTCGATCGGCCGGGACTACATTGGAGGATCCGCCATCCGCGATCCTCCCCGTAGATCATCCCATCCCATGCCAGGCCCCCGCACGCTGCTCGACAAGATCTGGGACGACCACGTCGTCTGCACGCCCGCCGGCGAGCTTCCCGTCCTGTACATCGACCGCCACCTCGTCCACGAGGTGACCAGCCCCCAGGCCTTCGAAGGGCTGCGGCTCGCCGGCCGCCGTGTCCGCCGTCCGGAGGCCACCTTCGCCACCCCCGACCACAACGTGCCCACGAGCGACCGGCGGCTGCCGATCGCCGATCCGATCTCGAAGCAGCAGATCGACACGCTGCGGGCCAACTGCCGTGAGTTCGGCGTGCGGCTCTTCGACCTCGACGACGCCGACCAGGGCATCGTGCACGTCATCGGCCCCGAACTGGGCATCACCCAGCCGGGCATGACGATCGTCTGCGGCGACAGCCACACGGCCACCCACGGCGCCCTCGGGGCGCTCGCCTTCGGCATCGGCACCAGCGAGGTGGAGCACGTGCTCGCCACGCAGACACTGCGGCAGGCGAAGCCCAAATCGTTCGAGGTCCGGGTGGATGGCGAACTCGCCCACGGCGTGACGGCCAAGGATCTGGTGCTCTACCTCATCGGCCGGCTGTCGACCGAAGGGGGCACGGGATACGTGATCGAGTACACCGGTCCGTGCATCCGCCGCCTCGGCATGGAGGAGCGGATGACGGTCTGCAACATGTCGATCGAGGCCGGCGCTCGGGCCGGCATGATCGCCCCGGACGCGACCACCTTCGACTACCTCCGCGGCCGCGACCTCGCCCCCCGCGACTTCGATCGGGCGGTGGCCGCCTGGGAGCAGTTGCCGACCGACGCGGGGGCCCGCTACGACCGGGTGGAGATCTACACGGGTGCCGACGTGGTGCCGCAGGTCACATGGGGCACGAATCCGGCGCAGGTCACCGGCATCGACGCCGCCGTGCCCGATCCGGATTCCTTCACCGACCCGAACGACCGCTCGAGCGCCGCCCGGGCCCTGGAATACATGGGGCTCGCCGGGGGCACGAAGATCGCCGACATCCCGCTCGACCGCGTGTTCATCGGGTCGTGCACCAACAGCCGCATCGAGGATCTGCGGGCCGCGGCCCGCGTCGTGCGGGGGCACCGGGTCGCGCCGCGGGTCAGCGCCATGGTGGTGCCAGGCAGCGGCCGCGTGAAGCGGCAGGCGGAGCAGGAGGGGCTCGACCGCGTGTTCCGCGACGCCGGCTTCGACTGGCGGGAGGCCGGCTGCAGCATGTGCCTGGGCATGAACCCCGATATCCTCACGCCGGGCCAGCGGTGCGCCTCGACGAGCAACCGCAACTTCGAAGGCCGGCAGGGGAAGGGGGGCCGCACCCACCTCGTATCGCCGGCGATGGCCGCCGCCGCCGCCGTGGCCGGGCACTTCGTCGACATTCGGAAGTGGGAGTACAAGTGATGCAGCCGTTCACCACGCACACCGGCGTCGTCGCTGCCCTCGACCGGGCCAACGTCGACACCGACCAGATCATCCCCAAGCAGTTCCTGAAGCGGATCGAGCGGACCGGCTTCGGCCAGTTCCTGTTCTGCGACTGGCGGTTCCTGCCCGACGGGTCCCTGAACCCCGAGTTCGAGCTCAATCGCCCGGCCGCGGCCGGCGCGAGCATCCTCCTCGCCCGCCGCAACTTCGGCTGCGGCTCCAGCCGCGAGCACGCCCCCTGGGCCCTGGCCGACTACGGCTTCCGGGCGGTGATCGCGCCGACGTTCGCCGACATCTTCTTCAACAACTGCTTCCAGAACGGCATGCTGCCGATCCGCCTCGACGAGGCCGACGTGGACGAACTCTTCCGGCGGACCGCGGCGGCCGCCGCGGCCGGCGGCCAGTACCGGCTGCACGTCGATCTGCGGGCATGCGAGGTCAGCGACGACGCCGGCTTCCGCAAGTCGTTCGCGGTCGATCCGTTCCGTCGCCAGTGCCTGCTCGAGGGGCTCGACGACATCGGGCTCACGCTCCGCCAGGTCGATGCGATCGGCGCCTGGGAGCAGGCTCACGGACTGCCGCCGGTGGCCGGATGACCGCCATGGAGCGGCCGCGCGGGTTCCGCTCGATGCTCCGCAGCCTGGCGTGGCTTCTGTTCCTCGCCGCCGCGCCGGCGGCGGCGAACGACGCTCCGCTGGTCACGCTCGCCGACGCCGAGTTCGCCGCCAGCGACCTCGTCTGCCCGGCCAACGGCCAGACGGTCTACTGCCTCGACCCGCGGACCGGCGCGGTGGTGGCCGTCGATTCGCATGCCGCCGCCAAGCGCCGAACCGTGATCGGACCGGCGCCGGCCGACGGCCCGCGACCGCTGGCCATCGCCTGCATCGATTCCAACACGCTGGCGGCCGTCTGCCGGAGCGGCGACGCATGGTCGCTCCGCACCTGGCGGCTCCAGCCCGACGCCGCGGTCGAGTTTTCCGCGCCGCTCCAGGAGATGGCACTCGGGGCTGCTGCGGAGTCGGCCTTCCCGCCACGGCTGGTCGTCGGCCCGTCGCGCGACTGGCTGCTGATCGCGGGCCTGCCGGCGCCGCTGCCGCCGCTGCTTCGCGGTCCGATCGCCGGCGCCCGGATCGGCAAGGTCACCGACCGGGGCTGCCCGCCGCCGGTGGAGGAAGGTCGGGTGGCCGCCGTCGCGGCAAACCGGCTCGACGAGACCATGCTGTTCACCGTCCGCGACGACCGGCCCGCCCGGCTGTCGTTCCACGACCTCTCCGGCCGCACGCTGCTCGACCTCGACAGCACGCTGCCGGCGATCCGCGATGCCGCCTGTTCGCCGGCCGACGGCACGCTGTGGGTGATCGGCGGCGACGGCTCCGCCGACCGGCCGGTTGGCCTGTGGCGGCTCGATGCGGCGTTGGACGGCGGCCGGCAGATCGTGCGGCCGGTGTGCATCGCCCGCCTCGCCGACCCGCAGGCGGTCGCCTGCATCTCGAACACCGCCGTGGTCGTGGCCCACGGCGGCGCTGGCCGCACGCTCGTGCGGCTCGACCTGATTCCCCGCCAGCAGCCCGCGGCGGCCACCGGCCCAGGAGCGCCCCCATGACGGCATCCCGACGCGAGAAGATCGAAGCCCTGCTGAAGGACGATCCCGACGACGTGTTTCTCCGCTACAGCCTGGCGCTCGAGCTGGAGTCCACTCCCGACTGGGAGGCCGGTCTGGAAATCCTCGAGGATCTGGCGCGGGCGACGCCGCCGTACGTGCCCGCCTTCCACATGGCGGCCCGGAGCCTGATCCAGCGGGATCGCGTCACCGACGCCCGCCGCGCCCTCCGCGAGGGCATCGAAGCCGCCCGCGCCGCGGGCGCATCCCACGCCGCGGCCGAGATGTCGGAGCTGCTGATGAGCCTCGGCGCCGCGGGCGAATAGGTCCTGCGGCTCGACTGCAAGACATTGCCCTCACGAAGCGCGCCGCCCCCCGGTCGTCAGCCGATGGGATCGGCGCGGTTACGGGCACGACGGCAGCCAGAACGACCGCCGGCAATCGTCCGCGTCCACGACCCGCGGCAGATTCAGGCGAAGAGTTCGGGGAGCGGGCCGTTCTGGTCGAAGTCGCGGAGCATCGGATCGGGATCGCCGAACGTCTTCACCGGCTTGCCGGCGGCGTGCAGGAGGCTCGTGTACAGGCCGTTGATGGTGCGGTGCCCCGGCTTGGCGTAATCCGGGTAGCTGAGGTACCGGCCGGCCTTGAGCCGGCCGCCCAGGTCGCCGATGAGCACGAACGGCCATTCCCCGCACCGACTGTGATGCCCCTCGGCGGCGTCGCTCAAGTACACGATGAGCGTGTTGTCGAGCATGGTGCCGTCGCCCTCGGGCACGGCCTGGAGACGCTTCATGAGCTGGGCGATGAGCTTGAAGTGGAAGTTGCGGATCTTATGCGATACGTCCTCCCAGGTGAGCGGACCGGAGCCGCCGCCGTGGCCGATTCCGTGCTTGTCAAGCTGGATTCCCAGGCCGGTGAACGTGATCGCGAAGAAGGGGTCGCCAACGCCGGAGGCGAGCGTCACGACGTTCGTGGCACCGCCGATCAGGGCCGCGGCCGCGAGGTCGAACTGGGCGTCGAGCCGATCGGTCTCCACGTCCGAGGCATACTTGTCGTTCGGCACGGGCTTGGCCTTATCGAGCGAATCACGCACCTCGACGATCCGCTTTTGGCGATCCCGCAGCAGTTCGTAGCCACCGAGGTAGGAATCCAGCTTCTCGCGATCATCGGCCCCGAGCGACTTCTGCACCCGGCGAATGTCAGAGGTCATGAAGTCGAGCAGGTCCTGGTTGGCCTGGAACGTCCTCAGCCCCTCACCGCCGGCGACAACGCCAAAGATCGACTTGTACGCCAGATCAGGGCGGCAGATCGTGGGCAGCTTTTGGCCGGCCCCCCACGCGGAGCAGTTGTAGATCACGGTGTGTTCGGGGCGGTCGGCGATCCCCAGCCCGACGACTGGAAGCACACCGCCCACGTGCTTCGCCAGGGCCGCATCGATCGTCTCCGCGAACGCGCTGCCGCTGTTCCCGACGCCACCGCGGCCGTTGAAGGCGCCCAGGGCGCCAAAATTGTTGGAATGGCCACCGCCGCAGATCTTTCCCGACAGCCCCTGGACGATCGTCATCTTGTCCTGAAACTCGGCAACCGGCTCCAGGCCGAGCGGCAGTTTCGTGCCCGCGAGCGGAAACTCCTCGAACTGCTCACGGTTCTTCTGCGGCTTGAACTGGATCCCTTCGGGCACCACATGGTACGGACGCAGTCCGTTGCCCTCGACGACGAACACGAACCGCGTCGGCCGCGTGTCCCGGCCGGCGGCCTCCGCCTCGATCCGCGACAGGAGCGGCGACAGCAGCGCGCCTCCCGCGCCCAGCGTGACGCCCTTGAGAATCTCTCGGCGGTTGATCGTCATGGTCATGGCTCCCGTTTCGTGGGGTGAGAAGCGACGTTTTCGAACTGTGAACTTTCGATCCGTGTGGTCTGCTCGGCGTGCTTGCGGTAGAGGAACGAGTCGCTCGTCAGCAGCGACACGATCAGCTCACGCATGCTGCCGCCGCTGCGGACATACGCGGCATCGGCCGCCTGGAGCGTCGCCGCATCGACCGGCGTTTCGTTGCGGCCCATCCAGTAGCGGAAGGCGTGCCGCACGAACACCTGCCGCACCCGCTCCGACTTCGCCAGCCGCCGGATCATCTCCGCCGACCCCGACACCGGGCCGTCGATCGCCGGCTCGCCGGAGCCTTCGATCACGCCGGAGGCATCCACCGGAAGATCCCGCATCACCGGCCCCAGCGGCTTGCCCTTGGCATCGACGTTTTTCGCCGTCTTCTCGGGATCCTGCACCTGCTCCCGCACGCGGAAGCGGCCGAAGTGGTCGAAGTCCTCGAACGCGACTCCCAGCGGATTCATCTGGCGGTGGCACTTCCAGCAGTATTCCTCCTGCGTGACCCGCATCCGTTCCCGCAGCGAGTTGTGCGGCTCGTCGGGAACCTGCGCGTTGACCGTGATCGGCAGGTCGGGAATCGTGCCGCCGAGCAGTTTCTGCCGCACCCACTTGCCACGCTTCACGATGTCGTTGTCGAAGTTGCCGCTCCGCGCTACCAGCCATGAAGGCTGCGTGAGGATCCCGGCCCGCTGGCTGGCCGGCAGTTCCACGGGGCCGGCGGACCATTTCCAGTCCGGCGGCACGCTGTAGGAATCGTGGGGCTCCTGTTTCCCCCAGCCGACGACGTTGACGAAGCTACGCGTGGTCGTCAGCAGTTCCTCGAGCACGTTCTTGTCTTCCGAAAGGATCAGTTCCACGAGCCGGTCCGTGTCCTGGACGAGATACTGCGGCATGTGGTTGCCGTTCAACGCCTTGTCCTTGAACACGAGCTCGGCGTCCGCGTAGCCGAAATACTCACGGAAGAAGTTCAGGATTCGCGGCTTCGGGACCTTGGCGTCCGCCAGCATGCGCCGCACCTCCCGCTCGACATCATCGCGGGTCTGGAGCGTGCCCTTCTCCGCCGCGGTCCGCAGCTGCGGGTCGGGCGGCTGGTCGGAGAATGCGAACGCCAGCGCGAAGGCGATCTCCCGAGGCGACAGCCGCACCCTTCCATGCTCGTCGGGCGAACCGGCCCCGAACTCGTACCGATAGACCGCCTCGGGAATGAGGCACACCGAGGCCACGAGGTTGCGTGTGGCCGCACCCGGCCCCAGCGTCTTCGCCCCCGCGCGAAAAAACGTCTCCCGTTCCCGCAGTTCGTCGGCCGTCGGATCGCGTGCCAGGATCGACCCGTAGAGCCAGACGATCGCGGACCGCACCTGCTGGTCGGTCGGCTGCTCCGGGCCCGCCGTGCACAGGGGCAACAGCGCCGGCGGAGCTTCCCACGCTTGGGGATTCGGCTGGCCGTTCTCAACCTTGTTTCGAACCATCGACGCGGCGACGGCATTGGCATTGGCGAGAAGAATTTCCACGCCGGGGGCGTCGATCTTGTAGGACTTCGCATAGTCCGCGAACCCTCCTTCGCCCGACAGCGTGAAGGGGTTGGTGATGCTCACCCGCTGCTTCAGGCTCCCGACCAGACGGTCGTACGCGGCCGGCCGGATCCGCCAGTATCGCGGCGGCGACCACGAGGGCCCGGCCGGCGGGCGGCCGAAGAGCTGCTCGTGCGGCACGAAATTGCCGTACGCCGGCATGAGCAGCTTGTCATCGTAATGCAGGCCACCGCGAGCCATCTCGCTCTTCACCCAGTCGACGATCGCCTGTCGCTCCGCGTCGCTCGGCTGATTGGCGTCTTCCGGCGGCATGAGACGGAGGCTCAGCTTGTCGGCGATCCGACTCCAGACCGTGGCGGCGTTGCCACCGGCCAGATTGGCGTCGAGCGTGTCGATCGCGAGGTTCGCCTCCTGCTGGCCGGCACCGTGGCAGTCGAAGCAATACCGGGCCAACAGTGGCTGTACCGACTTGCGATAGGCGGCGAGGTCGGTTTCGGCGGCATGCACCAGGTCCGTCGCACCAATCCAGACCACCGCCATCCAGATTGCCGCCGACAGGACGGTGCGGGCGATCGCTGCGGTCGAGTTCACTTCGATTCCTCCGACATTTCGAGCACCAGCCGCAGCCCCGTGTAGGACATGCCTGGGGCGTGGATTTCGCGTCTGCGGGAGTTGCGAAAACCGCACCGGCAGTAGTCGGCCAGGCTGCACCAACTGCCTCCCCGGAGCGCTGAACCTTGAGCCTCCTTGGACGCTTTGTGCAAAGGGTCCGTTCCGCCGCCAAGCGGGGGCAGCGGCCGCCCGGAAAACGTGTCGCGGCACCACTCCGCGAGATTCCCGTGGACGTCGTGAAGCCCCCAAGCGTTCGCCAGATAACTGCCCACGACCGTCGGGCCCTGTCCCACGCCATCGTTGAGTCTGGCAGAAGCGTAGAAGAACTTGCCCAGATCCTCCTTCCCCAGGGTTTCATCGGCAAAATTGGCATAGCGGGGCAAGTCGGAAACCTCGTCGCCGAAGCAGAATTGCGTATTCCGGCCGGCGCGGGCGGCATATTCCCACTGGGCCTCGGTGGGGAGGACGTATTTCCAAGTCGCGGGCAGCCGGCCCGCCTTCCGCTCGCTCTGGTTGACGGCACCCAGAAACTTCTCGCAGCTGTTCGTCACGCACGGCAGGTTACGGCCCTTGGCTCCGTGCCGGCCATTAAACTGCCGTTCCGTGACCTCGTATTTGCCGATCCAGAAGCCTTTGCTGATGGTGACCTGCACCGGCCGGGCATCCGCTGCGTCCGGGGAGGTATCGCTGGCGGGAAGCCCCATCGTGAAGGTCCCGGGGGGGCACCAGCAAAACACCATCCCCAGTCCGTTGACCCACTGCTGGCCGGCCCGCGTGCCCACGGGCGGCTCCGGCGACTGGATGAACTCTTCGCCCGTGACGACCGGGAGTCGACGGAGCCGCGGGGTCGCGCCGGCGATAACCGGTTTCTGCTTCCCTTTCGAGATCTGGGTGACGTGCTCCCCGACGGCGTCCACCAGTTGGCCGAGCGTGTCGTTTTCAGCCGCCACGGACTTCGCGAACGCCGCCGCCAACGACGACGGACCGCCCCCTTCCGGGGATGGGGCCGCGATGACGAGCGTGTCATCGGCCAGATCGGCATCGCGAAACTCCGCCAGTCCCGCCGCCTGTCCGGGCTTCGCCGCCGGGTCTTCGTAGCCGGTGTCGAGCACGACCAGATGCGCCCCGGCGCCGCCGCGGTCGCGAAGATTTTTGAGCACCGCAGCCACCGCCACCGACTTGTCCGCGAGCCGCAGGGAAGTGCTGGTACCGCTCGGGGGCGAGGGAGCGGGCGTTTGATCCGCCGGACCGGCGTAATAAAAAATGGCCAATCCGTTGGTGACCGTTTCCGACAGGAATCCGTTCAGGGCCGCATCGAACCCCTTGTTATCGAGATCCTTCTTCACCGTCACCCGGTAGCCGCGGTTCGTGAGTGCATCGGCGACGGTCGCCAGATCCTTTTCGACGCTCGGGATTACCTGGCCGCCGGAGGTGGTCGTCCCGACCAGAAACGCCGTGCGATCCTGGGCGGCGGCGATGCCCGCCGACGTCGCCACGGCCGAAAGTGCGATGGCAGCCAGCCAGAAAGCCCTCCGCCCACAAGCGAAGTGGCTTGCAAAACGTACCGTTACGGCGACGTCCACAATTGCGTGCATCGAGCCACCCTGCGATACCGTCGTTTAGGTAAGACTCAGACGGACGGTGCGGCGCCACGTCCCGTCACCAGCAGAGTACCACAAGAAGTATAGTTTATCGGTCCGGAGATCAACAGAATTGCCTCCGGACAGCCCTCGGACGGGACGGAATGCCCTCCGGTTTCGAGGCAGAATCATTCGAGAACAGACGTTTTTCGGCGTTCTAAAGCACTTCGGAGTTGAATCATGATGTCATGTGTGCCGGCCGGGCGGGCCGGGGTTCTCGGTGTCGTCGTCGCCTGGGTCGCACGAGCGGCCCTCGCCGGCTATGAACAGCCCGTCTACATCGACGGGTGCCGATCGGCCGACGGCCGCTACGAGGTCGTCGCCGAGGCGAAGGTCCGGGCTTCTTCCGTCCACGGCCCGCACACGTGGGAGTTCATCTGGAAGGACACCCAGACCGGCGCGACCCACCGCATGGCGGCCCAGGGCATTCAGGGGGGGCTGATCCGCGCCCAACTGTTCATCGCGCCCGACGGCGAGACATTCGCCCTCTGGAACCACGTCATCCAGTATTGGCCCGAAAAGTCGAAGATGCATTCGCACGACGAGCTGCCCTACCAGGAGAAGCCGGGCGAGGAGGAGAAGTTTCGCGGGCTCGACATCCACAAGAAACGGCTGATCATCTACCGCAAGGACGGCTCGATCGTGAAGGAGTTCGGGGTGGCCGACTTTCTCACCGACGAGGAGTGGAAGGCGGCGACGGCGAACTTCACCGTGACGAGCTGGCTGCGGGAATACGAAGGCCTGAAGCGGAAGGAAATATGCCGCACGCAGTATGCGTTCTACCGCGTCAGTCCCGATTACACGGTGCTGGAGTTCCAGCCGGTCGCGTCCCGGAATCCGGCGGTCAAGCCGCGGGTCGTGCGGGTGTCGCTCACCGACGGCCGGATCTTCGGCCCCGATGAGGAGATCACCGACCCGGAGAAGATCCCGGTGCGGCCGTTCATCGGCGCCGACGCGTTGCCGAAGGCCAGCAAGGATTGGATCGAAAATTATGTTCCGAGCCTCGACCCCGTGCGGAAGGCCGGGGAGTTTCGCATCGTCTCCGTGGCCGAGGCGTTTCCGGTGGAGAAGGCGCGGCCCGTCAAGCCGGTGACGTTCGGCGAGGTGAAGCTGCTCGCCTCCGGGTATCAGCAGGCCGACACGCCCGCGGTGCTCTTGGGGTTCGCGGGTCGAAAGGAGCCGACGGTGGTGTTCGCCGAGGCGAAGAAGAACCAGCTCTTCCGCTACCCCGTCGGCGCCGAGGGGGCCACGGCGGAACTGTTCTCGTCGGAGGCCGGCCGGGGCCGCATCGGTCCCGACGGCCGCAGGTTCTACGGCCTGTACGGCGGCAAGCTCGCCTCGTGGGACCTGCTCTCCAAGGATTCCAAGCCGGTGATCCTCTGCGAGAAGGCCGCCAACGACCGGGATTTTTCGATCAACGACCTGGCCGTCTCGTCGCGGGGCGTCGTCTACTTCACGACGCTCAAGGATCCGGAGAAGGGCCGCCTCTCGGCCTTCGATCCGCGGACGGGCAAGGTGACGGTGTTGTTCGACGGGGAGCAGGAAGAAAAACTTTGCAATCCCAACGGCATCGCGCTCGACGCGGCGGAACGCTTTCTCTTCGTGGGGGTTTCGAGCTACAAGAATCCGGGCCGCGCCGGCGTCTACTGCTTCCCGATCCGCCCCGACGGAACGATCGATCTGGAGAAGGGCGGGCAGACGGCCTGGGTGCCCGTGAAGGCCGACGGCATCGCCTTACGGCACAACGGTGAGGTGTTCCTGACCACGGAGGGGAAGGTCGAGGGCTTCGACATCCATGGCCGATCCCGCGGGCACGTGACGGTTCCCAAGGGCACCGGCACCAACCTCTGCTTTGGACCGCCCAATTCACCGCTGGCCGACACGCTCTTCTTCACCACCTGGGACTCCCTCTACTCCGTGAGCGTGAAGTGAGTCAGTGTGGGAACTGCGCATCCGAAAGGCGAACGCTTTCCCGGGCCGCGGAATCCGCGTAGAGCACGGCCCGTAATCCAGGGCCGCTGGCTTAATACAGGGCCGTCACCGCCACGCTGCCGTTCAGTCCCTTGAGGGTGATGGTCTCCTTCTCCTTGTTGAACCCGGTCCACGGCTGGCCGTTGACCGTGACGCCCTTGATCGGCGCGGACGTCGGATG
>Ga0315902_10001221_pt1 | contig 41588 bp, 35 predicted proteins | sample LakEriMetagenome_9_FD_203523 | JGI IMG/M metagenome (GOLD analysis project Ga0315902, IMG submission 203523) | Freshwater fungal communities from buoy surface, Lake Erie, Ohio, United States - Buoy 12 MA117 | ecosystem: Environmental > Aquatic > Freshwater > Lake > Lake biofilm | place: USA...
CAGCAGTATCACGTGCTCGAACGGTTTGTCCTTCACGGGGATTCACTGGGAGGGAGATTCCCCGGCGAAAATCCGGCGGAGCAAGGCTCGTGAGGAAAAACGGCGCGATGCGTTCTTTCGCCAGGGTGGCCTGAAACGTTCTTCGCGTATGTGGCCAGAAGCAGTCGCTTCCAGGGGCGGGGGGGAATCCTAACGGGACTGAGAGCGATAGATTTCTTCGAGGATTTCCTCGATCGATTTGAATTTCTTGCCGGATTCCAGGACCTGTTCGATTTTTTGACGGGCATCGGGGGCGGAGTGCCCCAGGCTCAGCAATGCCTCATAGGCATCGTTGACGACGCCCCGTTCCCCAACTTCGGCCGCCGGTGTCTCGGCCTGAACCAACAAAGCAAATTTCGCCATTTTGCGTCGGAGTTTGGCGATGATTCGTTCCGCGAGGCCGGCGCCAATTCCGGGCAGTGCACTCAGTTGCTTGACGTCCTGTTCTTCAATGGCCACCGCAACTTCGCGGACCGGCCGAACCATGGAGCGCAGCGCTTTCTTGACTCCCACACCATCGACCGAGCAGATCGCATCGAAGAACTCCCGTTCGGCATGACTCATGAAGCCGATGAGACGTGGGGTCAGATTGCCACGTCCCGGGGTTCCTTCGAGGTACTCAATCGTTCGCAAACTGACGTCAGTCTCCAGTCGGCCTTGAAGTTGTCGCCGGACGAATTCCGGAATGTAGACCTCATATTCGAACGGACCGGCTGCAATGGTGGCCGCTTCGTGGGTCAATGCGGTCAAACGACCCGTGATGCGGGTGATCATGCGGGGTTCCGTAGACGGGCAGGGGGAGAAAGGGACGACTGGATGAGATTCCGGCAGCAGTGGCCAGAGTCTATTCGACAGGTCAACCCCGACCGGAAATCAACTTCTTCGATTCGATCACAGCCAACTCATCACAGCGTTCATTTTCGGGATGCCCCTGATGACCACGAACGACCGTAAAGCGGATGACATGCTGCTGCAGCAGTTGATCCAGTTGGGACCAGAGTTCAACATTTTTGACGGGCTTTTTGTCGGCTGTCTTCCAGTCTCGTCGCTTCCAGCCGGTCAGCCACTCCTGGCATCCCCGAGCGACGTATTCGCTGTCGGTGACAATTTCAACCTGCGAACGTCGTTTCAAAGTGGCCAGACCCTCAATCACCGCCTGGAGTTCCATGCGGTTATTGGTGGTCTCGGCCGCCCCGCCGGACTTTTCAAGCTCGCGCCCCGACTGGGGATGCCGCAGGATGAAGGCCCAACCTCCCGGTCCAGGATTGCCTGAGCAGGCTCCGTCAGTGAAAAGCTGCACGAAGTGGAGCCGTTCTGGAGGAGATTCTTCAGGGCGTAGCTGCTCATTCCCCCGACCCGGATTTGGGGGGGCGGATTCGAGAGGGGTTCGGGCAGGCGGCGAAACGCTGTCCGGAGTGCCTGCCGAAGACTGCACCGGCGGCTTACCGCTCACGGAAAGTAATGCGACCCCGTTTGGGGTCGTAGGGAGAAACCTCAACTTTCACCCGATCGCCAGGGACGATACGAATGAAGTTTTTGCGCATTCGGCCGGCCACATGGGCCATGACCTCGTGCCCGACATCGAGTTTCACCAGGAACTGGGTATTGGCCAGTGCCTTGGTGACCACTCCCTCCATCAGAATGCCTTCTTCCTTCGACATGGATCTCCTGCGCGTTCACCCAAGCAGACAATGAATCAACCAAACCGGATTGTCCCAATGGGGGGCCGGAAACACAAGCCCGTGGGTGGGGAAACGGCGGCCCGGGGAAGGGAGCGAGTGGGACTCTCCAAGCTCGGTTCCAAGCGATTGGAAATCGCCGTTTTGCCAAGCTATAACTCTCGGCTCCCCGCGATTTGTCCGCATTTCGCCCATGGACCACGCGTCTGGCTGTCCCGCGAGTCGGGTGGCCGACGGGTTTGCCCTTCGGGCATTCCGACGGGGTTTGGGCAAATGGTCCTCATTTCTTCGGAGTCTGTCTCATGGCGTTCACTCTCCCCACGCTGTCCTATCCGTATGGTGCGCTCGAGCCGATCATCGACGCTCGCACCATGGAAATTCACCACACCAAGCACCACCAGGCCTACATCAACAACGCGAATGCCGCTCTGGAGAAGTTTCCGGACTGGTCTGCGAAGTCTCCGGAAGAGGTTGTGAAACACCTCGCCCAGGTCCCCGAAGAGATCCGCACCGCGGTCCGCAACAACGCCGGTGGGCATGTGAACCACACCCTGTTCTGGACCGTGATGGCCCCGAATGCCGGTGGTGAGCCCACCGGAGATCTTGGGTCGGCGATCTCGGGAACATTCGGCAGTTTTGCCAACTTCAAGGACGCCTTCACGAAGGCTGCCACCACCCGGTTTGGCTCGGGTTGGGCCTGGTTGTCGGTCGACAAGGGGAAACTCGTGGTCGAGAGTACCGCCAATCAGGACAGTCCCCTGACCGAAGGTCGGACCCCGATTCTGGGAATCGACGTCTGGGAGCATGCGTACTACCTCAACTACCAGAACCGCCGTCCCGATTACATCAATGCGTTCTACAACGTGATCAACTGGAACGAGGTTGCCAAGCGGTTTGCCGCCGCCAAGTAGTCTCCAGGACTCCGTCGGTCGGAAGACCACATGGATCATTGTGTTGATTTCGATTCAGGGCCGGTCCCTCGCAAGGACCGGCCCTGTTTTCGTTGAGAGACACCGGTTCCAATCCCTGAAGATCTGGTCGTGCCGTCTCGCCATCCGAGGAATCGTTTTTGGTATCGGAACGCCTCCGACACGTCTTCCACATCTCTGTCAGGGGGTGAGTTCAAAAAAGAATGAACCATCATCCCCTGGTCGACACCCACACCACCAACCCAACCACCTTGGTGGGGTCATCCCGACTCAGTTGTCGGAAGGGTTTGGGCAGTTCGCCGGGGGGGTTACGAAGGCGAAGTTGCGGATCAGGGCCCAAATCGACTTCGCGCCCCCCCGGGCAGACAATATTGAGGCCAACGGCCCAACTGGCACGGTTCTTGGTGTGCCGTCGGTGGGCCGGCACCTGCGACATCAGGAAGCTTCACGGGATGGGCTGCGGAAAGTCGTCACTCTGCATTCCGGCCGATTCCAGGGAGTGTGTCGATTCCATTCGCATGACACATGCGTGAGGAGACACTCGAACCTTCGCTGTTCGATCTTGGAAGACGAATTGAAGTGTGCTCCGATCCGCCACGAACGGCGTCCCCATGTCAGGAACCCCGGCGATGTGTCGGGGAGGAGTGAACGCTTTTCGAACAGTGACTGAGGAGGACCTCGACCAGGTTCCAGCTGGTCATCTCGTCGGAACTGAACATGACCGCGGCGCATCGAGGTGCGTATGGGACGCAGTTGATCGAGGGGCGCCGACCATGACTGGTGCCAGAAACTTTCCGGCTCTTCTCGCCACACGACACACCTCAGTCTTGGGCCGCACAAAGACCGGAGCCGAGGCTTATCGCGTCAACTTCCAGCGGGCGGGGCTCACATCGAGGCCGGTATGGCCGGCGTGGGCGTCGTAAACCGCGTGCATTTCCTCAATGCTGTCGAAGAATCCCACGATAAAGGCGGCCTGGAACGATTCCCCCGCCTTGATGGGCTTGCCGCCGAATTCCTCAATCATGCACACGTAGCCGCGCTGGTGGCACCAGGCTTCCGAGACAATTCCAGGGTCGAGTGTCATTCCCGCGAGCCATGGACCGTCTTTTCCGGTCTCGGGATCTCGCAGCCGATACGCCCGAATAAATCGCTGGGGCACCCTGTCTCGCCCCCGGGTGTAATTGAATTTCTCATCCGGTGCGAAGTCGCGTTGGAACTCCGACGGATCCAGTTCGCCAATGTAACTGAGATAAACCTTGCTGAATGTGTCTCCCTGCCGATGCTTGATGTGACCTGGCATGTCGAGACGGAGGAACATGGCGTCACTGCTGTTGACCGATTCGATCCGGTCGCAGGAAACGAAGTACCTCTTGCCCTCGGGGAAAACGAGGGTTTGCTTCCAGGTGGACCCGGCCTTCTTGCCGGGGGCGGCAGTGCGGTACTGAAACTGCTGAGTGACGGCGAGGAAGTCACGCCCCTGGATCACCTGCGGATCAAGCCGTTTGGCCTGTGTGCAGATCTGGGGGCCCTCGATCGATCGCTTCGGGGACTTGCCATGGTACGAGTTGCCAAATTCGTACACCAACTCCTTGTCGAGTTGTGAGCGGTACGACTCGTCGCTGCCGGGTTCCATGATCCAGTCGACAATGTCGAGTCCGAAACCGGCATCCCGAAAACCAGTCTTTTTGTCGACGAGCGACTGCGCGGCGATGCCTGTGACATACCCCTTGCGGCGTACGGCGGCCTGCAGGGTCGAAGTCGCGAGACGAATCTCGTCATCAGTCTTTTCAAATGTCGCCTGGGCCCAGGCCGAGGCATTTGCTGCCATGAAGCAGGCCAGGATCAACCCTGCGCATCGTTTGACGCACCGACGGAATTGCAGGAGTCGCATGACAATTCTCCAGGAACCGACACCAAAGGGGTTGTGGCCGGACAGAGGCCAGTTTCGTGTGGGGTCAGTTTGCATTCTCCGGCATGGTATGGCAACCCGGTCATGGAGATGGAAAGAGCGGTTTCCCCGCGACAATTCCCCAGTTCCTGGATATCCTGAGGGAACCATGAAACTGCCTTTGACCGTCATCGTGATGACCACATGCTGGCTGCCCCCCCTCATGGCAGCCGAGCGTGTCGAGTTCGCCCGTGATGTCCTGCCGATCTTGTCGGCCAACTGCTTCCCCTGCCATGGTCCGGACGAAAAAGACCGCCAGGCGGGGCTGCGGCTGGATGGACCGGAACAGATCGTGCGAAAGCGACCAGCAGGTGTTCCGATTGCCGCGGGGGAACCGGCGCAGAGCCTGGTGTACCAACGCCTGGTCACCGACGACCCTGATGCGTTGATGCCCCCGCCGTCATCCAACAAGATTCTGAAGCCAGAGCAGGTGGCGTTGATCCGTCAATGGATCGAAGAGGGGGCCTCGTGGCAGCGACACTGGGCATTCGAGCCGGTCACCCGGCCCGAAGGAACCCTCGACGATCAGGTTCGTCGGGGGCTTGCGGGGCAGGGATTGAAACTGCGTCCCAGGGCCAGTGCGGAAGTCCTGGTCCGGCGATTGTCGCTCGATTTGACCGGGCTTCCTCCCACCTTGGCCGAAGTGGAGGCGTTCAGCTCTTCCCCGACCGAAAAGGCTTGGGAAGAACTGGTTGATGAGCTGTTGGCCCGGCCCCAGTTTGGTGAGCACTGGGCCCGATTGTGGCTGGACCTCGCCCGGTATGCCGACACAAAGGGCTACGAAAAAGATCTTGGACGGACGGTCTGGCCCTGGCGTGACTGGGTTGTGCGGGCCTTGAATGCCGATCTGCCGCTGGGGGAGTTGACCGAGCTGCAGTTGGCGGGGGATCTGCGTCCGCAGCCATCGAGCGATGACCTCTTGGCGACCGCCTTTCATCGGAACACGATGTCCAATGACGAGGGGGGGACTGATGACGAAGAGTTTCGAGTGGCAGCGGTCAAAGACCGGGTGGACACCACCGTGCAGGTCTGGATGGGGCTGACGATGGGTTGCAGCAAGTGCCACTCTCACAAGTACGATCCGATTTCGCAGACGGACTACTACCGGTTTTACGCGATCTTCAACCAGACCGAAGATGCCGATCGTTACGACGACAGTCCGCGTCTGGAATTGCCCACTTCCGGGCAACAGGAGCGCCGCCAGGAGTTGCGTAACCAACTGGAATCGAAGCAGTCCGTCCTGGCTGACGCCCGGCGCAGGCAGGAGGAGGAACAGGCGAGTGGTTCCGGTCCCTGGAAGCCTGTCACCTGGAAGAGCGCACGGTCGGAAGGAGGGGCAAAGCTCGTCGCAGGTGACGATCGCGCCATTGAAGTGTCGGGTGAGAAGCCGGCGATGGATGTTTACGTTCTGGAGGGGACTCTCCCCGCAGGTCGACACACGGCCCTCCAAATCGAGGCGTTGCCCATCCGGCAGCCAGACGGGCAACCAGGCCTGGGGCGCAATCCTGCCGATCCGAATTTCGTTCTGTCGGAACTTTCGGTGGAACTGGTGGTGAATGATGGTGCGATGCGACTCGAGCTCGGAGGTACCCGTGCGGACTTTTCCCAACAGGGTTGGCCTGTGGCGGCGTCGATCGATGGGGATCCGAAGACAGGCTGGGCCGTCTCACCTCGCTCTCGCGAGAAGCATACGGCGCAATTCGAGTTGAAAAAACCGATTGTCCTGGAGGTTCCCACGTCGATTCGGATCGCTCTCAGCCAGCAATATGGGGGCAGCCTGGTCCTCGCCCGTTTCCGGGTGTCGACCAGCGGGTTGCCCTGGGACGAAGTGGTCCTTCCGAAACCGTCTGCCGAGGTTCAACGGGCCGAGCAGGAAGTCAGTGAGATCCAGCAGCGGTTGCAGCAACTGGCGGGTGAGGTTGCCCAGGTGCCAGTGTTGAAAGAACTTTCCCCCGACCGCCGCAGGGTGACGAAGATTCACAACCGGGGGAATTTTCTGGATCCCGGTGATGAAGTGCAGCCGGCGATTCCAGTGGGGTTTGGGCCAGTTCCCGAGGTTGAACGACCAAGCCGTGCCGATGTGGCCCGTTGGCTTGTGAATGCCGAGAACCCGTTGACTCCGCGAGTTTGGGCCAACCGAATCTGGGCCCGACTGCATGGGATTGGGCTGGTCGAAACCGAAGAGGACTTTGGTGCCCTGGGGGCCTGGCCGGTCAATCGTCCACTGCTGGACTGGCTGGCGTCAGAGTATCGAGATCGGGGTTGGTCGCTGAAGAATCTCTTGCGGGCGATTGTGCTGAGCGAGTCGTATCGGCAGGAGTCCCAGGCCAGTGATGAATTGCTGGAGGCCGATCCACGAAATCGTTGGCTCTCGCGGGGAGCCCGGTATCGATTGTCGGCCGAGGTGGTCCGCGATCAGGCCCTCACCGTTTCGGGGCTGCTCTCACGCAAGCAGGGGGGGCCACCAGTGATGCCTCCCCAGCCCAACGGGCTGTGGCGCTCGACCTACAACGGCAAGACCTGGGTGGATGCCGAGGGAGAAGACCGCTATCGCCGAGGGTTGTACACCTACCTCAAACGCACAACCCCCTATCCTTCATTCGTCATGTTTGATGGCGGCAGCGGCGAGGTGTGCCAGTTCCGGCGGATTCGGACCAACACCCCACTGCAGGCCCTGGTGACACTCAATGATCCCGTCTACCTGGAAGCGGCCGGTGGATTGGCAAAGCAGATGCTGACTGTCGAGTTGACCAGTGAGCAGCGGGTCGTCCGGGGATTGCAGTTGGCACTGCTGCGCCGGGTGGGGCTCGACGAAGCGCTGCCCTTGCTGCAATTGCACGCCCAGGCACTGGCTCATTTTCAGAAGGAACCCGGCGAGGCGACGGCCCTGGTGGAGGCGGCCCGAGTCGGGGAATTGGAGAGTGCAACGCCTGAGACGGCCGCCTGGATTGTGGTCTGCAGCGCGATCCTGAACCTCGATGAATTCCTCACCCGCAATTGATGAAACCACCCATGACAGCCACGGCTTCCAACACTTCCTGGTCTCACCTGCTGCCTGCCACTCGCCGACAGTTTTTTTCCCGTGGCGGGTTGAGCCTCGGGGCTGTGGCCCTGCAGCAAATGCTGGCGTCGGACTCCCGTGGCGACAATGCGTCCGCAACACCGGGTGAAACCCGCTTCAACCAGGTACCGATGTTGCCGGCACGTGCCAGGCGGGTCATCTACCTGCATATGGCTGGTTCTCCGTCGCAACTCGACCTGTTCGACTACAAGCCCGATCTCGAACGGCTGCATCTCCAGGATGCGCCGGCTTCGTTTCTCGAGGGGAAGAGATTCGCCTTCATCAAGGGGGTTCCCAAGGTCCTTGCGCCGCAGTTCAAGTTCGCTCGTCAGGGAGAGTCTGGGCAATGGCTCAGCGAACTCTGGCCACAACTGTCGCGGGTTGTCGACAAATTGTGCGTGATCCGGACCGTCCATACCGAGCAGTTCAATCATGCACCGGCGCAGTTGTTTGTACACACCGGATCGCCACGCCTGGGGAATGCCTCTCTGGGGGCTTGGGCGACCTATGGACTGGGAAGTGAAAACCAGAACCTTCCCGGGTTTGTTGTCTTGCTCTCGGGAGGAAAGACTCCGGACGGGGGCAAGTCTCTGTGGGGTTCGGGATTTCTGCCGAGTGTCTACCAGGGAGTTCAATGTCGAACGTCCGGAGATCCGGTGCTGTACCTGGGGAACCCCGGTGGAATTGATCGCAGCCTGCGGCGAAACATGCTCGATGCACTTGCCCGGATGAACCAGGCGGAGTTTGAGCGCAGCAGGGATCCCGAGACTCTCACCCGCGTCTCGCAGTATGAACTCGCATTCCGGATGCAATTGGCGGTTCCTGAGGTGATGAATCTCGCCCAGGAGCCGGAACACATCCTCAAGCTGTACGGTGCCCAGCCTGGGTTTGTCTCGCCTGCCGAGAGCGCCGACGATCCCCGTGTTCTCTACAAGGGAGACGACCCGACGTTTGCGAACAACTGCCTTCTGGCCCGCCGCCTTATCGAAAACGGTGTGCGGTTTGTTCAGTTGTATGACTGGGGCTGGGATCACCATGGTTCCTCTCCTGGTGAGAGCATCGATGAGACACTTCCGATCAAGTGTCAGCAGATCGATCGTGCGATTGCAGGGCTGTTGACAGATCTCGAACAGCGGGGATTGCTGGATGAGACCCTGGTGATCTGGGGGGGGGAATTCGGCCGAACGCCCATGTTGCAGAACAACGTCCGCAGTGACTTCCAGAAGGGGTTTGTCGGGCGCGATCACCATCCGTATGCCTACACGATGTGGCTCGCCGGGGGAGGTATCCGGGGAGGGTTGGCGTTTGGCAAGACCGATGAGTTCGGTTATTACCCCGTGGAAAACCCGGTCAGCATCCGTGACCTGCAGGCCACGTTGTTGCACCAACTGGGGCTCGACCCTTATCGGTTCCACTTCACCTATCAGGGGCTCGATCAGCGTCTGATTGGCCCCACGGAAGAGGGACGGGTGCTGCAGGAGATCCTGGCCTGACGATGTTTCCGCCAGGAGGATGACGGCAGGTGCGGTGCTTACCTGCCCAGCAACATCGACAAATATCCCCGGCGTTCATTCTCGGTCAGACCCATTTCAGCGGCCAGTTCCTGCAGTGTGGTGCGAGCGGAAGCGAGTTCGGACTCGGGGGCGACGGTCTCGAGTTCGACGAAATGTCCCAGTCCGGTCACATGGTCCAGGGCGATTTCAATTTCGCGTCCGTCGCGCTGGAGTCCCCATTGCCGTCTGGTTTTTTCGACCTTGAGCACCGGTCGAAAGCCGATCGCCTGGAGCCACTCGGTCATTTTCTCACAGGCTCGGTCTCCCGCGAGGTCGAGTTCAATCTCCCGGCGAGTTTTGGTCTCGCGATCAACGAGGGGGCCCTTGTACGTGAGGGCGGCCTGGCCATTCGACTCACGCACCCGAACCGCTTCGTCGGTCTGCGCGAAATCACGCTGGGGATGGTTGAAGTACTCGTCCACCTGGTGGACCTCGCCCCGCGACTGGGCACCGAGCCTGTGCAGATCGGCAATCAGACGAGAGTGGTCCGGATTTCGGAATTTCAGTTCGACTTCGAGCATTGTTGGGCAAGGTCCTGCAGCAGGTCCCATGTGTAGAGGCCAGTGTCATGCCCATCGGACCACGCGATTTTCAGGGCGTAGTTCCCCGAAAAGGCCAGTTTGACAGGGGTGACGTCCTGCGGGACGTCTGCGGGGTTGAGTGTCCGCTCGCCACTGATTTCGTCGATACATCCAGCACAGGGACAGAGGCAGCGGACGAAATGAAAGGGGAGACGGGCTGCCGGTTTGTCACCCCAGGCAACCTCGACGACTCCGGCATCACGCAAGACCCGGATGGAAGTGGGGGGCGGGGCGGACATGGCGATCAGGCAGCAAGAGGTGAAGGGAACGTTGGCGTCGGATCTGGAGAGAGTCGGCAGCGGGAAGAATTTCCCGTTTTTCACCCGCATTCAACCCTCCGACGGCGTACAGGAAGCGATGATACCGTCTCTTCTGGAAGGCGTCTTCCCACCGAACTTTCCCCGACCTGAGTACCGGCATGGTGCTGCTGATACTGGCCTGTGTGGCGTCTGGGTTTGTGGTGTCGTGCCTGGCGACCTGGGGAATGCGTTGGCTGGCACCCCGAGTCGGCCTGATCGACCAGCCCAACGCCGCCCGCAAGGTGCATGTCACCCCAACCCCCCTGGGAGGTGGTTTGGGCGTTCTGGCCGGGGTCTTGTTGCCGCTTCTGGCGGGGGGCCTCCTGGCGTGGGCCGTTGCGTCGGGGACGCTCTCGGGTGACTGGCTGCCCGCAGGGTGGAGTGAGCACGTGGCTGGGGCCATGTCCAAACGGGGCCCGCTGCTGGCGCTGGTTGCTGCAGGACTGGTGATTTCAGCTCTGGGGCTTCTGGACGATTTGCGTCCCCTCGCGTGGCGTCCCAAGCTGGTGGTTCAGTTTCTCGTGGCAGCCGGTCTGGTGGCCTCCGGCGTGCGGGCAACTGTTTTTTCCCAGGCACCCTGGGTGGGAGACCTGATCACCCTCTTTTGGCTGGTCGGGCTGACCAATGCCTTCAATTTCCTCGACAATATGGACGCCCTCTCGGGGGGGATTGGCCTGATCGCGTCGACCCTCTTCGCCGCGATCCTGTTGACGGCCACCGCCACGCCTCACTGGTTTGTTGCCGGGTTCCTGCTGCTGATTGCCGGTTCGCTGGCGGGGTTCCTCGTGCACAATCGCCCCCCGGCGCGGATTTTCATGGGTGATGCCGGGAGTTGCCTGATTGGACTCTGGATCGCCGCCCTCACTGTGCTGGGGACATTTTATGACGAGCAGCAGTCTGGTCGGCACGTCATCCTCTCGCCGTTGTGTGTGCTCGCGGTCCCTCTCTATGACTTTTGCAGCGTGATCTTGATCCGCCTCAAGCAGGGGCGCAGTCCGTTTCATGCCGACAAGTCGCATTTTTCACATCGTCTGGTCGAGCTCGGACTCTCCAAAACTTCTGCCGTCCTGACAATTCATCTGGTGACACTGATGACAGGACTTGCAGGATTATTGCTGTATCAGGTTCGGGGCTGGAGTGGGGCTGTCATCGTCGTGGCGATGGTTCTCTGCGCTCTCGCGGTGATCGCCATCCTGGAGACGGCCGGACGCTTGCGGCGACAGTCCGACAAGATCACACCCGGATCCTGAACGTGTTCATGCGAAACTGCCCATTTCCAGATGGACCATGCAGTCAAGACAGCCAGGATCCGATCCGATTGACGATTTCCCCCAGGGAGTTCAATACAGAAAACGATTGCAATCCTTGAAGTCGAAAACCAGAAGGTCGGCAAGTCCTCCCGCCAGAAGGGGGGTCAAGGTTTGTCGCAATTTTTCGTGAAGCGGATGGTCGAGAAACGCATCGCGGGCGTTTTCATCGGCAAATGTAATGACAATCGCGTGTGTATACCCCTTGTTGAGTCCTTCGGGACTCGTGTACGGGCCGGCGGCCACCTGGACAACACCATAAACCTGTGAAGGCAGGTCATCGTAAGCCTCGAAGACGGTCGCCAGATCTTCCCGATCGGAAGCCGGTGGAAACCGCAAGAGCATCACTTGCTTGTAGTGGGGCATGTTTGATGCGAGTAAAGTGGGTGTTCGAGGCTTGGTTAGCGTGGTTCCGACCGACGGAAAGTCAATTCGGTGAATTCGCGGACCCGGCCTGTGATGGCCGGTTCGACCGGGAGACGCTCCATCGAACTGGCACCGTAGAATCCGACAACACCTTCGGTGTGGTCCAGGATGTATTGGGCATCCGCCGGTTCGGCAATCGGTCCACCGTGGCAGAGCACCAGCAGGTCGGGCTTCACCCGGACGGCAGCGTCCCGCATGGCCTGGACCCGTCTCGCTCCTTCCGCAAGATCGACAGCCGTCTGGGCACCGATCAAACCTTTGGTGGTGAGACCAAGGTGGGGGATCAAGATGTCACAACCTGCGGCGGCCATGGCGGCGGCTTCGTCGGGATTGAAGCAGTACGGCGTCGTCAACAGGCCCATTTCCCTCGCCAGCCGAATCATGTCGACCTCAAGGCCAAAGCCCATTCCCGTTTCCTCGAGATTAACCCGCATCAGCCCGTCGAACAGTCCCACGGTGGGAAAGTTTTGGACCCCGGCGAATCCCTCCTGTTGGACCTGCTTCAGAAAGACAGGCATCAGGCGAAACGGGTCGGTGCCGCAGACCCCGGCCAGGACCGGCGTATGCCGGACCACCGGCAGCACTTCGCGGGCCATCTCCATGACGATGGCATTGGCATCACCATAGGGGAGCAGCCCCGCAAGTGATCCGCGTCCTCCCATGCGGAATCGTCCGGAGTTGTAGATCACCAGGAGGTCAATTCCACCCGCCTCCGATAACTTCGCCGAGAGGCCGGTGCCGGCACCTCCGCCTACAATCGGCCGCCCTTCGGCAACCTTGGCCCGAAGGTGTGTGAGGATGTCTTCTCGCGTCTGGACCATGGTCTTTGGGATGTGAGGTGGAACGGGCGCGGAACTCGCCCGGCAAAGTTTGTCCTGAGTGACGTGGTTGATTCAACGGCTGCGCTTGAATCGTTCGGCCGCTTCGGTCAATACGGCCCGCTCCCGCTTGGTGAGAGAGGCCTCCCCCTGTGCGGAAATCTTCCTCAAGATATCGTCGACCCGCTCTTTGAAGTCGTCTTCAGGTTCTTCATCGAAGTCCGATTGAGGAGGAGAGTCTTCCGGATGGTGGACCTTCAATTTGCCTGTGCGAAGCGTTTCTCGCTGGCGTTTCTGCCGACCCCACGCCTGATGGTCAAGCAAACGATCGAACCAGCCCCAAAGGTAACCTCGCAATTCATACCGGAAATAGAGCCAGCCAAATGCCAGGCCGCCGAGGTGGGCGGCATAGGCCACCGGTGCATTTCCACCACCTGAGGTGAGGGAGATCAGAACGGGCAGGAGATTGTAGGCTACACAAAACAGCACCAGCCATCGCACTTCAACCGGCAGGATTCCAAAAACGTAGACCCTGCGTCGCGGGTAATGCATTGCGTACAACATCATCACTGCCAACACCGCCCCCGAAGCTCCCTGAACGGGAAGATCGGGCTGACCCGCAACCACACTGATCAGTGCCTGGATTGCGACTGCAAACACAGCCGATGAAAGGTAGAACCGCAGGAATTCCCGCGGACCATAAATCCCCTCAACATCGGGCCCGAAGAACCACAGCATCAGCATATTGCCGACGATGTGCCACAGGGTGTTTTCATCATGGACAAACGCGTAGCTCAGGAATCGCCAGATCTGGAACTTGCCAAATCCCTGGGCGATCGTGAATTCCAGCCAGGATGTGACCGGACTCTCCGCCGCCCCACGCGGTGCCGACAGCACCTGGAGCAGGTAGACGATCCCTGTGACCAGTACGATCTGGCGACAGACCGACCCGTTGACCGACCAATAGCCGGAAAGGGACGATTGATCCCGGTAGTATTCGCGGTCGTAGAGCCCCATGCCGCACTGTGAATGCAAGAAAGATCGGATGGCGTTGTCGCGGCGACTGTCTGGGGAACCTCACCCGGTACCAGATTCGCCGACGCCCCAGATTGTAGACGCTGGCAAGTCGATTCGGGTAGCGCGGGCGGATCCGATTTCCGATCTCACCAATTTCGAGGACTTGCGACCGTGCCAAATGGCTCGGATCGCTTTGGAAACGCGATGGAGAAAGGGGGCTGGATGCCGGACATTTCCGGCCCGTTTACCCAGGCTTGCGTGGTGCCATCCCGGTGCGGAGAGTCAGAAAAGTGATCTCGGGTCGACAGTTCCAGCGCCATGGGTGCAGTCCTCCCACACCCCGACTGACCCGGAGAAGCACCGGCGGACTGTCAAAGGTGCCCCCGGCATATTTCACTCCAAACAGGCTGGGGCTATAGATGGGGCCCACGAATGGCAGACAGACCTGCCCCCCATGGGTGTGGCCAGCCAGCATCAGATCGACCCCCGACCTGCGTGCCGAGGCGAGGTTGTCGGGCGTGTGGGACAGCAACAGCCGAAAGTCATCGGCTTTCGCCCGGGACCAGTCGGGACCTTGTCCCAGCCACGGCCGCTCATCGCCGGCGAGGATGAGCGGGTGTCCCCGGTACTCGAGACGACGAGTCTGTTTCCCCGCGTCATGCCAGCCGCAGTGCTCCAGCACTGCCCGGCTCCCGGGGAGATCACCCCATTCCCAGTCATGGTTTCCCAGCAGGAAGTGGCACCCCAGGGGGGCCGAGAGGCGTCCCAGCGTGGGAGGGATCCAGTCGAGGAATCTTTCGTCATCCAGCAAATCCCCCGTAAAGACGACGAGGTCGGCGGGCCGTTCCAGCGCGAGGTCAACCATCCGGTCGAAATAGGGACGCAGCACACTGCCGGTAAAGTGGAGGTCACTCAGGTGGAGAATCCGCAGGCCATCCCACGCGGGGGGGAGTCGGGGAAGGGCCAGTTCGAGCTCGATCATTTCCAGGGCGAGTGATTCATTCCCTGGAAGAGACATCCAACGCCAGTTTTTTCCCCGCCCACGCAACGGGACTGATGCCAATTCCTGTTCGATCTCATGGATTGTGCAGCGAATGGACACGATCTGAGACGCGGGGGGCCTTCGCCGCAGCAGGAACCAGCGGACAATCCCGCTGACAGCCACCAGTGAAAACGCGATCCCAACCAGTCGCCAGTGGCCGGGAATGTCTGTCGGGTTCCCTCCCTCCAGCAGTCGGGGGCCATGGAAGCCCAGTCCCCAAATCCAGCCGAGGCTCGCCAGCGGGACCCACAGAAAATGAAAAAGCTGCAGCGGCAGCACCACGCGGTGCCGCAGCCGCAGCCCATGAACCCGGTTCACCAGGCCGATCCAGAAGAGGGCGTGCCCCACGATCGGCAGCAGGAGCCATCCGCCACTCTTCAAGACATCAGTCATCGAACCGTTGTCACTTCAGCAGGTCGGCCGGCTTGACTCCCTGCTTGGCACCGTTGAACTTGAACGGAAGCGGCTTGAATTCGCCGACGAGTTCGACATTGGTCTTTTCAGGAATCTTGTCTTCCAGGCCGGTGCACCAGTAACAGGCATTCACCAGCAGGCGGCGGACCCCTTCCGTCGTGAAATCGGTCGAGGCTCCGATGGTCGAGGTGAACACCCGGGCCTTCTTGCCAGCAGCCCCGGTGTACGACTTGACCCACGCAATCGGCATCATGGGGCTGTTCTTGGCTCCTTCGACGGGGGGATCGTCGAATTTCATTCCGGTCAGCACCGCGCCGAGGAGCAGCGGTTGGCTGTCTCCCGGCAGGGGCAGGCGGACGCCATACACGTCGGTCGGTCCCCACACGTCACCACTCTTGATGCCCCGCAGGATCGGGTGCTTGTCCTGACCTGCAGCCACGATGCCCCGCGTGCTTTCACTGCCGTGATTTCCATGATGACTGATCCAGGTCTCACCCAGCACCTGCCGGCCAAAGCCACCGTCGAAGTCGTCTCCCTTGTGGGTCCACGTGTACTTCTTGAACTTCGATTCCCCCTGGAAGTTGAAGGCGTGGGTGGCGGTCCGGATGCCGATGATTGGTTTGCCCGACTCGACGTAGTCGACAATGTGCTGCATCTGGTCATCGGGAAGGCTGCGGAAGCGAAGGAAGATCACCGCCAGATCGGCGGTCTTCAGGGCTTCCAGGCCTGGGATGTTGTTGGACTGATTGGGCTGAATGGCACCATTGGCCGGGTCGATGGCGAAGAGCACTGTGCACTTGAATCCATGCCGTTCCGACAGGATTTTGGCAAGTGCCGGCAGGGTCTCTTCCGAGCGGTATTCCTCATCTCCGCTGATCAGCACCACATGCTTTCCCTGCCCGGGACCCGCCTTGCCAGGCAACACGATCCACGGATCCTCGGCGCGGGCCGACTCGGCCACATTGGCTGCGACGACCGCACAGAGCAGACACCAGGCCAGGTGTTTCCAGGCCGACCAAACACCACCAAGAGAAACGCGCGAGCGCATGGAAGTACAACCTCGTTGCGTGGAAGTGGAACCAGATCTGGGGACAGTCAGTCCCCGGGAATCACATCTCATGGGATGGAACCGACATCAGTCTCCGTAGATCCCGAAGTGGCCTGGAGTCTTGCATCCCCCCGGGGATTCCTCCAGTCCCGCAGGATAGGTTTTAGCCTGTGTCGTTCCGGCTTGCACCTCTTGCCACATTCCGGAAGTGGTTTGCCGACTGGTCAATCGGTCGAAATCGGCAGATTTCCCCTCATCAAGCTCTGGGTGGGGAGGCATTGGTCGTGATCGCTTGGGACTTTTCCCCCCGCCTGACGGTGAGACAACCATTCGATCCGACTTGGGAATTCGATCGCAGCCCGGGTCGAACAAGCTCCGGTCTCGCCAAGGCTACTGTGCGAGGCCATTTATCAAAGTCTCAAGGTCCAGGGCTCAAGGTCCAGGCAGATCATCGGAAACTACGCCAGGATGTCGTGCACGACCTCGCCATGGACGTCGGTGAGGCGGAAATCACGTCCCGCGACCCGATACGTGAGGCGTGTGTGATCGAAGCCCAGCATGTGCAGCATGGTGGCGTGCAGGTCATGCAGGTGGACCTTGTTTTCGACCGAGTAATATCCGTAGTCATCGGTCTTGCCGTACACCAGTCCCTGCCGCACGCCTCCCCCCGCAAGCCACATGGTGTATCCCTGCGGATTGTGGTCCCGGCCGTCATCCCCCTGGGCGACCGGGGTGCGGCCAAATTCCCCTCCCCACAACACCAGCGTGTCTTCCAGGAGTCCCCGGCTGGCAAGGTCGGTCAGCAGCGCGGAAATCGGCTGATCAACTTCCATCGCATTCTTGGTGTGGTCGGCACGCAGTCCCCCATGCTGGTCCCATTTGTAACTATGGGTGCACTGCACAAATCGCACCCCCCGCTCAATAAACCGTCGGGCCATCAGGCACTGCCGACCAAAGTTCGCCGTCTGGGGCTGGTCGAGTCCGTACAACTTCTGGGTTGCCTCACTTTCATCAGAAAGATCCTGCAAACCCGGCGCAGCCGACTGCATGCGGAACGCCAGTTCGAACGAGTTGATTCTCGCCTCGAGCGAGGTGTCGGGCCCCGTCTCGGCCCGGCGTTCAACATTCATCTCATGCAGCAGATCGAGTTCCATCCGCTGGAGTGCGCGGGCGGTCCCTTCCGCATTTTCGATGAAGGGAATCTTCGCCCGATCCGAGGGGATGCTGGCGTTCCCCAGGGGAGTCCCCTGGTAGACCGCCGGAAGGAAGGCCGAGCTGTAGGCATTCACCCCGCCGTGGGTCAGCGTGGGACAGATTGTAATGAAGCCGGGCAGATCCTGATTTTCGGTTCCCAGTCCATAGGTGATCCACGAACCCATGCTCGGGCGAACGAACGTGTCACTGCCGGTGTGCAGTTCCAGCAGGGCCCCCCCGTGGCGTGAATTGGAGCCATGCATGGAGTTGATGATGCACATCTTGTCGACGTGTCGGGCCACGTGGGGGAAGAGTTCACTGACCCACGCTCCCGATTCGCCATACTGCTGGAATTTCCAGGGCGATTTCAAAAGGTTTCCCGTGGCCGAGGAAAACACCCGGGGTTTGGCGAACGGCAAGGGTTTGCCATGATCGCGTTCCAGGAGGGGCTTGTAGTCGAAGGTATCGACCTGGGAGGGGCCGCCGTGCATGAAGAGAAAGATCACCCGCTTGGCAGTTGGGGTGTGGTGGGGATCCCTCGGAGCGAGGGGATTCGACGCACTGCCGGCGCGGGCCGGTTCGGCGGCCAGTCCGGCAAACGCCAGGCCGCCAAAACCGGCAGCCGCCTGTCGCAGCATCGTGCGCCGCGTCAGACAGCGAACTTCCTCGTGGCACCAGGTCCGGGACATCGCACTACTCCACGTAGATGAATTCGTTGGACGCCAGCACGGCCCGGCACAACGCCTGCCAGGCCCGCTCCCGTGTTGCGACCATGGAGGGAGCCACCGGGGTTGTTCCCGCCCCTGTGCCACCCGTTGAGTCCGCTGCCGCCAGCGAATAACGCCCCAAAAACGCCAGCGCCCGCTCCACTTCAGAAGGACGGGGCGAGCGTCCCAGGGCGCGCTGGTACAACTCGGTCACGCGTGCCGTGTCCGGGAGTTCCGCGGGCTCCAGCAACCGACGGGCCATTTCCCGGGTCTGCTTCAGCACCAGTTCGCTGTTCATCAGAAAGAGCGCCTGCGGGGCCACTGTCGTGGTGTCCCGCTTACCGCTCTGGACACTGGGGTCGGCGAAATCAAAGGCCTGAAAGACGTCATACAGGGCACTTCGCACCACTGGCAGGTACAGCGATCGCCGGGGAGGATCGTACACCACCGGATTGATATTGGCCGTGCTGGTCACGTAGGCCCGGTTGGGGGTGGGCAAAAGCGACCCTCCCATGTTCGAGTCCAGAGTTCCGGCGACTGCCAGGATGGAGTCCCGGAGCGCTTCGACTTCCAGACGTCGGCGATTGATTCGCCACCAGAGACGATTCTCGGGGTCTTTCTCGGCAGCCACGGGATCGAATTGGGTGCTCATCTGCCAGGTTGATGAAAGCAGGATCTGCCGGTGCAGGTTCTTGAGTGACCAGCCCTGTTCCTGGAACCGGACAGCAAGGAAGTCGATCAACTCGGGGTGGGTCGGACGTTCACCCAGGCGACCAAAGTTGTCGGGTGACCGCACCAGGCCTTCGCCAAAGTGCCACTGCCAGACCCGGTTCACAATCACTCGCGCTGTCAGCGGGTTTTGGCGATCGGTCAGCCAGTGCGCCAGTTCCAGTCGGCCAGACTGGCTGGAATTCACACTGCTGTTGGCCGAGTTGGGGAAGACCTGGGGAAACCGCCGGGAGGTCTCGGTTCCCAGGTTCAGGTGGCTCCCGCGCAGGTGAACACGCAGGTTCTCGGGCTGGCCATCGGTCACCGCCATCGCCTCGGGAAACTTCGGGAGGGTGTCTTCGAGAGACTTTTGTTCCTTCCGCTGGGCGGCCAGTTCCTGGCGGACCAACTCGGGGTAGAGGTCTTCCACATTGAGGGGGGCCTGCACGGGCCCATCCCCGGCGAACAGGACTTGTCGGAACGCTTCCAGGACCTCATCGGCCAGGCCGGTGAGGGGCCGGGTCGCCTCTCGCGACTGCAATTCCTCCCAACGCGTGGTCGCCTCCAGCCCCAATTGCTGATAGCGGCCGGCCAGTTCCGAGAGATTCACCGGAGCAGGATCTGCCAGGAGTCGCTCGCGGATTTTCGATGGCAAACCGTCGGTGGGGGCGGCCGGTGGGGTCTCGCCACGGGCGATCGCCGCGAATTCGTGCCAGGTTCGCCAGACCGATTCGGGCTTCTCTCGGCTGGCTGAAAGTACCTGCATCATCGGTTTGATGAATCCGGCGACCAGTGGACGCTGCCGCAGGGCGACTGCATTCGCCCAGGCATGCTGAAAGTCGGCAGGTTGAGCCTCCGCATTCTTCACTTCAGACAACAACAGCTTGTCGATATGCGGAAACGGGCCTGGATTCTCCAGACGCAAGACAGTCGGCCCCGCCTCGAGGGCGACCACAGCCTCGACAAACCACGTCTGCGTGTCGGGGTTCCAGGATCCGGTCACCTTGCCAGCGGCGTCGCTCCGCAACAGTTGTTTGCCGATGCTCAACAGGTTTGGTCGCGCGGCGGCCGCGGCGTACCTCAGTTCGATTTGGTAGATCCCGGCCCGTGGGATCTGCAGATCGTATTCGACGAAATTCGGTGTCTGGCCGGCGTTGACCAGCACCCCGATCCCCGCACCATATCCGTCGCGGACCTTGTTGACGTTGCCCCGGGCAAAGTCTTCGGCCTCCACCAGCAATGCCCCCTCGGGAGCCGGTTGCCCAGCTGCGGGACCGATGCTTTGGATGCTGGCAAGCAATGCATCGAGACGTCCCTGCGCTTCGGCGGCCAGCAGCAGATCACCGGTGTTGCGTCGCGCACGGGCCAAAACGGCATTCGTCTCGCTTTGGAGAGCTTGCGCAATTTTTCCCCGCACCTGATCAATCCGTTCCTGTTGGGCAGCACGGGCCGCCACAACTTCCGGGGCCGCCAGGGGCAACTCCTGCCACCGGGCCACCACCGAAAAGTTCTCCATCGTCTTCGTGCTTTTGAAGATCCCCGCCAGGGCGTAGTAATCTTCATGCGTCACAGGATCGAATTTGTGGGCGTGACAGCGGGCACAGCCCAGGGTCATCCCCAGTACCGCGCGACCGAGCGTGTCGACCTGCTCGTCGATGATATCCATCTGCATTTTGACCGGGTCGTCTTCGGCCAGCATCTTCGCCCCCAGCGACAGGAAGCCCGTGGCGACGGTCCGTTCAAGCTGATCTTCCACACGTCCGGTCGGAGGAAGCAGGTCTCCCGCCAGTTGCTCGTGCAGAAACTGGTCATAGGGCTTGTCGGCATTCCACGCCTGCACCACATAGTCGCGGTAGCGGAAAGCATTGGCATAGGCGAGGTTCTCATCCAGTCCGTTGGAGTCCGCATAGCGGACCACGTCCAGCCAGTGCCGTCCGAATCTCTCGCCATACCGGGGAGATGCCAAGAGCCGGTCAACGACCCGGGCAAAGGCCTCGGGAGACTCATCCTGAATGAAGTTGGCAATTTCTTCGGGCGTTGGAGGGACTCCATGCAGATCGAATGTGGCGCGGCGAATCAGTGTGCGCCGGTCGGCCTGGGGAGCCGGGTTCAAGCCTGCTGCTTCCAGGCCCGACAGAATGAAGTGGTCCAGCGGTTCGCGGGCCCAAGCGCTGTCGCGAGTCTGCGGCAGGCCAGAGGCTTGAGGGACCTGAAAGGCCCAAAAACGACGGTCGTCTTCAGAGATTCCTTCGGCTCCCCGAAGGGATCCCGGAGCTCCGGATTCTCCCGCGGCCTCGGGCCAGGTGGCTCCCTGTTTGACCCATTCGATCAACAGGGCGATCTCGGCATCCGGCAATTTCGAGCGCGGGGGCATTTTCAGGTCCCCCGTGTATCGCACAACCTGGATCAGCAGACTCTCGTCTGGCTTGCCTGCAACAATGGCTGCTCCGCTGTCGCCCCCCGCCCGGGCCAGTTGGGGCTTGTCGAGCCGCAGGCCCGCCTTGGCCTTTTCTGACCCATGACACTCGAGGCAGCGCTCGATCAGGATGGGGCGAATCTTGCTTTCAAAAAACGCCTCGGCCGCTGCACGATCGGCTGCCGCCGGTGGCGTTGGATCGGCATTGGTCTGTCCCGACACCGATCCGGCCAGCCCGAATCCCGACGCCAGAATTCCCAGTGCAATCCCACGCAAGAATGCGGCAGTTCTCGGCATGTTGAATGTACGTCGGCAGAAGAACAGGTTCACATCAGTCTCCATTCATGTATGGTACCTGATGACCGGGGAGGCTTCCAGATCGGCCCCGGACCGATTGCCAGTTTCTGGTCGGCGGCAAAGCGGTTGTGAGTCCACTTGGAGCGATCCCAGTCAAGGTCCCATCGAGCTCAGGCGTCTTTCTGTGGTCGGGCTGACGGACGTCTCTACTCCGGAGGAATTTCCGAAGACATTCGGCATTTTTGAAAAGCGAGGGGGCTTTTTGTAATCTGCATCCCTGCCTGAGATCTCATCGACCGCTTCCCCCTGGGCCTGCATGACCTCCTCTCCCCAATCTTCCAACCCCGCTCCCGTCGTCGGGATCATCATGGGCAGCACTTCCGACTGGGAGACCATGCAGCATGCCGCCCAGACTCTGCAGCAACTGGGGGTCCCCCATGAGTGCCGGGTTGTCTCGGCACACCGCACCCCCGATTGGATGCGGGAATACGCCCAGTCCGCCGAAAGCCGGGGTCTGCAGATCCTCATCGCCGGGGCAGGGGGGGCTGCTCACCTCCCGGGGATGACGGCGTCGTTCACTCTGCTTCCCGTGCTGGGTGTGCCAGTCCAGAGTCATGCCTTGCAGGGAATGGACTCGCTGTTGTCGATCGTCCAGATGCCGGGAGGAGTGCCTGTGGGAACCATGGCGATCGGAAAAGCCGGTGCGATCAATGCCGCACTGCTGGCAGTCCGGATGCTGGCGATTCATGATGCGGCCTTGCGGGCGCGACTGCAGCAGTTCGCAGACAACCAGACGAGGACGGTTCTGGAGGCTCGACTCCCGTGAATGCCACGAAATCGCGGACCGAATTTGAGCCCATACTCCCCGGCTCCACCATCGGTGTCCTGGGAAGCGGGCAACTGGGGCGAATGTTCGCAATTGCGGCCCGTCGGTTGGGATACCGGGTCCACACCTTTTCACCCGACAGCGATACCCCCACCGGACAAGTGGCCGATCGCGAGGTGACCGCCGCCTACGACGATCTCGACGCGGTGCGCGAGTTTGCGTCGCAGGTGGCCGTGGTCACTTTCGAGTTCGAAAACGTCCCGGCGGCCACAGCCGAGGCGGCCGGGGCCCTCGCTCCCGTTCGTCCCAGTGGACAGGTCCTGCACATCACGCAGCATCGATTGCGAGAAAAGACATTTCTGTCGCAGTCCGGATTTCCCGTCACCCCCTTTCGCCGGGTCACGTCATTGCACGAGCTGCAGGCTGCCCTGGGAGAATTCGGGGTGCCGGCGATTCTCAAGACAGCCGGGTGGGGTTACGACGGCAAGGGGCAGATCCGCATCAACCACGTCGAGGAGTCGGCTGCCGCCTGGGCCCGCCTCGCCACCAATGAAGCGGTGCTCGAAGCGTTTGTCGATTTCGAGGCCGAGGCCTCGGTGGTGGCCGTGCGGGGGCGCGGCGGGGAGTGTGTCTCCTTCCCGATGATTGAGAACAGCCACAGTCACCACATTCTCGACCTGTCGGTCTGCCCGGCCCGGGTCCCGCAGGCTGTGCAGCAGGCGGGAGAAGCGATGGCCCGTCAGGTGCTGGAGGCCCTCGATGTGGTCGGTGTGCTGTGCATCGAATACTTCGTCGGCCGGGACGGAAACCTGCTGATCAACGAACTCGCTCCGCGGCCCCACAACTCGGGCCATCTCACGATTGACGCCTGTCTCAGTTGTCAGTTCGAACAGCAAGTCCGTTCAATCTGTGGCTTGCCCCTCGGTTCTGTCGAGCAGGTCCGTCCAGCGGCGATGGCGAATTTGCTCGGTGATTTATGGTTTCCCCGATCTCCCAACTGGGTGGCAGCCTGTCGCGATCCCCGCGTCAAACTGCACCTCTATGGGAAGGCGGAAGCACGCCCCGGGCGTAAAATGGGTCACTTGACCGCCCTCGCGGATACCGTGGAAGCTGCGGTGGCCCAAGCACAAGCTGCCCGCCAGCGGATGTTGGAGTAACAACCGAGTTGCCGACTGCCGTGTCAGAATCAGGTGACACCGGAAATCGGTGGGCGTGTCAGCCAGTCGTCGTTGAGCGTCGCCGCAGAAGCACGACCGCATCCGCCGACATCGCCTCTTCACGCCCGATGGGCCCGACTTTTTCGCCGGTCTTCGCCTTGACGTTGACGCAGTCTCGGGGCAGTCCGAGCAATTCGGCAAGAGTCTGTGCGATCGTTGGCTTGTAAGCGGAGAGTTTTGGCTTTTGGGCGAACACGGTGCAATCAAGATTGACCGGCTCCCACCCCATTTTTCTCACCTTCTCCAGGGCGGCATTCAGAAAGATTCGCGAATCGAGGTCTTTGTTGGCAGGGTCGGTGTCCGGGAACAGTTCGCCAATGTCTCCCAGGGCGGCCGCTCCCAGCAGCGCGTCCGTCACAGCGTGCAGGAGCACGTCGGCATCGCTGTGTCCCACCAGTCCACGATCATGGTCGACCTTCAGTCCCCCGAGGATCAGTGCGCGATCGGGCCCCAAGCGGTGCGTATCATGCCCCAGTCCCACCCGGTACTCGAAGTCGCTCATCATGTCTCGCAGTCGGAATCAGTTCGGTTGCCCGCTTCGACATTAGCGTGCCCCGGCACAGTGTGCGACCATTGCCAGAAACGGGGTGACTGCCGGACTACGGTCCCGGGGCCAACCAGGTCTGCATCAGATTTGCGGGAAGCATCAGGCCGACCAGGATGTCATAGGCCGCATGGGCCCCGACCGTGATTCCCAATCCCCGGTTGACCATCAGGGTTGCAAAGAAGATTCCCGCCATCGCGCGGAACGCGAACCCAAACGTGTCGTACGTATCTCCTGCCGGGCCCACGTAATGGGCGGCGGAAAACAACAGGCTCGAACCAACCACGGCGAGGAAGATGGCTGGACCCCTATCAAAAAACAACCGCAAAAATCCAAACATCGCGGGAAGCAGGGCGGCCCGGAACAGCAGTTCCTCGTAAATGCCGGCTCCGAGGAAGCTGATGGCCCGTGTCATCTCAGTGGTCGTCGGGACCGGAATCGCCGCAGTCGGTATTGTCTCGTACGACGCATGATACTGGTCGACGAGAATCGACTGGGCCTCGCCCAGAAAGACGAGACACATGCCGTAGACCACGCTTTCGGACAGCATGCCGAACAGCGTCCCGAGAGACGCTCGCCACCGGTATCCTCCGGCCAGTTGCCAAAAGAGCAAACCCACCAGTAGCACCACTGGCAGGAACCAGGGTTGCTCGAAACCGACCTGCTGCAGAGTGCTGCGAATCCAGTAATCGGCTCCATTCCGCACCGGTTCTTCGGGAGCCGACCGGATGTAGTGGGCTCCCAATTCATACGCGGCCAGCAATGGCAGGACAAACAGCAGAGATGCGAGCGGTTGGCGCGAAACGTACCAGTACTCGTCGCGGTAGCGATCCTCAAAGTTGCGTTCGTAATCCCGGTCATCGCCCTGGTGGCGGCGATCGCGCTCGTACCGGTCATCAACCCTCTCGTCGGATCCAAACCACATGCTGTCTGCCTCGCTCCAGAACCAACCGTTTTCGTTTGGTCGGTTCGCACGGGAACTGGGGGCCACAGAAACTGCTGCGATTCATCCTGGCGCAATGACTCAGAGTTGAGCGGTAAATCTCACGATGTCGAACACAGCGAAATTACCGCGCAGGAAAAGGGGTCTGTCCCGCGGTTTTACCGGCACTCCAGCAGCTCGGCGAGGTGCATCACCCGGATCGGCTGCTGTTGGCGATGCAGTGCGCCGCCGATGTTCATCAGGCAACCGGCGTCCGTGCTCACCAGCACGTCCGCGTGGGTGGCGGTGATGCAGGCGGACTTCTCGTTCACCATTGCTCCTGAAATCTGTGGATACCGCACGGCAAACGACCCTCCGAAACCGCAGCAGGTGTCCTGCTTCTCTGGAGCGATGTATTCGACCCCGCGCACGTTGCGGATCAGTGTTTCGGCCTCTGTTTTGAGCCCAAGCCCCCGCAGGTGGCACGCATAGTGATAGGCGACCTTCCCTTCAAACCTGGCTCCCACATCGACCACCTTCATTTGGTTGACGAGGAATTCGCTCAGTTCAAAGGTACGGGTTGCCAGGTCGCGTGCGCGTGGAGCCCACTCGGCGTCGTCGTGAAACAGGTGTGGAAATTCCACCCGCACCATCGCGGCACACGAGCCCGAGGGGACCACCACCGTCCGTCCGTCGGCGAACGCCTCGATTGTGTGCCTGGCGAGATCACGGGCGCCGTCCATGAAACCACTGTTGTAAAACGGTTGGCCGCAGCACGTCTGTCGCTCCGGAAAATGCACATTCAGCCCCAACCGTCTTAACAGTCGCACGGTTGCGACTGCCGCATCGGGACGCATGACGTCCCCCAAACAAGTGGCCATGAGCGAAACGTCCACACGCAACTCCTCAACAGCATCAGGCAGGTCTGTTCACGTGCAGTTCAGTATACTCGGCGAAGCGGGGTGGGGGCAGTCACGACATTCCTGGGAGATCTTTCTGATGTGTCGGTCGTGTGCGGTGTGGAGTGTGTTGAGTGTCTGCGTTCTTGGGAACGCGACTGTACTGGCCCAGACACCGGGAACTGTCGAGGTGACCCGACTTCCCGCGGGCGAACTCCAGCCCCAGGTGGTGGCAGGGTCCGACGGTGTGCTGCATCGGGTGACTTTTCGCGGCGATCCAGCGTCTGGTGACGCCTGGTATGCCCGACGAACCGCAGGCAGTTCCGAATGGTCCCCCCCAATCCAGGTGAATCACCAGTCGGGAAACCTGGTCGCCACAGGTACGATTCGCGGCCCGCAATTGGCGGTCGGCCCGAATGGTCGCGTGCACGTTGTCTGGAACGGATCGTCCAAGGCGACTCCTCGTGGACCCGGCAAATACGATGCCCCGTTGCTGTATGCACGCATGTCGAATGACCAGAGCGGTTTTGAGCCCGAGCGCGATGTGATTGGATCGGCCTATGTCCTCGATGGAGGCAGTTCAGTGGCGGCCGACGCGGAGGGACGGGTGTTCGTCATTTGGCATGCGGGCAGCACGGGGGAAGAAAACCGTCGGGTCTGGATGGCGCGGTCGACCGACGAAGGGGTGACGTTTGAAACCGAGATGGCAATCGATCCGAATTCGGACGGGGCCTGTGGTTGCTGCGGCCTGAAGGCGGGAGCCGATGCCCGGGGCACGGTTTACGTCCTCTTCCGATCGGCACGAGAACGGAAGCACCGCGACATGCAACTGCTGATGTCTCGCGACCACGGTCAGACGTTTCAGGTTCGACCGCTGGGGCTGTGGCAGGTCGACGCCTGCCCGATGTCGAGCGAGACCTTTGCCGAATCCGACAACGAGGTCGCCGTCGCCTGGGAAACCCGCGGCCAGATCGAGTTCGCCCGTATCAACAAACGGACAGGAGCGGTGGGCATGACACAGTCGGCCCCCGGCAAACCGGGCGGACGGCGCCTTCCAGCGCTTGCCTTCAACAGCCAGGGGGAACTTCTGCTGGCCTGGACCGAAGGGACCGGATGGAACCGGGGGGGATCAGTCGCGTGGCAAATGTATGATGCCAGGGGGAGTGCCGTGGGAAAAACGGGAAGCCAGGGGGATCTGCCCGTCTGGAGTTTTGCCACTCCCTGTGCCCGGGGCGATGGGTCGTTTGAGATTCTCTATTGAACACGAGGTGGCGAATTCCCTGAATGTTCGCCACCATGCTTCCCAGAAAAGTCATCGCTCCGTCTCCGCACCCAGTAACAATGTGCGAGGTGTTGTCATGTGCATCGAGTTGCCTGCCGACTGTCGCGTTCCAATGTCTCACGGAAGATGTCTCGCTTCGGTCCGTTCTGCCAACGTTGCGAACATTCGTCCGATTCGCGTCGGGGAATGGCCCAGGATCGCGGCGGTGGTGATGGGATGCCTCTGGGGGTTGTTGGCTCCCGCCATCGGAATGGCCGTGGAGGGAAGTCTGTGGTCTGTCGGAGTCGCGCGGGTCGATGCCACCCCCGAGACCCCGATTCGGCTGTCGGGCTTCGCCTTCCGCAAGGAGGAATCGGCTGGTGTGCGGCAGAAGCTCTGGGCGAAGGGGTTGGCGATTGGAACCGCCGAGGGAGATCCGGTGGTCATCGTCACCCTCGATGCCATGGCCATCTCGGACGAACTGGTACAGCAAATAGTGGCCCGCATCCGCGAGCAGCACAGCATTCCAGCGACTCACATCGCAGTGACTGTGACTCATTCACACACTGCGCCCATGCTGACGGGAGTCTGCCCCACCCTGTTCGGCGCCCCCATCCCGGACGAACACCAGGCCCACATCGATCAGTACACACGAATTGTCGTCGAGCGTGCGGCCCAGGCGGGAGTGCTGGCTCTCCAGCAGCGACAGCCCGCGACCTTGGAGTGGGGACGGGCCCGGGCTGGCTTTGCCCGAAATCGCCGCACGTCACAGGGACCGGTCGATCATGATCTCCCCGTTCTGATCGTGAAAACCCCTGAGGGGACGATCACGGCGGTCTACACCAGTTACGCCTGCCACTGCGTGACTTTGTCGGACAATCGCGTGTCCGGTGACTGGGCCGGCTACGCGCAGGAACATCTCGAAAGACTCTTCCCGAATGCCGTCGCACTCGTCTCGGTCGGGTGTGGGGCCGATTCAAACCCCAGTTCGGGAGTGACCGGTGACAAAGGTGAGGTGGCTTCCGCCCAGGGGCTCGAAATCGCCGAGGCCGCCCGCCGACTGGCTGATGGACCACTGTCTCCCGTGACTGGTCCGATTCGCGTCCATCACGAACGGCTGGCATTGCCCTACGACACTCTCCCCACACGGTCCGAGTGGGAACAGCGGGGACAACGACAGGATGCCGTCGGATACCACGCCCGTTACCAACTCGCCAAGCTCGATCGGGGCGAAGGACTGCCGACGGAACTGAGCTATCCCGTGCAGACGATTTCGTTCGGCGATTCGCTGGCAATGGTTTTTCTTTCCGGGGAGGTGGTTGTCGATTATGCACTCCGGTTGAAAAGGGAACTTGATGCCAGCCGGCTCTGGACCAACGGCTACTCGAATGGAGTCCCGGGATACATCCCCAGCGAGCGGATCTGGAAAGAAGGGGGTTACGAAGGGGGGGACGCGATGATTTATTTCGATCGTCCCGTCCGGTTCGCGCAAGGACTGGAGCAGCCAATCATCGATGCCGTTCACCGCGGTCTGGTGCCGGCGTTCGCACTTCCGCAGGAGGCCGCCCGAACCCGCGGTAGCCGGCCAATGACTCCCGAGCAGTCGAGGGCGGCCCTGCATCCCCGCCCGGGCCATGTCGTGGATCTCATCGCCAGCGAGCCGCTCGTCACCTCTCCGGTCGCGATCGACTTCGGACCCGATGGGTCACTGTGGGTGGCCGAGATGTACGACTACCCCCTTGGACTGGATGGCAATTACCAGCCCGGCGGGCGGGTCCGGAGGCTCAACTCGTCCAGGGGCGACGGCCGATTCGACCAATCGACTGTCTTTCTCGAAGACATTCCTTTTCCGACCGGAATTACGGTCTGGCGCAACGGAGTGCTGGTCTGTGCCGCTCCAGACATCCTGTTTGCTGCCGACACCGACGGCGACGGCCGGGCCGACGACATCCGCAAGCTCTTCTCGGGTTTTGGGACCCACAACTACCAGGCCCGCGTGAACAGCCTCGAATATGGCCTGGATGGCTGGGTCTATGGTTCGTGTGGACTGTTCGGCGGACGGATCGTGAATTTCAAGGGGGAGACCTTCGAACTGGGAGATCAGGATTTTCGGATCCGGCCCGATACCGGGGAGATTGAGCCGGCCACGGGGCGTACACAACAGGGCCGTCCCCGCGATGATGCCGGGAACTGGTTCGGATGTGACAACAGCACATTGTGCCGGCACTATCCCCTGCCGGCCGATGCCGTCCGGAGAAATCCGCATGTTCCCTCACCGCCGGCGGGATTCTTCGCTGAGCAGCCCGGCGAGCCGTTCCGGCTCTTTCCATCGCGTGATGTCCAGCTTTTCAAGCTTTCGGGACCACCAGGTCGGGCAACTGCCGCCTGTGGACTGGGGGTCTATCGCGATGAACTGCTGGGGGCCGACTATCGGGGGAATGTCTTTACCTGCGAACCGGTCAACCTGCTGGTCCACCGGATGCAATTGGTTCCCCGCGGCTCCAGCTTTGCCGGGCAGCGGGCCCCCGGAGAAGAGTCTTCGGAATTCCTCACCTCCGACGACACCTGGTTCCGGCCGGTCCAGGCCCGCACCGGTCCCGACGGGGCCTTGTGGATTGTCGACATGTACCGCTACATCATCGAGCATCCACGCTGGATTCCTCCCGAGGAAGTCGCCCAACTCGACGTGCGGGCTGGACACGACAGGGGACGCGTGTACCGGGTGCGTCCACACGATGTCCAGGTACCGGCTTGGCCGCGCCTCGATCAGAAAACTGGAGCAGAGCTGGCCGAGGCCCTCGACAGCCCCAACGGCTGGCAGCGTGACATGGCGATGCAGCTGATCCTCTGGAACAACGACCATACCACGATTCCCACGCTCTTGTCCCTGGCCGAGACCGCTTCGCGAGGGTGGACCCGACTGCAGGCGCTGGTCACACTCGATCTGTTGAAAATACATCCCGTGGATTTGCTGTCGAAGTCACTGAGTGATCCAGCACCGGAGGTGCGGCGGCAGGCGCTGCGCATCGCTGGACCTCTGGTGGCCGACTATCCCGTCCTGGCCGAGTCGGTGGTGGCGCTCTGGAAAGATGTCGATCCCCAGGTGCGACTGCAATGCGCTCTCACACTCGGATTACTCCCACGTGAGGTCGTGGCCGAGCCACTGGCCGAACTGGCTCTTCAATCCCAGGACGATCCGTTTCTTCTGGGGGCGGTGGTGTCGAGTTTGACCGACGAGAATGCCCTGTTGGTTCTTCGGGAACTCATGCAATCGCGACAGGCTGGCGAGTTGCCTCCCGGGGTGGTGCAGCCGGTCATCAAGACGGTGTTGGCGTTGGCAGACGCTCCCGGGGTGATTACAGCGTTTCTCTCTCAGCTGGTGGCCGACGGGGAGAAAGAAATGGCTCCCTGGCAGGAGGCCGCCCTGCTGAGCGTTCTCGAGTCCCTGGCAAAGTCGGGTCCGCAACTGGATCAGCTCGAACCGGTCCCCTTGCGGCAACACGTGTTGACCCGCCTGGATGCCGCCCGGGCTCGTGTGGTCAATGCCGCGCTTGAGATTACCGACCGTCAGCGGTCGTTGAACTTGCTCGGCTGGCATCCCTCCCGACAGCAGGCAGACCGCGATACGCTGCTCGCCCTGCTCACTCCGCAGACACCCGGCGAGATGCAGGCAAGTGCTCTCGCCGCGTTGCAGCGTCTCGACATTCCTGAGACGGCTGCGGGTCTGTTGGCGGGTTGGCGCGGCTACGGTCCGAGCTTGCGGGGAAGGGTCCTCGACACGCTTCTCGCGCGCCCGGCGTGGCAAAAGTCCCTGCTCGATGCCGTGGCTGCGGAAACAGTCGCCGCCTCGGAAATCGATGTGACCCGTCGCGACCGGCTCATGCGCAGCCGTTCGCCAGAGATCCAGGAACAGGCGATCCGACTGCTGCAGGCAAAAATCGACCCCGATCGGGCGGCTGTTCTTGCCCGATATGAAGCGGCCCTCGAGTTACCCGGCCAGGTGGACCGTGGACGGCAGGTCTTTACCAGCAACTGTGCCCAATGCCACGTGCTGGAAGGAAAGGGGCATGCTGTTGGGCCTGATTTGTCGATCGTTGCCTCCAAATCTCCCCGCTATCTGCTGCAGGAAATTCTTGATCCCAACCGCAATACCGATTCTCGCTACCTTGGTTACACCGTCCTCACCATCGATGGCCAGACTTTCGCTGGTGTCCTGGCCCAGGAATCGGCCAACAGTGTCACCCTGCGGGGAACCGAGGGTCGTGAGCAGACACTGCTGCGTTCGGCGATCGAGGAACTGCAGAGCACTGGCAAGTCGCTCATGCCCGAAGGGTTGGAGAAAGACCTCTCGATTGAACAAGTGAGTGACCTGCTGGCCTATCTGGGAAGCCGCAGGAGTCCCCCGAAGCAGGTGGCCGGGAATCGCCCCGAGTTGATCACCCAGGCCCAGGGTCAGATTGCTCTCACGGCCGATCATGCCGCGATCCACGGGGGAGACATCACCTTTGAAGGGGCCCCGTTTTACAACATCGGTCTGTGGCACGGGGTGGGAGATCAGCTGGCGTGGGACTTCGAATGGCCCGAAGCCACTGAAGTTGATGTCTGGCTGCACTTCGCCTGTCATCCCGACAGCCAGGGGAACCGGTTTGTGATCGAGACTGCCAGCAGTTCCCTGGAAGGGAAGGTGACCGCCACCGGAGGTTGGAATCGATACCAGACACTGCGGGTGGGGCGTCTCACGCTGCAGCCAGGTCGGCAACAACTCCGGCTCCGTCCACAGGGGCCCCAATTGCAGGGGGCCCTGTTGGATCTGCAGGGAGTCTACCTGACACCGTTGGATGACGATCCTGTCTTGATCGTGAAGGCTCCCGCCCGTCCCGCCGAGGAGCCCGATACGCCGCAGGGAGCCGCTGGCCGGATCTTGGATGACACGGTCCCGGAGGCGGAGCGTGAGGCGCTGATCCGAAAGTTCCTGCACGAGGCACCCGCGTTGTTGGCGGCACTGACTTCCGACCTGAAGCCAGGCACGCCCGAAGAGTATCGCCGCATCCCGTGGATCTGGCGGGTGGCGATTGCTGCGGGGAAGCAGAATGAGGCCCCGTTGCTGACGGCGATTCTGGACCACTCACTTCCGCTTGAGGGGCAGCCCCTGCACGACTGGCAGGCGGTGGTGATTGGCGGCGGACTGATCAATGGCATCAGCCAGCTCCATCAATGGCCGGGTGATCGCCTCGCGAAACTGATGGCCTCCACTCCCGCACTCGAGACCCGATGGATGCGAACGCTCGAGCAGGCCGGGGTGATGGTCGAGAATGAGAAGGTCCCGACCGGCACCCGGTACGACGCGTTGAGGATGATTCCCCTGCGGGGTTGGCGGCAGTCGGGTTCCCAACTGCAGAAGTATTTGGCCCGCGGAGTGAACGAAGAGTTGCAGATGGGGGCTGTCAGCGGAACGATAGATGTCAACGCGCCCGAGGCGACCGCCGCACTGCTGAAGGGGCTGGCGGGATTGACTCCGGGCAACCGCACTCTCGCCCTGGATGGGCTGCTCCGCGATCCCAGTCGGGTCACGGCCCTGCTCGACGCTCTCGAGACCGGCCAGGCACCCATCTCCTGGCTGAATGAATCACAACGCAAAAAACTGCTGGGTCAGGCCGATGCCACCCTGCGCCGCCGGGCGGAAGGGGTGGTGAAACCGTAGGGAGGGGCAGAACCGTCGAAGATTGCCGCCGCCAGGGCCAACGGCTCGCTTTGTTGTTGAGGGTGAGAAGGACTGAGAGGGTGCACAACACCTCCTCCCCCCGCCTTCTGTGGCTCTGTACGTGTTGAACATTCAGGACTTCGAGCCTGCCGGGAGAGCTTACTTTCGACGGTAAATCGTCGTTCCTTCCTTGATCGTCTCCAGCACGCGGATGTCTTTGATGCTCATCGGGTCGACGGTGAGGGGATTCTGGTCGAGGATGACCAGGTCCGCCAGTTTGCCGACTTCGAGCGAACCGTTTGTCTGCTCTTCGTGATACATGTGGACTGCGCCGATTGTGATCGCCCGGAGCGATTCGAGGGGAGTAATTCGCTGATCCGGGCCGATGATGGTCCCCCCGCGCGAGATGCGGTTGACCGCCGAACAGAGGACGAACATCTGGTCAATCGGGGAGACATTGAAGTCGGTTTGATTGGCACAGCGGAGTCCAAGGTCCAGTGCCGATTTCATCGGACTGAGAAAAAACGCCTGTTCACGCCCCCGATTCTGGATGTGCGTTTCTCCAAAGTAAAAACAATGCTCGGTGAAGAACGACGCCAGAAAGTGGTAATCCTGGTACTTCATCAGTTGGTCCGGGCGGACAAACTGAGAGTGGATGACCGTCGTCCGGCGATCGGCAAATCGGTCCTTCGCCACCTTTTCGTGGGCGGACAGCAGAAGGTCGATTGCGGCATCTCCATAGCAGTGCACCAGCAACTGCAGATTGTGGTCGTAGACAGACTTCACGAATTCCTCCACCTCGTCTGGAGGAAACATCGGTTCACCGCGCCAATTTGATTCTCCACCTGGTCCGCCGGTCAGATACGGCTTGCGGAAGTATGCTGTCCGGCCCTGCGGAGATGCATCGAGGGTGACCTTGATGCCTCCCAGTTTCAGGCAGTTCCGGTAGGTCCCAAATGTCGATGCGGGATGTTTCTCCAGAACCTCCTTTGCCCCGGTGATGAATTGATAGGCCACAACATCCAGAATCAGCGAGCCTCGCCGTGCCGCCTCATGCGGCAATTCGACATCCGCAGGCATCGTCGCCCCCTCCTGGAAATGATCGTGTAAAACGGACCCACCTGAGCGCCGAAAACAGACCCACCCGGGTGAGGGGGTGGAAGGTGCCGGGGGGAGTTCGGCACACGGGGGTCCATTCAGGAGGTCGAAGCGGCAGTTGCCGGTTGTTATCCGCTTCCAGCTTGGCCCGGCCCCTCACCAGGCTGGTTCCCGGCCGGGACGGGACCGTCACCGCCACCCGCTTGACCCAGCGGAGCAGCGACGACCGGGAGATCCCTTGCTGCCGACAGAACTCGCCGGCCGTCCCTGTCCAGCCCCGAAACCGCACCAGCCGCTCACGCCACTCGGCCCGCCACTCCGCACTCAACCGCCTCGCCATCCGTGTCAGCGGGCACCTCAAAACCGGCCACTCAGGGGCGCCCTGAAAACCGGTCAGCGTACGCGGGTGGTCAAGAGTGGTAGTGGATGGCGCTTACGACTGTTTCTCGGTGCAACGCCAACAACTTGCCAATCGTACGATTGGAGAGGCCCTGGGCGTGCAGTACCGCAATCGTCTGTTTCTGGGGCATGCTGATCTCGTTCGCCATCGTCGACTCCACTGGGGGCAAAACACCCAGCGTACGACTCGCGAACCCTCTCGCCCCACTGGCCGATTTTCAGGCGCCCCTCGCTGGCCGGTTTTGGGTGCCCGCTGACAATAAGTGATTGGCGGTCGGATTGGGAAAGTTTCGAGAGGTAAAGTGATCCCATTTGGTCTCTTGTCGTTTTCTATGGTGAGTCGAAGTCGAAAACTGGCGAGATCTCCAGTCGTCCACAACACGAGCCACTCTTGGGAATTCCGGTCGAACTCGGTGTCGCTGTTGCCCCCATTGTTCATCCTTCTTGAGGTCGAGATTGTACCCGCTCATGTGAGTATTTTGGAGGATGTTCAAGCCGATAAGTGACTGACGGGCTTGGACTTGCTTGTGGCAGTCGCCGGGCATTTGGTTCGGCAGGGCGCTTGCGAGCAGTTGCACGATGAACCGGTCGTTCAGGATCGACTCCGCAGACCGCGATCGGCACGAAATCATCCACACCGCCATCAAATCGATTGAACTTTCTCAAAAACTACGGGCGAAGTGTTTTGCGGCTGATTGGGCTGCAAAACGCAGAATCCTCGAAATCGTGTGTTTAAACTACAAGCTCTACGGCGTAAGTCTTGTCCCGGAAGGAAAAAAGCCGTTCGACCTTTCGGCCGAACGGCTTGACTGAAAATAAGTCGGGACGGCGGGATTTGAACCCACGACCTCTTGCACCCCAAGCAAGCGCGCTAGCCAGGCTGCGCCACGTCCCGAGTTGTCTGTCGACGATAACCCTGCGGTTACCGACTAATGCTGTGGTGAGCAACTCGACAACAGCATCCCTGCTGCCTCTGGAGTGGGGACTCCCAGCCGCAGTGTTATGACCGATGTTATCGGCCAGAAACGGCCGCAACATCAGGGATCGCACGTTATGTCGTATGGTTGACGATTGTCAACTCTTTCGATCACGGATGTGCGACGCGAGTGTTATGGCAGGTTGACACGAAGTTTGCAAGCGAAGTTCAAGAAAAGTCGATTGCATCGGGTTTGACGGCTGCGGAGGTGGTGACCGCGACTCTGTGTTGGCAGGTGAATCCGATTGACGGACCAAAGGCTGCGAAACCCAGAACATGCGGAACGCCAGCTTTGGGAATCAAGAATGGCAGTGCAGAACTCCATCCAATGGTGGATCTGCAGGTGGCGACGGGTGTTCACTGGTGTTCGCCTTGCAGGACTGGAAATGGGAGTTATCATTGCTCAATTCGGGATTTCAGAGGAGAAATCCCCAGAGGAGCGCTGGCTGACGCGGGGCGGCGGCTGGTGCTGTGGTGAGTCTGTGCCTTCTCAATACCCGAAGGCCATTCGTTTTTTGGAGGAGACTGTCCAGTGATTGCCACCCTGAAAGAGCCTGTTGATGTCCGTTCGTTGATGCAGGGAACCGCCCCCCTGACGATGGACGATGTCCGGCAACTGGAAGGGGCGGTCGCGAATGGTCAAAGTACCGAGGTGCGGCAGGAAGCGTACACCCTGGCGAACGATGTTGAGCAGGGGGACAAGTCGGCCGAGAAGGCGGTTCGGGTCGGTATTGCCTTTTACCTGTTGGGGCAGGGAAAGGTGGCCGAGCAGGTGCTCGGTCGTGTCAGCAACAACGGTCTGGCCGATTTCTACCGTGGCCAGGCACTTGTTGGCATGGGGCGATATGCCGAAGCCATTCCCGTGTTTGAGTCGGCAGGGAAGCATGGTTTCGACAAGGTGACGGCGCTGTTGCACCAGGCGGGCGCTGTCCGTGCCGGCGGCAACCTGGCCAAAGCTGAAGAACTGCTCAAGTCCGCTGCCTCCCAGGGGGGGGCAACCAAGGCCGAGTACTGCTACCAGATGGGTTGTGTTCTGGCTGACAAGGGAGACACCTATGGGGCCTGGGAGTACTTCTCGCGGGCTGTTGACATGGATGCCGGTCACCAGCGATCTCTCTTCTGGCTGGGCCAGCTGAATGCCCAGCGCGGAAATGACGATGATGCGATTCGTTTCTACGAACGTGCTCTCGCGAAGCCGCCCCTGCATCTCTCGGCCCTGTTGAACCTTGGTTTGCTCTATGAAGATGCCGAGAATTACCAGGCGGCGGCCTATTGCTTTCGTCGGGCCACGGAAGTCGATCCGACTCATGAGCGTTCCCGCCTGTACCTGAAAGATATCGAGTCGACGAGCAACCTTCCGTTTGACGAAGATCAACTGCGAGCCCAGCAGCGCCAGAAGCAGTTGCTGGCGACCGCCGTCAGCGATTTTGAGATGTCGGTCCGGGCCCGGAACTGTCTGCAGAAGATGGGCGTACGGACCCTGGAAGACCTGATCCGCCTGACCGAACAGGACCTGCTGTCCGGAAAGAACTTCGGCGAAACGTCGCTGCGTGAAATCAAGGAGATGCTCGAGTCGAAGGGACTCAAGCTGGGAATGATGGCGGCCGCCAAGGAAAAGACCCGCGATTTCGGGATCCAGGAGACCCTCTCTCCCCAGCAGCAGGCGCTGCTCAATCGTCCCGTGGCCGAACTCAATCTTTCGGTGCGGGCGCGCAAGTGCATGACCCGGTTGGGAATTGCCTCCCTGGGAGAATTGATTTCCCGAACGCCCGACGAGCTGCTCGAAAGCAAGAACTTCGGTGTGACCTCGCTGAACGAAGTCCGCAGCAAGCTCAACGATCTGGGATTGCGTCTCCGCAACGACTGAGTTGACATTCCCCGCGATGTTTGTGACAGCCACGCCCTCCTTCGAGCTTTCGGGGGAGGGCGGTTTTGTGTCTGGTGTCAGGCACTGTTGAGCCGATCGTCGTGGGCAGCCGGCGTCACAGTCCGCATGCCACAGGGAATTCGACAAGTTGCTGCCGATTGCCCATCTGTGCACCGAGTTCCGATCGTGCCTGGTGTCGAGACGACTGCCTGAGCGAGTACCCCCCTCAACCGCTTTTCAGGAAGAAGACTGCGGTGAAGCGATCAGCGGTGATTCCCGTGGCCGCGTTGCTGCTCTCGGTCGGACTGACCGCCGGGTTGTTTTGTTGGACTCGTGGAGGGATGGGGAAGGGGGTTCGACCCGAATTCGAGGCGTTTCGTTCCGAAGGTGGGGGAACTCCGGAGGCGCGGCTCAAGGCCCCCGAATTCTCCAGGTGGAACCGGTATCCGCGAGAACCCGAAATACGGGTTGCCCTCCGCGAACAACCGGTGGACGCGCTGACACTCGAGATTGATGCCCCCTATCGCATTCGAGCCGTGGGAGGGAAGTCGGTCCTGATGCGCGGAGCCCGTCTCGCCTCCTGCCGGGTGGTTGTCGACGAAAAGGGCCTGCGAGTAGGGGGGACCCGTCTCGATGCCGAAGGGGTGGAGATTGAGGTGGACCGCTCGCCAGCAATCTGGGTGGGGGGGAATGAATACCGCGGTCGAGTTCGGCTATATCGGCGGGACAAGCGTGTCTTGCCAGTGAATGTGCTTCCTCTTGAGCAGTACATCGCGGGGGTGGTTGACAGCGAGATGCCAGCTGCCTTTCCCAGGGAAGCGCGGCGGGCCCAGGCGATCGTGGCCCGCACCTATGCGCTCTACCAGGTCGAGCAGGCCCCAAGGGGAGCTGTTTACGATCTGTTCGCGAGCACCCGCAGCCAGAAGTACCAGGGCTACCAGTATCGTGGTGAAAAAAATCGGCTGCTGGCTGGAGAAAGCGATTCCAGCCGGGAGATTGCCGAGTCCACCCGAGGTGTGGTGGGGCAACATGACGGGGGCTTGTTCTGCACCTATTACTGTGCGGTCTGTGGTGGCAAGACCGTCGAGGGGAGTGGGGTTTTCAAGGATGCAGCGCCGGTCCTGTCTCCCGTGACCTGTGACGGATGTCGCGATGCCCGGCTCTACCGATGGGAAGCGGAAGTGACGAAGCGTGAGGCTGAGTCAGCCCTCCGTCCACTGCTGGGGCGGGAGGGGAAGAAACTGGGAACGGTCAAGAGCCTGCAGGCGGTTCGCAAAGGGAGCCGGGGGGCGAGTTCACAATACGTGGTTCGGGATGATCGACAGTCGTTCCAGGTGACAGGGGCCGCGCTGCGACAGGCCCTGGGTTCGAAAGGATTGTACAGCCCGAATTTCGATGTGCAGGACAAAGGACAGACCCTGCTGTTTTCCGGGCGTGGTCATGGGCACGGTGTGGGGTTGTGCCAATGGGGGGCGCGCGGCATGGCGCAACGAGGAGCGACTGCCGAGCAGATCTTTCGACACTACTATGCCGGTGCCGTGCTGGTGGGACTCGGGTATCGCTGACTTCGAACTGCTGCCTGGCGTTGATCCCGGAATGACCGGGTCAGCCCTGCAGGACCTTCCATCGCTGCGAAGGGACTCGAGTGCTTCCGGGCGGACTTCAAAGAATCAGCATCGCGTCGCCATAGCTGTAAAACCGATATTGTTCACGAATCGCTTCTGCATAGGCGTGAAGAATCAGGTCCCGGCCAGCGAGCGCCGAGATCATCACCAGAAGCGAAGAGCGGGGCAGGTGGAAGTTGGTGAGTTGGACATCAATGGCCTGGAACGTCCAGGGAGGGGAAATGAAGAGATTGGTTGGCCCCCGGAAAACAAGTTGGTCGCCGTGCAGGGCGGCGGATTCGAGTGTGCGGGTACTGGTGGTTCCAACCGAAACAACGCGGCCGCCGACGGCGCGTGTTTGCCGGCATTCCTGAGCGGTCTCGGCTGAGACTTCACACCATTCCGAGTGCATGCGGTGTTCCGAGAGCCGGGTCACTGAAATGGGCCTGAAGGTTCCGACGCCAACATGCAGGGTGACAAATGAATGTTCGATGCCGCGTTCTCGGCAGCGGTGGAGCAGTTCGGGGGTGAAATGCAGCCCGGCGGTCGGTGCTGCCACGGAACCGAAGTGGCGGGCGTAGACTGTCTGGTAGCGCTCCTGGTCATCCGGTGTGGCCAGTGGTCGCTCGATATAGGGGGGCAGGGGAAGCGTTCCGAATGCCTGCAGTGCGACAATGGGGTCCGATCCGGGAGGGGCTTCAACGATCCAGGTTCCCTCGGAATCGCGGTCAATCAGTTTCAATTCGAGCCGTTCCGGAGAATCGGGCTGTTGGGCCGAGTAGACCGAAATCGTCTCGCCTGGCCGGACACGTCCGCGGGTCGACGCCAGCATTCGCCAGGCTCCCCGTGAGTCGGTCTCGAGGTAAAGTCCTTCCCAGCGTCCCCCTGTGGCAGTCCGCTGGCCAAAGAGGCGTGCCGGGAGCACACGCGAGTTATTGAAGACCAGCCGATCTCCGGGGGCGAGCAACTCGGGGAGCTCGCGAATGTGGTGATGCCGAATCGAGCGGGATTGACGATCGACCACCATCAGCCGGGCGTCATCCCGACGGGTCGTCGGTTGGCGGGCGATGAGATCCTCGGGTAGTGTGTAATCGTACTCGGCAAGTTCATCGACCATGAGACAGGCGGGACTGGCGGTCCATGCAGATGGGTAGGTTGGTCCGGGTTTTCGTGGTGACAGTTCCCGGTTTTTGACATGCCTGCTGACGCCCGGCTACGAATTGCGTTCTGCGTGACGGAGCTCGATCCAGGCGGGGCGGAACGGGCACTGGTCGAGTTGGTGACCCGCCTCGACCCCACACGTTTCGACCCCCGAGTGTACTGCCTGTCGGGGCGGGGGGCGCTCGTCGACCGGCTGGATGCGGCCGGGATCAAGACCGTCCTGCTGGGGGCCCGTTCCCGGGGTGACCTGGGGGTGTTGTTTCGGCTGAAGGCGGCACTTCGACAGCATCCGCCACACGTGCTGCAGACGTGGTTGTTCCATGCAAATCTTGCGGGGAGAATCGCGGGTTGGTGGAATGGAATTCCTGTCATTGCCAGCGGAATCCGCGTCGCCGAGCGGCGATCCCGATGGCCTCTGCGTCTTGACCGCTGGACCGGGGCGCTGGTGGACGTCCATGTCTGTGTCAGTGAGGCGGTCCGCGAGTTCTCACAGTCGGTGGCTGGGCTCGATCCCGGCAAGCTGTTGGTGATTCCCAATGGAGTCGATGCCCAGCGATTTGCCATTGCAGCCCCGCTTGATCTGCGATCGCTGGGAGTCCCGACTGGAAAACCGGTGCTGATTGCCGTTGGCCGATTGGATCGACAGAAGGGGTTCGATCTACTGCTGGAGGCGATCGCACGGGGGAGGCCGTTTCCGGGGGATCCCCACTGTGTTGTGGTGGGGGAGGGCCCCGAACGGAAAAACCTCGAGTCGAAGCGGTCCGAATTGGGGTTGGATCCACAAGTCCACTTTGTCGGATGGCAACAGGATGTGGCGGGGATCTTGAAGCGGGGTGCTGGTTTTGTATTGCCTTCGCGATGGGAGGGGATGCCCAACGTCGTGCTGGAAGCAATGGCCGCCGGGCTTCCCGTGGTGGCGACCGATGTCGAAGGGGTACGCGAGGTGGTGGTGAATGGAGAAACTGGCTGGGTCGTCAAGCCGGGGGATCCCGATGCCTTGGCTTTGGCGATCCGCGAGATGCTGACCGAGTACCTCCTGGGGGGGAAGCGTGGAGCGGCGGGAGCGGAGCGGGTGCGGCGGCATTTCACCTGGGATGGTATGACGGCAGCGTATGAGGTGCTCTACGAGAGGTTGCTGAGGGAATCGGGGGCTTCAGTCCCCCGCGGCTGAGTCGTAGAATGGAGTTGGGAGCAAGTGCCGAAATGCGCAGGAAACCAGTGAGGCGGTTTTTTGGGACGGGTGACGCGACGCCAGGGAACCGGCGGAGTCTTTCACATTGGGTGGGTGACCGTCTGGCCGCGCTCAGTTACGCCGTCCTGGTCGAGCCCACCTGGCTGGAAGTCAATCGACTGAGATTCCAGTTGCCGGCGACTGCTGAAGCGGTTCGGCTGAAGGTCGTACAACTCACCGATATTCACTTTCATGGAAAAACTCCGCGGGCCTACATGCAGCAGTGCGTCAACACCGCCAATGCCGAGCATCCCGATGTGATTGCATTGACCGGAGACTATATCCATGCCGGAGGACGACATATCCCAGACATTGCCGAGATCTTGGGGGGGCTGAAAGCCCGGTTGGGGGTGTTTGCGGTTCTGGGGAACCACGATCATGCGATCCGGGCGTCATGGG
>Ga0315902_10001222_pt1 | contig 41580 bp, 34 predicted proteins | sample LakEriMetagenome_9_FD_203523 | JGI IMG/M metagenome (GOLD analysis project Ga0315902, IMG submission 203523) | Freshwater fungal communities from buoy surface, Lake Erie, Ohio, United States - Buoy 12 MA117 | ecosystem: Environmental > Aquatic > Freshwater > Lake > Lake biofilm | place: USA...
ATCAACGAGTCACGGGAGTGAACTCTCGTATTTTGGATCAATTTCTGAGCATTTGTGCTCCTGCTCTCTCATTGACCAGACCACGGCAAACCACCACCCGCTCATCCAAAACCGGCCTAACATGCCAGACGTTTTTTAGGTATTCTTCGGATACGAAGGAATCCCTATCCTCGCTCATTCAAACCCGTCGCAAGGGTTGTCCTACACGGTTCGTCACCCGAACCACCACCCAATCGACATGCCAATCTCGATAGACAGGAAGGTAGAGCCAATGCTTTTTGAAGGGAAAAAAGGTCTGATACTCGGCGTTGCCAACGAAAACTCGATCGCCTGGGCCATCGCCCGGACGGTGATGGAACAGGGAGGAACCTGTGGCTTTTCCCATCTTCCCGATCGGCCCGACGATGAGCGTCAGCGAAACCGGCGACGCGTCAGCCAGCTGACAGATCAGTACCCACAGAATGTTGCGTTCCTCGAACCACTGGATGTGCAGAGCGACGAGCAGATCGCCGCCTTCATGCAGATGGCTGCCGGAAAACTCGGGACCTTCGATTTCCTGCTCCATTCGATCGCTTTCGCCGATCGAGACGATCTCTCACGCGATACCATCCAGACCAGCCGCGCTGGGTTCAAGCTGGCGATGGACGTCAGTTGTTACAGCCTGATCGCGGTCGCGAACGCCGCCAGCCCCTGGTTCTCGGAACGCGCCTCCGTAGCGACAATGAGCTATTTTGGGGGAGAGAAGTGCGTACCGGGATACAACGTGATGGGGATCTGCAAAGCAGCTCTCGAGGCAACGGTGCGCTATCTGGCCTATGATCTTGGGCCAAAACAAGTGCGAGTCAATGCTTTGAGCGCCGGCCCGCTGCGGACACTGGCAGGCCGAGCAGCAGGCGTCGATGAAATGCTCGACCTCTACGAACATATGGCGCCGCTGGCGCGCAACATCACCCACGAGGAAGTGGGACGCACCGGTGCGTTTCTTTTGAGCCCCTCCAGCGATGGGATCACTGGTGAGGTGCTGCACGTCGATGGCGGCTACAATGCCATGGGAAGCCCCGGACGTCTTCTCGACCGCATCCCCAAGACCTGATGCAACAGTCGATTGATCCGACCCGCCTTAAGCTCGAATGAGCCGACAGTAGTTTCTTCAGGCCCGATAGGGCCGACACAGTGAATGCCGGGGGACGAAGTCCCCCGGTCGCCGCCACTGGTGGTCCAGTTGCTTATGGCTTGGATTGCTTCATCATATCTCCCGGTTGCTACCGAGCGCCCATCTTATTAGCGGCTCAGGAGAGTCCAATTCATAGGGGCGAAACTTGGTGATTCTTCCGGTTGCATCATCGTACAGCAACATGACATTGGCGTTCATTTTCTGGGCGGTGGGTTGATCGATCAGATTGTTTGAGTCTTGAGCGCTCATCGTCATCAGAGCACGCAATTCAAAATCTTGCATCGACTGCCTAGGAAGCCATCGCGGGATGGAACTGGCGTTTTGAGCCCACACGATCGCGTGCATGCCCACCGCAGGTCCTTCCCTCAACAATTCCTGGAAAACTGCATCGGGAGCCGGAGTCCCAGAATCTCCAAAGGAAAAATCATCCGACTTGCGGAAATCCCGAAATCGCTCCAACGGACTGACACACCACAAAACGGGCTCCCAGCTACCATGGCCCTGGCTGATGCGATCCTTCAGTTGCTGATGCAACCGCTCCAGCAACGGTACCGCCGAGCGCGAATCGGCAAGTTCCATCTGTGGGACAAGCCCCGCTAGTTTGGCCCCAAGACCGCTTTCCGAATCACCGGCCTGACCATCGAAGATGGCCAATTGCAACTTATCATGCGATGCGATCGGAAGGCTTTTCACTGCCGAAGCGATCCATAGCGAAAGACAGTGGCCTGCCATTCGGTCGTTGCTTCCCACCAGAAGCAGATTTCGTCCCGCGCTATCGGAAATCGGCAAACGCAACGCCGGTTCAATCGCAACACTCTCGCCGATCAGCAGCTCCACTTTTCCGCCTGCCATTCCCCCAGCAGGGAAACCGGAAGTCTCAGCCGACCACTTCGCTGGCTGATGGCCATTGAAGACGACGCATCTTGCCGCATGAGAAGGACGGACTTGATGCGGCATCTCACGAAGTCGCTGAAGCTGCTGATCTTTGTTGATCCAGGCGACTTGAAAGGGCTGATTCCCTTCCACCCTGCCACCCGCATCATTGTAGATCGCTTGGCCGGGATGCCGAAGTCGTTCAGCCGCCAGATTGTCCTCACTGAGTATCATCATCGCATCGGAACCTTCGCACTGCATGGCGACCCTCACCGCCATCTGAGCCAGAGTGGTTCGCGGCAGTGTGTAAGCGCCTCCCAGGGTTTGCGATGCCAGGATGGCGTGAATTCCAAAACTTCTCCCCTGCCGCACGATGCGATCCAGATACATCGAAGCGGTTTGCCCCAGTTTGTCATCCTCGACGAACAGCTCCTGAAACTCATCGATCACCAGCAGCACACGGGGCATGGGCATGTCGGGGCGAGCTTTTCGCCATCCCGCGACGTCCTGACATCCGACCGACCGGAATTGCTCCCCACGCTGCTGCATCAAACGGTCCAGATACTCCAGCGCGCTGACCCCAAACTCCCGCTCGCTCTCCATCGCGATGATGTCGGCATGAGGCAGATTCGCCTCCGCATAGACTTGGAACTCCACCCCCTTCTTGAAGTCCAGCAGCACCAGTCGCAATTGATCGGGACCATAATCGATGCAGGCGCTGGTGATCAGTGTGTGAAGCAGCGATGACTTTCCGGAACCTGTTTTCCCTGCGACCAAGGCATGCTGCGCGGTTCCTACCCCCAGCCGCAGCTTCTGTATCCGGCCTACTCCCGATTTTCCGATCGCCACCTGCAGCCCTTCGGCCGATGACGCTTCCTGTGGATGATGCGACGAGTCAAATAGATCTCGGAAAGGAACCTCGATGCGGCTTCCCTTCAATGTCGCCTCCCCTACTCGATCCAGCCAACCATTCCATGACGATGGGGCAGGGGGTGCTGCGACGTGGAGCGGTTGACCTCGAAGGGGGGTATTCTCGAGCTTCAAAGTCCAAGGCGTTTCGGGCGACGGCTCCACCGGTCGCTCTGCTCGTACCTGTATCCCCCGCTCCTGGATCAACGACTCAGAAAGCCAGGTAGGCCACGGGATGGACTGATCCACCAGCAACACGGTTGCAATACCGCACCGCGGCCCGCTCTGTAGCAATGCCTGCATCGACTTCCAAGAGGCTTCATCCAGGCCTGCAGGAAAACCAGCCCAAACCAGCAACCGGTACGGCTCGGCCAAACTACCCGCGTCGCGATTGAACGCCCGCAGATCGGGGTAGCGGTCACGAAGCGACTGCTGGATGATGTTTTCGGTCTGATAGGCCAGTTGCTGCAACTGTTCGTGAATGTGACTGGCCTGAGTCCAGATCCGGTGCGACACCAGCGCAGGATCGTAGTCGGCCAATCGCATCAACCAAGCGTAGTCTCTACCAAGTCCTACCGGGTCGATCACCAAAGCGCGGAAACGTCCTGGTGGAAAAGTTGTCCAAGCCCGCAGCATCAGATTGGGAACGATCTTGCTTGCCAACGCGGAATCCAGCTGAGACGATCGAACCACCAAAAGACCGTCCTCGATGAATCGAAGAAACAGTGGCCATGCACTCGATTCGCCCATCGCATCCCCCGCCGGGATCCAATCGGGGCGAGCACAGACACCAAGTGGCAGCACCCCCTCTTCGGCTGCATGGTTGCCCAGGGGAATCGATTCTTTGCCCAAATCCTGCCACTCGGGGAAAGACTTAGCCATCGCCTGCTGCCACTGCGTTTCTAATTCACGAGTGGCTGCGAGCCCCTGAGCCCAGCGAGCATCCACTGCCTTTTGATGCCCTCTAAGCTGTTCGGCTTTCCGTCCCGCTTGCTCCAACGACTGCAGCTCCACCTGCCTGAGACCTTCTTTCTGATCGACTTCCAATCGGTTCCATTTGGGGCTCTCTTCCGCATCGATGGAGTGCAATTTCTGATTCCATCGCATCTTGCTCTGGAGTCGCCGACTAGACTCCGAGTGTTTCAGATCAGACAGCGCAAGGTTCGCATCCCGCTGCAGATGTTCGCGCTGCGTCCGCCACTGCTCGTCCATCTCAGCAATACGCCGATTGGTGTCTTCTAGAAGGCGCTGCCGATCCGCTTGCGCTTGATTTTCAAGAGTTTGCATCCAACCCGTACACTGAACCCGTGCGGACTCCACCATATCGCTTGCATTAGGGACAACCCGCTTCCCCAGCAACGACAGCCAGGGGCGCAATCCCAGGAGCAGCAGCATCGGTACCAGAACCCCAATCCCCAGAGCGGTAACCGCAGTTAAGAATGGTCGCCACTGCTGCTGGTGAAGGAGCCAACCGGCGATCGATGCCACGATAACCCCAAAGGCCCATGGTCGCCACGATTCGCTCCACACAGCGGCGGGGTGGCGACTGAGCGACTGGGTGAGATTCTTCATCGAAGCCAGAGCCTCGTCCATTCTCGCCGTATGCTGCTGAACCGATTCTCCGGTTGAGGCGGCTTTGAGGTACTGGCTGGGCTGAAAAGGAGCCAGTGGAGTGACGGACAGACTACGACGGGCCATGGCATTTACCATCTCACCGTAAGCCGCTTCTACCTGCTGAAGTTTTTGGATCGCTACCTGCGCATCCAGGGCTCGCCGTTCGTCAATTTTCCGATGCTCTTCATTCATTTGCGCAACGGTGTTTGCCCGCTGAGTTGCGTGGGCCTGATCCCCTTGCTTGATCGCCTGATTCAACTCCTTCTCAATCCTTCGTGTGCCCCCCTTCTCGTCGCTGAGGCTGCCGGCAATCGTCGCCTCGAATTCCCGCCATGAGCCGTCAATCTGCTCATCCCATCGATCGAGGAATTGGGAAGTTCGTCTTTGATGATCCTCTGCCATCTGCTGCAATGATGCCTCCAGATGCTTGCGCTCCTTCGACTGCAACTGCAGAATTTGATCATCCAATCGACTCTCGACTTCGCTTCGCTCCTGGAACCGCTTCCGCATCCCGCGCAACAATCGATCCTGCCATGGGGCAATACGAAGGAGGTCGATTGGCCGCTGCTGGCTCGCCATAACGTCACTCATCCATTCAATTAATACTGATGTCCGTTTGTCCGGAACGATTCACTGACTTCCGCCCTGCTGCGGGTCCTCAAGGCGTCGCGACGCCTGATTGGCCCACTCGGCACACTCGGTAAGTTCCTTCGACAGCGCATCGACCACTCGGCTCCAGTCCGCAAGACTTTGTTGTTCGAAGATCTCCGCCTGCCGGTCCCGCCAGTGCTCCATCACCCCATCGACCGCATGATGGAAGTCTCCCTGAGCCTTGCGCAACTGCTGCGCGCATCCCAGCATGTCATGCCGCATCCTCATTGGCTGGACTCCCCCGTCGGTTTTGCTGCGGAAATCTCAGCGGAGTTTTTTCGTTCGCCATCGGATGTGCGCGAGCCGATTGTGGGCGAGGATGTTGATAGATAGGACCGCAGAGGGAGAAGGATCTTCCCGAGCCGATGATGAGCTTGCGGCAATCCCGACTGGACCAGCTCGTCAAGCGATCGAATCTTGCGATCCAGTTCCGGTACCATTCTCTGCCATTCGATTGCCGTCTGTTTGGCAAGGGCCAGTTTGGCTTGGCACAGTTTCTTCCGCTCGGTCCACAGATGGAGGGTTTTTCGCTCTGCGCTGCAGGCTGGAGTATCGCTGGCTCGACTCCGCGATTCGCACCTAGCAAGTGATTCTCTCGCTTCGGTCCACCTTCGTTCGGCTGCCACCAATTGCTGTGTCCAGTAACTAGGCGCCTCCTCTTCGACCCAACGCGTCATTCGATGCATCTGTTGTAATGCGGCTTCCACCTGTGCCGCCAAAGCCGTGCGGGTCTCTCCGATTTGCTCTTGGAAACGCGACAGCGCTTCCACGTCGGTTACCCTTGCATCAGCCATTGCGCTGATACTCCTCGATCAACTCCGCTTTCCGGATCAAGTAGGGAATGTACCCCTCTGTCGTTTCCAGCAAGCGTTGCAATTGCTTCCAGTGGTCTTCAAACTCAGCCGAGAATTTTCGATGCTCCTGGTCTCGCCAGGAGGCTCCTAGCCGTGACATTTCCTCTTTGAGTTTCGACGACGAATCGCCCAATTGCGAATTAAAACGTTTCAGCATCATGGCGAAGTGCCTCAGCTGTTCTGGATCGACGATGGCCTGATTCATGTGCGATTCCCCCTGCGACATTTTTGCTGCCGCTACCATTAGCCCAATATTTGACTCAACGAGGTAAAAGCTCCAAGCGATCGATACGAGCCTGAATGGCCTGGGCTGAATCGCTATCCAGTTGTTTCCACAACTGCAAGTATCCCAGCGCAGGTTCCACCCACCCCTGCGACTCCGCCAATTGAGCTGCTGCATCCAGGGCCTTGCACCGCACATCATGCGGGGAGAGAGGATTGCGAGCGATGGCGGCACGCCGATAAGCACTCAATGCTTCCAGATAGTCCCCTCTTTGTTGAAGAATTCGCCCCAGTTGGAATCGGGCATGCCCTCGCAACTCGGGAATCTTCTCGGCTTGCTGCAGCCGCTGAAAAGCTTCCTCCATCTGCCCCAGTTGGCAATGCGCAGAAGCCAACGGCAACAGCAGCTCTGTCTGCTCCGGATGTCGCTCCAGTCGACTTGCACAAACCGAAATCCTCGTGTTTGCGTACGACACCTCCGCCCGCTCGGCATGCTGCACATTCTCTTCCGTCGGATGCTCTTTGGCCTGACCTTGCGCCGAAATCAACTCGGCTTTGGCGACCTGATGACGAGCTTCTTCGTGGAGGCTCAGCAAGCCATCATGATCGGGTTGATGAGCAACCCCAGAGTCGAGTACGCGGAGGGCATCTCGCCACCGCTGCTGCTCGAAATAAATCTCCGCCAGCTCCAGGTACGGCTTTGGATCGGCAGGGGTGTGACGAATTGCCTGCTCCAACTCCTGATATCGCTGCAGTTCCACACGCGGTTGCGAAGGCTCAGCAGGCTCCCGTTCCGACGGACCATTTCCCAGCGAATCGGCGGCTGGACGACGCAGCAGCAGATCATCGACAGCCTGAAATCGCGAGAGAATCTTCGCGCCAGCCTGGGCGCTGGTGCCCGTCTCCTTGGACCCCGACTTGGCCATGATTCAAACATCTCCCTTTCCATCGTTCGGCATTCGAGCATCGCTCTGCTGCCTGCCGCCTCACCCCATCCGCGCGGAACCGGTTGCCTGGCGATTGCTACAGAAAAGGGGGGCACTTGGATCGCTTACACCCCCTCAAATCCTTCCTTTAGTTCTATTCCATCGTCGGTATGTCGGCTACGAGCGACCGAAATTCCTCAAAGAATTTCAACCCAGAGGCAAGTCTCTCGCCGCTCCTTCACAACCGGACGGCTGGTTTTCCCGCCGCGAAACATTTCCTGGGTTTCGCGTCGTCACCAAGCGAAAGGGACGATGCTTCCGAGCCTGTCAGCCCTCATCCCGGCCTAGCAGTAACGAGAATGCTTTTCAGTTCCAGTCAGGATGAGAACGGAGCCATTCGGGCGGGACAACGTTCCCCAGGATCTGGTCGCCGACGCGATGGACCAACGATTTCCAAGACTGATCGTCCAGCGAAAATATCTGGTCGCAGCTAAGGCAGGAAACCATCCAGCCACCGACCTGCAGTTCCTCTTCCAGTTGACCTGGACCCCATCCGGCGTACCCCACAAAAATCATGCATCGGATTTCTTTCAGCAGAAGCAATGCCGAAAGATGCTCGCCTAGGCTGGTGAAAGCGACACCATCCGCCGAAAGGTACTGAGCGAACTCGGGGTGATCATGCAGCGTCATCAACCGGGTCGCTTCCACGGGGCCGCCATGGAAGACCGGAATGTCGGAAAAGTGGGGCAATTTGCTTGGCTGCACCCCTTGGCTTAGCAGCCAATCAGCAAAGGATTGCCCGGTGTCTCGATTGAGCACCACGCCGATCGCACCTTGCTCATCGTGGGTCACAATGTAGACGATGGTGCGTCGAAAGTTGGGATCTTCCAGATAAGGGGAAGCGATCAGGCATTTTCCTGCGATCGATTCCACGCTCCTGCCTCCTTCCACCAACAACCTGCCCAACTCCAGCCTACACCAAATCCAATCAAAAGCGATTCCATCCCTTCCTTCAATTCGCCGCTTTGCCGCAGTTGACGGATCAGAATCGGCAAGGTCGAAGAAACCGTGTTTCCCATCGACTGCAGCCGGATCGGCAGACGCCGGTCATCCACTTCCATCTTCTCCTGAAGCAGTTTCAGCATTTTGGAGGTGGCTTGATGAAAGAGCAACCAGTCGATGTCCTCCAGTGTTCGGCCAGCGCTACGAAGCACCTGATCGACAAGCTGCGGGATGGCATCGACGGTGAAAGTCATCAAGCTGGCACCGTCCATGTAGAGTCGACTGGCCCATCGCTTACGGCCGCGAGGCTGGATAGCATCCTTAAGCGGCCTAGCTCCTCCCTCGGCCACCAGCAGGGTATCGGCTCCAGACCCATCCGTACCGAACTGGAAACCACCAAGCGACTGCTGTTCGGAAGCAACGATCCAGGTGGCAGCGGCTGCATCGCCGAAGATGGTCCTCAGGCTGCGATCCGCAGGATCGATGTACTTGGAATAGGTCTCGGCGGTCAGCAGGAGCACATTCCTCGCCTGGCCGCTGCGGATCAGCCCTTCGGCCATCGACAGTCCGTAAACGAAACCCGAACAGCCGAGATTGAAATCGAAGGCGCCGACCGAGTTGGGAAGCCCCAGTCGCTGCTGGATCAGACAGGCTGTCGTCGGCAGTGGGTAATCGGGCGATTGCGTGCAAAGAAGAACAAAGTCGCACTGGCTGCGGTCGATCCCAAACTCACGAAACAGCTTCTCAGCTGCCGCCGTGGCCAAATCCGCAGACGTCTCGTCAGGAGCCGCGATATATCGCTGCTCAACGCCGGTCTTGGCAGCGATCTCTTCAATATTCCATTGCGGATGCTCAGCCGCTAATTGCGCGTTGGTTTCCACTCGCGAAGGATAGTGAACCGCGATCGGACCAATCTGTGCGAAAGCCACGGAATCATTCCTTGCAGATGCCCATCCACACCGGTCGGCCGCTCCTCGCCCCGCCTCGATTCTCCGGTGGGATACCAGACCTTTATGGTAGCATGGATCGGGCTGGCGAGGATCACCACTTGGGGCGTTTGAGGATCTCGCTGACGATCAGGGCTGCCCGTAGCGTCTTGGGATCGCGAATCAGGTCGCGAACCGTTTCCGATCTGTCGATGGCACCGGACATCGACTGCGGCGCCTGCTCGGAAAGCTTGGGAAGCGTGCCTACGGCATGATCGATCGATTGCTGGACATGCCGCTCCAGTTTGTCTCTTTCTTCCTCTGCCAAGTGCCGCGACTCTAGCTGAGACAGCGTCGATTTCTTCGCGATTCTCGAAGTTCGCGAATCGGTCGACGATTCTCGGACTTCGTCGCTGCGGGAGATGCGTCGAACCGGCGCCTGCTCGACGGGATCAAGAATTTCGACCACCTCCACTGCGGCCCTCTTCCGCTCCTCCTGTCGGCCGCTGGCGGTTCCCATTCGCCCGGAAGCAGCATTCTCTTGCTGGCGCAGTTTTTCTGCACGCTTCTTCGCGGCTTCCTTGAGAAAGGCTTCTAGATCCACGTTGCAACCCTTTGGTGCGCTAGGGAAATTGGGGAAATCAGCCTTCGGTGGTTTGAACCAACGAAGGGGTGCCCGCATTGCTAGTCCCCGCGATGGACCGACGCATTTCGGTATCGGCGTCGACATTTTTCAGCCGATAGTAATCCATGATGTTCAGCTTTCCCTGTCGCAGAGCCGTCGAAATGGCTAGCGGCACCTGCGACTCCGCCTGCACCAGCGCCGCGCGACTCTCCTGCATCCTGGCGATCATCTCCTGCTCGGCCGCCACCGCTTCAGCTCGCTTGCCTTCCGCACGCGCTCGTGCGACGCGAACATCCGCTTCAGCGCGATCGGCCTGCAAACGGGCTCCGATGTTCTCCCCGACGTCGATGCCGGCGATGTCGATCGACACGATTTCGAAGGCGGTCTGTGCATCGAGTTTCTTGGCGAGCACTTGCTTAGAAATCACATCGGGGTTTTCCAACACCTGCTTGTGGCTGTCGGACATACCGATGGCCGAAACAATCCCTTCGCCGACTCGCGCCACAATCGTTTCTTCCGTCGCACCGCCGATCAATCGCTGCAAATTCGCTCGCACCGTAACCCGCGCCTTGACCTTCAACTGAATCCCATCCTTTGCAACCGCATCTAGGGAAGGTCGCGATGCTCCCTTGGGCGGACAATCGATCACCTTCGGATAGACGCTGGTCTGCACCGCATCCAGCACATCTCGGCCCGCCAAGTCGATCGCCGTCGCTTCGCGAAATGTCAGCGTGATCTGTTTGCTCTTTCTTGCCGCGATCAGCGCGCGGATCACCTGGGGGACGTTTCCGCCCGCCATGGCATGTGCCTGCAGGCTGGCCGACGTCAGATCTGGATCCTTCAACCCTGCCTGTACCGCCATGATCTTGCTGCGCACGATCGTCTTCGCATCGATCTTCCGGAACCGCATCCCGATCAAATCCCAGATCGTGATGCCTGCATCGGTCAAAACCGATTGAATCCACAACCAGAAGAAGTTGGCGAAGATCGCCAGGAACGCCATCAAGGCGAGGAAAAAAATCGCTGCTCCAACTAACGCCGCGATTGCCGCCGGAGAAATCGAATCACCCATGGCTGGTTTTACCCCCGATTGCAACTCCACCAGGATTCCCCACAGTCCGACGCGACGCCGAACCAAGTGCCAAGGAATCTCAGGCCCGATCCGCATTGCCTGCCTATCTTAGTCCAATCCCCCTGTTTTGGCCACCAAAGCCTTGCTGCCATCGGATCGCTCCATCGTCGATTCCCCAAGAAAAAATGTCCCTGACTCTCGCCCTGGGGTATCCTGATCTTCAGCGCAAAGGATCCGGTACCATGCGGCTTTCAATCCGCTCTGGGCACTCTTTTTTGGGCCGCATGCACCCCAATCGGCCTAAGCCAATCGGCTATTCTCCCACGGCGACTCGGCAGCCCTACCCCTTCGCTCTACAATCTGCTGAATTGTCGTCCGCTTTCAGTTTTCAAACGCGTGACGATTTTCGCAAAGGTCGACGGGGAGCCAGTCGGCTGGTAATACCCAGCATCCCCCTAAGGATCGCCGGACCGTTCGTTCTTCCAGGAGAGTCTCAGTTTGGCACCGATCACCATCGCCACGCTTCTATTTTTGGTCGCGGTTGTCCTGATCCTTCTGGACATCATCATCCCATCGGGCGCGATGCTGCTGGTGGCGGGGATCGCTGCCGGCCTGGGATCGGTGCTCTTCGGTTTTCGGGATAGCTTTTCCACTGGACTGACCTTTCTGATCCTCTTTCTTGCCGCGATCCCAATCCTCTTCATGGCATTTCTTCATCTATGGCCCAAAACCGGCCTAGGAAAAAAAATTCTGGGGGAAATCCCCAAAGCCCAGTCCTATCAATGGTCCGATGCGACAAGACTTAGCGATGCGAAGCAGTTGATTGGCGTCAGTGGCGTCGCCGAGTCGGACCTGCTTCCTTCGGGAACAGTTAGGATTGAAGGCCATTCGTTTGAATCGCTAAGCGATGGTCCACCGATTCATCGGGGAGACTCTGTACGGGTAGTGCGCGTCGACATGGGCAGATTGGTCGTCGTCCCCGGTTCGCTCCACACTGGAGCACCGGCACCTCGAATCGATCACAGCAGTCCTGCGACCAGCGCTCCCTTGGTTCCACCACTGCAATCGCAATCGCCAGTGCCTTCGGCTGAACCAGTCCCCCCACCAACCGCTGAACCGCCGCCATCCCCGTCACCCGCTCGAACGGCCCCCAGCCAGCCCCCTCCACCAGCCCGCTCGCGACCGGGCGCCAGTGTCTTCGATCTGCCGCCTGAAGAATTGGGCCTGAACCCAGAATCCACCCCGGAGTCAGAAGAAGCCCCTGCCCCCAAACGTCAAGAAGGCCCCTGACGCAACTCAAGTAGGCCCTCGATGTGCGACGGCTTTTCGGGAATCCAACTCTTTCGCTTCCTTGAGACTGGCCCCAATCGATGGATACCAAGCCGACGGGATCGGAGCCGATGCACCCTGCTTGCCTGCCGATCGACCTGCTGCTGGCAGACTGCCAGATTCAGCGAGGCCGTCGCGGAGGACCAGGTGGGCAAAACCGCAACAAAGTCGAAACGGCGATTGTCATCGAGCACCTTCCCAGCGGTATTCATTCGCAGTCGCATCGCCTTCGCACTCAGGCAGCCAATCAGGAGGCTGCAATCTTCCAACTCCGTTGCCAATTGGCGATCGCGGTGCGAGGTCCTGTCGAGCATCTTCCTGCGACATGCCAACAACTATGGCAGGGACGTCTGCGGAATGGGCGCATCGCTCTCTCCAGCACCCACGATGACTTCCCCTGCATGCTGGCGATCGCAATGGACCGGCTTGCGGTGGAAAACTGGCAACCAGCCCGCGCCGCTGCCGCTCTTCACATCACCACCAGCCAATTGATCAAACTGGTCCGCAACTGCCCAGCCGCCTTCCAGTACCTGAACCAGCAGCGCGTTAACTGCAGTCTACCTCCGCTTCAGTGACGGTGTGAACCCGTCGCGTTATCCAGATGGTGGAGCGATCCTGGTTTCCGGCTCTTTTCCTGTATGCACCCAGGTTTTCTGGCTTGTCGCCTTCACGCAGAGTGCGGCTTCCGACATTCTAACGCATTTTAGAATGTAGCAACCACTTTCGAAGCCTTGCGCCAACTCACGAATCCGGACTCGCTATCCCCTAAAAAACCCTCAGAACAGACGGTTGTAACCATTGAGCGCAGCAACGCGATAGGCTTCCGCCATGGTGGGATAATTGAAGGTGGTGTTGATGAAGTACTCGAGCGAATTGTGTGGCGCCGGCTGCTTCATGATCGCCTGACCGATATGGATGATCTCCGAGGCGTTGGGGCCAAAGCAATGGACCCCCAACACCGCAAGCGTTTCGCGGTGGAACAGGATTTTCAGCATGCCAATGGCACGCCCGGTGATTTGAGCCCGCGCGAGACTTTTGAACTGGGAATGACCGACTTCGTAGGGGATCTTTTCCTCGGTCAACTGCCTTTCTGTTTTGCCGATCGAACTGATCTCTGGGCTGGTGTAGATGCCGTTGGGGATGTCCACCAGAGAAAGGCAGTGCTGGGTACACCCGCAAAGGTGTTGCGCCGCAGCGCGTCCCTGCATGTAGGCGGCACTGGCCAGCGAGGGAAATCCGATCACATCCCCTACCGCATAGATTGAAGGGACATTGGTCTGAAAAAACTCATTGACCTGCAGGCACCCGCGACTGTCTGCCTGCAAACCGATCGCCTCAAGCCCAAGTCGATCGGTGTTGCCCGTTCTTCCGTTGGCCCACAGCAGAACATCGGTCTTCACTTGCTTGCCACTTTCCAGAGACAGCACGACGCCGTCTGGCCTCGCTTCAAGCTTCTGGAATGTCTCATTGTGCCGAATCAGGATCCCAGAATCCCGCATGTGATACGCCAGGGCATCGATGATCTCGTCATCGAGAAATTCCAGCAATTTCGATCGCGTGTTGATCAGATTGACTTTGATTCCAAGGTTCCGAAACATCGATGCGTACTCACAGCCGATCACCCCCGCCCCGTAGATGGTGATCGAGTGAGGCTTCTCTGTCATGCCGAGGATCGTATCGCTGTCGAAGATTCGCGGATGGCGGAAATCGATCGCATCCGGGCGGTAGGGTCTTGCCCCAGTGGCGATCACAATCGACTCACCCCGAACCCGCGTCTCGCCATCCAGTTCCAGAGTATTGGCATCGATGAATCGAGCATGCCCGTGCAGGACAGGGACACCATTCCGCTGGTAAAACGCCTGCCGCATCGACTCCTGTTTGGCGATGATCGAATTGGCGCTGGCCCTCAGTTGCATCAGCGTCGGACTGACATTGACCCCCAGTTCCTTCAGGATCGGATTGTTCATCGACTCCATGACGGTGTAGATGGAAAATCGAAGTGCCTTGCTGGGAATAGTGCCCCAGTGAGTGCACCCGCCACCGATTCGGGAGTACGCTTCGATCACGGCGACCGATTTGCCCCCTTTGGCAGCCTGCATCGCTGCCCCTTCGCCACCAGGTCCGCTGCCGATCACGACGACGTCAAACGAGTTTTCCATCACTCCGCTCCTGTTCCCTCCGGCCACCCAGCCGCGTCTAGCGACAACTCTTTATACTAGACGCCTCAGGGCCCCGGCAGGAGGGGCATTTCGGCATGATTGGGTCGACACGGATGCACCGCATCAACGGAAACCAACGGCCGATCCCCGGTCGATCAATAGGATCTGCTGGTTCCGATCGCGCCATCCCCAAAATAGCCCTATCCAGAACAGCCCTATCCCAATCAGAAAGGAGCTCGGTGACATGGAGCAGCAGTATTTGGAGCTTCTAGCCAGGGTGATGGAAACCGGGCACCCGAAGTCGGATCGCACGGGAGTGGGTACCCGAAGCATTTTTGGAGCCCAGATGCGGTTCGATCTGTCGGACCGATTTCCGCTACTAACCACCAAAAAGGTCCACTTCCACAGTATCGAAATCGAACTTCTCTGGTTCCTGCGCGGGGAAACCAACATCAAGTTCCTGAAGGACAATGAGGTATCGATCTGGGACGAATGGGCTGATTCCGATGGGGAACTGGGACCGGTGTACGGGAAACAGTGGCGAAGCTGGGAGTGCCCAGACCGATCGACGATCGATCAGATCGCTGAAGTCGAAAGACAGATTCGGACCAACCCCGATTCCCGCCGCCTAGTGGTCAGTGCCTGGAACGTTGCCGACCTGCCGAAAATGCGGCTTCCCCCCTGCCACCTGCTGTTCCAATTCTACGTCGCCGACGGACGGCTCAGCTGCCAGCTCTATCAACGAAGCGCCGATCTCTTCCTGGGCGTTCCCTTCAATATCGCTTCCTATTCAATGCTGACGATCCTGATGGCCAAAAGCTGTGGCCTCCAGCCTGGGGAGTTCATCCATACGCTTGGAGATGCCCATGTCTACAGCAATCATTTCGACAAGGTGAAGCTTCAGCTGGAACGTGACGTGCGGCCGCTTCCCACCCTGGTGGTCGCTCAACCGCGCGCCTCTATTCTCGATTACCAACCAGGGGACGTGCGATTGGAGGGATATCATCCCCACCCAGCGATCCGTGCCCCGGTCGCAGTCTGATCAAATTCACCCCGAACAGTTCAGCCGATGGTGTTTGCCATAGGCGCCTACTAGACGTCGACGCGCCTGGTTGATCTACCTAGGCTGCTCGATTGGAAAAGCATTCGATTACGATCAGCAATCCAATGGATCGCCACGAATCGCCGGATCACTGGGCATGGTTGCAGTCAGGGTCCAGCGGCGATTGGACGCCAACCTCTTCGACAGGGTGGAGAAAGAGGTAGCGCCAAACTGGTTCATGCAACCAACTTCCATCTGCCTTGCGAAGCGCAGAACCTCCAGGGACCACACAGCTGTGGGCTCGCTTGGCATCCCCCTTCACATCGGCCGAGGTGATCAGGCGGCGAGTCGATTGATAAGGAGGCGGATGCTGATCGACGTCGACAAGCGGCCCCAGCCGCTGCAAACCCAACAGCTCCCACGATCGGCAATAGTGATCGCCGCTCCAGCCATCATCCAGCGTGTGCGTGAACCCAAAGTAACGCTCCAGCGGCGTCGCCGAAGGTAGTCCTTGCCATGTTTCAAACTGATCGCGTGGCCCGCAAAACATCACCACCCGAGCCACCTGTTGGTGTTTGGCAAATCGCGCAGAAGTGGTGGCGCCGTGGGAAGCACCAGCCATCACCACACGGTCCCACCGTACAGCAGACTGATCCTCCGTCAAATACTGCCCCCAGGCCGCTTCCGGAGCCTGCTGATGCAGCCAGATCAGAAACTGCCGCACCCGCTCCATCATGCCATTGGGCTTGGCGATCTCGACCACCTCACTGAAATCCTCTCCCGTCGCCGCCTCCAGTCGAATCCTTCCTAGGAACTCCGTGTCCCCAGGAGGTACTTCCTTCGAGAACTTGGAAAACCATCCATTGGCATAATGCACTCGCAAGGCATGGAATCCGTAGCTGGCCAATCGGTCGAACAGCTCTGGACTCCTTCCCATCATCCAGATCACCAGCCTCCCCTGCACCTGCGGTGCCATCGGATCGAAGATCGCCTGCTGGAGATCCTGCGGCTTACCTTCCTTCTCCAACAGGAACTGAATCGACTCGTCGGCCGTCACTCGGGGATCGATCTGGCTGGCGCGAGCCTCCCATCGCTGAACTAAAGGCGAGAGAGGTACCAAAGTGGTCCCTTGAGCCGATGCGTAGGGAGCGTTCTCCGCCGTAATGAGCAGAGTGAAGAGGACAAAGCCACTCCACCGACAGAAATCACTCCACCAGCAGAAGCTTGAAGTCTCTTTCATGACGCTCGATCTTTCCGATTACAAATGCCAACCGATTTCGGGAAACGCCATCCCGCAGGAACTCGTGGGCGCGCCGGCAAAGTTTCACTGTTTCTCCCCAGCCCTACGCCATCGAATGGTCGTCCGAGGTTTGCCGAAGAGGGGAACTTGTGAGCCGTGGGGGCTACTGGTAGTGTAATGGAGTCACATGCCAAGGAATGGGGCAGGGTGGAGCGATTATCGGGAGGTGCAGGAGCGGTTCAACCGTACTCTGGACTGTCCGAAACCAACTGGAGCTTGATGGGTAGCAGGCAACCAGAAGGTCTTGGGCCAGTCGACCGATGCCGGATTGTTCTCCCGTCCTTCCGTGCCGCTGCCTTGTGATGGGCGCGGCGACTGCTGGCAGCAGCGACGGCTGCCGGTCGGTTTGGTGTTCCGACAATCGTTCCTCGTGCTAGAAGAGACATTGCAGCAATGGCTTCCGATTCCAAGTACAAACTCGAGTACGTGTGGCTGGACGGTTACCTACCCGAACCGAACCTGCGGAGCAAAACCAAGATCGTTGGCAAAAAGCCTACGTCGGTCGCCGATCTGCCCCTGTGGGGATTCGACGGCAGCTCCACCCAGCAGGCCGAAGGGCACAGCAGCGACTGCGTACTCAAGCCAGTGGCGCTCTACCCTGATTCGACTCGCAAGAACGGTTATCTTGTGATGTGCGAAGTGCTTCTGCCTGACCTCACTCCTCATCCTTCCAACTTCCGTGCAACGGTTGGGGAATCGGAAGACCTGTGGATCGGCTTTGAGCAGGAATACTTCTTCATGGAGAATGGTCGGCCACTAGGCTTCCCCGAAGCGGGCTATCCAGCTCCTCAGGGTCCCTACTACACCGGCGTCGGATACAAGAACGTCGGCGATATCGCTCGCCAAGTGGTCGAAGAGCATATCGACATCACCTTGGATGCCGGCATCGAGATCGAAGGGATCAACGCCGAAGTCGCCAAGGGCCAGTGGGAGTTTCAAATATTCGGTAAGGGCTCCAAGAAGGTTTGCGATGACCTCTGGATGTCCCGCTACCTCATGCTCCGTCTTGGCGAGAAGTACGGCCTGGATATCGAGTTCCACTGCAAGCCGATTCGCGGCGACTGGAACGGCTCCGGCATGCACACCAACTTCTCCACCAAGCAATTGCGAGAAGTTGGGGGCAAGGCCTACTTTGAAAAGATGATGTCCGCCTTCGAGAAGTACCGAGACGAACATATCGCTGCCTATGGTCCGGACAACCATCTCCGCCTGACAGGGCTCCACGAAACCCAGTCGATCGACAAGTTCAACTGGGGTGTTGCAAACCGCGGTGCTTCGATCCGCGTGCCCCACAGCTTCGTCAACAACGACTACAAGGGATACCTCGAAGATCGCCGCCCGAACTCCCAAGCCGATCCATACAAGATCATTTCGCGTCTGCTGAAGACAATCCAGTCTGTCTAGTCAGTTGACTTTCGGAATTCGGAAACTCCATGAATCCCCGGCATTTGCCGGGGATTTTTTGTTGCATCGAAGTCGATGACCTTCGAGTGGCAATTGAGTCATCCGAGCGATTCGGCTACGATAACGGGCGAAACTGCTGCAGACAGTTTCTTTCAATACGGGGTCATAGCTCAGTTGGATAGAGCAACGGATTTCTAATCCGTAGGTCGTAGGTTCGAGCCCTACTGGCCCTGCTGCCATCGCCGGGCCCACTGCCGAAGTCGGGCCCTGCTCCCTTGATCGGTGTTCTCGCCGCCATTCAAAAGTCGATGGCTTCCTGCGGCGCCAAGGCTCATGGCGAACCTATCGCCATCACTTTGCCTGGGTTCATGCTTCAACCGTCGCCTAACTGCTCTTTCGCTGCGGCTTGGGAACAATCCCGAAATCTGGGAAACTGCTAGCCCCCCCGTGGAATGTGCGACCGGTCGCAAGATAATGATCGAAGACGAAGACTCCGTTCCGAGAGTTACCCGATTGAAGGCAGCGGAGAATAGCTGGATGACCACATTCCGGACAGGCGGCGCGCAGTCCATGATCTTCCAACAACTTTTGGATCCGCTTGGCGAACTCTTGATTCTCCCCCAGCGACCCGAAGCTCCATCCTTGAAACCCAGAGAGGTTTTTCTTGATGATCCGCTGGATCGTCTGCTGGTACGATGCAATCTCTAACTCCAATTGCGTCAACTGCGGATCGATCGCTGCAATGGTCGGCTGAGGCAGACGGAGACGCCGTGTCAGCCCTTCCTGCAGCGAATCCACCATCCCCTGAAGACTCTTCAAAATCGCCTGGCGGCGACCCTGCATCAACGGCATTTGGGCGGCCAAGACCAACTCCAACATCGCAAACGGTGTCTGCTGATGGCAGATCGGGGCAAAAGCCAATCGCCATTGAGGCGTTGCTTCACCACTCTTCCGCCGCGATGTCGGTTCCACCAACATCGGTTGTCGCTGCTGCCATGCAATCTGGACCAGACGGTCATGGCGTTTCGACATTGCATCATCCCACCCCAGGGTCTCCATGCGATGACGAATCGCAAAGCAGGCATCGGGGGAAGCCGCTGCCCTCAGCCAAACCATGCCGGCAGGGGCATGCAGTAGGGAACAAAGCGTTGGCAGGAGTTGCTCCAGATACAGCTGCAGCGAACCCTCTTCCTCGGCCAAGCGAAAAAAACGGCGGACCACCTGTTGCGATGGCGGCGGCAACGGATCGCAGGCCTGCTGCAGGCTGACACGAAGTGTCTCGGCATTCATCGGCCACCTCTTGACGCTCGCCATGATCCAACATGGCTCGCCATCGCTTCGAACCGCAATTCCAGCCAACGCGGGTATGCGATGGCTAATCTGGCAGCAACACCCGAAGCCACCCAATCGCCATACCCGTCGCGCCAACGCCCATGGGATGCCCAAACCCGCCTATGGGTTCCATCGATTTCGTTCAAAAAAATCGAACGATTTGCTCGATCTGGTATCTTTTCGACGAACTCCAGTTTATACCATTAGTATAAACATTCCAGGAATCGCGAAAAAAAGCCGAAGATCCTGAAGATGTCGGTGTTTTAGGGAACCAGACAGAGGCGTCTGCGCATCAGATGGGGCGCAGCGCATCGTCTCCCAAGGAGTCGTTGCTCGTCGGTTCAAAGCGGTCGAAGTTCTTACTGAATGGGATCGGTCATGTCGAGTGTTCCTTCGCAGGAATCGGTCGAACAGACAAAGCGTCAGATCCGGACGCTGGTGCAGGAAATCTCCGATATGTCCAAAGGAGAATCTGCACCTGCGGAGTTTTATCCCTCCGTCCTCCAGCGAATCGTCCAAGCGCTGGTTGCCAACGGAGGCGCCATCTGGCTCCTAGAGGACGATAAAACGCTGAAGCTGGCATACCATATTTCGATGGAGCCCGAATTACTGGAGGTAGACGGCGACAGCGCAGGAAAGCATCTGAGGCTCCTTCGGCGGATTGCTCAAAAAGGGGAAGGCGAACTCATCCCGCCGATGACGGTCTTTGGCGAGCAGCAGGCGGAGGCGAATCCGACTCGACATCTTTTGGTGGTCTGCCCGTTTGGATCTGGGAAACAACTGGTTGGGCTGATCGAAATCTTTCAGCGGCCAGACGCACCGCCCGATACCCAGCGCGGCTATCTAAAATTTGTCGATCACATGTCCAAACTCATGGGCGATTGGGTCAAAGGCCAGTCGCTGCAGCGCGTGTCCGACCGCCAGTTGCTCTGGCAACAGTCGGACGAATTTGCCAGGCAAGTCCACGATAACCTCGATTTGCGCGATACCGCCTACGCCATCGCCAACGAAGGTCGACGCTTGATCGAATGCGACCGCGTCGGAGTTGCGATCCTGCGCGGCGGCAAGGCAAAAGTTATCGCCATCAGCGGGCAGGATGCTATCGAAAATCGATCGAACATCATCTCGTCGCTCAACCAGCTTTCCACCCGTGTCATCAAAAGCGGTGAAACGCTTTGGTACGACGGTTCTACCGACGCACTGCCTCCGCAGCTGGAAGAGGCCGTCGAAGATTATGTTGATCAGTCTCACAGCAAGAATATCGTAGTGCTTCCAATCCGCCGCCCTGAATACACCATCGAAGGGGATGTGCAGGCTAAGGAAACAAGAACGACGGCCGAACGCCCAAGAGAGATCATCGGAGCGTTGATCGTCGAACAGATCGAATCTTCATTGGATAAGGACACCCTTCAAGGTCGAATTGATCTGGTCTACGAACACAGCGCGCGAGCGCTGAGCAACTCACTGGTTCATAATGATTTGTTCTTGATGCCGGTGTGGCGAGCTCTCAGTCGCGCTACCTGGATGTTTCGAGGCAGCGCGCTTCCGAAGACCCTCGCCATCCTGGGCACCGCACTGGCTGCACTGATGGGGATGTTCCTGATCAAAATCGACTTCGATCTCAAAGGGAATGGGATCCTCAAACCGGTCGTCGAACGGCAAGTGTTCGCGCATGTCGATGGTGAAATCGATCAGGTGCTGGTCGAGCATGGGACGGTGGTCCAGGCAAATCAACCGCTGGTGACTCTAAAGAATCGTGATCTCGAACAGCAGATTGCCGACCTTCAAGGCCAGTTAGAAGTGACACTCGGACGATTGAATGTCATCCCTTACGAGAAGGCCAACAGCACCCGCTTGACCGACGCGGATCTCCGCAAACTGGAAAGCGAAGAAGCCGAGCTGGCCCAGAGGAAGATCAGCCTAGAATCCCAGCTTGCCATTCTCAATGAAAAAGCGATCCAGCTGGTGCGACGTTCCCCGATCGACGGGATCGTCACCACCTGGGATGTCGAAAAAACGCTGCGTACCAGACCCGTGGTCGCTGGCCAGGCTCTCCTGTCAGTCGCTAAGACCGATGGGAAATGGGAGCTGGAAGTGTCGATGCCAGAGAAGCGGATGAAGTATCTGGATGAAGCGATCGCGAAAACCTCCGATGGCTACCTGCCGGTAGATTTCATTCTGATGACCAATCCGTCCCAGCAGCTGACCGGTAAACTCTCCGCAGCGCAAATCCACCAACGCGCCGAGGTTGCCGAAGAGGAAGGGACCGTAGTCAAGCTTCGTGTTCAGCCTGATTCCATGGACGGACTGACGCGCCCAGGCTCCAAAGTGATTGCCGACGTCAAATGCGGAAAGGCCAACGCAGCATTCGTCTGGTTCCACGAAGTGATTGAGTGGATACGAGCCAACCTGTTGTTTTAGGCAGACACCGAAAACAAGCAAACAACTCCTGTTACCGCCATTGAGTGCAGGTTCCAACTCCCCACGGATCTTTCCTATGAAATACACCTTTCTCCCAAAGCTCGTTCACGTCCGCCGCAACGTAGCTATCGGACTCCTATTCGGGACTGCGGCGTTGGGTGTTTGCAATCCCCTGGCAGCTCAGTCCAGCGAACAATCGAATGGAAGCTTTTCGATCCAACCTCCTACGTTGCCTGGTGCGCCTGCGCTTCCTGGAATCGCTCCCGGCCCCACTGACCCTGGCAGAGCCACCACTGCGGCGGTGCAGCCCAACCGCCCTGGAACCCGACTCGAGCTGGTTGATTCCAAAGCGATTCTCACCTACGTCAACGACACCGACATCACCGCAACGGCCGACGGAATCTTGATGCGAATTGGCGCCGACGAAGGTTCGACGATCACCAAGGAGAGCATCCTTTTGGATGTCGACAGCCGAATGGTTCAGGCGCAATTGAAGGTGGCTCAGAAGAAAAAAGAAGCTGCCTCTGAGAAGGCTCGAGATCGTTCGAACATCGAGTTTTCTGAGAAGTCCTACGAAGTGGCCAAGTTGCAATTGGAGATGTTTCAGAAACTGGCAGATCGGGATGCAACGTCTCTGATGGAACTGGAATCCAAGCGATTGGAAGCGGAAAAGGCACGATTGGCAGGCGTGGTTGCTGAAGTCCAAAACCGACAGGATGTTGCTGCCGAACAGGTGGCGGAAGCGGAGGCAGAAGCTGCATCGGTGGAACTGCAATTGCGGCAGATTCGCGCTCCGTTCGATGGCGTCGTCGTCGATCGAAAGAAACAACTTTTCGACTGGGTTCGAGCCGGTGAACCTGTGCTGCGACTGGTGGGAATGGAACGGGTGCGGGTCAATGGACGCATCAGTGCACAAGATCTGCAAGGACCACCTCACCTGCTGGAAAATGCACCCGCGACCGCCATCATCACCCTGTTCAGCAACGGGACGCCTCAAGGCACCCAGGAAGTCAGCATCAATGGCAATCTGGGATTCGTCAGCCCAGTGCTAGATCCAAGCGGCATGTACGAAGTCTGGATGGAAATCGAAAATCAGCAGGTCCAAGGTCGCTGGCTGCTTCGAGAAGGGATGCGTGCCCGATTGGTGATACCGACGCTTGGTGGCTGAGTGAAAGTTCGACGCTTTTCAGCAGACCTTTTCGACGAATACCACTGACATTTTCGGGAATCGATTGAAATGACAACCATGGCCGACAGCTTGGTCAACAGCGCAATGCGCCCCGTGCGCGTTCGTCGCCGTCCCGACCTGGAAAGTCGGCGCCACAAGTACGGAGGCAAATCGTTCTGGGTGGTCAAAGAGCCTGTGGGGCTAAACTACTTTCGCTTCCACGAAGAAGAGTTTGCCATCCTGAACATGCTGGATGGAAAAACCAGCCTCCAGGAAATGAAAGATCGCTTCCAGTCCCAGTACGCACCCCAGCGGATCACGGTGCAGGAACTGCAGCACTTCATCGGCATGCTCCACCGTAGCGGCTTGGTGATCTCGCACGCGCCCGGCCAAGGAAAAAGTCTCCGCCGACGAGCCGATACCAAGAAGAAAAAAGAATGGCTCGGCAAGATAGCCAACATCTTCGCCCTGCGATTCCGCGGCATCGACCCCGAGCGACTGCTGAACCGATTACTCCCATGGTTCGGCTGGCTTTTCACCCCAGGGGCTCTGATCGGGGCTCTGATGCTGGGGCTAGCCGCCCTCACCTTGGTGCTGGTCAACTTCAACCTCTTTCGCTCCAAACTGCCGACCTTTGAGCAGTTCTTCGCAGCCGACAACTGGCTGTGGCTGGGAGCGACAATGGCGGTGGTGAAGGTCCTGCACGAATTTGGCCATGGACTCAGTTGCAAGAAGTTCGGAGGTGAATGCCATGAAATGGGCTTCATGCTCCTGGTATTCACTCCGGCACTGTACTGCAACGTATCCGATTCCTGGATGCTTCCAAACAAATGGCAGCGGATCTTCGTCGGCGCTGCGGGGATGTATGTGGAATTGATCCTGGCCTCGATCGCCACCTTCCTGTGGTGGTTCAGCGAACCTGGACTGTTCAACTTCCTTTGCCTCAGCGTCGTCTTCATCTGCTCGGTCAGTACCCTGATGTTCAACGGCAATCCGCTGCTTCGCTTCGACGGCTACTACATCCTGATGGACTTGCTGGAAATCCCCAATCTACGGCAGAAGTCAACCGAAGTCCTGAAGCGATGGTTCCAGCAATACTGCCTGGGAATGGAGCTGCAGGAGAATCCCTTTCTGCCCAGGCGCAATCGCTTTTGGTTCGGACTTTTTACCGTCGCCTCGGCGATCTATCGCTGGGTGGTCGTCATATCGATCGTCCTCTTCCTTAATGCCGTTCTGAAACCCTACGGGCTTCAGATTCTCGGCCGACTCTTCGCCATCACTGGCCTGGGTGGGCTGATCGCACAACCGCTCTGGTCCACCATCCAGTTCTTTCGAACGCCCGGAAGGATCTCCAAGATGAAACGAGGTCGAGTCATTACGTCCGCGGTGGTAGGGGCCACGGCCGCAGCATTTTTTGCTTTCTTTCCTTTCCCGTTTCATATCGATTGCGCCGTCGATATCGAACCGGCTGACCCCCATCAGGTCCGTGTTATGGTCCCAGGCAATCTGGTCCATCTCGAAAAGAAGCCGGGGGATCGTGTCAAGGAAGGGGAGGTGATCGCGCGGTTGGACAATATCGCCATTCGAGCCGAAGAGGCGAAGGCGGTCGGGGAGCTGGAGGTAGCCAGGAAACAACTGGAGTTCGCCGAAAGGACCGCCCGACGCTACACGGATAGTGGTGTCGATGTGCCAACGCAGGCGGCGCTGGTCCAGGCGAAAGAAAAGAGTCTGGAGAAGATCCGCGAGCGGATCAAACAGCTCACGATTCGCAGTCAAATCGCTGGGACTATCATCGAGCCTCCGAAGAAAGAACAACCGCCACAGGCAGCCAGCGGAGACCAGCTTCCAGGCTGGACAGGCAGCCCCTTCTCCGAAATCAATCGCGACGCCTTCTTCATGGAGTCCGATCTACTCTGTCTCGTCTGCGCCAACAACTCGATGGATGCCATCCTGGTGATCGATCAAGGCGATATTGACCTGATTCGTGGTGGCGAGGAAGTGGAGATGCTGCCCGAATCGGCCAGACTCCGAAGTTTGAAGGGAACTATCGCATTGGAAAACATTTCCAAAGCGGAGATGAAGGAAAGCCCCGCCCACCTCGCTGCTCAGGCAGGCGGTGCGCTGGAAACCAAGATGGATGCATCAGGGAAAATGATGCCCGTAAGCGTCTCCTATCAGGCGCGTGTCCCCCTCGAAGACCACGATCTGACACTTCGCAGCGGCTATCGAGGACAGGCAAAAATCCATTTGGCATGGAAATCACTTGGCTGGCGATTGGCGCGAGTCATTATGAAGACGTTTCATTTCGAGTTTTAGGGCAGGAAAATTGTTTTCCTGTTTCACTTTTTTTTCGTGAGGGTTGAAAGACATGGCGAAGGATAACGACGGGGTGGAATCGGGTGCCGAAGAACAGGTGGCGAAGCCACAGCAGCAGATGGTGCAGGTCCAGGTTAAGGACGAAGATGCACTGGCGCTCTATGCGAATTTTTGCCGCGTGACCGGTTCTCCTGAAGAGCTGATTGTGGACTTCGGTCTGAATCCACAGCCAGTCGGGATCCCTCGCGATCCCATCGTTGTCAAGCAGCGGATCATCATGAACTTCTACACCGCCAAGCGACTGCTGGCAGCTCTTCAGATGTCCGTTCAGCGACATGAAGCTGTCTTCGGTGTCCTTGAGACCGACATCAACAAGCGTTTGCGCGTTCAGCAGTCGTAATCGGATACCGATGAATCTCTGCTAGATCTGGAAAGCCGCGGGAGCCATCCGCGGCTTTTCTTTTTTTCGGACCTTCAATCGATCATTCGTCGGCGCCGCCAGCTCTCACGACAAAGCCGCATCTATGGTCGCTTCGCCCCTTGGTGTCTTCGCGGGAAAACAAATCATTCCAGCGCCCATCTGCCCGCCAGTTCGCCCCTACTTCGCTGGAAACCAGACTTCCGGGGCGAGGTTATAGGTTGTGACTGGCGATGCACCACGCGACGAATCATGACCGACCGCAACGATTCCAAATTGAGGGTGCGTCGTAGCGAATCGCTCAAGCTCTTGTGGATCCATCACGAAACAGGCCGTAGCAATTCCGTCCGCCTGCGTGGCAGTTGACGCAACCACAGTAACGCTCTGCCAGTGCATTGCCGGCATCCCACTGCGCGGATCGAGAATATGCCCGTAGCGTTTGCCTTGAAAGTAGAAAAACTGCTGAGCCGCACCAGAGGTGCCCAAAGCCTGATCCTGCAAGTGGAATTCACCCAGCACTTCGTTCTTCCGATAGGGATGCCGCAAAAGAACCGCCCAGCCCCTCCGGCCAGTCCCATCCTGTCGCTGCCCCATCGCCAGTGCGCTGCTCTGACCTGCATGAAGAAAGATATCGATCATTCCCTGCTGCCTGAAACCCTCGGCTGCCAGATCGAGCGCCAGTCCCTTCCCAATCGCTCCTGGGTTGATCTCGAGCAACGCTACCTGCTTGCTTAGCCTTCGCGACGCCGGATCCCAGATCAAACGCTGGTAGCCAGTGGCTTGGATCGCTGCAGCAATCTGCTGCTCGCTGGGAAAACGACCCTCGCGCCGAAAAAAGCCCCATGCCTTCGTTAGATGACCTGTAGTGAAATCGAATGCCCCCTTGGTCCATCCAGCAAGCTCCAGACCCGCTTCGATCAAGCGAGCCGTGACAGCAGTCAGCTCCATCGCATGCCCCTCGGGCAGACGATTCCATCGTGACAGCTCGCTCTCCTCGCGAAAGACGCTCCACTTCGATTCCAGCTCCCCCACCAGCTCCAACGCCCCAAGCGCCGCCTCAGGACCACCAATGTACTGCCCAGCATTCATCAGGACTTCGAAGGGACAAGCCATGGCGTGACGCGAAAATGTCCATTGGTGCCGTACCACCAAAGGCTTTACCACCTCTTGCTCTTCCTTTTCCTCCGGCAGATCCATGGCGTTCTCCTCCATCCACTGGCGGCCTTGCTCAATCCAACGCTATTATAAGTTTCTACGGATCGTCCTCCGACCCAGGTTCCGAAAACTGTGATCATTGCGGTACCATGGCGTCCCCAGGCTTCGATTCCAGAGACCCGGTCGCAACCGACTATCCCGAGTCGATGCATGCTTTCGGCTCTGGCAACCCAATGAACGGAATCCAATCCCCCTCCGATGCCAGTTAGGATCCAACGATGCATGACTCGTCGAAATCCTTTCGGTTTTTTGGTTTCTTCGTGATCCTTGCGATTCCTTTTTCGTTCCTATCGGCTCAAGCAACCAAGCCACGTCCCTCGCGTCAGAAGCCACCTGTCTTCCAGTCCAAAGACTGGGATAAAATTTTCTTCTCTGATGTCGCAAGCCAACTTCAGGGGGAAGATCCAACCACAAGTACCGCGGCTGCTACCATGGAGCGGGAGGCTACGGCCGACGTCCAAAAGCCCACCCCCGACAGCCCAGCCTCAACCACCGGCAACTCACGATGGCTACAGAGGATCTCCAGTGGATCTCTGGAATCCTTGGTCAAGGAATCCAAACTGCGTTTGGATGGTATCGTGACCACCCCGGCGAAATTCGCTGGTGGAGGTTTCGAGGATGCTCGCCGGGAATTCACCCTGCTGGCACTCCTCTTTGCAGTCATCGAAGAATATCCCGAAGAAGTGCGCTGGCAAAAAAGCGCCAGCCTTGCCAAACGAAAATGGGCTCGCGTGGCAGCAGGAACCAAAGTCGGCTCTCCCCAAGCCTACAACGAAGCCAAACTGCGTCTTCAAGATCTCGCCGAAATGCTCAACGGAAACACACTCTCAGATGCCGGTGCCGCAGACGAATTCATCTGGGCCGAAGCAGTCAATCGCGCCGAACTGATGAAGACTCTGGAAGCAACCCTACGCGAGCGAATGATCCCCCTGGCAGGGGACCCCAAAGCAGTGAAAGAGCAACCGGAAGAGTTCTCTCAACTGGCGGAGTTGATCGAAACGATCGGGGAATCGTTAAAATTGCCGGGGATGCCGGAAGCCGACCAGGAAAATTATCTGAAGTGGTGCGAAGAAATGATCGCCAATGCCGAATCCCTTCAGCAGGCGGTGTCGCTAGGTAACGCCGATGCGGTCAAAGCCGCCTCTGCGAAGATTGACCAGTCTTGTTCCAACTGCCACAACGACTTCAACTGAGATCAGGGTGATGGGGATTCGATTCGCTTGCCACGCATGCAAGAGATCCTTGCATCTGAAAGACTTCCAAGCCGGAAAGCGAGGCAAGTGTCCCGATTGCGGTGTTCGGTTTCGCATCCCTTCGGTCGACCAACCCTTTTCTACCCCGCTGGACGATGCGCCGGAAACTGCTGAGTCACCGCAGGCGACAAATCCACAGTCGCAAGCCCCAGAAGTACCATCGGAATCAGCCAACAACTCCAACAACGCCGCAGCCCAACGGAAATCTTCCAGTGGTGAGCCTTCTTCGGAAGCACCCCGCCAGCGACGGCGAAAGTCCTCCGACCGTCCAGCCGTGATCGATGTGGAGTACGAACTGGTTGACTCGACCGCCACATCAGAGGGTGGCAGCAACAGTTCGAGTCGCCAAAGACCGAAAAACAATCGGGACGAAGGCTGGTTTTGGATCAGCCCAAATGGTCCTCAACGGATCGGCAGCCTGGACAGTGGGCGCGTGGAAAAGTGGATTCGCGAGGGGCGTTTGCGCCGCGACCATCTTGTCAGACAGGGGGATCAGAAGGAAGAGATCCTTGCCGGTGACGCTTTCCAGGCAATCTTCGAACGAATTCAAAACGCCTCCAAACTGCCTCAACGCCCACCCCTCTTGAGGCTGCCCGTCGAAGGTGAGAAACCGAAAGGTCGTGACGCCGACAGCAAGCATCGACAACGATTGTCACGTGTTGCACAGGGCACTCCAGGAAGTTCTTCCAAAGAAAATCCAATCACGCCGGCGGAACCAAGCAGTATTGAAAAGAGACTACAAAGCAAGCGAGCTTCCAAGCAGATAGCCAGGCAGTGGATCAATATCCTTTTGGCAATGGCAGCCATCGCACTGACAATCGCTCTGCTGGCGATTCTTTGGTGGCAGAGCCAGAACGCGGGAGGCTAAACGACCGGCGGTTGGTAGAGACTCGAAGACGACTTCCAGCCGATCGTAGGACAGGTCCATCCGACAATTCCGCGGGTCGTATCCGTCGGCCGACCGGAGGAGGCGGGATGGAGTCGTAGCGGCAAGAGCTACCGATGCAACGCTTGCGATGAATCTCACCCTCCCCTTGGGAGCGTGACTGGGTGCTACGGCCACCGGCATTTCCTGAGTCGCGGCAGCGAAGCGATCGCAATCCACCCATAGTCCGGATGGATACTTTCAAAGGATCCGTCGCGGAGGCAATAGCGCGTTGGAGGCAAGCAGTCCTCCCACCAGCGACATGGCGACAATCATCGTCCCGAAAGCATACTCGACCCCCTGTAGCGTCTGCTGATCCAGAAGAGCGGATAAGGATCGATATCCCAGGGAGCCCGGAACCAAAATGATCATTCCAGGCGCAAGAGGCACCATCGCCGGACGATTGCAAAGCCGCGCATAAAGATTGCTACCACAGCCAACCGCAAGAGCCCCTAGGAACGACCCAACTTCCACTCCCATCGATGCGGTGGCCAGACGTGAAACTGCGAAGCCCGCGAAGCTCACGGCGATGATCACCGGCCACTGAGGCAATCTCGCTCGAAAGAGTATCGAAAAAAGCACTGGTGCAACCGCTCCCGCCAACCAGGAAGCGTACCAAGGCAGCATCAGTCGCTCCTCCGGCAAATTGCGCCACGATTCCGCGATACGCCACGCGATCGCAACTCCTAGAAATAATGTCAGTAGCGTCACCAAAGCTCCTGCCAGCCTTGCAACTCCCGCCGACAAATGCCCCATCGCCAACTCCGTCAGGGCTATGGTCAGGGGAAATCCAGGCAGGAGGACAATCAAGGCGGCCAAGGTGACAATTCGATCGTCAATTGGATGTATCCAGTGGGCGAATGCAAGACTCACGGATGCCGCAAAAAAACCAGCCACAGGGAACAACAACCCAGTCTCATATTTCCATTTCCCCAGCCACCATTCAATGACAATCAACCCCATCCCGATGCAGGCCGCAAGAAGAATCTCCAGCGGCGCACCGGAGAAAAGCACCGCCACAACGGCGCAAGCCAAACCCACCGATAGCAAGGTCAAACCAAATCCAAAGGGAGGCGGCGAGGCAGCGATTTGCTCCATCTGAGTGAGCGCCTCTGGTACGGTGGTCTTTCCGTCACTGATGGCATCCAGCACCCCATCAAAGCGAATCAGCTTATCGACATCCACACTCCCGGAATCAATCCGCCTCATGTACGTCCGTTCGCGCTTCCCAGCACCCAGAGAGACCACCAGCGCCGTCGGGGTATATAGAAAAACCCCCTCAATACCCATCCTCTGCGATAGATAGGTCATCACGCGTTCCAACCGATGCGACGGTGTCCCGTAGCGATGCAGCAACTCGGCTGTACGGATCAAAAATTGATGCGCCCGAGAGATCTCTTCCTCTTCCGGGCCCAAGGTGTCGCCGCCACCCAACACTTCACCTGCCATGGTCGCTCCTGAAATCGGTCTCCTGCGGTCCGCCGATCGCACGCACCAGCGAATCTCTCCGCAGTCCGGCTATACCCAAGCTTACGGAAGTTGTCCACAGCGCGGACGTTGAACCTTCGGCACCTTCATGAGTCCACAGCGATCATCATTCTACCGCGCTCAAAATCTGAACCGCTCGACGACCGTTCGCCAGACCAAGCTTCGCCCAATAAGCAGGCTTGCCCTCAATGCAGAGGAGAACCGGTTCATCCACCGATCGCTGGCAGTCGACGATATCTCCCTTCTGAAGGTCACCCCATCCCTGCCCGCTCACCTGCGAATGCACTAGAAGAGCGTCCAGTCGCATCGCGGTTTGGTCATCCGAATCCTGCATGCCCCTTCGCTCGTCCGAACCGACCAACACCTCATCCACGACTCGACTGTGGACTGCCAGACGCAAAGCACCAGTCACCTCGCCCACACGACAGATAGCTTGCCACATCGTCCAACGATCATGTGGGCCGCTACGGTCGTGTGGAGTCATGCTGGTGGTTGGAACTTGAGCGAAGCCCAAACGCTCAATCCCTGGCACAAGGCATCCTCCCAAAATTTCCTCAAGCGGTTGAATCGCTGATTCCGCAAGGAACAGTTCAAGACCGCTCATGGGGCCTTCCGGAATGCACAATTCGGCGCGTTCACCCAGGAAGCCCATCAGGCATCGCCAAAGCCACCTTGTTTCGACCGATAGGTATCCAATGCTGTTGTTGTCCGGTGCGGTCCACCGAAAGATAGTCCACTCGGACAAGCCTTCCGTCCGTTCTTCAACCGCAACGATCCGAGGGGCGTCTTGCAGCGAACAGTTCAAGCCGACCCGAAGAGTCAGTTGCCGCAGTGCCGATTCGAATCGATCTCGGCACCAACGTTCCAGCACCCATCGCCCAGAATCGCTGTCTGCGACAGGATAAACACGAAGTGCCCACTCTTCCGATCCATGCGATGGCTGGTTCATCGAAATCCCCTCGCGTGCCTAGTCAGCTTGTGTAGCACCCCCTACCCACCCGATCCCCTGGGTAGCTAAAGAGCCAGCAATTGACTGCGGACTGTCTCAAAAGCTGCGGAAAAATGGAAGATCAAAGATTAGGTCGCTCGGGATTTGGTCCGGCGCCCCCCCCACAAATCGAGCGGAACAAAACATCGATGGCCAGTTCGTGTCCCTGTGCCATGGAGAGGTCAGAAACCCTCCCATTGGCGATGGCCATCGACTGTAGGAACGATCAGAATCCTGTTCCGTTTCTAAAGGAGCCTTGTCACCCCAGCAGAGTTTAAGTTCATCTGGGTTGGTAATGGACCTACTGACCCAGGGTATTGTCGCATGAACCAGTTCTTGTGCCGCCCCTCCGGGTTGGTCGATTAGGTAAACAGGCAATCGCGAGATCGTACTCCTGACGCCGCTGTGGCGCCGTTGTAGCCCAGCGGCGCTAGCCTTGGGGTTCTTTCCAAACGAGTTTGCTGTAACCAGGATCAGTGCAATTTCCGGGCGATGCCATCATGGTTCAATCGGAGAGGAATCGCAGATTCCGCAAACCTTTTGACCGTAGATCGGCCATTACCGGACTGCGAAACCGCACCTTCCTTTGCTACCATGAGGAGGCGATCGCCGTTGCCCAATTGGGCATCCAGACGGCGGGCCAAGGAAGCCAATCAGACTTGCAAGGGTGGGAAGCACGGAATGGAAAAGCTACCGGACTACGAGGTACTGGGCAAATTCTATCTGGGCAGGGAATACGACCTGGCGAAAAGGGAACTCGGGTCGCGTCGAATCGACTACGACGCACGAGACCTGACCACCCATGCCCTGTGCGTCGGGATGACAGGGAGCGGGAAGACCGGTCTCTGCATTTCGCTACTCGAAGAAGCTGCTATCGATGGCATCCCTGCCATCTGTATCGACCCCAAAGGGGATCTTGGCAACCTGCTACTCACTTTTCCGCACCTCAAACCAAGTGATTTCCTTCCCTACTTGGAACAAGGGGAAGCCACCAAACAGGGGCTGACGATCGAAGAGCTGGCCACGCAGACGGCCGAGCGATGGGAGAAGGGACTTGCATCTTGGGAACAGAATGGTGCGAGGATCCAGCGACTTCGCGATGCCGTCGACATGCAGATCTACACCCCGGGCAGCAGCATCGGGACCCCTCTGACCGCCCTGAAAAGCTTTGATGCGCCGCCTCAGGAAGTCCTCGACGATGATGACGCGTTTCGCGAGATGGTTTCGTCGGCTGCATCTGGCATTCTGGCGCTCCTGGGAATCGATGCCGATCCACTCAGCAGTCGCGAGCATATCCTGTTGGCGACGATCTTCGATCGCGCGTGGCGATCTGGAAGAGACCTGGACCTTGCCGAACTCATTCGATCGATCCAGACCCCAGGAATTGATCGAATCGGCGTGCTGGACCTGGAATCGTTCATGCCTGGAGATCAGAGAGCCAAGCTAGCCAATACACTCAACAACCTGCTGGCCTCACCATCCTTCGCCGGCTGGCTGCAGGGCGAGCCGCTTGATATTCAAAGGCTGCTTTATACACCTAGCGGAAAACCTCGCATCAGCATTCTCTCGATCTCGCATTTGAATGATGCCGAGCGGATGTTTTTTGTGACGCTGCTGCTCAGCGAGTTCGTCGGATGGATGCGATCGCAGCCAGGCACCAGCTCCCTGCGCGCGATTCTCTATATGGACGAGATTTTTGGCTACTTCCCACCCACCGCCAAACCACCTTCCAAAACACCGATGATGACCCTGCTGAAACAGGCGCGCGCATTCGGTATCGGCATCGTCTTGGCGACTCAGAATCCCGCCGATATCGACTACAAGGGATTAGCCAACATGGGAACTTGGTTCCTGGGTCGCTTGCAGACCCAGCGCGATAAGGACCGGGTGCTGGATGGTCTGGAAGGAGCGGCAAATAGTCAGGGACAGTCGTTTTCCAGGGCGGAGATGAGCCAGACTTTGTCGGCGCTGGGCAATCGAGTCTTTCTGATGAACAACGTCCACGACGATGCACCGACGATCTTTCAAACGCGATGGGCTCTTTCGTTTCTCCGCGGCCCACTCTCCAAGCCACAGATTCAAGGCTTGATGAAGGAGCGGAAAAGCGAAGGGGCTGCACAAAGGCAAACATTTCCCGAAGATCGTCCTGCCTCTCCTCCAAAGGCACCTAGCAGCCCGATCGGCAAGCGGCCAATCCTGCCACCGGAGATTCCGGAAAAATTCTGGATCCCGGACCGCGCTGCATCCCATGAAGCCAGAACCATTTATCGTCCCACCCTGATCGCTCAGGCCAGCCTCCATTTCGTCAAGGCATCTCCCGCCATCGATCACTGGATGGACGCTCACTGGCTAGTTGATTGCAGCGAAGGAACCCCGGAACCGGTGTGGGACCGCGCGGTCGAATGGAATTCGCCACTCCGTCTATCCCCCAGCCCCGATGATGGATTTCTCTTCGGGGATGTTTCTGCCGATTTGATCAATCCAAAGAAGTACAAAGAATGGGAAAAGCAACTGGCCGATTTTCTGCTCCGACATAAACCCCTGATGATCTATCAAAGCAAAGCACTGAAGAAGTCGAGTCTTCCGGGGCAGGATGAGGAGGATGCCAGAATCGAAATGGCGATGCAGGCGCGAGAAGCCCGCGACGCCGAAGTGGAAAAACTGCAGGCCAAATACGCCACCAAACTGAAATCACTGCAATCACGGATTCTGACTGCGGAACATCGCGTGCAACGGGAACGCGAACAGGCCAAAACTCAGCAGAACCAGTCGCTGATCAACTTGGGTGCTTCTATTTTCGGTGCATTGCTCGGCAACAAAATTGCCAGCAAGAGCAATCTTGGGAAAGCCTCCTCGGCCGCTCGGAGTCTAGGGCGAGCCCAGGCACAGAAGAATGATGTTGTCCGCGCCGAAGAATCCCTCGAAGAACTGCTCCGCGAGCAGCATCGAATCGAAGAAGAATGCAGGCAGGAGGTCGACCAGATTGCAAGTCGCTTTAGCCCTGAGAATCTGAAGCTGGAATCGATCGAGATTCCGATGCGCAAAAGCGATCTCCGCATTCAATTGCTCGGTCTGCTTTGGGTCCCCTACCAAGTCGACTCTCTGGGTATCGCTCGTCCACTCGTAGATTGGGAGTCGTAATTTTATGGCCGGGTCAAAGAATGTCCTCGGTGGTCCACTGGCGACCTGCAGCATGTCACCGCGCACCGGTTTCTATCGGGATGGTTGCTGCAATACAGGACGAGACGATGTCGGGCTGCACTTGGTATGCGCTGTCATGACCGAGGAATTTCTTCGCTTCTCCAAGATGCGAGGCAATGACTTGTCGACTCCCATTCCCGAATATGATTTTCCTGGACTTCAGGATGGCGATCGCTGGTGCCTGTGCGTGCTTCGATGGAAGGAAGCCCTGACAGCAGGTCAGGCACCGCAGGTCATTTTGGATGCCACCCATATCTCGACGCTGGAATTTGTCGACCTGGAAGACCTTCAGGAACATGCCGTACCAATGGACTGACCGGCATCTGCCTGCGAGTTCCCTTCGGGCATAGTTTCGCCCCAAACGCCGACAACACGATTCGACTCATGAGAAGTGAGGTTGGGCGATGGCCCCCTGCGGATTCTTCGTCTACGGCACCCTTCAACGCGGGCATCTCCGCCAGTCAGCGTGGCCGCTTCCACCCGATCGCATCGAGCCGGCGATGGTGCGAGCCGTCCTCTATGATCTCGGGCCCTTTCCCGCGCTGCTGGAGGGAGACGACTGGGTGGCCGGTGAACTATGGCACTACCAGCCAAATCACCTACCGCGAGTGGCTCAGGCGCTCGATCGCGTGGAAGGCTGGGATCCGCTGGGCAATTCCGAGATTGGCTACCGACGCGATCGATGCGAGGTGGTGCGGATCGATTCCCAGATGACGCTTGAGGCCTACACCTACTGGTTTCTCCCAAACCGTCTTCCCGAATCGGCCCAAAAAATCGCCCCCTGGGACCGCGTTGCCACCTCGCTCGTCAGTCGATGGCCTGCTCCCTGGTCCAACGTTCCGAAAACTCTGGAAGACGAACATTTTTTCGGGCAAGACGCCGAAAAAAACAAAAATACTTGACACCCTGAACCTCCCAATCAACCTAAGCCCTATATCCGGAATAACCGCTACAGGTATCCTTTTCGGCAGGGCTTGGTAATGACAATCCGACGACTCTGGTCTCTCCTTGCTTGTTTGCTTGTCGTTTTCTGCCTCCCATCCCATGCGACAGGCTCCCTGATCGCGTTTGTCGCCGCAGAGACCGACATGGATCCGGCGATCCCTAGCTCCTTCATAAATTCCACCATCAACGGACTGGGGCTTCCAGGGTATCCCCCTCACGATCCCAGCGACCTTCACGACAACGCCGATCCGTCCAATGCTTGGTTGAGTGGTGCCGGGACTACCACCGGCAACATCTACCTCACCCTGGCGGGCAGCGCTTTGGTTGACAGGATTTACCTCTGGAATATGAACTCTGGAGATACCGACAACCTCCCCCCGCCAACTAGCAGGACTCCAGGGTCGACAGGAATCCAATTAGCCAATCTCTACCACTCTCTGGATCTACTCGGCACAGCAACAACCACATCCTACACCCCGATCAGTGGCAATCCCTTTCTGTTCTCGCAGGAAACGGGAACGACCAGCGGTGCGCAGTTCATTGAGTTCACCACACCGATTCTTGCGAACTTTCTGAAACTGGAAATCGTCAGCAACTGGGGCGACTTAACGCAAACCGGTTTCTCAGAAATCGCCTACCGCGAAGTCGTCGTTCCTGGCGCCATACCAGAACCCTCCAGTCTTGGCGTTTTTGGCGGACTTGCCTTGGCCTACCGTGCCATGCGTCGCAAACGCACCACGAAGTCCTGAAAGATCTTTATCAAGGGCAATCGCTTGGCCGGGTGGTCTCCAATCGATACAAGCTTCCCTAAGGATGCTGGAAAACCCTCCCTCTAGGCCTGGACCGATTTCGGCGACGCCGCATCGGTTCGATAGCACGATCCCAGGGAGTCATCGCAGACGGGCCGAACGGCAAATTCTGCTCGAGGTCGAAAATAAAACCGGTCGGACTCCAAAGTCGCCCAGACTCCTGTTTGCCTAGACTGCAGTTTGCCCAGCCAGCGCATCCAACCCCATCTCCACCGCGTACGGATCGCTGGCCGCCTATTCATGAACCCAAGGTCTCCAAAAATTTGGAGTATCGCCGCTCTGGCGATGGGTTTCGATTAGCAACCAGTCGGCCCATACCAAGTCGACAACTTCCACTGGAACTGGGTACATTTCTGGATGCTCAACCGTTCCGTCCCCGTGACAGATTGGACGGCGAGTGGCCTTGACTTTTCGTGATACACGCAACAATGTATTCGTGGATTGACAGATCGATGGCAAAAACGAAGCGGCCTGTCGCAGGGCCGGTGAATCCCTGCCCGCCAAAGGCGAAATTGAGTCAGCGACCACCGATGACTCCAGAACAGGCCCGTGCGGTCGAGTCGCTATTTGAGGTTTTGGCGAACGACACACGGCTAAGGATTTTGCAAGAGATCGCCACCAAGGTGGAAGCGACTACACAGGAGATTGCGGCATCGCTGGGGATGAAACCTCAAGCGATCTCGAATCAGCTGCAGCGATTGCAGGACAAAAAAATCGTGATTGGACGTCGAGACGGAAACCATGTGTTCTACCGAATTCTGGACCGATGCACGATTGTCTTACTAGAGCGTGGGATCTGTATGGTGGAGGAAGAGGCCAAGCGTGCCAAGCGTTAGGCAACTCTTCTGGAGACTTTTTAGAGGAGACCTTGGAATGAAACGTCGACAGTTGATGGTGCACAGCGCCGCCGCCATGGCCACGGTGGCAGCACTGAGTTTCTCCGCAAAGGCTCGGGATGAACAGAGCGGCGAAACTTGCTGCAGCGATTGCAAAGATTGCGGCGATTGCCGCACTGCTTGCCTAGCATGCGCGGCAGGATGTATGGATGAACCGGGGCGTAAAGAGTGCATCAAGCTGTGCCTGGACTGCGCCGATATCTGCGGCGCGTGCGATGCAATCGAAGCTCGCAAAGGCGCCATGTCGGCGGCGATGATGTCTCTGTGTGCTGAGGCTTGCGAGCGATGTGCTGAGGAGTGCGAAAAACACCAGGACGATCCCTGTTGCAAAGCCTGCGCGGAGGCCTGCCGTGCCTGTGCGAAGCGGTGCCGCCAAGGCGCTACTTCGAAGTGATTGAAAGAACGCTTGGCGGAAAACGTCATCCGAGCTATTGCTAACCTGAATCGCAATAGCTTTTTTATGCTGCGATCGGAAAAATCGCTCCATCGGGATATGCTTATCCCACTTCCATATCGCCCCATGACTTCGCAATAGAAATTTTCCCTGCTGCACGCTGTAGTCATCCCTCATTCGGCTGGCCTGAAAGCAATTCTCGGATAGCTCTGGTGACTTCTTCTCCCTTTTGACAGTCGTTACCTATCGAATCAACAATCCGATTCGCCTTGTCGCGAACTGTCGACTCACTGATCTCAAGTCGCTTCAGAACCTCAACTGCCATCCGGATCCCGAAAAAGCTATTGGCCAAGTCGTGAGCTAGCTTGGAATACTGCCGTCCTTCCGCTTCAGACATCGCCCGCATTGGCTGTATGACCATTGCTGAAGAAGCCTCGTCGACTTGATTGGAACTGTCGAACGAAACCTCGCAGTCCATTTCCAGGGATCGACTGACCAGGAATTCAGCATCGTTAACGAGCTTTTGGATCTCGCTGAATGGGACAGGTTTCAGCAGATGGTGATCAAATCCTGCTTCCCTAGTTCGTTGGCGGTCCCTATCCTGCCCCCAACCCGTCAGCGCTACGATAAATATCTCCCGTGCTCCAGGCAGCTTCCGAATCCTCCTCACCGTCTCAAATCCATCCATGCCGGGCATCCCCAGGTCGAGAAAAATCACTTCGGGATTGAACGCCAACGTACGCTCTATGGCACTGCTTCCGTCGTAATTGGTCGCAACCAAATGCCCACACTCCGACAAAAGAAGCGACAGGCTGTCCGCCGCATCGATATTGTCATCCACAATCAGAATACGGCGAGAGACAATCTCTACGGTCGTCATCATTACCTCCATGGTTACATCATGACGGATATTAGTCACCGCCGACGCAGTTTGGGCTTCCCTACGGCCAGCGATATCGCTGGCCATCCCAAGCCACTCAGAAATACCACCCTGCTGGTCGAGGATCGCAATCGCTCGAAAATGTGCCCAGCCTATGCTGCCGTCCTTTCGCACCACCTGGTACTCCAGTTCGAAAAAATCCCGGTTGGTGATCGCTTGAGCAATCGCCTTCGGGACCAGAGGTTGTTGGTTGGCTGGGGTACAGCGATCCCGCCAAGAAAGATTCGGCTCCGGTGGGTCGGCAAGGAAGTCCTTTCCTTTCAAAGAACTCAGATCCTTCCAGTCTGCACCGATCCGATGGACAACTTCGGAGCTGCCGTGTACCAATGCCTCGAACTGTCCCTCGCACTTCTGGTGCAGCCTCGTCCATGCTTCGCCGTAAGCGTCCAATTTTAAGATGAGCGGAAATGCAATCCAGCAATTCGCGATCGGAAAAGGGCTCGATTAGGATTTCGTCCGCTCCGACCTCCAACGCCACAGCGAATTTTTCTGCGGGTGTTTTTAGGGACAGCATCACGACAGGCAGCATCACTGTCTGCCGGTCGGCTCGTATCTGCCAGAGCAACTCAATTCCATCCACCTGAGACATGATATTGTCGATCAGCAGCAGATTTGGAGGCGATTTTCGCACCAGGTCCAATGCAGGAAGCTCATCAGATGCCATCTCAACAACATAATCTTCCGATAGCAACATCCGGAGATATTCCATCGTTTCCGTACGATTACCAGCAATAACAACACGGGGCTTCACACCACGAACTTCGCTACCCGAAGGTTCTCGTTCAACCGCTGTCTCGCGAAGCTTCTCCAGCGCCGTCGCATCCTCGGCGGATAGAAGTCGCATTGCCTCTCCCACAGCGTACTTCGATCGATGTATCGTCGAATTGTTTGCAAAGGAAACTGGGACGAGTCGTTCAGCCGACTGAGCCGTCCCGGAGGGAATCCTGACAATAAACGATTTCCCAACACCCACGATGCTTTCAACGGAGATCGTACCCCCGTATAGTTGGACCCGATCAGCGACCAGGACCAATTCGATTCCTGTCCTCTTCTGCGAACGACCAGTTACACCTTTTGGCCGAGATAATCGATCAAACAATCTGGGAATCTGCTCCGCCGATATCCGTACTCCGGAATCCTTCAACCGCAATTCGGCGAGCCCATCGTGCATCGCCAAGCTGGTCACGATCCGGCTGCGGAAAGTGAGTTTTAAGTCGTTGCAAAGCAGCTTCTGGACAATTTGCCTCCACATGTCGACATCGACATAGACCAACTGCCTCAGCGGAGGGCAGTCCACGCTCGAATCCAGATTCGCTTGCTCAAAGGCCGACCGAAAGCAGTGCACCAGTTCCCTTGTCATTCCAGCGAGTTCGGCTGAAACACCGTCTGGGCCTGAAGTCGGTAGTTGCCTCAGGAATTCGCTCATCGCACCATCCTCATGAACCACCGCAGTCATCTGGCCTGGCACTCGCAGGAGCTCAACCATGGATCAGAGTAGCGGACAGGCGTCGCGTGAGAGACGAATTCGCCTAACAAGGACCAAAAGAGCTTTCGCTGGAATCATTTTTTTAAGACATGGTGGATTCACTTACCTTGGATGAGGGGACATAACACGGGAAGAGTCGTTGCCGTCTGCGATTCTGGTGGGCGACGAACACTTCATCGCATTCGATTGGATTCGCTTTTGGAAGGTAAGCGCCTACCTTGCGAGGACCGACAGGGGTAGCCGTCCGGCCAACCGCACTGGAAGGGATGGAGTTTTATCGGCATGGGCTTCGTATGTGAGCGTCCATGGCAAGCTCGGCAAGGATCTCGCCCTGCCCTTCGGAGGGTGACGAAGTGCCGTCGTATATGCACAACCAACTACAACCTTGCGGATTGAGCGCCGAAGATTTTCGGGATGGGTCGGAGTGGATCTCATCCGCCCCGTGGGAGGGTCGCGAGGAGCAAGCTAGTAGGGGCTTATCCTTCCGCTCAATTCATCGCGCACCATTCGCTTCCAAATGAGCGATACTGGTCGCGACGAATGCGGAAAACACTAATAAAAACCAGGAAATGAAGACTCCCGAAGACCTTTCCGAAGCAGCTCGTCAAAGTTCGTCACACCAGGACGACTTGCGTCATCAGATGACTCTCTTTCTTGCTTCCCCATCGACCCAAAACTTCCTCCGATGGCTCGCTCATCAGCCACCCACCTCCCAGCACCACGCGCTGCTTCAACTCCTAAGCAACCTCACCCAACAGCTCAGCCAACTCCAACCACCCTGACCACGTGCAACCAACCCTTCCACCACCAACCTCTCTTGGATTTTCCCAGGCATCCCTCCGGGGCAAAGCAGGGGGAGGGAATCGATCACTCACTCATTCCGCCTGCGTTCTAGCCCCAGAATCACCACAAAAACTCAACCCACTAAGGACTGCTGGTTTCTACTTCCTTCAACAACAATCCAGCCCCGGTGGGGTGGCATAACCTCGGCTGGGCCTGTGAGGCCCTGGTGCATAAAACTCCATCTTCTCACTACAGTTGAATCGCGACATCATCCTTAAGCTCACTGTCGCCGACTGGGGCCTCGATACAAGCTCGTAGGGTGTGTGAGCCGATCGCACAGCAAATAGGGCGAAGTGACTCCACCAAACCTCAGCTCATCGAACATCGACTTGACTCCGTCGTCGCGATCGCGAACACACCAGAACCAATCGCTCGGAGGGAACAAGAGGAAGAAAAATAGAAGGTTGCCACCCCACCGGTGGCTGTCGCCACCGGCAGGGGAAGTGTCGGCCCTCCGGGC
>Ga0315902_10001227_pt1 | contig 41350 bp, 67 predicted proteins | sample LakEriMetagenome_9_FD_203523 | JGI IMG/M metagenome (GOLD analysis project Ga0315902, IMG submission 203523) | Freshwater fungal communities from buoy surface, Lake Erie, Ohio, United States - Buoy 12 MA117 | ecosystem: Environmental > Aquatic > Freshwater > Lake > Lake biofilm | place: USA...
TGTGTTTTTTTAAATTTTAAATTATTTATAATTTCTTTATTTCTATCTATTTTCTGTAAAATAACAGATGCTTGTTTAGCTTGCTCTAAAGTCATGATGTTTGGTTTTTAATGTTTAAAATTCGTTGGTTCTCTTTTTTAACGGAAAATTATCCTTCTTAATCTGCCAATATTCAGCCATTAAAGAGGCGCGAAATTTGTAATCTCTATCTGTATGGTAGCCACTTTTATAGACACATTTGCAAATAGATTCGTACAATTTGATTCCTTTAATTTTGTAATTTGCCTTTTTGCAATCAGCGTACCTACCAGAATTTAGAACGCTGGCCCACAACTTCATGCCTTCTTCGGTGTTGGCTGCCTTCATAAATTTAGCACGAATATATTTGTCACGTCCTCGAATAACTTCGCGTGTTTTGTAGGTTACAGATTTTTGACCTTTTAAAGCTTTCACGCCTCCAGCATTGGCGTGTTTGCGCCACAATTCTGTTTCAATTCCCTGTGAAGTTGCCTCAATAATAAAGAAGCTATAAATCATTGAGATAGGAAAGTCAGTCAATAAATGTACGTTCATAAGCATTGATTCATAGCAATATGCAATATAGATACGTCTTAATTTTGACTTATCAACTCCTTTTAAATTCCTGAAACCTCTACCTTCTAATGTTTGGCGTAATTGTTCACCGGATAATTTACGCACCTCCCATCCATAGCTACGAGATCCATAGGCTTCTTCATCTATCTCTTTACTTTCTTCTTTTGCAGGAAAAGTCAGGGTAGTAATTTTGTGAACATAAACTGTATCACGTTCAATGATTGGCACAAATGAAGTATAATTGTATTGCGTATTTATTGGGCTATAAATCAAGCCAACAACAAAAGCAACACCAATTCCAGCAGCTACCTGATATGGCAGCCGTTTATTTTGTGGTACGTAATCAATAATCGGGTCTTTCATTTGGTTGTTTTTTAATAGTAAATAATCGTTTCAATACGTAAATTTATATATAAATAATTACATAAAAAAATATTTGTGTATTTATTTAAAAAAAAATCCCGTACCTAAATGATACGGGACAAAATCAACCTAAATTAATCTACTTACCAAATGATGCAATACTTATTTCTTTGTCTGGCACCTCAATCCTTAACTCCTTAAATTTCTTAATGGCTTCTTCAATGTTTGGTGCATCGGTTATAACTTTTCCTGTTTTCCATCTAATTTCGTATTTCATTAGTACCATTTTTTTACAAGGTCAACAATAAAGTAAATGGCAAAGGCTAAAGTTACAATGCCTCCAGCTGCAACAATGATACTGGCAGCATCTTTAATCAATTTTTGCTTTTCGTTTTCAGTTAGCATAATTCTTTTTTTTACTTTCTCGATAAATTGCCATATTGGCTAATAATTTTTCTTTATTTTTTGAGTAATAAATCCTACTTCGTTCCCTCACTTTTTCCAAATATTCTAGTGTCCAATTTTCTCGCGCCTTTTTTCGGTATTCATTCATTTGTTTCCGTCGTTTTTCTTTTTGGAAGCGGCTTAAATTTGCCTTCCATTGAACCATATAGGCAGCGCGCTTTGCTTTTTTTTCTTCGTCGGTCATAGGCTATTTGTTTAAATAGTTTTTAGAGGCTACTGGATCCTTTCCCTGATTTGAATACTTTGCATCTTCTTTTTTATCATAAGTAACTTTCGGCATCTCGCTAATTTCATGGTAAACAATTTGGGCAATCTTCATTCCTGGATAAATCCTAATTCTTTGCACTGCAATAAGTTCTAATGTCCAAAATCCTTTAAAGCCAACATCTCCAAAGCCGGCAGTAACATGAACAAATAATCCTAATCTTCCGAGGCTTGATTTCCCTTGCAAAATTGGCACATGGCGCAGTGTCTCCGTATATTCGACAGTAGAGGCAAGGTAAATAACATTAGGCTGCAATATTAATCCTTCCGGAGGAATCACCATCGGTGCGCTAAGATTCTTCTTTCTTACATCTAATACACTTTCAGTATAAAGAACTAAGCTATTTGACAAGGTAAGGTCATAAGAATTACTTCCTAAATTGTTAGGGTTAAATGGCTCAATTACGATGTTACCTTCGCTAATTTCGTCGTTAATAGTTTTGTCTGTTAAAATCATTTTATTTCGTTTTTAAAAGTTTCGTTGTAATATTCTTCACCACATTTAATAATAAAACCATTTGGATTTCCTTCGTCAAAAGCATCTTTTATCTGCTCCTTTTCCATTTCTTTAGCTTGTTCAATTATATCTGCAGCTAAATCTAAATGACTAAAACCATTGTCATTTAATTCTTCTATTAACCATTCAACTGCCGTTTGTTTCATTTGTCGTATTTTTTACGGTTATCAAAATCTTGTTTAGTAAAATAATATTCAGTGAGCATTGCGGCATTAGCCTGTAAATGTGCAGCGTGAAGTAACCCTGATTCTAAATCAATATCTTCTCCCAGTCTTATTGCTTCCAGGTGCCTCATTGCAGAGGCTATAACTTCTGTCCAGGGCATTCCTTTTTCCCAATTTCCCTCTGGATATTTTCCTAGTGCCTGTGTCCATATTTTAGCATATTCACGATTAGCGAGTGCAGGAATAAGGTCGTACCGTAGTTTATCATTATTATACCTTAATCCCCTTACTTCGTCGTAGTCTGGATTTCTTCCTAAAGTTTTCATTAAGTCATCAACAGTCACTTTTTTATTTTTAAAATATTTGTCGTAAATGTCTTCTTTACTCATTATTTTTATCAATTCTTTTTCTATTTCTTCAGTCATAATTTAAGAGAAATTTAAAAGGTTTAAAATTTACACCGTTCCATCCCATTATCAACGCACGGTGCCAGCATTGCTCATAACCTTCGGGTGGTAAGTAAACAAGGGAGGGATTCGAACCCTCGTCGCACCCAGCGTTACCCAGGCCGTTCTAAACCACTGAACTACCTTGCTATTTCTTTAATAATCTCCTAAAACTTTATAATCTGACATTATAGGTTGTCCTATATATTCAAAAGTTGGTTTTACTGAAATTATGTTAATATTTCTTGCTTTAAACAGCCATTTTATAATATCTATTGCGCCATTTTCTGAAATAGCAAGTACATCTCTTGTGCCTTTATAATTTGCGCCAGAATTATAAGTTATATGATAATTAACTTTAAAAATTTGTCTTTTTTGTTTCATTTTGTTTATTTTACGTTGTCATGTGTCCTACCAATATTCTTTCCTGCCTAAAGCTACTTAATAATGTCCGATAATTATCGGAAGTAACGATTAGTAACTTTTGAACGGCTCTACATTGCTCAAAGATAGCAGTCGCATTTGGATATTTGCCCTTTATGTAATAATCCGTCAAAGTAGATGAATGCTTTATTTTCTTGTATTCCTCGTCTGGCATATTTTTAATGCAAGTCATCATCAAGTAGGCGTAAATACTTTCATTCATTCCACTAATCATTGTATAGCGAGAATAGTAAGCAGATAGTTGCCTTAAATACTCGTCGCATGAATCCAAGTCCTCCGCAGATGGAGCCGTAGTAATCCACTGATTTATTTCTTCGCAAAATGCTTTAATCTCCAGCATCTTTGCATTATACTCTTTCATTTGGTGCATTTTTAGAATGGGAATTTTTCATCGCTGATAAGTCCATCTGTATATTTTACGCCTTCTTCGTATCCTTTTTCAAAGGATTCTTTTAATTCATTTTCATACTTTTCCCTTGCTTCTACGCAAATTTGACTAAATATAAAAACATCATAAGCTATTTTATCACCTAATAAATTGTCAATAATATCTAAAAGATATTCTACAGATGTTAATTTTTGTTCTTGCTTTTCCATTTGTTTTATTTTAAAAGTCAAAAAATCCTTCACTATCTGCCCAAAATTCGGGACCCATATCCAAACCTTCCATGTTTACCCTGTGGGCTGCAGCTATTAATCTATTCCATTGAAATTTAGCTTTTTCCCTAGCATCACGGGAAATTCTAAATGGTGTTACATACCCTTCATTATCCACCGCAATAATAAAATAATCTACGGGCTCGTTTATTTCATCAAATTTGTGGCAATAAATAGCAGCCTGTAAATCGTATTGATTGTGTCTGATTTGGGCTCTTACAAGTTGTTCACCAGAACGGGCACCCATACGTTTTAAATCCCAAATAACGCGCTTACCATTCCTATCTATTCCTTCGGCATCTTTAATTCCTTTGTGCTTAAATCCTTTGTAAAAAAAGTCGGTCGTTACTTGAAATTGAAAGTTATTCATATTCATTAAACCATTAAATGCAACTGTGCTATTATCCATAACCGCACCAGATATATTTAAAGCATCGTCGTATTGTTCTTGATTTATAACAATCCTTTTACCAATTCTTGATTGGATTCCATCCCAAACCGCTATTTGTTCTAATGTTTCGGCCGATGGTTTTTTAGCGTTAATTTGTGCACTGGTAGGCTTCTTTATATGGTCAGGCATAATAAAAAACTTATCTTGAAAACTTTCGGGTTCAAATAAAATACAATCTAAAAGCGTGCCTTCATCCATCGCTTTAGTAGATGTACGTGTTTGTTCAATGTACCTTTTTAGGCATAAAGGAGAATGGGAGAGAGCTTTTAGTCTTGAAAAACTAAGATGCGTTATTTCATTCATTTGGCTTAGCATTTAAAGCGTTAGCCATTTCGGTAAATAAAGCAGCGTGTAATTTGTGCCCAGGATTTGAGCCATATAGATTTATTAATTCATCCCTATTTTTACAAGAAAGTATTTTTGTCTTTAAATCCTCTACATTTATTTCGACCGCAGGATTAACCTCCGCAGCCTGAATGGTAGCATCTTCAAAAGCGGCTTTTTCTTCTTCAATGTGTAGTCCGGATAGTTCGTCACTAAATGCAACTTTTAAAGCTTTAGCCCTGGCACATTTGGCTATCATGTTAAACGGCATTGTGGCGGCTTTTGAATAGCTATCTTTTCCCGAAGAAACGGCTGGATAATATTCTGCAAACAAAACCGTAGCAGTAAACGGGCAACGGATCCCACCAACAATAGCCCAAACAGTGACGGTGCAAGAAATAGGGCTTTCTTTAGCTGCCTTTAATTCGCTTGCTGTTTTGTAAGTTCCGTTTGATTCCCTGTTATATTGTTCTTCATCTATACCGGCAAATCTTCCAGTTCGTGCAGCTTTTTGTTGCAAACCATCTATACCTACAATGGTATGGTACTTCATGCCGTCGCGGCTGTTATATGCCACTAAATAGATTTCTTTCTTAAATGGACTTAAACCATGCTGCCTGCAACTTTCTGCAAATACTTCTACCTGTGGCGCGGGTGTTCCAGCAGGAATTACGCCTGCCTGTGCTAATGTTTCGATTTGTGCGGGTGTTATCCCTATTTTTGCTACTTCCATAATTAAAATTGGTCTAATTGGTCTTTCATTTTTTTAAATGTTAATCTCTCGCTAATTAACTCAAAGTCTATGGCATCCACCATAATTGAATTAAATAAGCTTCTGTATTGAGGCAAAATATTTTCAAAGTTGAAAATGTCGTCTATCGCTTTTTCTACTCCTTCCACCGAAGTATCTTTTATGTGGTAAACATCAAGTAAATAGTTTAGCACCATTAGGTTAGTATCGTTCATTGCAAAGATTTAAGTTTTAGTTCTTCAATAAATTTGTCATTGTCTTTAATGGCTTGTTCCAAAATATCTATGAAATACCTGTGGTTAAAATTATGGTATTCTACATCGTAAACTACGGGTATTTCATTAATCATATTTAACATGTATTGCAGTCTGTGTGCACCTTCTTTAGTGCATGTATTAGTCACCATTGCGTAAATGGAAATTCTGTAAAATGCTTCTGAAATTGCTTTTTGTCTTTCTTTTGGTGTCATTTTTTTGGTTTTTGTTAATAATTTCAAAGATACAAATAAATTATATCAGTTCTATGTTTTTTGTATAAAATAATTAAAAAAAATTAAAAAAAGTGAGACACAAATTATGCCTCACCCAAAAACCAAATGTATATGACAAAAAACAAACGATTATCGATTCTTTAAATAAGCCTTAACCCTATCTAAAAGATATATTCTTTTATCCTGGATTCCCATTTTTTGGGTATAGGTAAAATAATCTTTACCTCTAATAATCTTCCAATCTTCTATAGTTAAATCTACAGATAATTTATAGAGTTGCTTTTCAATTTTAGTTAATAATAAATTATGTTCCCTAATATCCCTGTCAAAAGCATTTAAAACCTTTTCGTAATAATATTTTTGTTCTTCGTTCATGTTAATCTCTTAATAAAACCTTTCGCCAAACGGCTAATTTATACGCCAGTGCCCGGGCCCTGGGCATATTTCCTTCTTCAATTTTCCGTAGATGATTCTTTCTATCAATCATGCTATCTGATTCTGGTTTTTCGTTGCGTGCCATTTCCTGCGCTTCGGCCCACAAAGCCTCCTTTTCGCCTTCATTCCATTCATTGATATAACCACGTTTAACGCATTCGTCGTACCAAAATACGGGTATTTCTTCCAGCGGCTTTTGAAAGTTTTTCAACTTGTTATCAAAATCCTTGTCGTATTCCTCAGCAACTTTGCCCAGGCGTTTCATGCGATCTTCTTCTTCCTTCTTCGCCTGCAAATCGGAATCCATGGCATAATATATCTTTTGCCTCCAGGTAATGTAAGCGGTCAGGATTCGCCCAATGGCATGAAGGTCAACTTTGCCGTATAATTTGTGATCATTAATATCCAATTCCTGTTTGGCAAACTTTTCAAATGCCAGTTTTATTTCATCGACGGCAAGTAATTTGTAATTTGAAATAAAGTCCGTAACCTCCATTAAATGCTCGGGCTTTGGCTCAATGCCATACACGGGAAGCAGTTGGCTTAATGTTTGTGCAATCTTCGGAATGGCTTCCTTTGTTCCCGTTTTAAAAATCCTAAGTTCGCGGTTCTGGATAACAAGCTGCACGTCTTGTATTTTCTCTTCTAAGCGGTTTGCAATCATTGGTAAATTGTTCATAATTGGTTGGTTTTTTAATCTTCAAATTTCGCCATTCTTTCGGCTAATAATTCTGCTAATCTGTCATTGTACGCTTTATCTTTCGCGGCTGGACTAGTCGTTTGATACGCGGTAAAAATCTTTGAGGCTTGCGAATATAAATTTGCTATGGTGAAATTTGCCCTTAACCATTTGTCATTAAGTGACCATGCGGCTTGCATAAACACTTTTAAAGCTTCAAGGCTATTTCCACTTCTGTCTATTTTGTCAATATATCGCATTAAATAAACCATGTTTCCTGCATCTTTTGGAAGCATGATATAATGTCCATTTTGGTCGGTTGGATAATTGGCACCAGAAAGTTGTTCAAAAGTTTGGCAAAAAATGGTAAAGGCTTCGTAAGTAGGATTTGGCTTTCGCTCGGTCGCTTCGCCTTTTTCTTTTTGCGGCGCAAAAGTTTTTTCTTTTTCTTTTTGTACTTCTGCAACTATGGTAAAAGGATTAATTTTCTCTTTTCCATTTTTTTTAATTTCAATAGATTCAAAAATTGGAAATTCTTCCAAATCCTCAAAATATATATCTTTTTCATTTTGGCAAAATTCGATAGAATTTTTAGAAGATATATTATTATTATTTGTATTATTATTCTTTGTACTATTATATGTCGGATTTAATTCCGTCTTTTCACGGATTTTTTTCCGAGTTAAGTCGGATTTATTTCCGAGGTCTGTTTTAGAGCTATTCCAATTCTTACCTTTTTCGGTAATCATTATACAATCTTTTTCACCAAATTTTTCCCATCTGATAATACCTTTTAATTGTAGAGATTTATAAAGCCTGTAAATTGTGTCGGCTTTATCTGTTATAATAGGCATTTCATCAATGGCTTTATTTCTGCTTGCAAAAAACCATGTTTCGCCTTTAGTATGTATTTGTTCCGCCCATGCTGGAAGAGAATAAATAAAGCTAAACAAAGCGGCTTCGCTTAGGCTTAATCCCCATTCAATACTATGGGTTTGGTCTATTGATATTGTGTATCTCATAATTTTTCTATTATTTTTGAATTGATTAAATAAGTATTTGATTTTTGCGCTCCATATTTTTCATCATAGGAGTAATTTACTTTGAGTAAATCTTTTTCCTTTAGTTCATTTTTTACCCTCAATAGTTTAGATTCTCCAAATCCTGTAATTTTAGTAAGGTCTGCATTACTAATACTTGCTTCTCTTTTGTGGTTCATGTAGTTTCCTAAATGACATAATAGATAAAATTGGTCAGCAGTTAAATTGCTTTCAAGTTCTAAATTTAGTCTTAATTCCATAATTGATAAAATAAAAAAAGCCAAACAGGTGAAGGACTGTCTGGCTTAGGTAAAACAATGTTGAGATTGTTTCATGTTCCTTTAGATGACCTTCACACCGTCTAAAAGAACATCACAAAGATAACAAATTTATTTACATTTCCTCATCCTCATTAAAAATCCTCATTAAAGGCAAATCGTCAACAAAAGCGAAGGCTAATAATTCTCCTTCAATGGGTGAAAAGTGGTATTGCTTCGTATCAAAACAGAATTTAAATTGCCAAATGGTATCTTTAGTTTTTTGGTAAAATCCTTTGTCGAACTCCAAACAATAAAAACCCTCTGTATTTTCGTGCTTTACCAAAATCATTAAATCAATTTGGTCAAAAGCATTTATAATATTTTTAGAATCAATAAACTCAATAGCTTGTAAAACTGTGGTAGTTTTGGCATCAAACCACGTTATAGAATGATTAAAAGTTTTATGCTTTGCTACTACTTTTGAATCTAAAGCCGTTTCACCTTCTAAAGTTTGTTCGATACCATTCCAAAAGTCATTTATTTCTATTTTCATGTTATTTTGCTTTAAAAGGTGGATTCTGAATTAAATAATTTGTTTCTATATACTTTACAACTAATTTAGGTGTTGTGTAGGTAAATAGTTTGTAGAAGGCTGTTTTTAGAAAATAGTTCATGTGGTTATAATTTAATTGATTTTACTGTTATGTTATTCTTTATTAATTAAAATCTTTAGCATAATTTCATCATCTGGAAGATTCAGCCATTCGACGGGAAATTCGCAGCAAGGTTTATCAAAACTACCATCTTGCATAGTGACGGTAATAGATTTACGACTTACATACGACTTTGTTAAATTGGTATTTAAATCGCCGTACTTTTCAGGATTATAGTTTTTAAGCAAATCCAAAATCTCGATAATACGTTTTACTAAATGTTTAGTATCTGCAAAATAAACGGCTCTTTTACTTTCCTCTTTCATTTATTTTTTTACCAATTTTTGTTTAGCAATATATTCTTCCCTCGAATTTTTACGAATCAATATTTCTTTTACTATATCTTCATTACTACCATCTAGCCATTCAATGTCAATGTAGCAATAATCATCATTTGTAATCAATTCAGAATTAATAACAGTAATCGTATTTCTTTCGTCGAAAACAAAAAGTAAATCTTCTTCAAGAATATCCGGATAAAGGTCTGGATCGTGTTTGTGGAATAATCTGCAAATTTCAACACATCTTTCTTTTAATAAGGCATGGTTGGTAAAAAATTGTTTGTACTTGCTCATAATTTTGGTTTTTAAAAAGTAGCAAGGCTTTTGTCACCTTGCTACGAAGAACACTATATAACTAATCACTCACTAGAATCGTCTATAAATCAATCGTTTTCTTTTCCTTTGTTAGATGGTATCTCTCCCTTTGGTATGCCCGTCTTTCTTCTTTGTTTACTTCGTAATATGCCCTTCTTTTAGCAAACAATTCTTCTTTCTGTTCAAGAGTTAGTGCGCCATATCTTTTTCGGCAGTATTCTAAATACCTTTTTTTCTGATAATCATTCATACTTTTCCTATATTCTTTTTTTCTTTCAGCATTCATAATTAAAAAGGTAATTCTTCTTCAAAGTTTAATTTACTTTTCAATTCCTGTACGGCTGGATTATTAAGTAGCTGTACATTTCCTGTAGATGTTATCGAACTACTTTCTGTAGATGCGTTAGATTTACCTCCAAATTCTAATGTAGCAACCCTACAGTTAAGAATAGCAGCAGGTTCGCCGTTCTTTTGCATATAAGAATTTACGGTACCGGATCCTTCTACCACTACATAAGTACCTTTGGTTATATGTGGCTGCAATTTGGGCCCTCGTTCTCCCCAAATATTGCAACTAATCCATATTGTTTTTTCTGAAGGAGTTGGGCCATATATCTTTTCTGTATGTGCTACACTAAAGGTGCATACAGTTGTATCGCCTACACTTTTTAATTCAGCATCATTGCCTACCCTTCCTGATACAATAACTTTAATCATTTTCTTTGTTATTTGAATAGTTACTTAATAATGATTCTATTGCTGATATTACTCCAGGTAAGATAAAATAACTAAAATGAATATCAGTAATATTTGTTGCGTCGGCTAAAAACATTAGCCAAAATACAATTTCTGCAAGACTTGTTCTCTGTGACATGACGGGTATAATTGAATGAAAAAATAATTTATTGGTAAAAATACAAAAAATAATTTAACAAAATAGTTTTTTATAAAAAATAATGTATATTTGCATAAAATTAATGAAAATGGCTATTAAGAAAAAGAACGTAATGATGTCGGAAGAAACCCATTGTAAACTTATGGAAATAAGAATGAAGGTTTATAAATCAAAGGGCTTATTGCTAACTATGGAGAAAACTATTCTGCATTTAATTGAAAATCAATCTTAGGATTAAAGAAATAATTGTTTTTGACTATATTCGAAGCCGTGGTAATTTGTCACGGCTTTTTTATTAGGGGTAGGGTCGAATAGGGGCTATGTCGAATGAGGCAAGGGGCAATATCGAATGAAACCAAAATCGTTTTTGAAAAAATGGAAAATCGTTTTTGAAAGTTTAATATTTTGACAAAAACTGTCAAAAATATTCTGTCAAATTACCAGATTGTTTGCAGATACATATACAAATTTTATACATAAGCATATACACATATAAGGCAATGTAAAATGGTAATAAAATTTACATTTAATTGTAAGTATATATAGCAAAAATGCCTAAACAAAACTCGATTGAATATTCTAGGTAAAATCTGGGATATAGTAGATTAATATAAGCTAATATAGTTGCTATAATATAAATAAAAACCATAAAAAATGCTAATAAATAAAGTAGAAAACCATTTCGTTGAAGTCAACAAAATGATGATAAAAAAAACCGAAAAAAAACCGAAAAATAAATTAAATAAATAATTTAACAATCGTGCTTCGGCTCGAACAGACAATCGGTCGGCGGCGGCCGCGGTCGGGTTGGTCGGCCGAAAAAAAAAATTTTTTTCTAGACGATTTCCAATCGGGAATGACGCTTAGTTAACCGGGAACCTGACCAATCTCTGAATTGAGGTCGAAAAATCCCTTCCAGCCAGATCCCAGCGTTTTTGGGAAGTCCTACTAAATTGGTAGGGTTTATTTGTCCTATCAAAAAGGTAGGGTTAATTTTGGGCCCTCCCAGATCTTGAGGATCCAAAAAAAATCCTATCAAAAAGGTAGGGTTAATTTTGGGCCCTCCCAGATCTTGAGGATCCAAAAAAAATCCTATCAAAAAGGTAGGGTTAATTTGTCCTACTGAATTGATAGGATTAAAAAAGTTCTATCTAAATTGTAGGATTAATTTATCCTACTAAAAAAGTAGGGTTAATTTTGGGCCCTGGAAACAAATTTTTTAAAATTGATCCTATTAAAATTTTTGGGCCGTCGTTCTGTAGATAAAAAATAAATGATAAAAAAAAATTAAAAAATATTTGCATTTATATAAAGTATGTGTATATTTGCCTATCAATTTTATTTTTTAACAGTCAAAAACAAAAAAAAATGACATCTTTAGAATTCAATGCCAAAGTTTTTTTAATGGAGAACGAAAATTTATTTTTTGACATCTATTTGAGAACTAACTCTAAAAGTATTATTAAAATTTTAGAGGACGAAAACCTATTTTTTAGATTGTGCGCGTATTTACAAAAAGGCAATTTATTAGATTTTGCCTATTTGCAAAAATGTTTCAATGACTCATTAATTGAGTTTAAAAGAGACATGCAGCAATATTTCGCGTAAACAATCAAACGGCCGGCCTAAAAAACCGGCCTATTTTCAAACAGTCAAAAACAAAACAAAAAAATGGAAACAACAATTTTAACCGAAATTAACCCTATTAGTGAATGCTTTAGTAAGTTATCTAAAAATCTATCTGATAGAAGGTCTTTAGATTATTTATTAGAAAATTACGATGAAGACGAACTAAAAACCGAACTTATTAAATTTTCTAAAGATTTTTTAACATCTACTTTAGATAATGAGATAGAACTGCAAAAAAGGTACAAAAGGAAATTAGGCACTTTTGACGAACTTGTAAAATATTTGCTTAAAAATATTTGTTCTAAGGATCAATTAAGACCGGCAATGAATACAGTATATTATGATAAGGAACAAAAAAATATAGTAGCTACGGATGCCCACATTTTAGCCGCAATGAGTTTAAAAAATTTACCTATCTCTGATATAAACGAAAATATTACATCTTTTGCTGGCGATGTTTTTTTATCTCATTATGCTTTTGATAGTTTTAAAATTGATAAGTATGGAGATATTTTAAACGAAAATTTAAATGATAAATATCCAAAATATAAGGATATTTTACCAGAATTAAATTATTTTGATTATTCCTATTTTTCGATTAATCCTTTATTATTCAACGGCCTTAAAACTTTAAATAAAATGGCCAAAAAATTGAGGATTAAAAGAATGGCCGTTAAATTAGAGTGTTTGGAAAATAAATCTTATTTGGGACTTTCTAATTTAGTCAGGTATATAGAATTGCACCAAAAATTATATGGCAATTATTCCTATATTCATTTTACCAGAAATTCAAACAGTGAATCCTCTATGCTATATAATATAGATTTATTGGATCAATTTAGGCTATTAATAATGCCGGTTTACGGCCATGACTTAAATGAGTGTTTCGATCTCAATTTATAAACAATCAACAAACTTTTTTCAAACAGTCAAAAACAACAAAAAAAAATGGAAACAACAAATTTTATCAATTCTTTAAAATCTGCTGATTTTAAAAGTTTTATTTTGGTTCTAAATGCCTATTCCAGTCAATACGAAACAAGAGATTTAGAGATCGAATATTCAGGATTCAATAATATGTCAGGTTATGTTTATTTAGCTTTAGAAAATGGCATATCAATAGTATCTTGTTTTGGTAATCCGGTAGAGTATTTAGTGGAAAACAATAGAAACGGCGAAGAGTATTTTTTTGATACTTATAAAGAAGCGTTAAATTTTTTAAAGTACGGCGAAGAAAGCGGCGAAGAAAGCGAAGATTAAACCAAATTTGTAGCCGGCCTAAAAACCGGCTACTTTTATTTTTAAACTTAAAAACAAAAGAATGTTAATCGAAAAAATTATATTTTACCTACTCATAGGTTTATTATTTTACCCTATTATCCTATTTTATGTTTGCGTTCTAGTCGTTCTATACTATGGATTAAAAGGTAAAATAGAGAAAAAGTAAACAAATTTTTAAACAGTCAAAAACTAAAGATTATGAAATTTAATGAATGGATTGTCATTTTAAATGGTTCTCGAATTGATTCTAACGGATTTTATTGTGGTTATCCTTGCGTCACAGCCTACAGTAAAAAAGAAGCATTGAGGATATTATCTAAAGCAAAAATGTATTATTTTGGATCCTATAGGTTAAACCCTGGAAGCAAAAAAAATACTTACATTAAAATGAATTTTTGCACAAAAATTTATAATTAACCAACAATTTTTTAAAACAGTCAAAAACAACAAAAAATGAATGAGATAACAAAAAAAGTTAAATTACCCAAATTTGCAAAAGTATTAACACATAATCAATTAAGATGCGTGTGTTGTTTCGAGAATGCTAGAATAGATAAAAATATTTATAATTACGATTCTGATTTTAATAAGTTTTTAAATGAGATAGTATTGAATATTTTAACCAGCGAAAATATAAGCGAAATTTTAAGCAATATCAAAAGCGAAAATATATTTTATGAAGCGTTCTATTTTATTTTTCAACTTCAATATAAAGAAAAAGATCCTTTTAAATTTGCTACTCAATACTTGCATAATGTAGATTTATATGACCATTATTATGTACTCGATTATTTTTTAGAGGTTTATTAAACAAAGTATAGCAAAGTAGTTTTAAGGCTGATAATTAATTTTATCAGCCTTTTTTATTTGTTTCCAGATAAATAGGTTAATAAATTTGTCACATATTTGCCATATAACAAACGATAAATAAAATATAAGGTATAGCACTACATTAATATAAAAGTAGCTTAAAACTAAAATATAGCGTTTATATCAAATCTATATAAATATCTATTAAACCGGTTAATATATCAGCATAAAGGATAAAAGAAAGATAAAAGGTATTTATGTTAAATATGTCTCTTATCTTATATAATCAGCTGCAAAAGAAAGCATATAAAGCAATTTACTATAGGGTTAATATATCAATGATACAAAGGATTAAGCAAGTATTTTTTTTATGTCATTTTACCCTGGATTCAAGCAAAAAAGGGCAAAAAAGGGCAAAAAATGGCAAAAAGACGCATTTTTGGGCAATATTCGAGAAATCCTATGGGACAAGTAGGATTTGAGGACCTGGGGGGAGGGGTTGACCGTTTTTGACGCGAAATACCATTGTCGGGCGCGCTCAATCTCGTATCAATCCAAAAATATCAATAGTGGGTATAAAAAAATAATTGTACTTTTGTGATATGCCAATATTAAACAATAAATCATATCGTCGGTTTGAGAATCCTATTAAGAGGAAACCTCACCAGAATAACGAAGAAAATAAGTTTTACGGTACTCCTTTATGGAAACGCCTAAGACATTTACAGAAAACAAGGAAGCCGATGTGTGAGGTTTGCGAAGCTAAAGGCATTTTTACAGATTGCTCCGATGGAAACAACAATGGTATAGCCGACCACGTTATTAGAATTTTAGACGGTGGTCATCCATACGACGAAAGAAACTTGTTTACTTTATGTAAACGGTGTCACCACGTAAAGAGTAATATGGAAGGTAGAGGCTTTTTACCAGCAAGAATGGCAAGTTCTGACGGTTATTATCTTCCTGCCTCCAAAGAGGATATAATTAAAGCTATTTTAAACAAAAAAGTAAATTGAAATGAAAACAGAAAAGTTGAAAGACTTACAAGGCACTTTAAAGCCTAGTCGGGTTAAAAGAATTACTCCACAACAGATAATTGCTCATAATCCATTTGATTTAACCAATGAAGAACAAGATACTGTTGAATTAGTAAAAAAACATCTTGAATCTGCCGGTGCTAGTTACAATGTGGATATTATTGCTATCAATATGTTAGCAAGGTTATTGACTGTTATTCAACACGCGGCTAATAACATCTTAAAAAATGATGGTGTAGTGGTTTATCCTAATGGTGTTCAACAAATTTCACCAGAGTGGACTATGTTTAAACAGTCAGTTGAAATTTATAATGATATGTCTGATAGGTTTGGACTAGACCCAAAAGCAAGATTGAAGCTTGAATACTTTAATAGGGCTGATAAGAAAGAAGAAGATCCAATTATGAAGCTAATTAAAAACGCCTAATGTTTGATTTAGAAAACGAATTGATAGGCGAATATGCTAGATTAGCTATTCAAAGACACTACGATGACCTAAAAAAGTCCGAAAGTGCTAATTATCCTTATTATTACGACCAAAAGGCAGCTGAAACCTATATTTCCTTTATGAAGGTGTGTAGATTGACGAAAGGCGAATACGCTGCTATGAATGTGAATGTCATGCCATGGCAGGAGTTCTTTTGGTCTATGATTTTTGGATGGAAGCGTAAAATTGATAAAAAACGTAGGTTTAGGAAGGTTTACTTAGAAATATCAAGAAAAAACGCGAAAACTGAAACGGCTGCCCTTACTGCGGTCGCTTGTTTTATTCTTGATCAAGAAAAAGGAGCTGAAATTTACACGGCTGCAACTACCAGAGATCAAGCACGTATATGCTGGGATGCTGCTAGGGTAATTTTAGACTACTTAAAAAAAGATAGTTCAGCCGTTAACAAGATGGTACAGGTTAGAGCGCATTCAATTTATAGTACTCAATCTAATTCAAAGATGGTACCGGTATCTTCCGATGCTAAAACGCTAGATGGTTTGAATCCGCACGTGGCTATCATTGACGAAATGCACGCGCACCCAGATAGTAGCATCTTAGAAATTATGGAATCGGGTATAGGTTCTAGAACACAGCCATTAATTTTAATAACTACTACGGCTGGATTTAATAAAGAAAGTCCCTGTTATCAGTTGCGTAAAGTTTGCTTGGATATTATTAAAGGTCATAAACATGATGATGCGGTTTTTCCATTAATATTTTCATTAGATGAAGAAGATGATTGGCAAAATAGCGATAATTGGGTAAAATCTAACCCTTCCATGAATGTCACTATTGGTATGGGATATTTGCAAGACCAATATACAAAAGCCATAAATGAAGGAGCTGCAAAGCAAATAGGTTTTATGACTAAAAACCTAAATTATTGGACTAATACTCATGCGACGTGGATAAATGAAAATATGTGGAACGAATGCGAAATGCAGGTAAATGATGACTTTTTTTTAAAAAGACCTGCCTTCGGTGGATTGGATTTAGCGCAAACGGTTGATATTAGTGCATTTTGTTTGTTCTTTCCAGAATTTGACGGTAAAGCAGCCTTTTTGTTGTGGAATTATTGGATTCCTGAAGAAAACGTAAAGGAAAGAAGTCTTAGGGATGGAGTACCTTATATGGATTGGGCATTAAATGGAAGCATAAAGGTAACGAATGGTAATATAGTAGATAATGATGCTATTATCAATGATATTTACCAATTATATCAAAAGTACAACATTCGTAGTTTAGCCTATGACCCATGGAGGGCTACGCACGTTGTAATTTCGTTACAGGAAAGAGGCGTAAATGTTAAGCCGTTCCCTCAAAGTTTTCCGGAAATGAATACGCCTATTTGCGAATTTGAAAAAATGATAACAGGCAAAAAGATATTTCACAATGGTGATCCAGTCGCAAAATGGATGCTATCTAACGTGGCGTTAATTATTAACTCTACAGGACTTGTAAAATTTGATAAAAGGAAGTCAAATGAAAAAATAGATGGAATGGTAGCGGCTGCCATGGCTATTGGAGAGGCTATTGACCCGAAAAATAAAATTAATTTGGATTTTAATCTAATTATCGGCTAAAAATTTTATTTGCTTAATAAAATTAATATATTCATCTTTGCATTATGGAATTTTTAAATAAAATTGTAAAATTCATTAAGCGAAGTAGAATATCCAATTTAGGTCCCGCTAAAGATTGGAAATTATACCAAGAATTATTTGGTACAAACCAAAGAAGGGTTAGTCATGAAACATCTTTGTCTATACCGGCTTATTTTAGGGCACTATCTATTTTATCGGAGCAAATAGCTGCTTTGCCATTTTCAATATATGAAACTAAAGCTGATGGAAACGTAGTTGAGGCTATTAACCATCCATTATATTCTTTAATTAAATATAGGCCTTCAAGTAAGTACGATACATTTAGTTTTAGAGAAGCCATTGTAAGACAAGCGGTTAATGGTTCAATGTCAACAAAAAGTGGAAATGTTCTTATTATACCTAATAGAAATCAGGCAGGAACTGTAATTGATTTGCATTTGGTTGATGTTCCATGGGAAATGTATAAAATAAATGATGAATTTTACTATAAACTAGAAAATAATAACGAAATCTATAGTTCTTCTGAAGTTTTACACATTAAATCGTTTAGTGAGAATGGTTATTGGGGTAAAAGTCTTATTGAGGCTGGTAAAACTACTTTGTCAAGAGCATTACACGAAATTGATTATGGAAATGATATTTATGCTAAAGGGACAAACCTTAGTGGAACAGTTGAAACCGATTTAATTCTTAATGAGGATCAATTAAACGTAATTAAAAAGTCTTGGGCTGATAAACATTCAGGGCCTAATAATCAGCAAGGTGTAGCATTTTTACAAGCTGGTTTTAAATTTAAACCTATAGCATCTAAATTAGAAGCAGCAGATATTGACGCAAGAAAGTTAACTATTGAGGATATATCTAATCTTACTGGAGTTCCAGGCTTTTTACTTTTAGGAAACAACAATATATCCACTACAAATATTGAAATATTAAACAGAATATTTGTTCAATATACTTTAAGAGCATGGACTAAGCGAATTGAAAACGAATTTAATACGAAATTATTCCCTCAAAAGGATTGGGGAAAATATTACGTTAAATTAGATTTAGATGAGTTGTATAGAGGTGATGTTATGGCTAGAGCAGAATTTTACACTAAACTTTATAATATTCGGGCTATTGCACCTAATGAAATTAGAAATCTGGAAGGATTTAATCCTTATGAAGGTGGAGATAAGTTTGGTATGCCGCTAGCGTCAAATAGTAGAGAAGTTCCTGTTGAAGGCCAACAAAATAATGTTCAACAACAATAATATATGGAAACAAGGTATTTTAATATAGAATTTGCTGCCGTAGAAGAAAGAAAAATAGAAGGCACTGCGTCATCAATGGATAGCCCTTATGATATGGGTAATTTTGACGAAGAAATTGATATGGATGCTTTTAATGATGCTGATTTTAGTGAGGCAGCTGCTTTATTTAATCATGACCAGAATATTGTTCTTGGAAGGGTTAGAAATAATACTTTGCAGATAAAAAGAGAAGGCAATAAATTAAAATATACTATTGACCCACCAGAAACTAATGCTGCAAATGACGTTATGACATTAATTAGGAGAGGTGATGTTTATCAATCATCTTTTGCATTTTCATTAAAAGAAAATGGTGATTCTTGGGAAATGAGGGATGGTAGATGGAAAAGAACTATTAAAAAAATTGACAAAGTATATGATGTTTCACCGGTAACATATCCTGCTAACCCAAATACAATGGTTGCCGCAAGAAATATGGAAAGACATATTCAGCAAAATGAAAAAGCGGAATGCAATTTCAATGAGTTTGTTGAATTTTTAAACAATTTAAAAAAATATTAGTATGTTAAAATCTGATGAATTAAAGCAGTCGCGTTCCGCTAAAATAGAAGAAATGCGATCTTTAATTTCTGCCATTGAAACATTAGGGGCGAACGCCAACGATGAACAAAGGTCGAAATTAAACAACATTCGGAATGAGGTCACTAATCTTGAAAATGATATTGAAAATCATTTGATGTTAGAAGCCGAAGCCAAAAGAATGGCTACTCCTGCGGCTAGGGGTAACGAAAACAAAGTTAGCGACGAGCAAAAAGTAAAGAAAAACTATTCTTTTCTTAGAGCAGCTAACCTCGTAGCTAATAATAAAAACTTAGACGGCTTGGAGCTTGAAATGCACCAGGAAGCTGAAAGAGAATTTAAACAGGCAGGAATTTCAGCATCCGGAAATCTTTACGTTCCTAAAATGTTTGTTAGGAGCGAAAAGAGGGATATGACAGTAAGCTCCGCGCCTGGTGGTGGTAACACTGTACCCACTATTTTAGGTGATTTAATTCCTTTCCTTGATCCTAGATTAGCGGTCATTCAGGCAGGTGCCACTTTGCTTACTGGATTAACTGGTAACTTGGATTTTCCTAGAAATGATGCAGCTGCTACTGCGGTTTGGGAAACAGAAAATTCTGCTAACGACGAAACTAGCCCAACGTTTGATAAAATCAGTATGTCGCCAAATCGTTTAGGTGCATTCACTGATATTTCTAAACAGCTATTGGTTCAATCGTCTATTGACGTGGAAAACTTTGTAAGGAATCGTTTAAGCGAAGCAATTAACAGAGCATTGGACTACGCTTTAATTAATGGTGATAATTCTACGCAACCATTTTACGGTATTTTAAATACTGCTGGCATAGGTTCTGTAGCGATTGGTACTGATGGTGGGCCGCTTACTTACAAGCACATTATTGACCTTGAAACTGCTTTAGCTACGGATAATGCTGATTTTGGCACTTTAGCGTATCTTACTACTCCGGGCGTAAGAGGATTTTTAAAGAATACTGAAAAAGCATCTGGAACTGCTCAATTTGTTTGGTCAGATGGTGCGCCTCCTGTTGGTCAGCAAGGTATTAGAACCGATTTGTTAAATGGGTATAGGGCTTATGTGTCAACACAGGTTCCAAACAATTTAACTAAAGGCGGTGGCACTAATTTGCATTCAGTAATTTTCGGAAACTTTGCAGAATTGCTTATTGGTCAATGGGCTGGTTTGGATGTTGTGGTTGATCCTTATTCATCTTCTAAAAATGCTTTAGTTACCATTGTTGTTAACTCATGGTGGGATGCTGCTGTTCGTCATGCTCAATCATTTGCCGCAATTAAAGATGCGGATATTACTGGCATATAAATCTTAATAAAATGAAGAATATTTTAATAGGTTTGTTTGTTTTTGCTGCCATTGGTTTGACGGCATTTAAAAACGACCGAAGCAAAACTTTAGATGCTAATTATGACGATGCATCTAGTACGTTTTACAGCTATTCAGTAACGGACACAATAACCAATACTGAAATAGACACAATAACTATTCCGGTAAGTTTACTTAGTCCGTGGAGTGGTTATTGGAGCGTAGTAGCTACTAACTTGTCGGGTACTACTTATATTTTGCCTACAGTGTTGCAGGCTGCTAGCTCTACCGATTATACAAGCGTCGCAACATTGGACACATTAAACACAAACGGTTTAGTGCAATCTAATGAAGATGCAATAATTGGTGGAACTAAATATAGATTAGTGTTGACTGGTGTTGGTACGCAGTCAACAAAATATACTGCGTACTTTGTAGCTAAAAACCCATAATATGAGAGTGCGGTTTATTAAATCGCCATCTGGTTCACCACATTCCCTTGGATATTTTCAGGGGGATGTGGCTGAATTAAATGACGTTACGGCAAATGAATTAATAAAAGCAGGTATAGCAGAATCTTTTGAAAGTAAAGTTACTGTAGAAGAAAATGCAGTTTTAATTGAAACCAAAATTAATTCTAAACCCAAAAAGGCAATTAAAAGATGAAACCCTGGAGAGTAACAGTTGATCAGACAAATGAGTTATGGACTTCTGCGGAAGTTAAAAATTATTTGAAAGTTGATGATTCAACTGATGATGCTCTTATTGCCACAATGCTTAAAGCTGCCAGACAAGCGGTAGAATCTAGGCAAAATATATCTACGCTTACCAAAACTATTGTACAAAGATTAGAGCGTTTTCCTTCAAGTTACAAAGTAGCTACTGATTATGAAAACGTAATTAAATTGTTAGTTTACCCTTGTGTTGGCGTTACGTCAATTACTTATTTAGATGAAAATGGTATATTGCAAACATTGTCACCTAGTTTATACGAAGTAGATACCTATAAAGGTATTATCGGAGAAGCGGTAGATCAGGATTTTCCAGACACTTATTTATCATTAAATGATGTGACGATTACATATACTGCTGGTTACGGAATAAACGCTACAGATTGTCCATCAGACATTAGAATCGCAATTTTAAAATTAGTTGCGTCTATGTATGATAATAGAGGTGATGCAGTACATAAAATGCCAACTGCTACAGATATAATGCTAAATAGGTATAAGTATGATTGGGTATAATAAAAGTGAAATTGTTGGCAAAATGAGAGAAAGAGTTGTTTTACAAAATAGAACAATATCTCAATCTGGCAGTGGTTTTCAATCAGAAACTTATACTAACATAGCTACTTTATGGGCATCTGTAGATTATAAAACTGGTTTTGAAGAAGAAGATGCTGATAAAATTGTTGGTCAGCAAAAAATATTATTTACTATTCGTCACAACGTAAATGTTACAATAAAAAGTAGATTTTTATATCGTAATGATTTATTTCAAGTCGAAAGAATTGAAGTAAGCAATGATAGAAGATTTATGGATTGTTTAGGAACGTTTAGAACAAGTTACTAATATGCCTAGAAGACCTGCTTCATTTGTACATACGGAAAGAGGAGTTGCTTATGCAAGAGCAAGAAACGAACAAAGATTAGCCGAACAAGGCGGTAAATTTGTTAGTAGAGAATATGCAATGAACTTGCAGATTTATGACAAAGATGTAATGAAGGCATTAGAACATTTAAGAACTAATGCAATGAGGGATTGGGAACAAAATAAGGTTAGTATTATTACTAATGCTTCTAAACCAATGGTTGATGCTATTAAGCCACAAATACCAATTTATAGGTTTCCAGAACACTACAGGTATATACAGAGTAAAAAATCTAGTAGAAGGATTAAAGTTACCTATAAGGCAGGTCATTTAAGAAATAGTGTAAAGGTTTTAAATCCTTTTAAGCCTAGATTAAGAAGGCAGGACACTATTGTAATTGGCCCATTAAAACAGTATCCAACTAAAATGGATAAAGGCCCATTTGACGGCATAAATAAATCAGATGCTTATTACGCAAATTTCGTATTTGGTGGTGCAAATGAATTTAGAAACAAGGCTTTATTACAAGGCTTTATAAAGGCAGAAAAAAGAACAGGAGATATTATAATTAATGGTGCAGAAAAAATCATCGAAAGAGAAACTAGAAATGCTGGATTAACTTATACTAGAACGTAATGAATATTGGCAATGTAATTTATTCAATGGTAGCAGCTAACGCTAATTTAGTTACTTTAATTGGAACTAGGATTTATCCAGAAGAAGCACCAATGGAAGCTACATACCCATATATAACCTACACTAAAGTAAACACAAATCCAACAAGAGTAAAAAACCTAATTAGCCCTAAAGATGAATTTAAAATTAACTTTTTTATTTATTCTAAAAATTATGATACTACTCAAAATGTTGGCGACGCATTGAGAATTGCACTTGACAACAAAAGAGGTGTTTATTCTAATGTAAAAGTTGATTGGGTTATATTTGAGGATGAAGCAAATGGAGATCCTATTATGGAGGATAAAATATATTGGATGGTACAAGATTATATGTTTAAAATCAATAATGTATGAGAATAATATTCATTAAGAGTTATGATAGTTTTGTTGTAGGAAATGTTTGTGATGTATTAAATGCAAAAGCAAACCAGCTTATTAATTTAGGCATTGCAGAAGAATATCATGGTCAAAATGTTGAGGTATATCCACAACGAGAGCAAGAACCTGAAAAAGAAATGGTTTATGTTCCAATTATTGTTCCGGAAAGTGAATTATATTCAATGCAAGAGGAGCAAGAAGAAGAATTTGATTTAGAAGACAAACCAATTAAAAACAAAACTAAAATAAAATAATCATGCCAACTACAGGAATTGTAAATGGTTCTTTGTTACGTTTATATGTAGGTGATGTTGCAGTTGCATATTCAACATCTGATACCTTAGATTTAACAAGAGCAATGCGAGAAATCGCGCACAAAGACAATACGTCTGCTTGGGTTGAAGTTGCACCAGGTCAAAAATCTGCAACTTTCTCTACTGAATTATTATTTGCCGATGTAGGTGATACAAGTGCAAACGTAAAATTCAATACTTTATTTGATAGCTGGAATAATGGATCAGCAATAGTTTGTACTTATACTACAGATGTTCTTGGTGATTCTATTTACACTTTTACTGCGTTTATTGAAAGTTTGTCCCTTAATTCAGCTAATCAAGAAAACGTAACAGCTTCAGCTTCTTTAAGAATTAATGGTGCTGTAACTAAAGTAACAAATTCTGTATTAGCTGCTCCAACAAATTTGGTTGCAACAGCATTAGTTACAGGACAAAGAATACAATTAAATTGGACCGCTCCTTCCCAAGTAGGTTTTCCTGCATTAACTAATTACAATATTCAATACAGACTTACTTCTGGTACTGTTAATGATTATCAAACTTTTGCAGGAACTTTTACAAGTCAACAGTTTACAACAGGTATTGGTGAGCTTACTGCTGCAACATCATATACTTTCAGAGTTGCCGCAATAAACTCTGCTGGTACAAGTCAATTTTCTAATGAAGCAGTTCAAACAACTGGCGCATAATATTTACATGAGGCTTTTTGGGGGCAGGAAAAATCTTGCTCCCTTTAGCCTTTAACTTTTAAATTATTTTTATGACCTCTGTAAATTATGTAAAAATTGAAGACAAAGACATACCATTTAAAATTGGTGGTTATGCTTTGTCATTATTCCTTAAACAGAAAAAAATTAAATTTTCTGAATTTTCTAAAGCACTTGAAGACGATTTAACTCTATTGTATGAGGTATTGTATTTAGGTGTACAGAATGGATACAAAAGAGAAGCCATACCAAATCCATTTACTTTGGAAACATTTGCTGAACTTATTGACGATTATAATATGGTTAATAAATTTAGTGAATTGTTATCAGAAAGTATGGGAGGTGAAAAATCAAACGAAAAAAAATAAGTGACCCAAATACAAAAGTTTTAGAGGTAGAGGATATAGAGAGGTTGTGTTTGGGTGATTTACAGATGACACCGGATGAAATGAATCAATTTGACTTTAGAGAATTATTAATAAAGATTAAAGGTCATTTTGATAACAAAGATTCGGAATACAAAAGAACCTGGGAACAAACTAGGTTTATGGCATATTGGAATGTTATGCCTCATACGTCAAAAACTTCTAACCTTAAACCAACAGATTTAATTAAATTTGATTGGGATGGAAAAACAAAGAAGAGAGATTTGACTGTAAAAGACTACGACATGATGAAATTTATGGATGGTGTTATAAAAACTAAAAGTGTCGGAGAAAAAATAAAATAATGGCAGGAATACTTAGTATAAAAATCAGGGCTGATGCTACTCCATTTGAAAGGAGTTTAAAGACTATTGGTAGAAACATAACTGCTTTCTCCCAAAAGTCACTTGCGGTTGGGCGTGGTATCAGTCTTGGTTTTACTGCCCCATTAATGGCAATCGGAGCTACTGCCGTAAATGCTGCTGCTGATTTTGATAGTTTAGAAAGAGCATTGTCTGGTATAATGGGTGGTGCTAATGCGGCTGCTGGTGAAATGGTAAAGTTGAAAGAGGCAGCTAAATTACCTGGATTAGGATTTGAAGAAGCGGTTAGGGGATCTGTTAATTTACAAGCGGTGGGTTTAACTGCCGAAGAAGCTAGAAAAACATTAATTGGTTTTGGAACAGCTATTGCTGCAAGTGGTGGTGGTGCGGTAAACCTTGCCTCTGTTACAAAACAGTTAACTCAAATGATTAGTAAAAACAGAATCCTTCAAGAGGATTTTGGTATTTTACAAGAGAATGTTCCTTTGATTGGTGATGCATTAGAAAAAGCATTTGGTACAAGAAATATAGAAAAGGTAAGGGCAACTGGCATTGCTGCCGAAGATTTTAATATGCGTTTGGTTGGTGCTTTGCAAACATTACCTGCGGTTATAGCGGCTACTGGTGGATTAAGAAATAATTTAGATAACTTTAAAGACAGTCTTAAATTTGCTCAAGTAGAATTAGGTAAAGCTATTTTAAAAAATATAGATTTAGAAGGTGTATTAAAAAGCATTACAAATAGAATAGAGAACCTTTTAATATTTTGGGGTGGTCTTAGCGAAGGAACAAAAGAATTAATTGTCATAACTGCCAAATATATAGCTATTGGTGGTGCATTAGCCTGGGTTATTGGTCAAATAATGAGTGCCGTTGGTACATTAACGATGGCATTTGGTGGACTTATAAGGTTTATGTCAACGTATGATCAACTTACAGGAATTATTAAAATTACTACAGGTGGTTGGGTTACTATTGCTTTAGCAGCTGCGGCCGCAATAGCTCTTTTTGCTTATAATGTTTACCAGGCAAACAAACCTATAGATGATTTGTCTGGTTATTTGTCAAGTTCTGCAAGAGAAATGCAGAAAGAAATAACACAATTAGAATTTAGTTTTAAACTTATAAACGATACTAATACAAGTAATAAATTAAGATTAAAATTAATTAATGATATAAAAGATAAATATGGACAATATCTTCCTGATTTAAAAACCGAACAAGACTATTTAAATAATATGTCTTTAGTAATGAAGGTTTTAAATGTAGAATTAGCGAAGAAGTTTGAAATAATGAAATTACAAGGGGTTGCTGATAAACAACTTGAAAGATCAGTTCAATTATTAGATAGAGAAAAACAAGCTTATTTTGAAATAGAAAAATTAAGAAAAAGGAATCAGGAAATTAGTAAAGTAGGATTAAATCCATTAACGGCAATAGAAGCAGCTTCAAATACTCAAAAAATAAAATCTTTATTTAAAGAGGTAGAAAAAATAAAAAAAGAAAGCCTTGTAATAGAATCAGCGTGGTCAAAAACATCTGAAGAATTAAATAAATTATTAGGTGATGTACCTGTTTTAGATGATAAATTATTTGGTGACACTGAAACTTCTACTGGATTAGATAAGGCAAAAACAAAATACGAGCAATTACAAGAAACTTTAAAAAACCTTGAAAAACAATATGAAGATCAAGTTTTGCTTTATGGTAAAAATTCTGATGGTGCAGAGGAATTAGCAAAACAAATTAGGTCTGTAAAATTTGAAATTCAAGCAGTAATATCTGCTCTAAAGGAACTTGAAAAAATAGATTCTTGGACTGATTTTAAACCACTACAAAACCCAGAACAAACACAAGCTGATTATAGAAATGTTGATATAAATGCAAAAAAAGAAACATTAGATATAATGACACCATCTATAGAAAATGCTCTTGCTGGTGGTGAATTGCAAGGTTTAATTAATCAAAGATTATTAGATGAAGGTAAAAAAGCTGTAAAGGAATATTATGATAATATTAAAAATGTACCAAAAGAATCAATTTACACATTAACAGACGCTTTTAAGGGTTTAAAAAATGCTATAAATAGTGTAGGAGATGCATTAAGCGATAAATTAGGTAATGCTTTAGCTGAAAGTTTTGTAGCATTGGGAACTGCCTTAGCAAGTGGAGAAGATGCCATATTATCATTTGGAAAAACATTTGTAAGCGTAATGTTAGATGCGGTAAATGCTGCCTTGCAATTATTATTAGTTGAAATGGTTAAAAAATCAATAGTTGATGGAACAGGGCCATTTGGTACGATGTTGGCTATAGGTTTAGGAATTGCTGCTGTATCCTTTTTAAAATCAAAAATGGATTCAGTAAAACTTGCAAAAGGAGGTTTAGCGTTTGGCCCTACTTTAGCAACTGTAGGTGATAACCGTGGTGCAAGTTATGACCCAGAAGTTATTGCTCCGTTATCTAAACTTAAAAGTATGTTAGGTGATGTAGGTCGTGGTGATCCTTACGTATTGACTACAAGAGTTGCCGGAAGTGATTTATTGGTTATTATGGAAAAAGCAAGAAATGTAAATACAAGAATAAGATAATGGCAGCACGATATACTTCTACGTTTTATTCAGAAAAAGGTCGTAAATATTATCTTGTTATAGATGATGCTAATTTTTCAGGTGTTACAAGTACGGTTGACGTTATAAACGCTGGTATAACTTGGCAATCAGATGTAGAAAATGGATTAGAAAGATACGCACCAATCATAGCGTCTAATTTTAAATTTAGTATTTTAATAAACGACAATGTTAAAGAGCAATTTCTTACTGACTTTTTAGTTAGCCCTGAAGGTAGATTTACAATTAGATTGACAGGTTATGATACCAGTGACGCACCTAATTTTTATTGGTATGGTTATATTTTAGCAGATCTTGTTGAATACGATGACGTTGCTTTGTCTGTAGGGTATTTTTATGATATAAACGCGGTTGATGGTATTGGTTGGCTAAAAGGTATAGATTATAAGCCTGATGGTTATGATGTTTATCAAGGTGATGATACTATTATAAATCATGTAAATAATTGTTTACAAAAAATAACTTACGTTCCGTCAATTTATGGAATAAATACTGGTGTTTTAGCATCAGCTTTTAATTGGCATGAAGATAGTTGGACTTATTCATCTAGCATTGACCCATTAATTAGAATGAGGGTTAATCATAAAGTTTTTTATACTATTGATACTAAAGACAATATCACTTATATGAAGTGCTATGATGTTTTAAAAAGAATGATGATACCATTAGGTATGCGTTTCTTTTTTAGCGATAGAAAATTTTTTATGGTTCAGCCTAATAGCTATTTAAATTCAGCTGTAATTATTAATATTTATTATTTGACATCTACTTTATTACAACAAAGTAGTTTTCAAACATCTATTGTAAATGATAATAGTGACGTAAATACTAAATTAATTCGTCTTGCATCTGGTAGATGGGGTTATTATGGTCATATAAAAGACCTGGATATTGAATATGAACATATTGCAAGTGTAAATTTATTGTCTGGTAAAATATTTAATAATTTAGCAACAGAATTTTTTACTGCTAAAGATTTAGATTATAATAATAATGAAGCAGTAATAACTTATACAAGCGTAATGAAATATCGTGATAGTCAAGTTGGCGTATCACCTATTGCTGAACATATTGTTGAAGGTGCTTTTGTAATTGAATTAAGGCCTATTTCGGTAAACTTAATTGATTTTTTAACTGCAAATCGGCCTCCTGAAATTACAACATGGACTTTAGGCTCTGGATGGTTTTTTTCCGATAATAATGGCGATGCTTTAGGGTATGCTAATGCAATTAACGCAACAGGAAATTTAGTATATACTAACTTTACTCCGGTATCAGGTCAAACTTATTATGTATCATTTGGTATTGAAGTTGACGCAGGATCTGTTTCTTTAAAAATGGGTGGTGATACTTTTACTGTAAATGTATCAGGTGAATATTACGAAAGAATTGTTTGTATAAATACTGCTCAATTAACATTCGATCCAAATACATCATTTAGAGGTAAAATCAATTATGTTAAAGTAAATCATGTAAAATATTGGCTAAAAAGAGAAGTTTCTTATAATGGTTTTCAACATACATTTACTGCTCAATCATGGGAACAATCATTCAATTATTATAAATTTGTTATTCCAGGGGGATCAACTACTTTACCTGCAAATGGTGGAAGTGTTGATAATATAATTGTGAATTGGACAAGTCCTCAAATGCCAGAAAGTGGCGATGTTGGAATAAGATTTATGTTAACAAGAGTTCAAACGGCTAATAATACTGATTTACTTACAAGTTACCTTAAATTTTATGAGTTAGGTAATTTGTTTATGGAACATCTTGCAGCTGGTAATTTAAATGGTCAAAACGATGTTGTTGTATTTGGTTCCTTTAATAATGATACAAGTAGTATAAGTGTTAAAAAAAGAGTGTTTATCGGTGATGGCCCTTCGTTAGGATCGCCTGGTGCAATTCGTGTTAAAAATGATTCTAATTCATGGCAGATTACTGATGGTAATGGATGGAGAGTTGGTAATACTGGTGACGGTAAAAATATAAGTCAGTTGTTAGTAAATGAAATAATAAAAGGTCAATTATTTCCTGTAAAGAAAATGGTTAGTATGTCATTTCAAATGTTAGATTTAGACGAACCTTGGTATCCTCATAAAGCTATTGAAACAGATGGCTTGACATACATAATGGAAAGTGCTAACTTAGATTTGCTAACAGATATAGTAAGTGGTACATTTGTACAAATTATAGATCAGTTATAATGGGTTATACAGAAAAAACAGTATTATATCGTGGTTTAGATTTTGATTCCGGAAGAACATCTAATCATTCAGCCGGTGGTGTTGCAGGAACTGGAAGTATTACACCGACAAATAGCGAGCCAAACACTCAAAATAGCAGCGTTACAAAAGTGTTTAAAGAATCATTTTTAGATAGCTATACTAACGTTTTGACCGTTACTAAAAATAGTGGCGTATTGCCTTCAAATCTTGAGCAGTTATTAATTTTCCAAAATGGTCAGGAACTTATTAGCTTTCAATTTACCGTTGCTGGTTCTGTTATTACTATAGATTCATCTACTCATTATGATGGTTCAAATTATGTCATATTTTTTATAATCGTATAATGGAAGAAATAAAAGCACCGAAGAAAGAAAGAAAGTTTTTAAAAGCCGTTGGGAATATTGCCAAGGTTTTAGTCAATGAATTAGTAATGGGAATAGGCAGGAAGTTTATCGGAAAAGCTATTGACAAAGTAGGCAACAAACGGCAAGGGCTTGTTATTACTTTTTTATTAGTAGCAGGAATATCCTATGCCTCTATTGATTCTATTCCCTATCCAGTGACAGGCAATAAGCAGCGTTTAGGATGGCAGACTAGTGGAAACGGTTTAGTTTACAGAGGTCGTTCTAACGATACGATTACAAAACCTTCATCTTATGTTGATAAGAATGTTAAGGCTTATTTATTATTGGATTCTGTTAGAGGTACTATTTTTGTTTGGAGGCAAACATATTGGGATAGTATTTTAGTTGGCGGTGGCGGTGGCGCGGCTGCTTTCACTCAGCCCGTGGATTCCTTGTTTTTCAACGTCAATGTTCCCACAAATAACGTGGACACGGCAAAAATGCGTTGGGATTCTGATTTGGCAACCGTGGTACTTGGATTGAACGACAATGTACCAAATGAATTAGGATTTAAAAACTTTTGGTTGGTTAAGAATCAAACAGGAACAACCATTACCAAAGGCAGCCTTGTTTACGCGAATGGCACAGTTGGGGCAAGTGGGAGAATAACGGTTGCTAAATTTATCGCCAACGGCTCAATAGATGCAAAGTATTTACTTGGAATAACGGCTCATGATTTGACAGATGGTGAGGATGGGTATGTTGTTTCATTTGGCAAAATACGACAGGTTAATACTGATACCTTTGCGGCTGGTGCAATCCTTTACCCTTCGCCAACGGTGGCAGGCGTTTGGACAGATGTTGAACCCGTTGCGCCAAACATTGATATGCCTATTGGATTTTGTATTAATAGCCATGTAAACAATGGTACAATAGCTATACGGGTGGCATCGGGTTATAAGTTAAGTGAGCTTCATGACGTGCGTATTACCTCACCAGTTGACAGGGCTTCTTTGTATTATAATTCATCTCAAAGTTTATGGAGAGATACAACCGCGGTTCTTTTGGTTAGTGACACGGCTTCCATGCTATTGCCTTACCTTCGCGATGCCGACACAGTATCTTTGTCAAATAGAATTAATCTTAAATTAAATATTGCTGATACCTCAGCCTTTGCACGGGATAATCAAATCAGCGGAACAAGTGGGCAGGTGGCGTATTTTAATTCAAGTAGCAGCGTTGTTTCGGACACTGCTTTGCGTTGGAGCGCAGCCAACAAGTCACTTGGTATCAACGTGACAAGTGTACCGTCGGGTGCAAACTTGATTCTTAAAAATAGTCAAGAGCCTGTAAGAAGTACTATTGTGGCAAATCAAACATTTGGCGCAGATACAACGAATTGGACAGGCGGAGCAGGTTGGACATTCAATGGAACACAGGCGGTAGCAACGGCAGCGACGGGAGATTTGACATACACGCCAGCCTTGACTATTACAAGTGGGAATGCGTATGAAATTACATATACTTTAAGCAGTTATTCAGCTGGTACATTGACGGCAAGAATAGGTAATTCAGCTTTTTCTTTACCAACTTACAATACAACGGCAAACGTGGTTCTTTTATTTCCAACAAGTGCGTCGGGTGGTTTTCGTTTTACAACTTCTACGTTTACGGGGAATTTAGACAATGTGAGCGTAGTGCAAGTTGCAAACCCAGCGTCATTATTAATTAGCGGACAAAATGATAATAGTAATCAATTGTACGAATTTTTAAGATTACCAAATAATACCAGTATAGCGGCGATGGGTGGAGGCAAATATTTAACTGGAATAAATAATACTTTTTTTGGAGAAAATTCTGGCACTTCAAACACAACTGGGTCATCAAATAATTTTTTTGGTAATTTGGCTGGGTATTTTAACACAACTGGGTATTCAAATAATTTTTTTGGTAATAGTGCTGGGTATTTTAACACAATTGGGTATTCAAATAATTTTTTTGGTAATTTGGCTGGAAATAATAATACAATAGGTAGAGATAATAATTTCTTTGGATCAGATGCTGGAAGATACAACACTGCGGGGTTTAGGAATAATTATTTTGGTGAAAGTGCTGGAAGATTTAGTAATTCCAATGATAATAATTTTTTTGGAACAAGTGCTGGCGAATTTAACACAACTGGCAGCAACCTTGTTTTAATTGGCACAAGGGCGGGAGCTGAAAATACCACTGGTGTTTCAAATAATTTTATAGGTTATCAAGCAGGTCAATATAATACAATAGGAGGTTTTAATGTAGCCATTGGCAGAGAAGCAGGTTATTATTTGAGGTCAGGTTCATATAATATATTTTTAGGAGATAATTCAGGTCCTCAACAAGTTTTAAATGATTCACTTTCAGGCTCAAATAACCTTGCTATTGGCAGAAACGCCGCGGATAACATTCGCGCCGCAGCCGCTGGCAACGTTGCCATTGGCAATGCCGTTGACCTTCCCACCAACAATGGCTCAAATCAAGGCGTTTACCAAAACGTTTTATTTTTCACGGGCGCAAGTGGCACGGGAACAACTATTGCAGCAGCCTCAAAAGCAGGGATAAAAACGAATGCGCCAAACCGTGACCTTGAGGTTGCTGGCGAAGTGAGGATTACGGATTTAACAACCGACGCACCAACGCGCCTTGTCGGTGCAGATGCAGACGGTGACTTGGGACAGGTGACGCTGGGTGCAGGGTTGAGCCTTGCGGCTTCAAGTTTACTTGCTGATACCACTTTCCTTGTTACAAGGTTTGACACGGCTTCCATGCTTACAAATTACTTGCGCACGGGCACGGCGGCTTCGACGTATCTTACTCAATCAAATGCGGCTTCAACGTATTTGCCATTGACAGGTGGAACATTGACGGGAGGGTTAAATGGTACAACGGGAACATTTAATACAAGGCTTGGCGTTGGTTCTTTTGCTGGTTCTCCTTTATTATTTGCAAGTGGCACGGGAAATCAAGAGGTTCATTTTGCTCATTCCCAAAACACAGCAGGTGCAACTGTAACACTCAGACTAACAAATACAAATGCTGGTTTTTTTGACCAGGGCGCATATTTTCAAGGTATAGTTAATCGTGGTATAAATGAAATGTCGGGAGCATTAGGGACGAATGGTTCAGAATATATAAGATTAAGGGGCGTTGACGATGGTGGCGTGGTTGGTGTTGGTATTTTTAATACAAATCCTTCATATAATTTAGATGTTACGGGTACATTTAGAGCAACGGGCGCAAGTTTAATCGGTGGCACCCTTGGTGTCACAGGCGCAACAACGTTGAATAGTGGTTTAAAAATTATTGGAACAACTGATATTTTTAACGGGCAACCTTTTTCAACGTTACAATTAATACCCGCACCAACCATTGGTTCAACAGATAATACTATCCAAACAATAAATACAACAGGGCTATCATTTAAAATCGGATTAACCGAAAGAATGAAAATAAATAGTTCAGGATTATTAACCGTTACAGATGCTGCGACTTTTAATAGTGGAGCCGTGTTCAATGAAGCCGCAACTGATTCCGACTTCCGTGTGGAAAGTGAAGCAAACGCACACATGCTTTTCGTGGATGCGTCAACAAGCAAGGTAGGCATTGGTACAAATAGCCCTACTAAAACGCTTGACGTAAATGGAGAATTAAACGTTCTTTCAGCAGGTACATTTGGCGGTAGGTTAAATACAAATTGGCTTGAACGTACATATAGTAATTCAACATCTACATCATTGATAGTTAGCGTAAATACAACTTGGTTAAAATTGGAAAATAATTCAACTATTACTTTAACTTTACCCAATGCAGCTACTTATCCTGGCAAAGAATTGCATATAAAAAATGCTGGTACAGGTGCGGTAAATTCCTTAAGTAGTAATATTGAACCATTAAATAGCACAACGATAGGTACTGCAATTTTAGCAAGTGGCGGAGGTAAGTGGGCAACTTTAGTAAGCGATGGTACTTACTGGGTAATAATGGCTGGAAATTAAAAACTAAAAACATAAATATGAAAAAAATATTTTTCTTTTTATTATTTGCGTCTCAGCTTCAAAGCCAGACAATCACTTTTGATACATCGTATGTCAAAATTATTGACAATGCTTATTATCTTATTTACCGTGCCGATTATGCGGACGGTGGGTATTATGAAAAGGCTTCCATTATTGGGGATACAAGTCAGCTTTATTATGGTGCTTTGTCAAGTTTTGAAAATAATGCAAATAACTTTGCTGACAAGGTTGTAGCTTATTATGATTTTGGCAGGAAAATAACAGCAGTCATAAGGGAAAATAACAACCTTTTGACAATGACGGGCAAAAATCCATTGGATACTATTCTTAAAAACAATGCAGAATTTTACACGGATAACAAATGGCAGATAACGTCACTTGGAATAACAGCAGCAGTTGACTTTAATTACAATAAAAATACAAGTGCATTCAGGTACATTGTCGAAGGCTCAACGGCAAAAAACGCTATTGTATTTTCAAAGTTTGTAATTCGATTAATAAGTTATCCAATCTTAGGGCAATTCATTGACTTGTATTGGGAGGAGGCAAAAAATAGGTATATTTCACAGGATGGCAAAGTAATTTTGAGGCAGTTAAAACCAACTAAATGAAAGCAACCTTAATAAACTTTTTGCATCTTGGATGGGAAAAAATAACTTATGCGATTTGTTGTGGATGGATCTTTTCCTTCTTCATACCAATTAAGGGATTTCTGATATTTACGGTATTCGTGGTTTTTGCTGACATGGCAACAGGAATCCTCGCGGCAAAGAAGGAAGGGCAAAAGATAAATAGTAAAGGGCTTTATCGCACCATAGAAAAAATAGTGGTGTATTTTTGTGCTATCTTGATATTCGAGGGTGCAAGAAATACTTTTTCCCTTCCGTTCAACATTACATACATGGCAGCGTTTTTAATTGCAACGGTGGAGCTTTATTCTATTTCAGAAAATATTAAACGCATTACCGGTGTAAACCTTGGTGTTTTAATTACACGTTTTTTTAATCGCTGAACCAATGGAAAAAATAAACACTCATTCTACTATTATTGAATCTTTAAAAAAACACAATATGCAGACTAATTTAAAAGAAGCATTGAAAAATGCAGATACCGTAAAAAGTCCATTAGGGGACGTGGCTTGTTACTCAATGAACTTTGCCGAGTTGGCTTCGGAAATAAACGTTCATCTTGAGGGCAACAAAGTGAAATTTACTTGGCGCGAGTACATTCAGTTGGCTCAAATTATTTGGGACAAGATTAAGGAGACATCGAGGGAATGTGCTGGGAAGGAAATTGAAGTGAAATTACCTGCAAAGTTATCAATCGTTGGTGCGGCTTTCGCATTGATTGGGTTCAAATTATAGGCGCAGAAGAATCGCTACCTTAGTGCCGAGGGGAGTAGATTGAGTTCTATTCCCCTTAAAAATTAAAATTATGGACAAAAAAGAATTTTGTATATTTCTGGATGCTGGGCACGGTGGCATTAATCCTAAAGTAAAACTACCAAATGGATATACTACCTACCCATCTAAATGTAGCCAACACAATAATGGAACCTTTCATTCTTATGGATGGTTTTTTGAAGGCGTGTTCAACCGGGCCGTTACCAATCTCATCGAACAATATTTGAATGATTGGGGCATGACCACAATGAAAGTTTATGATGAAATAATAGATACACCATTAAGCAAAAGAGTACAAAAAGCTAACTTTGCAGCTAAAAATTATAGTCGTTCTTTATATTTAAGCATTCATGGAAATGCAGCTGAAAATAAAAGTGCTAGGGGTTTTGAAGTGTTTACATTTCCAGGACAAACACAATCGGATGTTTATGCAGAATTTCTATACAAAGAAGTTAAAAAATCCTATCCTAATTGGGTTTTTCGTCATGATAATAGCGACGGGGATTACGACAAAGAAGAAAGGTTTTACGTTTTAAGCAAAACTTTAATGCCTTCGGTTTTGTCTGAAAATGGATTCTTTACAAATTTTCAAGACGCTAAAATGATGTTTGACCCATCATTTCAAAACACAATAGCAAGGTGCCACGCTAGAGCGGTTATTGATTATGCTGAATCAATCGGAGTGGTAATGTTTTAAATGGAAAGGGCTAGACATTTGCCTAACCCTCTTATTTACCAATAATTAACAAATTGCAAAATTAACCTAGTTTATAAATTTCTTTAGTAAAGTTAACGCCAAATCTTTCGTAGCATCACCCATTGATTCCTTATAAATCTTGTACGCTATAGTTATCATTCTCCCAGGTTCCATTCTATACATCGGAGGATTTTCATCCTTCATTAAAGGTTCCATATAAAATTTTAAAAGAAATAATCTAGCTTGCGTACCTTCAGCATATCTAATTGGTTTCGGATACAATTTAGAAATTTTTTCAATTTCTTTCCATGTGGTAATTTTAATACCATCTATTATTTCAACTTTTTGTTTCATTTTACTTTGTTTTGTTTAGTTCCTCAATTAAGGCGTCTGCCGTATCGACCGCACTTTCAACAATGCGTTCAATTTTAATATCAAGTCCATCCTTGTTAGTGATTATTCCTTTCATTGCCATTGCTGCAAAGTATTCGCGTTTGGTTAAACCATTACTTTTATAAATATTATCGTCCGAATAATCCTTTTTTGAATTAATAACGTTGTGAATTGCATCATTTGGTTTTGTTTCTTTATTTTCCATGTTTCATATAATTTTTAGCCTGAATAGCAAGAGTAAAACAATCTATTTCATCCTGACTTATTTTTTCTGGTTTAAAATCTGGTTCAAATGTGTAGCCTTCGCGCTCGAATACTCTTAAAAATAATCCTTTACTCCATTTTTTACCCTTTTGTTCGGGAGAAATATTATAAACTTCGCATCCATGCTCATTAATCCATTCGTAGGCTATTCTTGACGCTCCCTGATTCATGCCTACATTTCGGGACAGACGGGACAAAATAGCTCTGTTTGTAGAATTATTAAAGGTTATGTTTTGAAGGCTACTATCCTCTACCATTACAACAGGGTTATAATACATCGTCCACCAAATAGCATCTTTTAAAAAATCTACAAACCTTTTGTATTTTTTAAATTTTACCTCTTTGTCTGGCATAATAAAACAGGCAGCCATTCCGTTTAATCTTAATGCTGGGTCAACGCCTATAAATGTTCTCATTAATTTTTGGTTATTTCAATCAATTTTAATAAACTATTAATTTCAGCATTTTCGTACGTTTCAAACAATTCATGTTTAAAACAATAGGTACTTGTTGCGATGTTAAAAACATGAGAAGCCCATTTAAAATTTAACCTATAAATTGCGCCTTCCAATCTGTATTTTTCCCTAAAAAATCTAAATGCCTGGGAGAATGTTGGAGCTAAAGTAATTGATTTTTTATTTGGAAAATAAGTCCAACCATTATATATATCAACCGATATTAATGTCCTTAATTTACCAGAATCATTGTAATAATATGTAAAACAAGGCTCATTGAACCCCAATTCTTTAAGTGCTAAAGCCATTTCATAATTTACAAATTCCTTTTCCATAATTAAAATAATGATAATTGAAATGAGGTAATATTGCGTCTAACTACTTTAGGAAGATCTTCTTGAACATTTTTTATAATTGTCCTACGTTTCCTCCTTCTTATAATTTTTGTTTCGTTTATGCCATACGCTTCTACGCCTTTATCGACAAAATTTATTTCCAAAAGATAGCCAAAAACAATGATAGTTCCAACAAAAAGAAACATCGTTATAAATTCCCCTCCTTCATAGTGTTCTTGCAATCCAAAGAATATTTCTATTAAAGCCACAATAGTAGCTCCTAATGCTATTTTAGGAGGGTAAGTACTTCTACCCTTAGTGGGATTCAAAAAGTCCATGAAAACGACGGCAAAACGCCCTAATTGTAAAATACTGGCAGCGATGATAGCTAACCAAAAATCTATTGGTAAAAAGATAGCGGTTAGGTAAGCATTTATACCATACGTTAGGACAATTGTAGCCAGCATAATAGTAGGAATATTATCCGAAATGCTTTCAAAAGTCCACTTAAACTGTAAATTGTTAAAATTTTTTTCCATTTGGTTCGTTGTTTTTTGTTTATAATAATTTAAGTTCTTGTTCTAATTCCCAAATTTCTTCTGTTAAGACATGAAGTGAATGATCCAGAATATTATCTATAAGTTCTTTGTCAAGAATAATAAAACTACTTTCATTGATTCTGCCAAATTTTATGTCATGTGTTTTTTTAAATTTTAAATTATTTATTATTTCTTTATTTCTATCTATTTTCTGTAAAATATCAGATACTCGTTTAGCGTCTTCTAAAGTCATGATGTGTTTGGTTTTTGTTGTTTAAAATTCGTTTGTTCTATTTTTTAACGGGAAATTATCCTTTTTTATCTGCCAATATTCAGCCATTAACGAGGCGCGAAATTTGTAATCTGTGTCGGTATGGTAGCCACTTTTATACACACATTTACAGATAGATTCGTATAATTTAATTCCTTTAATCTTGTAATTTGCCTTTTTACAGGCAGCATACCTACCAGAATTTAAAACGCCTGCCCAAAGCTTCATACCTTCTTCGGTATTGGATGCCTTCATAAATTTAGCACGGATATATTTGTCCCTACCTCTGATAACTTCCCTTGTTTTGTAGGTCACTGATTGTTGACCTTTTAAGGCTTTCACGCCTCCAGCATTCGCGTGTTTACGCCACAATTCTGTTTCTATTCCAGCACTGGTAGCCTCAATAATGAAAAAACTATAAATCATTGAGATGGGAAAATCAGTCAATAAATGTACGTTCATCAACATACTTTCGTAGCAATATGCAATATAAATGCGACGTAATTTTGACTTATCAACTCCTTTTAGATTCCTGAAACCTCTACCTTCTAATGTTTGGCGAAGTTGTTCACCAGATAATTTACGAACTTCCCAACCGTATGAGCGAGATCCGTAAGCTTCTTCATCTATCTCTTTACTTTCTTCTTTTGCAGGAAATGTTAGGGTAGTAATTTTGTGAACGTAAACTGTATCTCGTTCAATAATTGGCACGAATGAGGTATAGTTGTATTGGGTGTTTATTGGGGAATAAATCAACCCTACAATAAAAGCTATTCCTATACCAGCAGCTACCTGATATGGCAGCCGTTTATTTTGTGGTACGTAGGTTTCAATAATTGGGTCTTTCATTTGGTTGTTTTTTAATAGTAAATAATCGTTTCAATACGTAAATTTATATATAAATAATAATATAAAAAAATATTTGTGTATTTATTTAAAAAAAAATCCCGTACCAAAATGATACGGGACAAAATCAACCTAAATTAATCTACTTACCAAATGATGCAATACTTATTTCTTTGTCTGGAACCTCTATTCTTAACTCCTTAAATTTCTTAATGGCTTCTTCAATGTTTGGTGCATCGGTTATCACTTTTCCTGTTTTCCATCTTATCTCGTATTTCATTAGTACCATTTTTTTACAAGGTCAACAATAAAGTAAATCGCAAAGGCTAAAGTTACAATGCCTCCAGCTGCAACAATGATACTGGCAGCATCTTTAATCAATTTTTGCTTTTCGTTTTCAGTTAGCATAATTATTTTTTTTGTTTTCTCGATAAATTGCCATATTGGCTAATAATTTTTCTTTATTTTTTGAGTAATAAATCCTACTTCGTTCCCTGACTTTTTCCAAATATTCTAGTGTCCAATTTTCTCGCGCCTTCTTTCGGTATTCATTCATTTGTTTCCGTCGTTTTTCTTTCTGGAAGCGGCTTAAATTTTTCTTCCATTGAACCATATAGGCGGCTCGCTTTGCTTTTTTTTCTTCGTCGGTCATAGGCTATTTGTTTAAATAGTTTTTAGATGCTACTGGATCTTTGCCCTGATTTGAATATTTAGCATCCTCTTTTTTGTCATAGCTCACATTTGGCATCTCTGAAATATCATGGTAAACTATTTGCGCTATTTTCATGCCAGGGTAAATTTTTAGCGGCTGAATTACCAAAAGTTCAAGCGTCCAATGTCCGGCAAATCCAACATCTCCAAACCCGGCCGTTACGTGTACAAATAAACCTAATCTTCCTAATGATGATTTTCCCTGAATGACGGGTACGTGTTTCAAAGTTTGGGTATATTCCACCGTAGAAGCAAGATAAACTATTCCAGGCTGCAATACTAAACCTTCATCGGGAATGATCATTGGTGCGGATGGGTTTTTCTTTCGCACGTCTAAAACCCTTTCTGTGTATAAAATTAACGTGTTAGATAGCGTTAAATCGTAGCTGTTAGTTCCTAAGTTGTTAGAATTAAACGGCTCAATCACGATATTACCTTCGTTAATTTCGTCGGTAATTGTTTTGTCGGTTAAAATCATTTTGTTTCGTATTTATGGTTATCAAAATATTGTAATTTTTCCATTATGTAATAAACGCCATGAAAAAATCCATGAAATCTTCCTACTGATTCACAGCTTTCTTCAAGCGACATTGATTCATGATACCTCTCAACAACTTGAGCTTGTTTGTGTATTTCTTTGTAATTAGGAAATTCTATTGGTGTCAAAAAATCAATTGCTTCATCATCTGAAAAATAATAATCAAAAACATCTCCGTCTTTGTTTTTTATACTTCTACTTTTTTTAATTGCCTGTCTTACTTGGTCTTCTGTATATAGTTTCATTTTGTTTCGTTTTTAAAAGTTTCGTTGTAATATTGTTCACCAGATATACTTTTATGGTATTGTTTTGAACCATGTGCTTCTATTATCTGCTCCTTTTCCATTTCTTTGGCTTTTATAACGGCATCTCTTATAAATAAGTCTTGAGTAACTGTAAAATTAACTCTTCCAATAATTGCACTAAATTCTTCTAATAAATATTCAACTGCTGTTTGTTTCATTTTTCGTATTTTTTACGGTTATCAAATTCTTGTTTAGTAAAATAATATTCAGTGAGCATCGCAGCATTTGCCTGTAAATGTGCGGCATGAAGTAGTCCTGATTCTTTATCAATATCCTCTCCCAGTCTTATTGCTTCCAGGTGCCTCATTGCAGAGGCTATAACTTCTGTCCAGGGCATTCCTTTTTCCCAATTTCCCTCTGGATATTTTCCTAGTGCCTGTGTCC
>Ga0315902_10001228_pt1 | contig 41346 bp, 34 predicted proteins | sample LakEriMetagenome_9_FD_203523 | JGI IMG/M metagenome (GOLD analysis project Ga0315902, IMG submission 203523) | Freshwater fungal communities from buoy surface, Lake Erie, Ohio, United States - Buoy 12 MA117 | ecosystem: Environmental > Aquatic > Freshwater > Lake > Lake biofilm | place: USA...
CGGAAGACTGAGCTCTCACCGCGCAGAGGCAATAACCGACTACATAGATGGCAGATTGCTTGGAAGGCTAAAGCCGCACTCCCTAGAATTAGTTGACTGCTTCGGTTTGACTGAGGGTCTAATAAGAAGTGACTTGGCCTTTGGAGCAGAAACTAGAAGACGCGAATCACTAAAGAAAGAAGCGACCAAATAATGCAGAACACCTACTTCGTTGATGGAGTCCGCACGCCATTCGGTAAGGCCGGAGAAAAAGGTGTTTATTGGAACACTCGTGCAGATGACTTAGTAGTAAAAGCAATGATTGGTTTGCTAGATAGAAACCAGTCTGTTCCTAAAGATGCCATCGATGATGTTGCAATTGCAGCCACCACACAGGTCGGCGATCAGGGGCTTACCATTGGCCGCACCGCCGCAATCTTGGCAGGATTACCAAACACAGTTCCTGGCTTTGCAGTTGACCGGATGTGTGCTGGTGCAATGACTGCTGTCACAATGACAGGTTCTGCTATTGGCATTGGCGCTTACGACCTAGTTCTTGCAGGAGGTGTAGAGCACATGGGTAGACACCCAATGGGCTTTGATGCCGACCCGAACCCAAGGTTCATTGCCGAAAAACTTGTAAACCCGGATGCCCTAAACATGGGTAACACCGCAGAGAAAATCCACGACCGCTTCCCAGTTCTAACCAAGGAGCGCGCGGATGCCTTTGCGGTTCAGAGCCAAAAGCGCGCTGCTGCAGCCTACGAAAAGAATTACATTCAGCAAGACCTAGTTTCTGTTTCCGCTACCACCCCTGAGGGACTGCGCGTAGTCGACAGGGACGAACTTCTTCGCCCAGACTCATCAGTTGAGGGCATGAAGGATCTAAAGACACCTTTCCGAGCCAGCGGAAAAGTAACCGCTGGTAACGCCTCTCCTTTGACTGACGGCGCAACCATCTCCCTTTTGGCTGGGGACCAAGCAGTCAAGCAGTATGGACTGAAGCCACGTATGAAGATGGTGACATTTGCTTTTGCAGGTGTTGAGCCAGAGATCATGGGAATCGGACCAATCCCTGCAACCGAAAAAGCTTTGAAAAAAGCTGGTCTGTCAATTTCCGACATTGGCATCTTTGAGATCAACGAAGCATTCGCTGTTCAGGTGCTTTCATTCTTGGAGCACTTCAAGATTGCAGATGACGACGCAAAAGTAAACGCCTGGGGTGGAGCAATTGCTTTTGGCCACCCTCTTGCATCAAGTGGGGTTCGACTAATGAACCAACTTTCTCGCCAGTTTGAGATGCGACCAGATGTTCGTTACGGAATCACAACAATGTGTATCGGTCTAGGCATGGGCGGAACCGTCATCTGGGAAAACGAGAATTACGACGGAAAGAAAAGCTAATGAAACTGGATCACTTCTCTGAGCTGTGGTCAAATACCGATGAGGTAATCACTCATTCGTATGTTCAGGATGTAAAGCTTCCCTCTGGAAAAGTTCTTGCGCTAATCACACTCGATAACAACAAGGATCACACCAGACCGTCTACTCTTGGCCCGCTGACTCTAAAAGAATTTTCCGAGACTCTCGAATTCCAAGAGCAGCGTGCAAAAAAAGGCGAGATCCATGGTTTGGCCGTAACAGGCAAGCCATACTTCTTGGCTGCCGGTGCGGATCTCTCCAAGGTTGGTTCAATCCCATCAACTCGCGCCGGAAGATTAGTAGTTGAACTCGGCCACTTTGCCCTTGGAAAACTCGGAAGTTTTCCAGTTCCAACTTTTGTTTTTATCAACGGTTTGGCTCTTGGTGGTGGACTCGAGATTGCTCTAAACGCAAACTACCGAACCTTGAACTCTGCAGCGCCTGCAATTGCACTACCTGAGGTTTTCCTTGGGCTGCTTCCTGGTTGGGGTGGGGCTTACCTGCTTCCTAACTTGATTGGAATTAGAAACGCACTGAAGGTTGTAATTGAAAATCCTTTGAAGCAAAACCGCATGCTGAGTCCGCAAGATGCCCTGAATCTTGGAATTGCTGATGTCATGTTTGATCCTCAGAGATTCATAGAAGACTCTGTTGTTTGGGCCGACAAAGTTCTTTCTGGTAAAAAAGTATCTCGCCCAAACAAACCAGGTCTTTTTGAACGCTTAGTTATCTGGGGACCCGCTGTTTCAATCGCCAGAAAAATGGTGAAGCAAAACATTGGTTCAGTTCCTTTGGCGCCATACGCTGCCCTCGATCTTCTGGGCGAGGCCAAGTTCAGCTCAAAAGAAAAAGGCTTCAAGCGTGAGGACGAAGAACTAGAAAAGCTAATTGCTTCTGATCAGTTCCGTGCAAGTATTTATGCTTTCAACCTGGTCCAAAAGCACGCCAAAAACCCACAGGGTGCGCCGGATCCAAAACTTGCCATCAAAGTGCAAAAAGTTGGAGTTATTGGTGCTGGACTCATGGCTAGCCAATTCGCACTCCTGTTTTTGAGAAGACTGCAGGTTCCGGTTGTCATTACAGATGTCTCACAAGACCGAGTCGACAAGGGTCTTGCTTACTGCCGCGCAGAACTAGACAAGCTGGTTGAAAAAGGGCGTTTGTCAGTTGACGACCGCAACCGTTACAGCGCAAACCTAAGCGGAACGCTAGATATGAATGACTTTGCAAACTGCGACTGGGTAATCGAAGCCGTATTTGAAGAGCTCAAGGTAAAACATGATGTCTTCACCCGCCTTGAAGCTGTTGTTCGCCCAGATGCAATCTTGGCGACCAACACTTCTTCTTTGTCGGTAGATGAAATCGGAAAAGTGCTAAAAAACCCAGAGCGCCTAGTTGGTTTTCACTTCTTCAACCCGGTAGCTGTTATGCCACTAGTTGAAGTAGTCAAGGCAGCAAAGAGCAACGATGTCTCGGTTGCAACCGCTATGCGGGTTGCAAAAGACCTGAAGAAGACAGCTGTGATCACCTCTGACAGCACAGGATTCGTGGTGAACAGATTGCTTGGGTATCTCCTTGGCGAGGCCATGAAGGCTGTTGACGAAGGCATTCCTTTCGAAGAAGTAGCAGACGCTATCGCTCCCCTTGGTTTACCTATGAACCCGTTTGATCTTCTGGAGCTTGTGGGTCTACAAGTTGGTGCCCACGTTCTGGATTCGATGTATGGCTTTGCACCAGATCGCTTCTATAAGACCGATTCCCTGCACCAGTTAGCCAAATTGGGTCGAATCAGAACGAAGGATTCCAAAGGAAACAAGACTGGCTACGACGCAGAGGCAACCAAGATTGTTTCTGGTCGAGCTAGAACTAGAACCAAGGATCAGGTCTTCGATGAGCTAATTGTTGGACTAACCAAGGAAATCAAGCTCATGCTTGACGAGAAGGTAGTTTCCAGCGCCGAGGACATTGATTTGTGCATGATTATGGGTGCCGCCTGGCCATTCCACCTCGGTGGAATTACACCTTACCTAGATCGAATTGGTGCTTCACAGAGGGTCTTTGGAGCTACTTTTCATAACCCAATGATCAAGGGCATCTAGCGAGCTAGGAAACCGCTAGCAAGCTCCAAGACAGTTAGTGCACCGAGGCGAACAGTCCTTCCATCAGCACTATCTGCCATTGCATCAATCTCAGTAATGTCGACAGACTTGACTTGTTTTGCTTTTCCAATTTCAAAAGCAAACTGCCTTAGCTCATCTGCAGAAATTCCACCAGGTGCTGCAGCTGGGCAAGCAGGGACACAAGAGCGATCACAAACGTCCATGTCGATATCAACATGCAATTTCTTGTCTCCAAGAAACGCTAGTGCTTCGCTGAAGACGCTCTCAACAGATCTATTTCTAAGTGCAGATCTTGGAATTACATGAATTCCAAAATCTTTCGCCCGCTTGGCGTACTCTGGTGAATTTGAAAAATCGTTGATGCCAATTTGAACAACGCTTGATCCAGGTAATCCTGCTTCAATCAATCTTCTAACCGGTGAACCGTTGGAGACACCATCACGAAGATCGTGATGGGCATCAAGAGTGATAAGTCCTGCAGAAGGTAACTCTTCACCAAAAACCCCACGCATCACCGCATAGGTAATTGAGTTATCACCGCCGAGTGCGATGGGTAGGTCTGTTTGTTTGGAGACTCTATGTGCAAGAGCTTTGGTTCTTTCTTCGCCATCTTTTGAATCTGGAGTTTCAGAATCTCCAAAATCTAGGAAACCAAGCTGTCTTAGATCTTGGTTCTGGCTGTGGCTAAAAGTTGAGTACCTAGCTAGAGCGACTCGAATTTCAGCTGGGGTGGTATTGGCTCCTGTAGCAGAAATGGATGTCTCGGAGGCTAGAACCCCAAATAATCCAAGCTCGGCCCGCTCAGAGCCAGCTGGCTGTAGCCAGCTGGAAGCTCGTGGCCAGAGCGGATCGTCGGCCATTTCTGCTCCAATCCAGACTGGGTAATACTCGAATTGATTTGAGATTACCCTGTTATCAGGCACAAGAGAACATCAAAGTTGATGGAGGAACCAAATGAACCAAGCCACCCGTGGAGCGCTTCACGCAGCCACCGGCTCAACCATGACTGCTAAAGGTTGGGGTCAAGAAGCAGCTATTCGGATGCTTCACAACAACCTAGACCCAGCGGTAGCCGAGTACCCAGAAGAACTAATTGTTTATGGAGGTAGCGGTAAAGCTGCTCGAAACTGGGCCAGCTTTGATTCGATTGTTAAGACTCTCACCAACTTAGAAAACGACGAGACCATGCTGGTCCAATCTGGAAAACCAGTTGGTGTGTTTAGAACACACGAGTGGGCACCAAGAGTCTTGCTTGCAAACTCCAACTTGGTTGGTGACTGGGCTAATTGGCCAGAGTTTAGGCGTCTTGAGCATCTAGGTCTAACGATGTATGGACAGATGACCGCAGGTTCCTGGATCTATATCGGAACCCAGGGAATTCTGCAGGGAACCTATGAAACCTTTGCAGCCGTTGCTGCAAAAAGATTTGGTGGCACACTTGCTGGAACACTTACTTTGACTGGCGGTTGTGGCGGTATGGGTGGAGCACAGCCCCTTGCGGTAACCATGAACGAGGGAACCTGCTTGATTGTTGATGTCGACGAATCACGTCTTCGCAGAAGAATACAAGATCGCTACCTAGATGAGCTGGCAGATAACTTAGACGATGCAATCGAACGAGTAGTTCGATACAAATCCGAAAAGAAAGCTATTTCTGTTGGCCTTGCAGGAAACGCAGCAACTATCTTTGCTGAGCTTCTAAAGCGCGATGTTCCAATCGATATCGTGACAGATCAAACTTCCGCTCATGATCCCCTTTATTACATTCCTGAGGGAATCAGCGTTGAAGAGTCCCGTGCCTATGCAGAACATAGCCCTGAGGAATTTACTCAGCGCGCTGAAGCTTCTATGGCCAAGCACGTAGAAGCCATGGTTGGATTCATGGCCAAGGGAGCCGAGGTATTTGACTACGGAAACTCCATTCGAGACGAAGCTAGAAAAGGCGGTTACTCAAGCGCCTTCAAGTTCCCTGGTTTCATCCCCGCATACATCCGCCCATTGTTCTGCGAAGGAAAGGGCCCATTTAGATGGGTAGCGCTTTCTGGAGACAAGAAAGACATTTACCGAACCGATCAGGCCATCTTGGAACTTTTCCCTGAAAACGAACATTTACACCGCTGGATCAAGATGGCTCAAGATCGAGTTCAGTTCCAAGGTCTTCCTGCAAGAATCTGCTGGCTTGGCTACGGCGAAAGAGATAAAGCTGGAGCTGTGTTTAACGATCTAGTCAAAAAAGGTGAAGTCTCAGCACCGATTGTTATCGGACGAGACCACTTGGACTGTGGGTCGGTTGCAAGCCCATACCGTGAGTCAGAAGCGATGCTAGATGGCTCTGATGCAATTGCTGACTGGCCACTACTAAATGCAATGATCAACATTGCATCGGGTGCGTCTTGGGTTTCGATTCACCACGGCGGTGGCGTGGGAATTGGACGATCAATTCACGCCGGACAAGTTTCGGTTGCAGACGGAACAGATTTGGCAGCTGAGAAACTAAATCGTGTTTTAACTAACGACCCAGGCATGGGTGTCATTAGACATGCCGATGCTGGTTACCCAGAAGCACAAGGCGTGGCAAGAGCAAAGCACGTTCACGTGCCAATGCTTGATACCGAATAGCTAAATGTCTATTACAATAACAAACATTGGCTCTTTGGTCACCAATGACCAAAGTCTTGGGTCAGGCATCCTCGGAGAAATCGAAAACGCAGCGCTAGTTATTGAAAATGACCAAATCGCTTGGGTTGGACTCACTAGTGATGTTCCTGACACTGACCAACAAATAGATGCTGCAGGCAAAGCGGTAATTCCGGGATTTGTTGATTCCCATGCTCATCTTTTGTTCGCAGGTGAAAGATCTGCTGAATTCAAAGCGCGCATGAAAGGCGAAAAATATTCCGCCGGCGGAATCAAATCAACCGTTGCAGCTACCCGCGAAGCAACCAACGATGATCTCGAGCAAAACATGCTCAGACTTCTTCAGGAAATGCAACAATCTGGAATTACAACATTCGAAACCAAATCTGGTTATGGACTTACAACTACTGATGAAACCAGAGCCCTTGAAATTGCTTCCAAGCACACCAGCGAAACTACTTTTCTTGGAGCGCACGTTGTTCCAAGCGAGTATGCCGGCAAAGAGGATAAGTACGTGGAACTTGTAACTGGCGAAATGCTTGAATCGGTATTGCCGCACTCCAAGTGGATTGATGTGTTCTGCGATCAGGGAGCCTTCGACATTGATCAATCAAGGCAGATCCTGCAGGCAGGTAAGGACAAAGGTCTATTGCCCCGCATTCACGCCAACCAGCTAACTCAAGGCGGGGGAGTTCAGCTAGCTGTTGAAATGGATTGTGCTTCGGCTGATCACTGCAGTCACCTTTCAGACAGTGACATCGAAGCACTTGCTGGATCAAACACTGTTGCAACTCTTGTCCCGGGAGCCGAGTTTTCAACTCGAGCCACTTATCCAAATGCGGCCAGGTTGTTTGATGCTGGCGTGACTGTGGCCTTGGCTACCGATTGCAATCCAGGTTCCAGCTACACAACCTCAATGCCATTTTGCATTGCGATTGCAGTTAGAGAAATGGGATTCACTCCAGAACAGGCTCTGTGGTCGGCAACCATGGGTGGTGCGAAGGCATTGCGCAGAAACGACGTTGGCTCTCTATCTGTTGGTCAAAGTGCAGACCTAGTTGTCTTGAACGCACCAAGCTATTTACACCTTGGCTATCGCCCAGGTGTTGACTTAGTTTCTCAAGTTTTCAAATCTGGAAAATCTATCTATCAGGAGCAAAAGTGAGCGTAACGCTAAAGTCAAGTGGTCTTTCTATGGACGAGGTAGTCAGAGTTGCCAGACACGGAGAAAAGCTGACAATTTCTGAAGAAGCACTCGAGAAGATGGCAGTTACCCGTGCACACATCGAATCTTTAGCTGCAGCCGAAACTCCGGTTTATGGAATCTCTACCGGATTTGGTGCCCTTGCCAATAAGCACATCGCTCCAGAAGACAGGGTCCAGTTACAAAAGTCCCTAATCCGGTCTCACGCCGCCGGTATGGGCGATCCAGTGGAGAAAGAAGTTGTTCGAGCACTTATGCTGCTTCGGACCAAAACTCTTGCCAGTGGCAGAACTGGTGTTAGACCAGTAGTTGCCCAAACCTATGTCGAATTGCTCAACTCCGGAATTACACCAATTGTTCACGAGTATGGCTCTCTTGGTTGCAGTGGTGACCTTGCCCCACTAGCTCACTGTGCAATGGTCTTAATGGGTGAAGGAAGAGCTACTGGAAGTGACGGAATAGAAAGGGATGTTCCAACTCTTTTGAAAGAAGCTGGAATCAAACCAATCGAATTACAGGAAAAAGAAGGCTTAGCCCTAATCAATGGAACAGACGGCATGCTGGGCATGCTTATTCTGGCTCTTGCCGATTTAGAAAAACTTTGCGACCAGGCAGATGTAATTGCCGCGATGAGCGTTGAAGCCCAAATGGGAACCGACCAGGTCTTTAGACCAGAACTGCACGAAGCTCTTAGGCCTCATCCAGGACAAGCTAAGAGTGCAGCAAACATGTTTGTGGCCCTTGCAGGTTCCGAAATTGTTGCATCTCACAGAGAAGGCGATGACAAGGTTCAAGATGCTTATTCGCTGCGATGTGCTCCGCAGGTCGCGGGAGCCGTTAGGGATACCGTCACTCATGCATCCCTTGTTGCCACCCGTGAACTAGCTTCAACAATTGACAACCCGGTTGTTTTGGAATCTGGCGAAGTTACCTCAAATGGAAACTTCCATGGAGCGCCCGTTGGCTATGTTCTTGATTTCCTTGCTATCGCAGCAACCGATCTATCTTCCATCTCTGAGCGCAGAACCGATCGCATGCTCGATAAGTACCGCTCGAGTGGCCTAAGCCCTTTCTTGGCAGGTGACGCTGGAGTTGATTCAGGATTGATGATTGCTCAATACACCCAGGCTGCCTTGGTTTCGGAAAACAAGAGACTCTCTGTTTCCGCAAGCGTTGATTCGATTCCTTCTTCTGCAATGCAGGAAGATCACGTATCAATGGGTTGGCATGCGGGTAGAAAGCTTAGAAAAGTAGCCGACAATCTCCGTCGGGTCCTAGCTATCGAACTCATGACAGCAGCTAGAGCTCTTGAGATGCGTGCTCCACTAAAGCCAGCCAAGGTCACAGGAGAGATGTTATCCAAGCTTCGAAAAGTAGTTCCAGGTGTTGGACCAGACAGATTCTTGGCTCCTGAGCTAGAAGCGGCTGAAACCCTTCTGCGTTCATAGTTTTCGCTCAAAAGTTATCTAGTCTCATGCCAGAATAGAGGGATGACTACACATACACATGTTGCTTCAATTAAAACTAACCACGGCGAAATCAAGGTAAACCTTTTCGCACTTCACGCGCCAAAGACAGTTGCGAACTTCGTAGGTCTCGCAACTGGAACCATCGACTGGGTTCACCCAAGTCGTGGCCCACAGGCAAAAGGCACTCCGCTATACAACGGCGTAATCTTTCACCGCATAATTCCTGATTTCATGATTCAAGGTGGAGACCCAACCGGAACCGGAATGGGTGGCCCTGGCTACCAGTTCGGTGACGAGATTCACCCAGAACTTACTTTCAACGAGCCATACAAGCTAGCCATGGCTAACGCTGGACCTGGCACCAACGGCTCACAGTTTTTCATCACCACAGCACCAACCACTTGGCTATACGGCAAACACACCATTTTCGGTGATGTTGTTGACGAAGCTAGCCGCAAGGTTGTGGACAAGATTCAGGCTGTTGACACAAATGCGTCTGACAAGCCACTTGATGATGTGGTTATTGAGTCCATCTCAATCGAAACTCTCTAGAGCATTCCCTTGGCAAGATTGAAATCGAGTCAGCCAAAAGTTACCGTTTGGCTGATCTCGACCAATCTGCTGATTTGGCTAGCTCAAGTCATTCCTGGCTCTGGCGTGACGAACACACTGCTTTATGCGCCTCTACTAACAACCATCGAGCCTTGGCGAATGCTCACGGCAGGATTTGTTCACTCGCCAGATAGCCCTTGGCACATCTTGATTAACATCTATTCGATTTACATCTTTGGTCGAGTTATCGAACCCATGCTTGGTCCGGCAAGATTTTTGGCACTATATCTAATTTCCATCATTGGTGGTTCTGCGATGGTGTTGTGGCTTGGTAGCCCTGTTACCCCGGTTGTTGGAGCATCCGGAGCATTCTTTGGCTTGATGGGTGCTTACTTCATCATGCTTAGAACAATCGGCGATAACAGCGGGCAGCTGCTTGCGCTGATAGCAGTGAACCTAGCCATTGGATTTTTCTTCCCGAGCATTTCTTGGCAAGGTCACTTAGGTGGCTTACTTGCTGGAATGGCAGTTACTGCCGTTTACGCCCGAACTAGATACAAGTCAGCGCTAACTCAAAAGATTCAAGTTTTGGGTCTTCTACTTGTGATTATTGCTCTGATTGTTGCGGGAGTGATTTTTCGGTTAGGACCGATGTTTTCTTAGGGTATTACTTCCAGCGAGTGGACATCATGAAGCCGACCATGGCAATTCCAAAACCAATCAAGATGTTCCAGTTGGAAAGATTCAGCGGTGTTGCAGCTCCCAGTGGGAACTGTGCGCTGGTTACGTAGTAGGTGATGATCCAGAACAATCCAACAATCATGAAGCCGAACATCACAGGCTTGAACCAAACCGGGTTCAGAGCATCCTCGGAGTTTCTTGACTTGGCTATTTTTTCGATCTTCGGCTTGCGCTTGGATAGTTTTTTAGATCGCTTTGTCGGCAGTGAAGAGTCGTCTTCAGGGGTCGCAGTCAATTTAGGCATGGTCATAATTCTACAAGTAGGCTTTGAATAAGATGACCAAGATTCTCGTGCTGGATAACTATGACAGCTTTGTATACACGCTCAGTGGCTATTTACAGCAGCTTGGCGCCACAACGGACGTTGTGAGAAACGATGCCGTTAGTGCAAAAGAGCTTCCAGAGCTAATGAAAAAGTACGACGGAGTACTAATAAGCCCAGGACCTGGAACCCCCAAGGATGCCGGTCTCAGCATCGATGTTGTACAAATTGCCCTGGAAACCAATCAGTCGGTTTTTGGAGTTTGCCTAGGTCACCAAGCAATTGCAGAGGCCTTGGGAGCAACCGTCACTAGCGCTGAAGAACTAATGCACGGTAAGACTAGTGAAGTTGAACACGATAACAGCTTGGTATTCAAAGATGTCCCTAAATCCTTCAGGGCAACCAGGTATCACTCCTTGGCCGTTGTCGATACCACGGTGCCCAAAGATCTAGTTGTAACTAGCCGCACCAAAGGCGGCGTAATCATGGGTCTGCAGCACGTGTCAAAACCGATTTACGGAGTTCAGTTCCACCCGGAGAGCGTGCTCACCGAGGGCGGTTACCAGATGCTAGGAAACTGGCTCGAATCAATTGGACTCAAAGGAGCCGCGGAAAAAGCTAAGACGCTAACGCCGATGATAAAGCTTTAGGTTCTAAGGAGTCGGTGATGGCGAAGTCGTCGGTGATGGCGAAGTCGTCGGTGATGGCGAAGAAGTTGGGGTTGGAGTTGGAGTTGGAGTACCAGCAATACAGTTCAAAATCAATGTAATGGTTTGTTTCTGCGCTGCGAGACCAGCCGGAATTGACTGAGAGGCAACTATGGTTCCTGCGGTGCCTCCCCCGGAAGTACAGGTAGCTGATGGCTGAACCAGTACGTTGAAGCCAACGTCAGTTCCCTCCATGGCACGTCTTGCATCGGTTGCCCCCATTCCAACCACGGATGGGACTAATACTTGACCGTCGGAGACCAGAAGCTTTACCGCAGACCCCTCTGTAACCTGCTCGTTAGCTGCCGGGACAGATTCGATTACCTCACCCTTGGCGATTGTCGCGGAGTTTACTGACGTGATTCCACCAAGAACCAAACCGGCTTTTTCTAATTCTTCTTTAGCTTCTGCTTCAGTTAGACCGGACAACAGCGGAACTGCAGACTCAGATTTGCCTGAAGATACGTATACATCGATGGTGGTTCCGGCTGGAACCTTTCGACCACTCGGTGGATCGGTTCTAATGATTAGTCCTTCTTTTACAGAGTCGTTTACTTCAGCCACTCGTTGAACTAGAAGACCCTGGTCTTTCAAAGTTTGACTTCCATCAGCAAAGAGCTCACCGGTTACATCAGATACCTCAACACCAGTAGCACTGTTTGAATCGATTGGAGAAAAAGCTCCACCTAGGGCAACTAACCAAATAATCAAACCAACAAGCGTTACAGCAACACCAGAGCCAACACCCCACAGCAATTTAGGGGAGGGTAGCTCTTTGGTCACCCGTTCACGAACAGTTATTGTCGTGGTTGGCTCGCCAGCGGCAATTTCGATACCTACTTCTTTAAAGAAGTCGTCAGCGCTTACAGAGTCAATAACCTCTGTTGGCATCGCCTGCTGCTCTGAGACAACGGTTGTCTTTGGAGTAAATCCAGTTTTAGGAAGAGATTCCCCACGAACAGCTGCTAGCAGGTGCTCACGGAATTCTTCCGCAGTTTGAAAACGCTCTTCACGGTCTTTAGCCAAGGCGTTTAGAACAACCCGGTCTAGTTCAGGCGTGATTTCTGGATTGTGCTCAGAAGGAGTTGGAACTTTCTCACTCACGTGTTGGTAAGCAACTGAAACCGCAGTGTCACCCTTGAATGGGGGTCTTCCCGCCAACATTTCGTATAGCAAAACACCCATTGAATAAAGATCGGTTCGAGAATCTACAACTTCTCCGCGAGCTTGCTCTGGAGAGAAGTACTGGGCTGTTCCAACAATTCCAGCGGTGTGTGCCTGAGTTTCCGAGGAATCTGCAATTGCCCTGGCGATGCCAAAGTCCATTACTTTTACTTGGCCGTCATTGGTGATCATGATGTTTGAAGCTTTTATGTCCCGGTGGATGATTCCGGCCTTGTGAGAAACCTCGAGAGCGCTAAGAACGCCCTTCGCGAAGTCAACGGCTTCTTTGAGGCTTAACTTCTTGTCGTGCATGATGTCGCGAAGAAGTCGCCCGTTTACGTATTCCATGATTATGAACGGAGTCTTAATTTGGCTTCCGTTTGAAACGGTTGAAGTCTCCTCGCCGGCATCGTAAATGCGAACGATAGTTGGGTGTGCCATCTTTGCTGAGGCCTGAGCTTCTTTGGCAAAACGAGACTCGAAAGATTCGTCATTAGCTAGATCAGACTTTAGGAGCTTGATAGCCACCTTGCGTCCGAGGCGAAGGTCGACACCTTCAAAAACATCAGCCATACCTCCGCGCCCAATTAGCTCGCCAACTCTATAGCGGCCAGCCAAGACGCGTTCTTGCTCAGACAATTATTTCTCCCCGACTCTTCCTCTTCAATAATACCAAGCGCAATCTCACTAGCCGCCTCCGCTGGAATCCGGACTTGGGCTCTGCGTACCTGTGGGGCTAGGACTTGGAGATACTGTCGGTGACGGGCTAGGACTAGGTGCGGCTTCTCCTTGGATGTAGTAGAAAATTCTCACGGTCGAACCAACAGCTACCTGACCAAGACCTTCGGCTTGGTAAACATCCAAAATTCGTGGATCACTCGGATCCAATGCCTCACCTGCAACAGCTTCCACTAAAAGTCCCTGTTGGGTCAAGAAGGTCGTCGCATCGATAACTTTCTTGCCAACAACATCAGCCAGAAAAACACTGACGGTGGAAATTGGCCTATCGGGAGCAGGTTCGGTTGGTCGCTTGGAAACTGAAATAGAAGAAGGGCTTGGCGAAGGGTTCTGTTCAGAAACCAAGCTCACAATAATTGCAATCATCACGGCTCCCGCGGCTACTACTAAAACTCCAATTAGCGCCAGCCAAGGCCAAACAACTGGCAACTTCGCTACTGGCTCAGTGTCTGGTGCGGTAGCAGTGTCATTCACTTTTGTCACTGGAGCACTTTGCGGATCAAAGACTTCGGTGGCCGAGACGCCTTCAAGCTGCAACCTCAGTGCTCTTGCCCTATTTGATAAATCAAGAGCACTGCCAGGGCGTTGATTTGGTTTTTTGGCTATACAAGACAAAATCAGCTCTTGCACCCTTTTGTCTATGTCGTCCCCTATAGCCGGTGGCTTGTCATTGATCTGGGCCATCGCGATAACCATTTGAGATTCCCCCGTGAATGGTCTTCTTCCAGTTAGCGCTTCATAGGCAACAATTCCAAGTGAGTAAATGTCAGTCGATGGCGTGGCAGGCTTTCCTGTGGCCTGCTCAGGAGATAGGTATTGAACTGTGCCCATGACTTGCCCGGTTGCGGTTAGAGCAACTTGATCGGCAACTCTGGCAATACCAAAGTCGGTGATCTTAACTTTTCCAGATGGCGTAATGAGCAAGTTTCCTGGCTTGATGTCTCTGTGAACAAGTCCGTCCTCGTGGGCAGCGTGCAGCGCTTTGGCGGTTTGCTCAACAATGCTTAGAACTTCAATCTCTGTAAGACGAATGCGCTTTTCAATTATGCGAGCAAGTGAGTCTCCGGCAACAATCTCCATAACCAGATAAGCCGAACCAGAACCTTCTCCGTAGTCGTAAACATCGGCGATTCCAACGTGGTCCACTCGAGCCGCATGACGAGCTTCAACGCGGAATCTTTCTAAGAAGCCTGGATCACCCATGAACTCAGGCTTCAGAATCTTTATCGCGACATCGCGGAGGATAACCTCGTCGTGCGCTCGCCAAACCTCACCCATGCCTCCAATAGCTATGCGATCAACTAGTCGGTATCTATTTCCATAAATTTGGCCGGCTTCTGGTTTCATTTACCAAGCACCACCCGGAAAAACTCTCTAGCAACTGGTGCAGCGGTTGCATTCCCGCCATAGCCGCTGTCTCTTCCGCCACCGTCTTCAATCACCACGGCAATTACAAATCTTGGGTTAGTTGCTGGAGCAAACCCGGTGAACCAAAGAGTTGGCCGAACACCCTCGCCGTTTTCGGCAGTTCCTGTCTTACCCGCAACTTCTAAGTCGGTTATCTCCGCGTTAGAAGCAACACCGTTTGATACGGAATCGATCATCATCAACTTGATACTCTCTGCAGTTGCAGCAGTAATTGGTTGTGAGAACACCTGGGGTTGAGGTGCATCAATAACCGAGAGGTTTGGACTAATGACGCTTTCGATAAGGTTTGGCTTCATGAGAACCCCACCGTTTGCAATTGCTGAGGAGATCATTGCCATTTGAAGCGGTGTTACTCGAACGTCATACTGACCAAAAGAACTCAAAGCGAGCTGAGCGTCGTCTAGTTCTGGAGGAAACTTACTCGGGGTCACCATCATCGGAATTCTAAGTTCCTTACCGAACCCGAAAAGTTCTGCCTGAGCGCGCAATCGATCTTGACCCAGATCCAACCCGATCTCAACAAATGGGATGTTGCAACTTAGAGACAATGCTTGAAGCAAGGTAACTGTCGCGCCACCACTACCGCAAGCGCGTTGGGTTGAATTAAAAACTTCAGAAGTTGATCCAGGAAGCTGAATCGAAACTGGGTTCTCCAATGTCGACTCATTGGTATACAAACCAGATTCCAGTGCTGCAGCAGCCACCACTAGCTTGAAAACCGATCCAGGGTGATATAAGTCTCCGCTAATTGCTTTGTTGATAAGTGGATTAGTTGGGTCAGCTTCTAACCTTGCGTAGTTATCAGCAACGACTTGGTTGTCGTGGCCAGCTAGCTCGTTGGCATCAAAACCCGATTTAGAAACCATCGCAAGGATGTTTCCGGTTGCTGGGTCAAGAACAACCACTGAACCCTGCAGGTCCCCTAGAGCATCCCAAGCGGCTTGCTGCATCACGGGATCAATAGTTAGCTCAACTGCTGCACCCGAAACTGGATTACCTGACAGCACCGCGTTGAACTTCTCAAAAAACTGTGAGGAGCTTTGGCCGGAAAGATATGAATTAAGCGCAGCTTCCACACCTGTTGCTCCTCTAAATACAGAGAAATAGCCAGTAACCGAGGAATACATCTGATCTTCATAAACCCGCAGATACTTGTAGGCATCGTCTGATTCAATCGAGCTTGCTATTGGCTTGCCATCAACCAAGATTGGCCCACGAAGGGTTTTGTAGCCCTCATACAAACTTCTTACGTTTCTCGGGTCTTCAGCCAAAGCTTCACTGTCCACAGCTTGAATCAAAGAAGCCGAGATAAACAGCGCAATAAACATTGTCGCCACAACCAGCGATACTCGCTTGAGCTCTCTAATCATCGGATCACCAACTTAGAAGCGTGATCGGTTGTTGAGTCAGAGAGCCGAAGTAGCATCGCAATAATCACCCAGTTGGCAAGCAGTGACGAACCACCGGCTGCCAGTAGGGGGGTTGTGAGTCCGGTTAGGGGCAAGATTCTTGTAACCCCGCCAATTACAACAAACACCTGAAGAGCAATAACAAAGGCGAATCCAACGGCTAGAAGCTTGGCAAATTCATCGCTGTGGCTAAAGCCAATCTTTAGGCCCCTGGCAACCAACAAGAAATAGAGCGCGAGAATTGCAAAGAAGCCAATTAGCCCGAGCTCCTCTGCGAGGCTAGCAATAATAAAATCGCTTTCAGCTAGCGGGACAAGCTGGGGAACCCCGCCACCAAGTCCTGATCCAAAAACGCTTCCATTAGACATCCCAAAAATTCCCTGAACGATTTGGTAACTACCACCCGCGGCGTCATAGTTTTCCGGCGCGAAAGGGTTCAACCAAGTGTCGAATCGTCTGGATACGTAATCCAAAACCCGAGAAGCCACCAAGCCACCGGTGACCAACATAGCCACGCCAATACCGGCATAGAAGGCTCTTCCAGTAGCGACATAGATCATCACCAAAAACAAGCCGAAGTACAAAATGCTAGTTCCAAGGTCGCGCTGCAAAACAAGAACCAAAATACTGGCGAGCCAAATCAAAAGAATTGGGCCAAGATCACGGCCGCGAGGGATTCTAATTCCAGCAATCTTTCTACCAACTACCGCAAGGGAATCCTTATGGTTCACAAGGTAACCGGCAAAAAAGATAATTAGTGCAACCTTGGCGAGCTCACCTGGCTGGAAGGTAATGCCAAAAAGTGAGATCCAAAGGGTTGCACCGTTGATTGTGGTTCCAATCACCGGAAGCATCGGAAGCAACAAAAGCAAGATTCCAACAAACATTGCTGTGTATACATAGCGTCTCAAAAAAAGCTGGGATGGAATCAAGTAAATAACCGCTGCTGCAACACCAAGGGCCAGCGCTGTCCAGAGCACTTGCCTAAAAGCAAACAGCTCAGTTCCCCCTGAAGCGATGGTTGCAAGATCTAGCCGGTAGATCATTGAAATACCTAATCCATTTAGAACAAAAGCAATTGGAAGAATCAGTGGATCTGCCTCAGAGGCTTTCTTGCGCAAAATAAAGTGCACTACCAACACAAAAATCACAGGCGGTAGCCAATAGGTGAATAAGTCAAATGTCATTTTCTCAAGAATTGACAGCTGCACCTGGGCTAGTTCAAAAGCATTTAGGCCAGCTGCAAAAAACAACAACAGCGCTTCAAGGTTTCTGCTTCTTGGAACAATCTTGACTAACTTTGAAATCTGCAAGGCGCCAGTAAAAGTGCTCAACTACTCACCACCAAGCTGAGAAACGATTCTTTGAGCCTCTTCCGGAGACTCTGCAGTAATTGAGCGCTCGAGGGCTTCGCGCTGGAAGTCGGTAAGTGAATCAACTGAAACATCAGTTACTTCGTAGACACTTGAGAACTTAAAGGGACCCAGTTCTTCTTTGATGCCCTTGAAGATAACCACGTAGCCATCGTTGATTGCAACGAAGTAACGAGTTTGTGTGTATTCAATGGCCAAGAACAATGCGTAGCTAGCTACTGCAATCAGAAGCAAGTACGTAGCAATCTGTCTAAATCTTCGTGCTCGAACGCGCCCCTTGGTTTCCTTCAATATTTTCTCTAACAACTCTTCTGACTCCGGCGCAAAGCTAACGGGGTCTTCTGGTTTTTGAAGGAGCTCAAGAAGCGTTAGTGGGTTTAGTAGTCGCAGTACCTGCAGACCCTTACGTTGTTCGATGACAACTTCATTGGCTGCAGAGCCAACCAGAACTCTCCCTGGAGAAAAATCGATTTCATCTTTTGCATCAATTACATCTACGAGAACAACGGTGACGTTATCTGGAGCACCGAACTCAAGTGCTTCACCTACTAGCAATTCACCGGCTTCCCTAATGTCGACATTACTTAGAAGGATGTTTTTCATGAGCTGTTCTGGAACCACACCTGAGAGCCCATCACTGCAGGCCATCCAGCGATCTCCTGGTTTCGTCTCGTAGGTGTCAATGTCAACTTCTGGGAACTGTTCGATATCTCCCAGTACTCGCATCAACACACTGCGGCGCGGATGCACCAAGGCTTCTTCCTCGCTGATTCGACCAGTGTCAACCAGTCTTTGGACAAAGGTGTGGTCGGTGGTGATCTGCTTCACAACACCATCACGGGCTAGGTATATTCTTGAGTCACCGATGTGAGCGATGGTGACTTTGGTACCGGTTACCATCATTGCCGAAAGGGTTGTGCCCATCCCGGTGATGGCCGGATGCTGCTTTACACTGGCATCAATTTTTTGCTTAGCCTGGTAAATGTAGTCAATTAGTTTCTGCTCGGCTTCAGCGCTGGTTGCTAGGGGCTCGTCGGCAAGTGAAATGTGTTGCGAGGCAATTGCCGAAGCGATATCTCCCCCGGCGTGACCACCCATCCCGTCGGCAACAAAAAATAGATTTACTCCGGCATATCCGGAGTCTTGATTCGAGGACCTTACTCGACCAATATCGCTGGCCGCAAATGAAACTGTTTTAATCGGCAAGAGTTAAGCCCTTAGCTCGAAGGAAGTCTGGCCCACTCGGACCTGAGTGTTTAATGGAACGACGGTAGTTGTAGTGATTTTCTTCCCATCCAGCAAAGTCCCGTTTGTTGAATCAAGATCTTGAACTAACCATTCGCCATTTATGAATACCAACTTGGCGTGATGGGTGGAAGTGTATTCATCGTCAACGATTAAATCGCTGTCGCCAGCCCGGCCGATAGTTAGTTGTCTTCCAGAAAGCGCTATCTCAGTGCCGATCTTTTCCCCGGCAGTAACCACAATCTTGGTGGCTTTTTGCTCGGAAGGCTTGGCGCTAGTCGGGTTTGAACCAGAGGCGGGAACAAATGCATTGGGAAGATTTGCAGAAGCAACCTTGGAAACGACTTTCTGTCCGAAGAGGTCTGCTCTAATTACTGAGATGATGCTGAAAATGAAGATCCATAGCAAAGCCAGAAAACCAGTGCGAACCAGAAATAAAGCTAATTCACTCACTTGGCCCTCGCTATCACGTTGAACAGAAAATTAGTTCTTCCTGCTGAAAAAGCGGTTCCGTTTTGGAGCACCACTTGGTCAATCTTTCTACCGTTCACCTTGACTCCGTTAGTAGACCCTAAATCGCGCAAAACCGCGCTGGAGCCATCCCAAAGGATCTCAAAGTGCTTTCTACTTAGACCATTGTCCCCGATTTGGATGTCTGCCGTGGAATCTCGACCAACCGTGGTTTTTGAAGAAACCAAGGAATGACCTACTCCAGCCACCTCAAGAACCGGCACCCAGGCTATGTCTAACTTCTTGCTGCTGGCAATTACAGATAACTGACCCAAGGCCAAGGAAGCATTTTGGGCAAGGGAAATCTCCAGCACTTCACCGAACTGGAATCTTTGGTTCCTAGCGTGCTCCGAACAAAGCTTGGTGAGCTCTTCTATAAGGGGATCACCTAGGTCATTTAGCCGGTCATGGTCTTGGGGGCTTAGCTCAACCAAGTAGCAATTGGGTACCAGGATGCGATCGCGGCTAAGAATGGATGCCTTAGCATCCATTTCTTGCTTTATGGCCGAAGCTATCTCTACTGGCTCTAGGCTTGATTTGAAAGTTTTGGAAAACATTCCAGTGACTTTCTTTTCAAGACCTTTCTCGAACTTATCTAAGAATCCCAAGACATTCCCTTGTTCGGCGGTAAGTTACCAGTTTACCAACATCACCAGTAATCAACTGTAAAAAAAGGTACAACACCTAATTACTGCCCGAAACGCGCTTACTTGATTGATTTAGGATTCTCTACATGAAGAAAATACTGATTTTTCTGGATGAAGTACGCTCCGCGATTCGTGAGGGAACGTACCGGCAGAACATGAAGACTTATTTTCTCCCTAGAATCGCAAAACTAACAGTAAGCATCCTTGCTTTGATCTCCAAGTTACCTGGAATTTCCGGGCTACTTAAATTCCAAACCGGAAAGTTTGGTTTTTTTGTCAGAGACACTTACTTCCTGACCTACAACGCAGGACTTTTGTCTTGCAGCACGGTCACTTTGTCTGACATCACTGCATCGGGTCGCAAAGTCACAAAAATCAAATCAAATATGGGCATGAGTCTTTATAAGAAATGGCTACTTAGAAACAATTGGAAAAGTTTTTTCCAAGCCCCGACAAAAATGCACTCGGCTCAAGCAGCCACCACCGCGAGTCAGAGCTACCCCAACGACATTCATGACTGGTGGGGAAAGGACTACGCTGCTATTCCACTAAGTGCTGTTCAAGAAACCGTTAGATTGTATTTTCGCCTTTCACCAAAAGTTTTGAAAATCTCAGATGGCTTTGTTAAAAAATACGGGATCAATCTGGAAGGAACCATCGGTGTCCACTACCGCGGTACCGACAAGCAGACAGAGATAGAAACACCAAGCCTGACAGAATTCATATCCCAAACAAGGCAGTACATGCAGGAGATGGCTAACCCGAGGATTTTGCTGCTAACCGATGAGCCTGATGTCATTGTCGGCTTCGAAGCTGCTTTCCCGAACGCTGTGATAACTTTCAATGAGCTTGCAGCTCCTGGTGGTTCACTTGGGGCGCACACACTTGATTCCAAGGAACCCGAAATTCAAGGGCAGATTTTTCTTGCGATCTTGTCTTTAGTTTCTAAATGCAAAAAGGTAGTCACTCACACCGGAAACGGAGCACTTTGGGAAGTGCTGTTTAGGGGAAGTACCGAAGGGCTAAAGCAGATTAGAACCCAAGAGCACTAAAAGCAAACAACCTTGCCTTTTGACGCTTTGCTATCCGACTGTGGCGCCGATTCTCTTTCCTCTGGTGTGTGAGGTCCGGCAGGCAAGATTCTCTGAAACCTGCGCGCATTCGTCGCAAAGCAAAATCAAATCTCTACAGGCCAAAGAAGAACAGTCACGGAATTTCTTGGTTGGACCATCACACGCTTCACACTTACCTATTACCTTGGCATCAGGTGAAAAGTCCATGTTCATGCGGTCATCAAAAACATAGAGCGAACCTTCCCATAGGCCTTTATCGCCGAATGCTTCTCCGTAGCGAACAATCCCACCCTTGATTTGATAGACCTCTTGGAAACCGCGGTTTTTCATCGCAACCGAAAGAATCTCGCAGCGTATACCGCCGGTGCAATATGTGACAACTGGCTTGTCTTTCAGGTGGTCAAACTTGCCGGATTCGATTTCTTTTACAAAGTCATGGGTTGTTTCAACATCCGGCACAACAGCATTTTTGAACTTTCCAATTTTTGCCTCGAAAGCATTTCTGCCATCAAAGAAGACGACTTCGTCGCCACGTTCTTGGACTAACTGATTTACTTCTTCTGGCTTGAGGTGTTTACCGCCACCTATAATTCCACGGGGTCCAACCTGAAGCTCTTCTGGTGCCCCGAAGGCAACTAGCTCTTTTCTTGATCGAACACGCAGTCTTGGAAAGTCATTTCCGGTGCCATCTGACCACTTGAAATCGATGCGGTTAAACCCTGGGTACTCCTTGGTGGCTCTCGCGTACTTCTTTAGGGCAGCCATGTCGCCACCCAAGGTGCCATTGATGCCGTGCTTGGAGATCAGAATTCGACCCTTGAGGCCTAGAGATTCACACAGCGTTCGCTGCCAAAGCTTCATAGCCTCGGGGTCGGGCACTGGGGCAAAGCCGTAGTAAAGGATTATTTTCTGGAGTTCCACATGAAAAAGCCTAGCCTCTAGAACCTTCTAGGATGAAGTAATGAATTTGTCTCCAGGCATTGACTCCACAGCACTAAACCCAGCAACCAGACCCCAAGATGACCTGTTCAGGCATGTCAATGGCAAGTGGCTAGACACAACCGAGATTCCAGAGGACAAAGCCATCTACGGCTCTTTTCACATGCTTGCTGACGCATCCGAGGAAGCCGTCAAGTTGATTTTGGAGGAAGCTTCCGCAAACCCAACACCGGGAGTCAGCCAGCAAATCGGTGACCTCTACGCCTCTTTCTTAGACGAAGAAAAGGCCAATGCTCTTGGCGCCAAACCCATTGAAGCTGATCTTGCCCGCATCAAGGCGCTTGCCAACCTTTCAGAGGTCACCACAATGCTTGGTGAGTTTGAAAGAACTGGAGTCAGCGGACTGTTTGGAATGTATGTCGACAACGACCCAAATGATCCAACAAGATACCTAGTGAACCTTTATCAAGGCGGTCTTGGTCTTCCAGATGAGGCGTATTACCGCGAAGAAAAGCACCAGAGTATTCGCGAGGCATATGTAGTCCATATTCAAAAAATGCTGCAGCTAGCTGGCTGGGGAGAAGTTGCAGCTAAGGCTGCAGCAGCCACCATCTTTGAGTTCGAAACTAAGTTAGCTTCAAATCACTGGAACAATGTTGAAACCAGAGATGCCGAGAAAACCAATAACCTCACAAGCTTTGATTCGCTTAAAAAGCTAACTACTACCTTTGACTGGAACCTGTGGTTTGAAGGCGGAAAAATCAGCCCGAATGTTCTAGACGAGTCGATTGTGATGATGCCGTCATACTTCGAATCCCTGAAAGAAACTTTCTCGGAGGCCAACCTGGAGGCCATCAAGCTTTGGATGAGCTGGAAACTGATTAGCCAGGCAGCGGCCTATTTGTCTCAAGATTTTGTCGACGAAAGTTTTAGTTTCTACGGAACAACTTTGACTGGAGCACCGGTAAACCGCGCTCGCTGGAAGCGAGCCGTGAGCTTGGTCGAAGGCTCGCTTGGTGAGGCTGTTGGAAAGATCTACGTTGAGAAGTACTTTCCAGTTGAAGCCAAAAAACGCATGGACCAATTGGTTCAGTATCTAATCGACGCTTACAAGGACAGCATCGAAAATCTCTCCTGGATGAGTGATGAGACCAAGAAAAAGGCTCTTGTAAAGCTAACCAAGTTCACACCAAAAATCGGCTACCCGGTTAAGTGGAAAGATTACTCAAGCATCAAAATCGATAGGAACGATTTGATCTCGAATGTCAAAAACGTAACCTCCTGGAATCTTGACCGTGAAATGAAGAAAATCGGTTCTCCACTAGATCGTGACGAGTGGTTCATGACTCCACAAACCGTAAACGCCTATTACAACCCCGGGTTCAATGAGATTGTTTTCCCAGCGGCTATTTTGCAGCCCCCGTTTTTCTCTTTGGAAGCTGATGATGCCGTTAACTTCGGGGCGATCGGAGCGGTAATCGGACACGAGATTGGTCACGGATTTGATGACCAAGGATCAAAGTATGACGGCGATGGCGCACTCATTAGCTGGTGGAGCGATGAAGACAGGTCAGCCTTCGAAAAACTAACTTCTAGTTTGATTTCTCAGTTCAATGAACTATCTCCTGAACAGCTATCTGATGACAACAAAGTCAACGGCGAGCTAACTATCGGAGAGAACATCGGGGATCTTGGAGGACTTGGAATTGCTTATAAGGCTTATCTGATGTCACTGGAAGGTAAGGAGCCTGAGCTAATTGATGGTCTAACCGGCAGGCAAAGACTGTTTTTGTCTTGGGCACAAGCCTGGCGAACGAAAGGAAGAGATGAGATGGTTTTGCAACGACTAGCAACCGACCCACACTCGCCCCCTGAATTTAGGTGTAACCAGATTGTTCGAAACATCGACGCGTTCTACGAAGCTTTTGAGCTGAGCCCTTCTGACAAACTTTGGTTAGAAAAGTCCAAGCGAGTGAGTATTTGGTAAATGAAACTTTGGCTCAGAGTTATCTATCAGCTAATGAGCTGGAGATTTAGATCAAACATAAAGATCAATGAAGTAGCTAAACGCCGCTTCAGAGTTTGGCCTACGGATCTGGACATCTACGCTCACATGAATAACGGTGTTTTTCTCACCATCATGGATCTGGGTCGCTATGACCACGGTAAGAGAACCGGTATTTGGAATAAATGGAACAAAATTGGTTGGTACCCAGTTGTGGTAGCCGAAAACATAACCTTCAGAAAATCTTTACAGCTTTGGCAAACTTTTGATCTGGAATCAAAAGTTATTGGTTGGACCGACGAGGCATTTTATTTTGAACAAAGATTTGTGGTTGGCAAAGAGATCTATGCCAGAGCGGTAGTTAGAATCAGGTTCTTGAAAAGATCTCGCGGCATCGTTACCCCCAAGGAAATCCTGGATTACACACCGTGGAATGGTCCGCTACCGATTTTGCCTCAGTGGGTAGCCAACTGGTCAGCCGCCTCCTCCTTACCGAAGGGTAGAGAGCCAGCACCTAGTAATTGGGACTAGAAACAACTATGAATCGCCAATCTCTTGCCAAACAATCCGTTGAACTGGTTCAGTCCTGGCTGAAAGACGCCAAGGGGAATGCTGAGTCATCGGCGGCTGAAGCAAGACTTTCAGCGTTACTCAAAGACCCAAATGGTCTTGAATTCACTCTTGCGTTTGTGGATAGGGTCATCAGACCAGAAAACATTAGAGTCGCTGCTCGTGAGCTTAGAAAGCTAACCAAGATTGTTCCAAAGGCGTTGCCACCGCTTGATCGCTTCGCCATCAAGCTAGGTGGCTTTATGGCGCCTTACTTTCCTTTCCCGGTGATTCCAATCGCAAGGTTTGTCCTTCGTTCCCTGGTTTCACATCTGATTGCTGACGCCAGACCAAACAAGCTCACAAAACATCTTTCGAAAGTTAGAGCCGATGGAGTTCAACTAAACCTCAACCTTTTGGGTGAGGCGGTTCTTGGAGAGGCCGAAGCTGCCAACCGGCTTTCAAAAACTTTTGAACTATTGCAAAGACCAGACGTTGACTACGTTTCAGTGAAGGTTTCGTCCGTGGTTTCGCAGCTGTCGATGTGGGGATACGAAGACAGTATCGAAAGAGTAATCCAAAGGCTTGAGCCACTCTATAACTACGCGAACCGTGAGAAGAAGTTCATTAACCTGGATATGGAAGAGTATCGAGACCTCTGGCTCACCATAGAGGTATTCAAACAAATGCTTTCAAAGCCAAAGCTTAGGAATCTAAAGGCTGGAATTGTTATCCAAGCTTATCTTCCTGATTCCTATCAAGCTCTAAAAGAGCTAATTTCTTTTGCGCAGAAGAGAGTTCGCGCAGGCGGAGCACCAATCAAGATAAGACTTGTAAAGGGAGCAAACCTTGCCATGGAGCTAGTAGATGCCAAGTGGCACGGCTTCGAATTAGCTACCTACAACTCCAAAGTTGAGTCGGATGCTAACTACAAGCGCCTGTTAGAGATCTTGTTGGATCCAAAGGTGGCCAAATCTGTTCGAACCGGAGTCGCCGGACACAATCTATTCGATGTGGCTTACGCCTACCTACTTGCCAAGAAAAACGGAGTGCTGGATCGAATTGACTTTGAAATGCTCAAGGGAATGGCTGTAGCACTTTCAGCAAGTGTCAAAAAAACCGTTGGAAACCTACTTCTATACACACCTGTTGTTTCACCCAAAGAGTTTGAAGTTGCAATTGCCTACCTGACCAGGAGGCTTGAAGAAAACGCGTCTCCGGATAATTTCATGTCTGGTGTTTTTGAACTCACGACAAATAAGAAAATTTTTGAGCGAGAGCGAGACCGCTTCCTAAACTCGATCAAGCTGATAAACAAACTTGGAACTGAGCCAAACCGTCAAGCCAATAATGCAGCACCAGCAGCTAAAGCTGCCAGCAAGGGTGAATTTGTAAACCAACCAGATAGCGATCCAGCCATCGTCTCTGTTAGAGAGAACGCCAAAAAGATCCAAAAACTCTCAGAGTCTCTTCTTAAGCAGATTGCAAAAACCAAAAACGCAGGCTTACCTCTTATTGACTCAAGAATTGAAATCGACAAGCTGGTTAAGAAATCTCTCACCGTGGCCTCCGCTTGGGGTAAAGAGCATAAGAAACGTCAACAGCTACTTGTAAAAGCCGCCAACGAACTTGAAAGCGCCAGGTCTGAACTGATTGCCATGATGATGGCAGAAGCCGGAAAGACAATTGCGGAAGCAGATGTTGAAGTATCTGAGGCGGTTGACTTTGCTAGATACTATGCAAGCTTGATTCCAGAGCTTGTCAACAACAATGAAGCTAAGTTCACCCCGGACAAACTGACTCTTGTTGTTCCGCCTTGGAATTTCCCAGTGGCTATTCCAATCGGAGGAGTTTTGGCAGCGCTAGCTGCCGGCAGTACAGTCATTTTGAAACCAGCACCAGAAGTTAGAAACTGCGGTGTTGCTGTAGCCAATGCTTTGTATAAGGCAGGAATCAGCAAATCCGTTTTGCAAGTGGTTGCTGTTCCAGACAACGAAGTAGGCCTACACCTAGTGGGGCACCAATCGGTTGACAGCGTGATTCTGACAGGTGGTTTTGAAACCGCAGAGCTATTCAAGAAGCACAAACCATCAATTCGCTTGGCAGCTGAGACAAGTGGGAAAAATGCCATAGTCATTACTCCTTTTGCTGATTTTGATTTGGCCGCGGCAGATCTAGCAAAGAGTGCGTTTGGTCACGCAGGTCAGAAATGTTCTGCAGCGAGCCTTGCTATTTTGGTGGGCCCAGTTTATAAATCTGAAAAGTTTAGACGCCAATTGGTAGATGCAGTCAAATCTATGAAGGTGGACTGGCCCGGTAATCTTGCAGCTTCTATTGGCGCACTCATTCGAAAGCCAACCGGCAAGCTAGAGCGAGCTTTGACGACCCTAGAAGCGGGGGAGAGTTGGCTACTGGAGCCAAAGCAACTTGATTCAACGGGAAGACTTTGGAGCCCTGGAATAAAAATAGGCGTTAGGCCAGGGTCGTTTTTTCACATGACCGAGGTCTTCGGTCCAGTACTGGGAATTATGAGAGCAAGAGATTTAGCCGAAGCCATAAAGATACAAAACGTTCCCGACTATGGTTTGACTGCCGGGATTCACTCACTAGATAACCAAGAAGTGCTTACTTGGATTGATGGAGTGAACAGCGGAAATCTTTATGTTAATCGAGGCATCACTGGTGCAATTGTGAATCGTCAACCTTTTGGGGGCTTCAAGCGCTCTTCTGTTGGTTCAGGGTTAAAAGCCGGGGGCTCGAGCTACCTTACCCAGTTTGGTACATGGTCTAATCCAGCAAACGTGAATAGGCTAACCTCCTCAGCATTTTTGAAGGCTGCCAAGGCTTCAGATGAAATTGCCTGGAGGCAGATCTATTCTCCAAAGGAGCTAGACGGGGGAGAACTTGAAGTAGAAGGTAACTACAGAAGGTATCTTCCAGCGAACTTAATTGTTCGCGTCGGATCAACAGCTACACAAAAAGAAGTTGACCGAGTGCTGATTGCCGTGAAGCGCTCAGGATTCAAAGTTCCATTGAGCGTAGCACCAGGATTTCTTGGCAAACTAAGCCATGACTTTGTGAATATCGAGAACAGCAGTGATTTTGAAAAACGAGTAGTGAGCGAACCAAGTTTGGGACTAAGAATTTGGCAGCTCGGGTCCGAGGAGGGCTGGGTCAGAAAGGCTAGAACCAAGCCCGATATTCACGTCATTACCGGTGAGGTCTTGGTGAACGGTCGCCTTATGGGGTTGAATCTGGTGCGCGAACAGGCGGTATCAATTACTCAACACCGGTTTGGTGCTTTGCAGGAGAGGCTTCTCTAGAAACAACCCTTGGTGCAGGATTCATGTCCTGCAGAATCTAAGAATTCTCTTGACGGCGACCAGTGTAGGACTGTTTCCATGACTGGATTTGATCTAGGCATAGTTGCAGAGCTGGCTTGTCTTGAGACAGGAAGGCTTTGTACCAAGAGGCCGTTTTCTCAATTACTTGAGAGGTATCCCAGCTTGGATTCCACCCAAATGTCTTTATTGCGAGGTCGCTATTTAGACCGAGCTTCCCAGCCTCATGTAGTTCTGACTTATCTTGAATGATTTTCACGCCAGTCAGGTGACTGGATATTAGATCTAGCACAGAAGCCACAGAAAATGACTCGGCTTCGATTGGTCCAAGATTGAAGGCACGATCAAATTTTGTAGCCTCTGGACCAAGCATGCCAGCGAGAATCGTCAAATAGCCGTCGACAAGAGACAGAACGTGTTGCCAAGGTCTTGTCGAAGAAGGAAAGCGAATTTCCAATTCTTTGTTTGAACCAAATGCCCTCACATAATCAGGAATTAGACGATCCTCAGACCAGTCACCGCCACCAACAATATTTCCGCCTCGCGCAACTGCAATAACAGGAAATATTGTGCCCGACCCGCCAAATGAAGACCGGTAGCTGGCGATTATCAACTCGGCTGCGGCTTTAGAAGCTGAGTAAGGGTCTTGGCCTCCAAGCTCATCAGTTTCGACGTACTGACGGTCTGTTTCAAAGTTTTTGTAAACCTTATCGGTAGTTATGCACAAGACACCTTTGATCGAGTCAACTCCTCGAATTGCTTCAAGGACGTTTGCAGTTCCTTGAGCGTTTACCTCGAATGTTTCCCTGGGAATCCGATAGCTCCTCCTTACTAACGGCTGTGCAGCCAAGTGAAGAACCAAATCCGGTTGAAATCTGACTATCTCGTCTCGAAGGTTTTCAAAATTGCGAATGTCCGCAATTTTTCCCTTTACTAATTTCCCCACCTCGGCCTCGGAAAACAAATTTGGAGTGGTCTCTGGTTCTAAGGAATAGCCAAACACCTCGCAACCTATTTGATTCAACCAAATGCAAGCCCAAGATCCAGTAAAACCGGTGTGACCCGTGACGAAAACCTTCTTGCCTTTGAGCGAGTTGAACCGTTCGTTCACGTTAGCCCTTGTTCACATATTCAGCTATGGACTCAGCAACGAAGTCGAGCATTTCGTTGGTTAGTCCTGGGTAGGTTCCAACCCAAAAAGTTCTATTCATGACGATGTCGGTATTTTTCAGATCCCCGATGATACGGAAATCCACACCCTTGTATGCGGGTTGTTTTAGTAGATTTCCCGCGAACAATAGCCTTGTACCGATTTTTCTCGAGTCTAGAAACTTCAATAAGCCAGCCCGATCCACAGAACTCTCTGGATCAAGTGTTATTGGGAAACCAAACCAGGATGGATCGGATTTTGACGTAGCCACAGGAAGTATCAGACCTGGAACATCTTTGAGTTTTTTGAAAAGATAACTGAAGTTGGCCTTACGAGCAGCGGTGAACGAGTCAATTTTTTTCAATTGCGATAGACCCAAAGCTGCTTGCATGTCCGTTGCCTTTAAGTTGTAACCGATGTGGCTATAAATGTATTTATGGTCATAACCAAGTGGAAGATCACCCAGTTGCCATTCAAAACGTTTGTGGCAAGTGTCATCGTGACCAGTCTCGCAATAGCAGTCTCTGCCCCAGTCTCTAAAGGACTCAACTTGCTTTCTGACAAGTGGTGACTTAACAAAGACAGCCCCGCCCTCACCGGTTGTTATGTGGTGGGCTGGATAAAAACTCAACGTCGCCGTGTCTCCAAAACTTCCAGTTTTTTGCCCGTCATAGGTTGAACCCAAAGAGTCACAAGCATCTTCAACTAGCCAAAGCCCGTGCTCTTTACACAATGCCTGGACAGTATCCAAATCAAAAGGGTTGCCAAGGGTATGTGCCATCATGATGGCTTTAGTTTTTGGGCCAACGGCTTCTCGAAGTTGATCGGCAATCGCATCGTATGTTCCAAGCTCTATGTCGACAACAACCGGCTTGAGACCGTTTTGAATGATTGGATTTACGGTGGTTGGGAATCCTGCTGCCACTGTAATAACCTCGTCGCCCGGTAGTAGCCTTTTCTTTCCAAGCTTCGGGCTAGTAAGAGCACTCAAAGCCACTAGGTTGGCACTTGATCCACTATTTACAAATACTGCGTTTCTAGCCCCGACATACTTGGAAAGCGCCCTCTGAAAGAGATCGTGGAATCGCCCAGCAGTTAACCATCCATCCAAGGAGGCATCTACCAAGGCTGCGTAGTCGTCAGGAAACAATACTTTCCCGGACACCGGGACTGCTGACTGCCCCCTTACAAAAGGTTGCCGCTGTAGCTGGGTTTCAGCAAAACGAGAAACATCTGCCAGGATGGCGCTTCTAAAATGGTCTTGGTCCACGGTTCCCTTTTATTAAGGCTTCAATTGTTCAATTGTAGAGCAATGCTTTCAATAGACTGATTTCTCACAGTCAATAGCTGGGGAGCGAGAGTTCAGATATGAAGGCAGTTTTGTTGGCGGGCGGTCTCGGAACCCGCATGAGAGAAGAAACAGAGTTCCGTCCAAAGCCCATGGTCGAAGTTGGCGGTCGCCCAGTTTTGTGGCACATCATGAAAGTCCTTGGCTCCCAAGGGATTACTGATTTCGTCATATGCACCGGATATAAGAGTGAGTACATCAAGAACTACTTTTATAACTACGGTGCGTCAAATTTAGACTTCACAGTAAAACTCGGTGACCAGAGCAGCGCCATTTTTCACGGATCACACGATGAGTTTGACTGGACAGTAACTGTCGCAGACACTGGCCTGGCTACTATGACCGGTGGAAGAATAAAGCAAGTAGAGAAGTATCTTGATGGAGAGCCATTCCTGGCTACTTATGGCGATGGCCTGGCAGACATAGACCTTATGGCGTTGCAAGAATTTCACAAGAATCACGGCAAAACAGCAACAATGACTACCACTCAAGCAACAAATCGTTTCGGAGTGGTTGACATTGAGTCAGATGGGCTAATTTCTCAATTCAGAGAAAAACCAAAGGGCAGTGATTGGATAAACATCGGGTACTTCATATTCCAACCAGAAATTTTCAACTACCTAGGTTCGAATTCAGTTCTGGAAGGTGAACCCCTAAGAAAACTCGCCGAGGAAAAGCAAATAGGAGCTTACAAACACGGTGGCTTTTGGCAGCCAATGGACACTTTTAGGGAATCCCAGTTGCTTAACGATTTCTGGATTTCGGGTAAAGCCCCCTGGAAGAACTGGTGACCTCTATTGGTGGGCTTCCAATCAAGACAATCTTGTCGGGTGAAATTGCAAATACGGCGAGTTAGTCTGTGAGTAAGTCAAACAAATACTTAACTTCCTACTCAGAAATCAAATTGGTTTCAAGTTATTTGGTAATGAGCGTCCAATCAGACAACTACTCTCCCGCGGTGTAGTCAACCCAAACTTTCTCAAATGTGTTCTGGTCTAAAGAAGGGGACATTAAGTGAAGGGGATTTGACTCCATTGAACCATCTGGCAAAACCCTAGAAGAAATCTTTGGAAAAAATGTCTGGTCGGGATGAATCTTCACAATGAAAATCTCTGTACCCTTTCGCTGGAGAATTTCTGAGACATCCTGATCGACCTCAAGCCTGCTTATTGGCACATCAAAAGCCTTGGCTATGTCCGCCCAGCGCGGCAAGTTTAGACCTGTCGCCGTGTCGCACCCAACATAATGACCATCGAAATAGGTTTTTTGAGTGGTTCGTATAGATCCGTAACCATCGTTATCCCAAATAAAGATTTTTACTGGTTTACCAAGTCTCGAAAGAGTCCCAAGGTCCTGGAGATTTTGAGCAAATCCCCCGTCTCCTTCAACCAGAACCGTTGTTCCCGAGGAAGTGAGTGCGACACCTAAAGCCATACCTAGGCCATGACCCATGCTCGCCAGAGATTTAGAGCTCAGCATCCTGACACCCATCTTGATAGTGGACGCTTGATAACCAACAGTGAAAGAACTGCCACTTGAGGATGGAATAAGCCGATCACCATCTCTGAGCTTTGATGAAATCCGCGAGAAGAAGTCATACGGATTCCAAAACCCATCAAATCTGTTATTAATGTCTTCAGATATTGGTAGCAATTTCTTTACTTTTCGACAAAACTCCAGCCAAGACTCCCAAGTTTGTTTCCGAATCTTTGAGGCAGATTCTAAAATCTCATCTAGCGCTAAATTTGCATCCCACAATATCGCCAACTCTTTCTTTGGCCGTGTCTTATTTAGCTCACCCTCATCGATTTCAATTTGAACGATTTTTGCCGTAGGTGCGAATTGCTTCCAATTGAATCCAGTTTGTTGCAAACCCAATCTTGTACCTAGGGCTATTACTAGATCACTCTGTTGAATGAGCATGTTTGAATAGCGTTGACCCCACGTATTTGGCCTACCCATGTAGTTATCTCCGAAATTGTCTACTCGATCTGCCCCATTCCATGTGGTCATCACTGGGATTCCAGAATTGGCTAACTTTGTTTGAAGGGACTTTGCGACGTCAAACGAAACCCCTCCACCAATTAGCAAAACAGGCCTGTCTGAGAATCGAAGCAAGTTTTCAACTTCGCTGAACTCCTTAGTTGGCTTTGTAACCACTATGTCTTGTAAGTCCATGTCTTTGGAGCTGGCCTCAACTTTGGTCACTGTGGAACCCTGAATGTCTATGGGGACTTCAATAAATAAAGGCCCAGGTCTTGTGTAAGGCTCTAAATGGAAAAACTTCTCAATCTGCGAAGAACTCCAGGGAGAGTCCATTCGTTCTGACTTTATGCAAACTGATGAAACCAATTTCACTCCATCTATCTCCTGAATGCCCAATTGTCTAATTGTCCCGTCAGAAAGGTCTTCTGTTTTGACCTGACCTCCAACCACAAGAACTTCACGAGCTTCTAGGTAGGCACCGGCTATGCCTGTGATGCAGTTTGTCAAACCTGGGCCCGCAGTGACTAAAGCAAATGCCTTTTCCCCGTTACTAGAGGTGGCATTAAATGCCTCTGCTGCCATTACAGCGACAACCTCGTGTACGACTGGAATCAAAGTTAATCGCGTAGACGCGCTCTCTGCCAGGTGCATGATGTTCCCGCCCCCAACCGAGAAACAGGTGGTATATCCCGCTCGCACGAGCTCAGAAATGAAAAAGTCAGAATACTTCAATTGCGCGGCATTCTAGAGAATTGGCGGTTCAGATACTCTTGGTACTGAGACAAGGAACCTACTCTTTTATATTTGGTGGCAAGCATGAAGCTAAATTCCTCATCATTGAGCTCTCGAAACCATGAACTTAGAAGCGTCGAACGATAACCCGCACTCACGGAAGCCTTCATGTCGCTAATGCGATCCCCAATCGCAAACTTGAATTTAGGTGAGAACCCCAGGGACTCTTCAACCTTTTCAAATACATCTGTGCTTGGTTTTGGGTTAAGACCTTCCGAACCTTGAACGTGGTCAAAATAGGTGCTCATTCCAACCTCCCGAATAACACTTTCAGCTAGCCATGAAGGTTTGGTCGTGGCAACTGCCAAAGCAACGTTCATTCCCTTTAGGTAATCTAGCAAATTGTGTGCCCCCAAGCTGGGCTTAACCAAGTGCAGTGATTCTGAGAGGGCTGTTCTGAAAGAATTCACAGCCAGCCCATTGTCTTCTGAGCTCAACTCGGAAAAAAAAATCTCAGGGTGCTTGCCGAACCATGATTGAAGCTGCCTAGAATTGGCGGGACTGAGCCCAAAAAGCCGGCGCGTCTCATTGGTTGTAACCGATATTTGATGCGCTGAGTCCACCAAAGTTCCGTCTAGATCAAAAACAACAAGCTCGTTTGAATTAGTGCCCAAAACCCATCCTTATGGCCCTCATAGTAACATTGTCAGATGCCAGAACAGATGACACCAAGTGCGAAAAGATTACTGGAGAGCCTATCGTGGGGTTCAGATTCCGCAAATTTTGCTGGGGTGAAGGCTGAGTTTGAAGCCGAAGGAACAAGGGCAGAAGATCTAAAGATTTTGCTATTCGCAGCGAGAACGCTGGGCCTAGAAACAATAGTCAAAATCGGTGGATGTGAGGCGCTTAGAGACATGAGAGAGCTCTCGACAATGGGGCGAGTAACAAATATTGTTGCACCAATGATTGAGAGCCCGTTTGCTCTTAGAAAATTCAAGCAAATGGCTAAACGCTCGCAGGAGCAGCTTGACTTCAAGCCACATCTTTACTTCAACATAGAAACGGTATCTGCAGTCAGCGTCATTGACTCCATACTCGATGAAGCAGCAAATGACGGAATTATCGATGGGCTAACTTTCGGTCGAGGAGATTACACCGAATCATTAGGGCTAAGCAGGTCTGACGTTGATGTGCAACAAGTCACAGACTCCGTTATGGAAGTGTGCAGAAAAACCACAGAGCGAGGTTTAAAGTTTTGCGTTGGAGGATCTGTGTCCTCAAAGTCCGTTGGTGTATTACAGGGTTTAGCCAAGGAAGGGGCATTGGCATTTGAAACACGAAAGATTTCAGTCAATTTCTCTGATGTCGGCGACGATGAGAAACTTTTGAAGAAGAGCATTGAGTCGGCGCTGAAGTTCGAACTAGTTTGGCTTGAGACTAAGCGAGATCGATACTTGCTAATAGCCGATGAAGACAAACAAAGGATCAGCGAATTGGAGTCAAGACTTCAGGTCAATTAGTCCAAACAGAGATTTCTTAGGTCACCAAATAAATTAAGAACAGGCATTACGTGCAGTAAACGATTTGTAGATAGGGGCACTGGCGTTTGACAAACTTGCCCATCCAACGGGCGCTCAAAGACTCTTTTGGCGTCGACATTGTTTTTTATGAATGGCCTGTGGCTGACGCCACAGCTGTTGTTCAAATAGCTCACGGGCTAGGCGAGCATGCCAGGCGCTATGACCAGATGGCTGCAGTTCTAAACAGGGCAGGCTTTAGCGTTTACGCTGACGATCACAGAGGCCATGGCCAAACCGGCATTGGCCAAATAGAGCGTAAGCAAATAAAAAAACTTGGAAACCTAGGGCAAGGTGGCATGGATGCTACTTTCAAGCAAGTCCTAGATTTTTCAAAGCTCATCAAGTCTGAAAATCCAGGCAAGCCACTTATTTTTCTTGGGCACAGCTGGGGTTCATTCATCGCACAAAAAGTCATAAACAAATCGTCAGATTTGTATGACGCGGTTGTGCTCTCAGGTAGTGCACTAACAATGCCTGGTTATCTTGCAACAGGAAATTTCAATAAGGTTTGGAAAAGGCTTCCTGGATCAACCGGTTACGAGTGGCTATCAAGAGACGTTGAAATCCAGAAGAGATTTGTTGCTGACCCACTAACTTTCATGGCTTCGGCTATGAAGGTTCTGGGCTTTTCCAACTCCTTGAAATTGTTTGGCACGCCATCAAAAAACGTGAGAAGCGATCTTCCAATTCTTGTTCAGTTGGGTGAAGCCGACCCGATCGGCGGTGAGTATTCCAATAAGGCATTGGTAGAGGCATATCGAAAGAAGGCCGGAATTCGAGATATTGAGATATTCGTATATCACGATGCTAGGCACGAGATTTACAACGAGCTAAACAAAGACGATATCCTCCAAGACTTAATCAAGTGGATAAACATCCGAATTGGTTAGTTCTATTCACTCTTAGGAAGCTTGCATGCGGCAACAGCTTCCTCGATTGAACCCTTGAGTAGATCATGAGTTTCAGGATGACGCTGCATGTAGGTGACAACATACGAGCACACCGGAATAACCTTGTCCCTCGAGTTTTGACGCATGTCCAAAAATGCCTCACGCATCAAAATAGCGGCGTAGTTTTTCCCTTGATGCTCAGGGCTTACTTCGGTGTGGACAAAGTGTCTTTCACCGGGCATACGGCTGTAATCAGCTAGCCCAACCCGATCATCTCCTAGCCAAAGCTCATAGCGGTTGGCCTGCTGGTTGTGTACAACTTTTGGTTCCATGGCTGTTAATCTACTTCCTATGACGACTTTGGAAAACACCCTTTACTTTGGTGACAATCTAACCGTTTTGAGGCTAATTCCCGACTCCTCAGTTCAACTCGTTTACATTGATCCGCCTTTCAATACTGGACGGGAACAGCAGAGATCCAAAGTAACGACCAAGAGAAATAACGAAGGTAACCGCATTGGGTTCAAGGGAGAGCGCTACGAGACGGTCAAGTCCACAGTCTTGTCCTACGACGATCAATTTGCCAACTACTGGGAGTTTCTAGAACCACGAATTGAAGAGGCTTTTAGGGTTCTAGTCAATTCAGGAACTATCTATTTGCACCTAGATTATCGAGAAGCGCATTACGCCAAAGTGTTACTCGATTCCCTGTTTGGACCAGAGTGCTTCTTGAACGAAATCATCTGGGCCTACGACTACGGAGGAAAGTCTAAGAGTCGATGGCCCGCCAAGCACGACACGATTTTGGTTTACGTAAAAGACCCAAAGAACTACTACTTCAATTCCGAGGAAGTAGATCGAGAGCCTTACATGGCACCTGGCCTAGTTACCCCAGAAAAGATTGAAAGAGGAAAACTACCCACAGACGTTTGGTGGCACACCATTGTCTCCCCAACAGGTAAAGAAAAGACAGGTTATCCAACCCAAAAGCCAGTTGGGATTCTAAGAAGAATCATTCAGGCAAGTAGTAAATCAGGAGACGTTGTTTTGGACTTCTTTGCAGGTTCTGGAACCACTGGTTTTGTGGCTAATGAACTAGGCAGGAGATTTATCCTGGTAGATCAAAACCCTGAATCAATTCAGGTTATAGAAGAGCGCCTACCTAAAGGCAGTTTTCAGTTTGTGGACTGAATGTACCAATCGTCAAAATCTGACAAATCTGCTTGAACCTGCTGGTATCCGTTAGCCAACAGTAGGCTATTGATTTTTCCACGAGTGTCTGCAAAGTTGTGCTCCACACAAATCACACCAAACCGGTAGCTTTGGAAATCAAAGTCTTTTAGGATCTCAAACTCGCTGCCTTCAGTGTCAATTGAAAGAAATTCGATGTATTTGGGGGCACCGTGTGACACCAAAAGATCTCGCAGTGAGATTGTCTCTACTTCGTAAGAAGAAGTAGTTCTTTTCAGTAGACCGTGACTGTTAGGTTCTGCATAATCAGTAATAGCTGATAACTCGCCCAGATAGTTCTCTGAGAAACTGATCTTCTGCCCAGAAGCCGAGTAAACACAACGAGTGTCTATTGTGCAGTTTCTATTTTTCCTTAAGGCCGGATGCCAACTTTTACTGGGTTCACAAAGAATTCCCGACCAGCCGAACTGTTTTTCCAGAATATGACTATTACTTAGCGCCACCCCGTCTGCGGCTCCAAACTCAACAAAGAATCCGGGCTTGTTTAAGCCAGTGACCGACAGAGCCAGAATATCCTGTCCAAGTTGACTCTTTGAGTGTCGAAGAAGCGTGTTTGCCTGGGCTCTCGAGATTTCTTGCCCTGACTGCCAGATTCTTTGGATCAGAGTCTTCTTGGTCTTGGAGCTGATGGAATACCCGAGTGCCAGAAGTACTTTGGCGGCAAGTTCTTTAATAATCGGCACCAAAAGAATCTACCAGCTGGTGCTAATCCAAAGATTCCTTACCCAGAAAGCTTCTCTTTCGGAACTCTAGAGACTAAAAATACAACAACAGCACTTAGAACAATCAAGATCGCGGAGACCGCCATCGCCATTCCGTAGTTTTGGTCCCCGGGCCTCGCAATTAATCTAAAAAGTAAGGTGGGTATTGTTGCTTGCGAACCGTTGGCGAGAAAACTGCTTGCACCAAACTCTCCAATTGAAATGATTGCCGCGAAGCCAAGAGATGTCAGTAGAACACTTCGGATCATTCTTGATTCAATAAATCGCCAACTCTGCCATCTTGTTGCCCCGTCTAACTGAGCTTGCTCAATTGGTTCTCTACCAATAGAAACAAGCGCCGGGTGAACTAAGCGAATGACCATAGGAAGAGCAATAAGTGCTTGAGCCAGTGGAACAATTAGCCAGCTCGAACGTAAAGGAAACCACGAAGCATCAAATGACACCAAAAACCCAAACCCCAATACAACACTTGAAACACCAAGCGGAAGTAGAAACACTAGATCCAGTAAGCGGAATCTGGTTCTAGTAAGTAGCCAGGAAATAAGTGTTCCCAACACAAAAGCGATTACGGCTGCAACCGCCATGTTTCGCAATGAATTCGCGGCCGCATCAATAAAAGTGATGTTTAGAAGATCTCTTGCTCCCCGAGTTCCAAGGTTCACAAAATTCTCAAAACCAAAGTTGCCACTAACTTCAAAGGCTCTAACTAGCACAAGCAACAAGGGCATCGCTAACAAGCCCACCCAGACGGCAACGCTAATTGCAAGAGCTAACGAATCTCTGCGGTCAACATCTGGCTTTCGTGACCCCTCAAATACCTGCTCGAGACCAAAGCTGCCTTTGGCAAGTTTGGTACCCACCAAGAAAGCCAGTGCAGTAATCAGAGTCTGAACCAAGACCAGGGCAGCAGCTAGCTCAAGATCTAATCTTTGAGTTGCCGCAAAGAAGATAGCAGTTTCAATGGTTTGAACTTGCCCGCCACCTAGAACCAAAACAATCCCAAAAGATGTTGCTGAAAATAGAAAAATCAAAGCCGATGCCGAGTAGATTGCTGGCTTGAGCTGAGGAAGAGATATTGCTACGAGTGTCCTGAGCCTTCCGGCTCCATCTAGCTCAGCGGCTGACTCGATGTCAGCATCCATAGTTGCCCAGACCCCACCAATGGTCTTCACTGCTATTGAGTAGTTCACAAATACGTGGGCCGCAATAATCCAATAGACCGGATCTGCCAGGAAAGTAAGTCCAAGCCCTTGGTAAAACTCATGGACACTGCGAAACACAGTGAACCCAACGGCCACAACAATACTTGGTAGCACAAAAGGCACAGTTATCAGAGCTCTAACAAGTTGCTGCCCAGAAAAAGACCTTCTGTATAAGAGGTATGCGCCAGGAATAGCGATTACCACGGTAATGACCGTGGACAAAGCTGCCTGCCAGATTGTGAACCAAACGATCTCTACGATCTTTGGCTCAGCCAGTCTTGATAACCAGTTACCAGATGCTCCAAGCAAGGAGACTTGAGTGACCGGCCAGTAGAAAACTAGCCCGACAAATAGAAGAGGCACCAGCCACAGTATTTTTCTAGTCAAAAATTACAGACCACTTGTCCTGCCAGCTAACTCTGCTGTTTGTAATATCCAGACCCTCACCAATCGTGGATTTAGCTGGTGGCCCAAACTGCGCCCATTCGGCAGGTACTACTGCTTCGGGATTCACCGGATACACATACATGAGCCCCGGCATAGTTGATTGAAAAGAAGCAGATAGTAAAAACTCAACTAGTTCCTCTGCTCCCGCAGGATTACTTGCACCTTGTAAGACGCCAACGTACTCAATTTGTCGGAAGCACTCATCCAGAAGCGGCACAGTTTGAGAGACCCCATCATCTCTAATCTCTGCTGCTGGCGATGAACTGTAGCTAAGAACAACTGGATAGTTTCCTTTTCCTGCGGAACCAGAGAATTCCGTGAAGTAGGCCTCTTCCCAACCAGTTGCAACTTTGACACCGTTATCTTTTAGCTGTTTCCAGAATATCTCGAAGCCGTCGTCTCCAAAAGCGGCAACTGTGGTTGCCAGAAAAGCAAGCCCTGGTGACGATGTCAATGGATTACTAACCACCGTCAGACCCTCATAGGCCGGCAAGGCCAGATCTCTCCAGCTAGTAGGTGGAGTGAGATTGTTTGCTTCAAACCAAACCCTGTCGTAATTGAAGCAAACATCAGAATAGGTAACTTCGGATAATGACCCGTCAATGAGGTTGTTTTCATCGGCTACACCCCGGAAAGTGTTGTCGATTCCGAACACTACATCTCCAATAGGAGCGTCTTTGGTCAAAACAAGCCGGTTTGTGACGCTTCCTGCGTCCCCGGCTCTAACAATCTCGAGCTTGAAGCCTGACTGCTCTTCAAACTCTGCGATTGCCTCATCCGAGATAGCAAATGAGTCGTGGGCCACTAGGGTCACAACCTGAGCCTGAGTAGTTGGTGTGCAGCCAGTCAAGATCAAGGCTGCAGTAAGTGCAAGTAGTGCGATTCTTTTCATTTCGTGCCCCTTATGTACTTGTAGCTTGTTGGGCACGGGATTTATGAGTGTCCTCCCTGCGCTGGCATTACCCAAGATCAGGTTCGACGGTCGAAGACTATAAAGTCTCCCTCTCAGTCTGGTTTCACCAAACTCCCGTGTTGGTAATAAGTCTAGGCTCAAGTTGATTCTTCGCAACCAAAAGTTAGGCTTACCTCCGTGCCAACCAAAAAGAGGATTCGTCAAAGACCCCCTATCGGGCTAAGTGTGTTTGGCGTCTTGACTGTTGTTTTGCTCCTAGCAGCAGGAGCACACGGAGTGTTTGTCTCTTTAGCGGATTCCAAACCTTCATCTTCCCCTAGTGAGCAATCACCCCCTCCCACGCCCCCGAATCAGGCTGGCTCCGAACCCGTTTCAATTTTCAATCCCCCAATCCGATCAATTGACGATCCTGATTCAACCTGGTTGGTATCAAACAAGCACCGACCACTTTCACCAATTGGCTTCGAACCAAAAGGACTTCGTGCCCCGAATCTAGCTGACCCCCAATTACAGAACCCGTCAGAACAAGAGCTTAGAGATGAAGTTGCGTGGGCTACCGAACGAATGGCTACCGCGATGAGTAACGCGGGGGCTGGGACCCTGGTTCTCAATAGCGGCTACCGACCATTTGACATGCAACAAACAATTTATGAAAGGCTGAAAAACCAGCGAGGTTTAGCCGTTGCTGAGCAACTTATCGCGAGGGCTGGATACAGCGAACACCAGACTGGATTGGCAGCTGATTTCTCAGCTGCAGGTCAAGGTTGTGTGATTCTGACCTGTTTTGGAAAAACCGAAGCCGGTGTTTGGCTAAGTGAAAATGCGCATTTTTTTGGCTTTATCATCCGATATCCAGAAGGCAAAGAGGCCATCACGGGATTCCAATATGAGCCTTGGCACCTGAGGTATGTAGGGGGTGCGCTTGCTCTCGAGATGAAAGAAAAAGGTATTCAGACTCTAGAGGAGTTTTGGCAGCTACCTGCCAGCCCTGACTACTTAGGATAAAAAAATCAACCGCTTAGCCCCTTTGGGGATTAACCTTTATCCATGCCCAACAAAAACAGTGATTCCGCAAGAAAGCGTTCCTATGCATTTTTAGGGCCAGTCGGCACATTCACAGAGCTTGCTGTGAGACAAATCAATCAAGCCAAGGGCGCCTCACTAATTTCAGTCAATCACGTTTCTGAGGCGATCGACTTGGTTCTCTCTGGCAAAGTTTCTAGGGCCGTTGTTCCAGTGGAGAACTCGATTGAAGGGGGAGTATCGGCAACCCTTGATGCCCTTGCCGGAACAGAGCTGATTCGAATCTACGGAGAATATCTAGTTCCAGTTACCTTCAACTTGGTTGCTAAGCCAGGAACAAAACTTTCGAACGTAAAAACCGTAGCCACCCATCCGGTTGCTTATGCGCAAAGCAGAAAATGGCTACTCGAGAAACTTCCAGGTCATGTTCACCTTCCAACAACATCCACTGCTTCTGCAGCAAAGGATCTTTTGGAGAGCTCCTACGCGGATGCGGCGATTGCCGCGCCAACAATCACGAACCACTTCAAGCTCACTACACTTGCGAAGAATATCGGTGAGAACAAACTGGCACAGACCAGGTTTATT
>Ga0315902_10001229_pt1 | contig 41343 bp, 50 predicted proteins | sample LakEriMetagenome_9_FD_203523 | JGI IMG/M metagenome (GOLD analysis project Ga0315902, IMG submission 203523) | Freshwater fungal communities from buoy surface, Lake Erie, Ohio, United States - Buoy 12 MA117 | ecosystem: Environmental > Aquatic > Freshwater > Lake > Lake biofilm | place: USA...
TGGCGACGGCATCGAGAAACCCGCCCTTGCCGGTGCTCGTGGCCTGCTTGATCAGGTCGCCGTTGAACATCATCAGCACCTGGGGGATCGAGCCGTTGAACGTCGTCGCATCGTCCCCCTCGTCCGTTCCGAAGGCGATCACGAACTGTGACAGCCATTGGTCCTTCTTCTTCGCCGCCTCCTCGGCCCGCTGGGTCTTGTCGGCCTGCGTCGCCGTGAGCAGCGATTCGTAGAGCTGCTCGGCCTGCATCTGCCGCAGGTAAAAGTGCGAGAACTTCGGCTTTTCGCCGAGCGCCGGGTCGTCCTGCGCATTGGCGGCCGTCGTGCGGCTCGACAGCGTGTAGGGCCGTGAAAGCACGATCCAGCGCACCAGTTCCTTGAGGTCGAAACTCTGCTCCCGGAACCGCTCGGCGAGTCCGTCGAGCAGTTCCGGGTGGGACGGCGGGTTGTGCTCGCCGAGATCGTCCACCGGCTTGGTGAACCCGTAACCGAGAAAGTGGCTCCAGACCCGATTGACGATCGCCTTGGGGAAGTAGGGGCTCGCCTTGATCAGCTTCGCCAGCTCCTTGCGGCGGTGCACCCCGTACGCCGTGCCGTCTTCCATCGTGCCCGGCAGATACCCGCTCTTGGAAATCTCAGTCCCGTCGACGAACACGGGATAGGCCACCTTCATGAGCCCGTTTCGCAACTCGTAATAGAGCTCGGCCTCCTCGGGATTGCCCCCCTCGCCGGCCCAGTCCTCGTCGACGAGTTCCACCCATTGCACGTCCCGCGAGCCGTCGAACCGGCGCAAGGCCCGGGTCTGCCGAAAGAACGCGTTCATCTCCCAGAACTGATTCTGCTTCCCTTTGTTGAAGGGATGGTTGTGGCACTGCGTGCACTGGACCTGGAGACCAAGGAAGATCTGCGCTGTCTTGGCCGTCGCCTGGACGGCATTCTCGACACCCATCTCCTCCAGTTTGCCGCTCAAGAAGTTGGTGGCGCCGTTGAAGCCGTCAATGTCCTTGCGGTTCGCCGTCGCACCAGTGGCCGTGACGAGCTCCTCCATGAACCGATCGTAGGGCTTGTTCTTCGAGAACGCGCGGCGGAGATACTGCCGCATGCCCGGTCGATTGACCCGCTCGTTGGCGACGTCCCGACCGATGAGCACCGTCGTCCACACGTCGGTCCAGTTGCGGGCATACTCGTCGACGTATTCATCGCCGAGCAGTCGGGCGACGAGTTCAGGCCGCTTGGAGGGCGACGTGTTGGCCAGAAAGGCCTGCAGTTCCCCGGACGTCGGAATGCGACCGATGACGTCGAGGTGGAGCCGCCGACACCACTCCCCATCGGTGGCGGCCGCAGAAGGTCGGATGCCGGCATCCTCCCAGCCGGCCACAATCTGCTCGTTGATGTACTTGACCTGCGAAATGCCGAAGTGATCGTCAGCGGCGGCCGCCACCAGAGCGAGCGAACCGCAGACGGCCGCCAGCACCACGACGAGACCGACGGGCCAGGAAGCCCTCGCGGCTTGGCGGCCCCGATACCAGCGAATCATGACGACCTCGACCCCGGAAACCGAGCGGTGCATGCTTCGACCCGATTGTATTCGCAGGCCGAGCGACCGACTATTCCCGGACCGAGGACGGGTGATTCAGGTGCGGGCCGGACGAGCCTCGACCCGTGGCGCCGGCGCCCGAGCCGCCCCCACATCGCTGCCCACGAACTCCAAGATCGCCCGCGGGCCCGCGTCACCCAGCCGCGGGGTCGCGAGCTTCAGAATCCGGGTGTAGCCGCCGGGCCGATCGGTGAACCGCGGGGCGATCCGCTCGAAGAGAATCCGCGCCGCCTGCTTGTCGCCCAGCAACTGCACAACCCGCCGCCGGGCCTTGACGGCCGGGGCGGCGGCCCGCGCCCATTGCGTCCAGGCCTCGCTCTCCCGCCACCGCTTCCACTCCGCGGAGTCGCGGGTGGCCGTGGTGGCGAACTCGCGGGCCTTGCCGGAGGCCTCGAGGCCCCGCTTGGCGATCGTCACGCACCGCTCGACGAGCGGACGAACTTCCTTGGCCTTGGCCAGGGTCGTGATGATCCGGCCCGCCACCTTCGGCGCGCCGGCCTCTCCCGCCTCCGCCTCGCGCTCCGTGAGCATCAGGGCGGAGGCCAAATTCCGCAGCAGGGCCCGCTGATGAGCAGGGCTGCGGCCCAACACACGACCCTTGCGACGATGACGCATGACGCTCTCTCCTTATGAACCTTGCGCGACTCGCGCCCGACCTTTCGGTCAGGCACCGGCTCCGGCAGGCAACGACATCCCCAACTCCAACCCCAGTTCCCGGAGCTTCGCCTCGATCTCCTGGAGGGTGGTCTCGCCGAAGTTCCGCACTTCGAGCAGTTCCTCCCGCGTCCGCGACACGAGATCCTTCAGGGACTCGATGCCGGCCTCGTGCAGGCAGTTGTTGGCCCGCAGCGACAACCGCAGGTCCGACACGAGCATGCCGAGCCGGCTCTCGAGCGGGGCCTCGACGGCGAACAACGCGGCCGCCGCCGGCAGACTGACGGCCGGGCCGGGACGCGTGTACGAAACGAACGGATTGAGGTGCTTCCGCAGGATCTTCGCCGCCTCGACGAGCGCCATTTCCGGCGTCACTGTGCCGTTGGTCCAGATCTCCATCGTCAGCTTGTCGTAATTCGTCTTTTGGCCGACGCGGGTCTCCTCGACCTCGTACTTCACGCGGGTCACGGGACTGAACACGGCGTCGACGGGAATGATGCCGATCTCCTGGGACGCCTGGCTGTGTTCGCTCGATGGCACGTAGCCGCGCCCGTTCTCCACGACCATCTCCAGCTCGAAGGGCACGTCGTCCGTCAGCGTGGCCAGCACCAAATCCTTGCTGAAGACCTCGACCGCATCGTCCGTCTGAACGTCGGCACCGGTCAGCGGACCCTTCGTGCTCTTCTCGACCCGCACCACTCGAGTGGAGTCGCTATGGTTCTTGACGACCAGGCTCTTAACCGCGAGCACGATGTCGGTGACGTCCTCGAGCACGCCCTTGATGGTCGTGAACTCGTGCAGAGCGCCAGCCAGCTTGATCTGGGTGACGGCGCTTCCCTCCAGGCTGGAAAGGAGCACGCGCCGCAGACTGTTGCCGACGGTGGTGCCGAAGCCGCGCTCGAACGGCTCCGCCACGAACTTCCCGTAGGTGGACGTCAGGGTCTTCTGGTCGACGGTGACCGAGCCCGGCAATTCCAGGCCTCGCCAGCGGATATGCATCAGGGATTCCTCCATTCAGGGCCGGGGCGAATGCGCCCCAAAGCCGACTCGTTGACCGAAACTCAGCCTGCCGTCACCCAGGCACTACTTGGAGCACAACTCGATAATCAGGTTGGCCTGGACCGGAATCGAAACGTCGTCCGAACCGGGCAGCCGATCGACACGACCCTCGGGAATCGGGCTCTCGGCACGGGACAGGAAGTCGGGAACGTCCCGCCGACTTTCCGCCAACGCCGCATGCACCAACTGCAGACTCTTGGCCCGGTTCTTGACGCGAACCAGATCGCCGGCCTTGACCAGATAACTCGGCACGTCGAGCCGACCGCCGTTCACGGTGATGTGACCGTGCATCACCATCTGCCGGGCCGCAGCCCGCGAGGCGGCGAATCCGAGGCGGTGCACGACGTTGTCGAGCCGCCGCTCGAGGAGCGACATCAGCACCTCGCCCGTGTTGCCCTTGCCCCGCTCGGCCCGGGCGAAATAGGTGCGAAACTGCCGCTCCAGCACGCCGTAATAGTGCTTGACCTTCTGCTTCTCCCGCAGATGGAGGCCGTAGTCGGTCGGCTTGCCGCGCCGCTTCTGGACCATGCCAGGCGGGGTAGCCCGACGCTCAAAGGCACACTTCGGCGTGTCACACCGACTGCCCTTGAGGAACAACTTCAACCCGTCGCGGCGACACAGCCGGCAGACCGGCCCGGTGATACGTCCCATGATTCGATCCTGCTCTCTAATCCCAAACGAAAGACTGGTGGTAACGAAGCCTTACACGCGCCGCTTCTTCGGCGGCCGACAGCCGTTGTGCGGCAGCGGCGTGATGTCCTCAATGCTCTTGACGTTCATGCCGGCCGCCTGCAGCGCCGTGATCGCGCTCTCGCGGCCGCTGCCCGGCCCCTTGACCCGGACCTCGAGATCCTTGACGCCATACTTCGCGGCCTTCTCGGCAGCCTGCTGGGCCGCGCACTGCCCCGCAAACGGAGTGCCCTTGCGACTGCCCTTGAATCCACACGTGCCACCACTCGCCCAGCAGAGCGTGTCGCCCCGCGTGTCGGTGATGGTCACCGTCGTATTGTTGAAACTGGCGTGAATGAAGGCGATGCCCGCCGTCACCGTCTTCTTCTTTGTCTTGGCAACCTTCGACATGATTTCGTTCCGTGTGTTCCTGCTGATGACCGTAGGACCGCGCCGCGAGAGCGGACTACTTGAGATCCTTCACGCCCTTCTTGCCCGCCACCGTCTTCTTCGGCCCCTTGCGGGTCCGGGCGTTGGTCCGCGTCCGCTGACCGCGAACCGGCAGCCCCCGGCGATGACGCAAGCCGCGATAACTGCCGATGTCCTTGAGCCGCGAAATATTCTGGGCCACCTGCCGCCGCAACTGCCCCTCGACGGTGTAGTCCTTGTCAAGCAGGGCGGCGAGCCGAGCCAGCTCGTCCTCGTGAAGGTCCCGAGCCTTGCCCATCGGATCGACGCCCGCCTTGTGGCAGAGCTCGCGGGCGACCCGCTGGCCGACGCCATACAGGTACTGCAACGAGAAGACGGTTTTCTTCTCGGAGGGAATGTCGACACCCATCAAACGTGGCATGGATTATGTCTCTCGAACCGAACTGAACTGAACGCTGACCGCGATGCCAAACCGACCTGCGCCGCTGCGCCGCAGATGCGGCACCTGGACGGCTGCGTGGTCCACGGCGGGCACCGGCCGCCGCGAACCTCGATATTCTCCCTGCATCACCCCTGCCGCTGCTTGTGGCGGGGATCCGCGCAGACGACGAAGACGACGCCGCGGCGCCTGACGATCTTGCACTTTTCACACATCCGGCGGACGCTGGCGCGAACCTTCATGATGAACAAGCTCGTGGCGGCGACCGACCACGCCTTCGACAGGAACGGAGGGATTTTTAAGGGAGTCCCAAAATATAAGATCGCCACCGACCGATCACAAGGGGGTGCTTTTCAGACCGTTGCCCGCTGTTGGATCGGGCGATACGGCCGGAAAATCCAAGCCCTTCCCGGCCGCCGCTTCAGGCCGCGGAGCCGGCATTTCCCACCGTCTCACCGGCCAGCGGCGGGGCGGTGAGCACCACCGGCCCCCCCTCAGTGATCGCCACTGTGTGCTCGAAATGGGCGCTCGGCATCCCATCCACGGTCGACTGAGTCCAGTGGTCGGGCAGGGCCCGCACCTTCTTCGTGCCCATGTTCACCATCGGCTCGATTGCGATCACCAAGCCGGGCTCGATCTCGAAATCGTGGTTTTTCCGAAACGCCGGCGTGCAGAAGTTCGGCACCTGGGGATCCTCGTGCATGCTGCGTCCGATGCCGTGGCCGACGAAGTTCTCCACCACCGAGAACCCATGGTCGCGAACGTATTTCGCCATTTCCGTGGCCACGTCGCTCCACCGGCTCCGCGATGCCAGGAGGCGGATGGCCAGGGCGAGCACCCCGGCGGTGCAGTCCAGCAACCGCTGCACCTCCGGCGTCACCTGCCCCACCGGATGCGTGATCGCCGAATCGCCGCACCAGCCACCGACGCTGCAGCCGGTGTCGATGCTGATCACGTCGCCTGACCGCAGCACCCGCGGACCCGGTATGCCGTGCACCACCTCGTCGTTCACCGAGATGCAACAGGCGGCCGGAAAGGGCACCTTGCCGGGCACACCCTTGAACAGCGGCACGGCCCCGTTGTCCAGAAAAAACTTCTCGACTGCCGCGTCGATCTCACCGGTCGTGACCCCCGGCCGGACCATGCCGGCCGCCAACTGGTGCGCGCCCCACACGACGAGCCCCGCTCGGCGCATGAGGGCAATTTCACGCGGAGATCGCAGGGTGACCACGGCAGGCTCTCGGGCGGCAAAAAAGGAGTGAACGCTTCTCGGAGTATAACGCCGGCGACTCCGCCTGCACGCCCGGCGTCAACGCCGGCGGGCGGCCCGCTCGAATCGTCCGACCGCCGCCTGCACCCGGCTGAAGATCTCGTCGGCCGTGCCCAAGCCGTCGATGCTGGCAAGCTTGCCCTGCCGAGCATAGTAGTCGAGCAGTGGCGCGGTCTGCACCTCGAAACTCGTGATCCGCTTGGCGAACACCTCGGGGTCGTCGTCCTCCCGCTTGCGGGCCAGCATCCGCCGCACCAGCTCGTCCCGGGGCACGGCCAGTTCGATCACCCCGTCGACGCTCATCGCCCGCCGCTCGAGCAGCTCGTCAAGCGTTGCGGCTTGCGGCAGCGTGCGTGGAAATCCGTCCAGCAGGCAGCCGTTGCGGCAGTCCTCCATCTCGAGCCGTCGACTGACCATGCCGACGATGATCGGGTCAGGCACAAGCTGCCCCTGCGTCATGTATTCCGCCGCCTGGATCCCCTCCGGCGTGCCCGCCCGGACCGCCGCCCGCAGCATTTCGCCAGTCGACAGGTGGGGCACGTGGAGCAGGTCCACGAGCCGCTGGCACTGCGTCCCCTTACCCGCTCCCGGTGGTCCGATGAGGATGATCCGCATGGCAAGTCCGCGCGGCGGCATGGAGGAAACGGCGGGAACCTCCCGGCGAGCGCGGGGAGCGGATCAGGACTTTTCGAGCAGGCCGCCGTAATTTCGCATCACGAGGTGGCTGTCGATCTTTTGCACCAGATCAAACGCCACGCTCACCGCGATCAGCAGCCCGGTGCCTCCGTAGAAGCCCGCGATCTGTGCGCCGGTGTTCAGGTAACCGCCCACGATGGTGGGGATCACCGCGACCAACGCCAGAAAGCCTGCGCCTACATACGTGATCCGCTCCATCACGCGCTCGAGATAGTCGGCCGTGCGCTTGCCGGGACGATATCCCGGAATGAACGCCCCGAAGTTCTTCAGGTTGTCGGCCATCTCCTTGGGATTGAAGGTGATGGCGGTCCAGAAGTAGCAGAAGAAGTAGATGAGCGCGATGTAGCACACGTTGTAAAGATACGACTGGCCCCGCTGAAACGAGTCGTGCAGCGCCGAGAGGACGGCGTTCCCCGGGTAGGCGGCGGAAAGCCACTGGAACAGCATCTGCGGAAACAGCAGCAGCGAGCTGGCGAAGATGATCGGCATCACGCCGGCCTGGTTGACCCGCAGCGGCAGATACTGCCGGGTGCCGCCGTAGACCCTTCGACCGCGGACATGCTTGGCGCTCTGGGTCGGGATGCGACGCTGTCCCTGGGTCATGAACACGACGCCCGCCACGACACCGACGAACAGCGCGGCCAGCATGATGAGCGTCTCGACGCCCATCTTGCCGCCCCCCCCACCGAGCTCCCAGCTCGTCTCACTGCCGAGCTGCATCAACGCGCTCGGCATGCCCGCCAGGATGCCCGCCATGATCAGGAGGCTGATACCGTTGCCGATTCCGAACTCGTCGATCTGCTCCCCCAGCCACATCAGAAAGATCGTCCCGGCCGTCATCGTCATCACGGCCACGAACTGCCAGACCAGCGGCAGTCGGCCATCCACGAGGAAGCCGGGCTGGATCAGCGACTGCTCGCCGACACGTTGGCCGGACAGAAACGCCACGTACGCCCAGCTCTGCAGGATGCAGATCAGCACCGTGGCATAGCGGGTGTATTCGTTGATCTTCTTCCGGCCCGCCTCGCCCTCCTTCGTGAGCCGCTCCAGCGGCGGCCAGACGGTTCCCAGCAGCTGGAAGATGATCGATGCCGAGATGTACGGCATGATGCCGAGCCCGAAGATCGTGGCCTGCGACAACTGGCTCGCCGAGAACACGGCGACGGTGCGGAGCAGGTCGCCGATGCCGCCCGTCTGCTGGGCGAATGCCGTCATTGCCTGGGGATCGACGATCGGCAGCGGCACCTGCCAGCCGACCCTGTAGATCGCCAGCAACCCGAGCGTGAGCAGGATCTTTTGCCGCAGTTCCGGGATCGTGAAGATGATGCGGAGTTTTTCGAGCACGGGGTCTGGCTCCTCGACGTCTCGGACAGGGCGGGCCTGCGGCCCACGGGCGCCATACCCTAACCGCCCGCGGGCTTTTTCCGCGACACCTTTTTCACCTTCCGGACCACCGGCGCCGGTCCGGGCAGTTCAGTCACGGTGCCACCGGCTGCGGAGATCTTTTCCCGGGCCTGGGCGCTGAAGTGGTGGGCCGAAACCTTCAAGGCGTGCTTGAGTTCGCCATTGCCGAGGATCTTGATCTCGTCCCAGATGCCCTTGGCGAGACCCGATTCACGCAGTGCCTGCGGCGTCACCTCGCTACCGGCCGCGAACACCTCCTGCAGAGCGCCCACGTTCACTTCCTTGACGATGCGGCCGTGGGAATTGTGGAAGCCACGTTTCGGAATGCGCCGGATGAGGGGCGTGCCGCCACCCTCGAAGATCAGCGGCGCGGCCCAACCGGCCAGCTGGCCTTGGCCCTTGTTGCCGCGGCCGGCATAGCGGCCACGGCCGGAGCCCGGACCACGGCCAACCCGCAGCCGCTTGGTGTTCTTGTGAATGCCCTTGTTGACGTCGTTGAGTTTCATGGGAGGGTGGCCGGCCCGCAGGGCCGAAAAGGTTGTGGATGCGTGGATCAGGAGAGCGTAACGCCGCGCAGCCGCTCGACCTCGGCCTTGGTGCGCAACTGCTTCAAGGCCTCGAGAGCGGCCTTGACCAGGTTCACGGGATTCGTCGAGCCATGGGCCTTCGAGAGCACGTCCCGGATGCCGGCCGACTCGCACACCGCCCGGACGGCCGCGCCGGCGATGATGCCCGTGCCCGGGCCCGCCGGCAGCAGCACGACCTTCGCCGTCTCATACCGCCCCTCGACACGGTGCGGAATGCTACCCGATTCGACGGGCACTTCAATGAGGTTCTTCATGCCGTCCTTGATCGCCTTCTCCACGGCGGGCGGCACCTCATTGGCCTTGGCGTAGCCACAGCCCACCTTGCCCCGGCCGTTTCCGACCACGACCAGGCCCGCAAAACTGAACCGCCGGCCGCCCTTGACGACCGTCGCACAGCGCCGCACCTTCACGACCTTTTCCGCGAACTCACCGGTGCGGGATTCTTTGCCTGTCGACACGGTTCATTGCCTCCAAAAACTGGTCTAGAACTCGAGACCCGCAGCCCGCGCCGCGTCTGCGAGCGCGGCCACACGGCCGTGATAACGAAACTCGCCGCGATCGAAGCACACCTTCGTCACGCCGGCCGCCTTGGCCCGCTCCGCCACCGCCTTGCCGATCGCCTCGGCGGCGTCCTTGTTGCCGCCGAACGTGATGCCCGAGCGGATCTGCTTGTCCATCGAGCTCGCGGAGGCCAGCGTCCGCCCCGACACATCGTCGATCACCTGGGCGTAGATGTGCTTGTGGGTGCGAAACACCGAGAGCCGCGGACGTTCGGCCGTGCCCCGGATGAACCGGCGCACGCGGTGCCGCCGACGGAGCCGCTGCCGGAGAATCGAGCGGGAATGGTCCATGGTGGGTCCTCTGTCTCTTACTTCGTGACGGCCTTGCCGGCCTTGCGCCGAACCTGCTCGTTCTCGTAACGGATGCCCTTGCCCTTGTAGGGCTCCGGCTTCCGCAGGGCACGCACCTCGGCTGCGAACTGCCCCACGAGCTGCTTGTCGATGCCTTTGATGTGAATGTGGGTCTGATCCGGGCAAGCGACCGTGAGGCCGGCCGGAATCGGCACCTGGAGTTCGTTTGCAAAGCCGACTCGAAGCTGCAGGGTGTTCTTCTGGATCGCGGCGAGGTAGCCCACACCGACGATCTCGAGCTTCTTCTCGTAGCCCTTGGAAACGCCCTCGACCATGTTGGCGGCCAGGGCCCGGGTCAGGCCGTGCACGGACCGCGCGACGCGATGGTCGCCGTTGCGGGAGACGCGGATCTCCCCGGCGGTGCCGTCGACCTCAACGGACACAGCTGGATGAATGGCGTGCTCGAGCTTGCCGAGCGGGCCCTCGACCTTGAGGCTGCCCCCCTCGACCGACGCCTTCACGCCCTTGGGGACAGAGACCGGTGACTTGCCGATGCGCGACATCGCTGGATGACCTTTCGACCTGTGACGATTCCGATTACCACAACTCGCAGAGCACTTCGCCGCCCAGCTTCTTCTGCCGGGCCTCGCGGTCGCTCACGACGCCGCTGGACGTCGAGAGGATCGAGATCCCCAGGCCACCCAGCACCGGCCGAAGCCGCGCCGACCGACTGTAGACCCTCCGGCCCGGGGAGCTGACCCGTCGGATGTGTCGGATGAGCCGCTCGCCGTTGGGGCCATACTTGAGATCGAGCTGGAGATGAGGCACCGGGGCGGCTTCCACCTCGCGCCAATCCCAGATGAATCCCTCGCGCTTCAGCACTTCCGCCAAGCCACGCTTCACCTTCGAACTGGGGACCTCGACGGTCGAGCGTTCGACTCGCACCGCGTTGCGGATGCGGGTGAGCATGTCGGCGATGGGATCGGTCATCATGTCTGCAGAACCCTCTTGTGATTTCCCGTTTCTCGCGGATCCCGTCCTACCAACTGGCCTTCTTCACGCCGGGGATGCAGCCCTGATCGGCGAGTTTCCGGAAACAGATGCGGCAGATGCCGAACTTGCGGTACACGGCCCGCGGACGGCCACACAACATGCACCGCCGCACCGCCCGCGTCTTGAACTTCGGCGGCCTCTTGGCGGCGGCGATCTTCGATTTGCTTGCCATGGATGATCCAGTCAGCCTGTTGGTCCAGCCCTGCGGTTCGACGCCGGCGGCGCCGATCCCGTGCCGCTACGCAGCGGCGTCTCCTTCCCCGTCCTTCTTCAATGGCATCCCCATCGCCCGCAGGAACTCCCGGGCCTCGTCGTCGGAATCCGCCGACGTGACCAACGTGATGTTCATGCCCTGCGGCCGCGTGAACTTGTCCGGATTGATCTCGGGAAACACCATCTGCTCCGAGAGCCCGAGGCTGTAGTTGCCCTGGCCGTCGAACGCGGTGCTCGACAGGCCGCGGAAGTCGCGGACCCGCGGCAGGGCGACCGACACCAGCCGGTCGAGAAACTCGTACATCCGCCGACCGCGGAGCGTCACCTTGCAGCCGATCGGCAGGTTCTCACGCAACTTGAACCCCGAGACCGCCGCCTTGGAGAGCGTCGCGACGGGCTTCTGGCCGGTGATCAGCGCCATGGCGTTGATCGCTTCCTCGAGATACTTCTTCTCGCTCACAGCCACGCCCACGCCCATGTTCACCACGATCTTCTCGAGCCGTGGGATGGCGTGCGGGTTCGTGCGGTCGAGGGACTTGCCCAGTTGCGGCCGCACCGTATTCATGTAATGCGCGAGCATTCGCGGCACCCCTGCCGGGGCTGCCGTTTCCGCCGCTGCTTTCGTCTTCTTCGCCATCGAAACGATCCTTTGATTCCCGATCCGAGTTCCGGTCGTTCAGCCTGCCGCCGCGCCAGCAATTCCTAAAACTGTCAGCCCTTCGCCGCCGTCGCCCGCGGCCGTCGCAGCACGCCCTGCTCCGCTCCGCACTTCCGGCAAAACCGCACCTTGCCCCCGTCAGCCGTGACACGGGCACCAAGCCGCGTCGCCTTACCGCAGGCGCCGCAGACGAACAGCACGTTCGATCCGTCGATGGGCATCTCCTTGCTGAGCCGCCCACCCTGCGGGTTCTTCTGGCTCCGCTTCAGGTGCCGATACACACGGTTCACTCCCTCGACGACCAGCTTCGAGTCGCCGCCTGCGCCGGGGCGCACCGAGAGCACCTTGGCCCGCGTGCCCTTGGCGTTGCCGGTCCGCACTTCGACGAGATCGCCTGCCTTGATCAACATCACACCACCTCGCTCGCCAGACTGACGATCTTCATGAAGTTCCGCTCCCGCAGCTCCCGGGCCACGGCCCCGAAGATGCGCGTGCCCTTCGGGTTCTTGTCGTTGTCGATGATCACGCAGGCGTTGGTGTCGAACCGCACGTAGCTCCCGTCCTCGCGCCGCGCGGGCTTCTTGCACCGGACGATGACCGCCTTGACGACGGCCTTCTTCTTCACGTCGCTGCCGGGAATCACGCTCTTCACACTGCACACGATGATGTCCCCCAGGCTGGCGGTCCGCTTGCGGCTGCCGCCCAGCACCTTGAAGCACATCACTTCCTTGGCGCCCGTGTTGTCCGCGACGACCAGTCGCGTCTGCATCTGGATCATGTGGACTTTCCTTCCGTCGTCTCGACGCCGGCAGCGGCAGCCGCTTCAGCCCGCGCCGCCGTCTCCCGCAGCGACGTCGCCCGAGCACCGCTGCGCAGCGAGGCCACGTCGACCGCCGTGCTCTTGGCAACCACCCGTACCAATTCCCACCGCTTCAGCCGGCTGCGCGGCCGGCACTCAACGATCTCCACGAGATCGCCGAGCTGCGACTCCTCGGCCTCGTCGTGCACATGGCACACGGTCCGCCGATGGAGGATTCGGCCGTATTTAGGGTGCCGGACGACCCGTGGAATCTCCACCCGCCGCGTCTTGCTCGCGGCAGCACTCGTCACGGTCCCGGTCTCCACTCGCTTGGGCATCTCGTCGGCTCCTCGTTACTTTCCGCTCTGCGTCCGCTTGCGGAACGTCCGCCGCGAGGCCACGCCCCCCTTGCCGGGAGCCTGCACCTTCGCGCGGCCGCTGGCCCGGCGACGCTTCGCATGTTTTTCGTGCTGGGGCGAATCCTCTCCCGCCGCGCCCGGAGCAACGGCCACCAGCGACACGCCCCGCTGGGTGAGGATCGTCTGGCACCGCGCGATCGTGCGGCGATGCTTCTTCACCTCCGAAGGAGCCGCGAGCTTCTCCGTCTGCGCCTGGAGCCGGAGCCGAAACAGCGTCTCGGCCGCGTCCTTCCAGACGAGACGAATCTGCTCGTCGGCCATCTCCCTGAGTTCGTTTACCTTGGTCATGGCACTGGTTCCTTACATCGCCCGCCGCTTCACGAACCGCACGCGAATCGGCATCTTGTGCGCCAACCGCGCCATGCAGACCCGGGCCGCCTCCTCCGTCACGCCGCCGATCTCGTACAGCACCATGCCGGGCTTGATGACCGCGGCCCAATACTCCGGCTCACCCTTGCCCTTACCCATACGGGTTTCGAGCGGGATCGACGTGATCGACTTGTGGGGGAACACGCGCACGAACAGCCGCCCCTCCGCACGGAGGTACTGCTGGGCCGCGATGCGGCCGGCCTCGATGGTCGCCGCGGGGAGCCATCCCGGCTGTTCGGCCTGGAGGCCGAAGTCGCCGAAGACGACGCGGTTCCCGCGGGAGGCGTCACCTCTTATACGACCTCTTTGGCTTTTTCGGTGCTTCACCCGCTTGGGCATCAGCGCCATCGCCGGTCTCCTCGTACATGCCTTGGTTGACCCACACTTGAATCCCGATGTTGCCCTGCGCCGTGGGAGCCTCGCAGAACCCGTAATCGATTTTTGCCCGCAGCGTCGACAGTGGCATCGAGCCCGCGATCGCCTTCTCGCACCGCGACATCTCCGCCCCGCCGAGCCGTCCGGCGAGCTGGATCTTCACGCCCTTGGCACCAGCGTCCATCGTCGTGTCGAGGGCGCGCTTCAAGGTGCGGCGAAAGGCGGCCCGCTTCACAAGCTGGTCGGCGATGTCCTCGGCAATGAGCTGTGCCTGAATCTCCGGCCGACCAACCTCCTCGACCTTGAGATTGACCCGCCGGCCGAGCAGATCTTGAAGCTCGCCCTGCAGCCGATCGACCTCCTGCCCCTTCCGCCCGATGATCACGCCGGGCCGTGCCGAGTGGAGGATGACCTTCACCTCGTCGCGAGTGCGCTCGATCTCCACCTTCGGGATCGCCGCAGCGCGGTACTTCGTCTTGAGGAACTTTCGGACCTTCACGTCTTCCATGAGGAGGTCGCGAAAATCCTTTTTGGAGGCGTACCAGCGGCTCTTCCACGGCTCGGTGATGCCGGTGCGGAAGCCCGTGGGATGTACTTTCTGGCCCATGTCTCTGCCCTCACTCCGTATCCGCGGCGGCGACCGCGTCGAGCGCCACCTTGATGTGCGACATCCGCCGCTTGATTCCGAACGCCATGCCGCGGGCCCGAGGCCGGATCCGCTTGAACATCGGCCCCTCGTCCACTCGGGCATCGACCACCACCAGGTCATCGACCCCGGCGGCCTGCTGATGCTCGGCGTTGCCGAGGGCGCTCTTGATCACCTTCTCGAGCATGCGGGCGCCACGGTGCGGCTGGAACCGCAGGATGTCGAGCGCCTCGTCGGCGAACTTGCCGCGGACCAGATCGGCCAGCGCCCGCACCTTGCGGGCACTGATCCGGGCATACTTGTGGCTGGCTGTGTAGGCCATGAATCACCTTCGCTCATTCGCGGCCGCAGCCGCGCACGGGTCGCTCACTTCGCCGCCGGGGCGGCCGCTTCCTTTACCTTGCCACCGTGGCCGCGGAACGTCCGCGTCGGGGCGAACTCACCGAGCTTGTGGCCGACCATGTCCTCGGTCACGAACACCTTGAGATGCTGCTTGCCGTTGTGGACCATGAACGTCAGCCCGATGAACTCCGGCACGATCGTGCACGAACGGGACCAGGTCTTGATCGGGTCGCGCTTGCCAGAGGCAAGCTGCGCTTCGACCTTCTCGAAGACCCGGGGGTCGATGTACGGACCTTTTTTCGCACTGCGTCCCATGGATCACCTCAACTTCAACTGGCCGTAACGACGACTCTTCCGCCGGCGGATGATGGCCGTGCTCGAAGGCTTGCGGGGCTTGCGGGTGCCGCCGCCCTTGGCGCTCTTGCCGGTGGGGCTGACCGGATGACGACCGCCCTTGGTACGGCCTTCGCCGCCACCGTGCGGATGGTCGATCGGATTCATCGCCGTACCGCGCACATGCGGCCGAATGCCCATCCACCGCGATCGTCCGGCCTTGCCGAGCCGGACGTTCATGTGGTCGGCGTTGCCGATGGCACCGATCGTCGCCCGACATGCGGCGGGCACGCGTCGAATCTCGCCGGAGGGGAGCGTGAGCTGGGCCCACTGCGCCTCGCGAGCCACGAGTACCGCCGAGGACCCCGCGGAGCGACAGAGCCGTCCGCCGCGCCCCGCCTGGAGTTCGATGTTATGAACCTGCATACCCAGCGGAATGGCCGACAGCGGCAGGCAGTTGCCAACCTCGGGAGGAGCCGCCGCGCCGCTCTGCACGGCCGCACCAACCTTCAGCCCATCGGGAGCAAGAATGAACCGCTTCTCGCCGTCGGCGTAGTGGACGAGCGCCACACGACAGGTGCGATTGGGGTCGTACTGGATCGAGTGCACCGTGCCCGGCACACCGTCCTTGTTGCGACGGAAGTCAATGAGCCGATAATGCTGCTTGTGGCCGCCACCCCGATGCCGAGCCGTAATCTTGCCCTGATTATTACGACCGCCCGTCTTCCGCTTGCGAAACCGGAGCCCCTTCGGCGCATCCGCACCCGGCGTCAGTTCGGCAAAATCCGAAACGCTCGCGCCGCGGCGTCCAGGACTGGTCGGATTGTAGACGCGAATTCCCATTGGCTACTCGATTTCGTTGCTACTCGATTTCAGTGCGACTTGGCTTTCTGGCGACAGTGGTCAGAACAGGCTGATCTTGAAGTCGGGCTTGAGTTTCACGACGGCCTTCTTCCAGGCCTTCGCACTGGTCCGACGCACCCGACTGCGGCGGGCCTTCCCCACCCGATTCTGCACGGCAACCTTGTCGACCTTGACGTTGAACAACTCTTCCACAGCCCGCCGAATGTCGGCCTTGGTGGCCTCGGCGACGACCTCAAAGGAGTAGGCGCTGTGACGATTGGCCCGATGCATGCCCTTCTCCGTGACGAGCGGCCGGAGGATGACCTGATGCGGCGCGAGACCTGGCGTGAATGCGGGAGCCGGGGGGACAGGCACTGGCATGACTTACTTCGCCTCCTTCTTCGCAGGCCGCTTGGCGGCGGCACGCTTCCCGGCAGCCTTGCCAGCAGGGGCCGACTTCGACTTTTCTTTCGCAGCCGCCCGAAAGGCGTCGATGGCTGCAGTCGTCATCACGATCGACCGCGGCCGCAGAATTGACCAGGCATTCAACTCGGCAACCGGAGCCACGGACACTCCGGCGATGTTCCGGGCGCTCTTCCAGACGTTTGCATCATGCTTCTCGGGAGCCAACAGCACCGTCGCCTCACCGAGCCCCATGCCCGCGAGCATCTTGGCCACAGCCGCGGTCTTCGGGGCCGAAATCGTCAGGGCGTCGACCAGCTTCACCTCGTCGTCAGCGATCCGCGAGGCAAGCGCCATCCGCGTGGCGGCCTGCAACGCCTTGCGAGGCATCCGCCAACCGAAGTCACGCGGCCGCTTGGCGAAAATGTGACCGCCACCACGCCGCGTACCACTGCGGCGAGCACCCGCACGGGCATTGCCGGTACCCTTCTGGCGATAGAGCTTGCGGGTCGAGCCAGCCACCTCGCCGCGAGTCTTCGTCTTTTGCGTGCCCTGACGCTGATTCGCCTGGTACATGACCACGGCATCATGCAGCAACTGCTTGCTAACGGAGGGCGCCAACTCGGCAGGATCGATCTCGTAGGAGCCGACCTTCTTGCCCGAAATGTCGTAGACGGCGAGGTTCACTTCGCACCAGCCTTCTTCTTTGCACCGCCACCGGCCGGGCCGGCAGCCTTCTTCAACTTGTTGGTCTGCAGCACGGTGACGTAGGCACCATTGGGCCCCGGCACGGCACCCCGAAGGAGAAGCAGGTTGCCCTCCTTGTCGACCCCGACGAGCTTCACGTTTCGCATCGTGGACCGCTCGTTGCCGTAACGGCCCGCCATCCGCTTGCCCTTGAACACACGAGCTGGAGACGTGTTCATGCTCGTGCCGCCCTGATGACGGTGCACCTTCTTGACGCCGTGACTGGCCCGCTGACCCTTGAAGCCATGCCGCTTCATGACGCCCGCAGTGCCCCGCCCCTTGGTGAGGCCCGTGACATCGACGAACTCGACGCCTTCGAACACGTCAACGGTGAGCACCTGCCCGACCGCCACGCCCTCGTAGACCCCACGAAACTCGCGAACAAACCGCTTGGGCTCACAGTCGGCCTTGGCGGCAACCTCGCCCCCCGCCGCCGCAACCCGCTTCGATCGGCGGCTGTCGAGCTTCGCGACCTGGCCACGAACCGCACGACTCGCCAGCCGCCGCGGCTTGTCAAGAAAGCCGATCTGAATGGCGGCGTAGCCGTCCCGCTCAGGAGACCGCACCATCGTCACGGGACACGGACCGGCTTCAATGACGGTGACCGGCACCACGGCGCCACTCGCATCGAAGATTTGGGTCATGCCGACCTTGCGGCCGAGCAGACCCTTGCGCCCCATCCGCTCGGGCACGACCTTGCGGCCGACCTTCGCCAAACTCTTCTTCGTTGCAGCCATGATGTTTATCGCCGTCGAGACGAGCACTTCCTTGAGCAGCGGCCTCGCGGCGCCCGCCCGGTTGCAAGCCTCTCGATCACGCTCGAAGCCGTCGGCTGCGGGAGCGTCCGGGACATCCCCCGAACCTTACCCGCAACGCCTTCCAAGCATGCCGTGCCGTGCGCTCCTGTTGGTTCTATGACTGGATCAAAGGATGAAATGAATCAGCGGGACGACGCCTTGATCTTGATGTCGACACCGGCTGGCAGACTCAACTTGTTCAGCGCCTCGATCGTCTTGGCCGTGGCCTGCACGATGTCGATCACGCGCTTGTGCGTCCGAATCTCGTACTGCTGGCGGGCCTTCTTGTCGATGTGCGGACTGGAGAGGACCGTGTACCGCTCGACGCGAGTGGGCAGCGGAATCGGGCCGTGCACCTCGGAGTTTGTCCGCTTGGCGGTGTCTACGATCTCGGCCGCACTCTGGTCGAGCACGACGTGGTCATAGGCCTCCATGCGAATGCGGATGATCTCTTGTGTCGGACCGGCCACGGGGCAACTCCAATCAATCCTGCGGACAACGACCTATGCGAACACTGAGCCTCGGGACACGGAGACAGGAATCTCTCCGCCGACAGCCGGCCGCCAGGGCCGGAAGGCCCGCGGCACTCGAAAAGCCCCCGGGGAGGGACTCTTGGCGACGCCCTCCCACGGCCGGGGGGCCGGAAGCGTCACGACGGTCGAGTCACGGAATCTAAGGTGGCCTGCCGAGCCTGTCAACGCCCTGCAATTTTCGCCGCTTCTCCCATGATTTTGGTCGCGAAGCGACTCACACGAAGGCCTCGGCGGTCTCGGCCGGCGCCGGGCCGTATTTCAGCGGGGCCATCGTGAAGCTCGCCCGCCCCTGGCTCACGCTCCGCACGGCCGCGGAATAGCCGAACATGCTGGCCAGCGGGGCCTCCGCCGTGAGCACGTTCACCCCGCCGCGGAGCTCCGTGTTGGTGATGATCGCGCGCCGCTGCTGCAGGTCGTTGATCACGTCGCCAAGGTGATCCTCCGGCACGCTCACCTCGACCCGCATGACCGGCTCGAGCAGCACCGTTCCCGCCGCCTCCAGCAGCCGATCGACGGCCTCCGCCGCCGCCATCCGCACCGCCACGTCGCTGGGCGGCGGATCGGGAATCGGGCTCTCCAAAACCACGATCCGCGTGGCCCACAGCGGGCAGCCCTTGAGACCGCCCCGTTCGGCGCTCTCGCGGACCGACTGGGTCATGAGGGCGGCCAGGCTGGCCAGCGCGTCCCCCTCGGGGAACCAGCCCTGCTCCACCGTCACGCCCCCCTGCTCCGCCACCGGCTCGGCCCGCAGCGTGACCGTGGCGGCGAGCGTCTGCCCGGCCACCTGGCGATTGATGCTCCCGGCGACCTCGACCGGGCGGCCGATCGTCTCCTTGTAGGAAACCCGTGGCTTGTGCACGCGGCACTTGAGGTTGAAGTCACGCTCCAGGCGGTGGCGGATGACCTCCAGGTGCAGCTCTCCCATTCCCGAGATCAGCGTCTGGCCCGTCTCCTCGCTCTCCAGGGCGCGAAAGGTCGGATCCTGCCGCTTCATCATCTCCAGCGTCTCGGCGAGTTTCTTGCGGTCGAGGCTCGTTTCCGGCTCGATCGCCATCGAAATCACCGTCTCGGGGAACTGGATTGTTTCCAGGAGGATCGGCGCGGCGGCGTCGCAGAGCGTGTCGCCGGTGACGGCCGCCCGCGGGCCGATCACGCCCACGATGTCGCCGGCAAAGGCCTCCGGAATCTGTTCGCGGCGGTCGGCCTGCACGTGCCACAGTTGGGCGATGTTTTCCTTCTTCTGCTGGGCCGGATTCCAGGCCCGGCTCCCCGCCTTGAGCGTGCCGGAATAGACGCGGACGAAGTACAGATCGCCGTGTTTTTCCGCGATGATCTTGAACACCAGACCGCAAAACGGCTCCTTGGGGTCGGCCTTGCGCACGATCGTCGCGGGCACTTTCTTGGCCGGATCGAGGCCCTCGACCGGCGGCACGTCGGCGGGGCTCGGCAGATACCAGGCGACGGCGTCGAGCACCGGCTGGACGCCGATGCAGTCGAGGGCCGAGCCGGCCAGCACGGGCACCACCCGCCGCTCGATCGTCGCCTGCCGGATCGCCTTCCGCATCAGCTCCGGCGGGATCGGGGCCTCCTGCATGGCCAATTCCGCGATCTCGTCGGAGAAGTCAAAGAGCGTGGAGACGAGCTGCTCGCGGTACAGCGCCGCCTCGTCGGCCAGGTCGTCCGGGATCGGGGCGACGGTCACCCGCGTCAGCGCCTCGCCGCCGGCGAGGGCCTCGTCCTTGGGCGGAAACGTGAGCAACTTCATCTCCACCAGGTCGACGAGGCCCCGGAACGGATCCTTCACATGCGGCGGCCCGAGCCCCTGCGGCAGGTGGAGCACCAGCGGCTTGGCCCCCAGGCGGTCCGCGATCTGCTTGACCGTGCCGTGGAAGTCGGCCCCCTCGCGGTCGAGCTTGTTGACCAGGGCGATCCGCGGCACGCCGTATTTGTCGGCCTGCCGCCACACGGTCTCGCTCTGGGCCTCGACCCCCTCGCGGGCCGAAAACACGACCACCGCGCCGTCGAGCACCCGCAGGCTGCGTTCCACCTCGGCGGTGAAGTCGACGTGCCCGGGTGTGTCGATGAGGTTCACCGTCACGTCCCGCCAGCGGAACGAAACGGCCGCCGAGTAGATCGTGATCCCCCGCTCCTGCTCCTCGGGGTCGAAGTCGGTGATCGTGGTGCCGCGATCGACCTCGCCGAGCCGGTGGCTGGTCTTCGTGAAAAACAGCATTCGCTCGGTGAGCGTGGTCTTGCCGGCATCGATGTGAGCGACGATGCCGATGTTGCGAATCGCGTCGAGCTGGCGGCTCATGGGGGGTCCCCGAGGGTGTGGAGACCCGAGATCATTCCTGCGGCGCGGCTGGTTGTCCACCCGACGAATTCAGCCGGCGAACACGCGGAGCCGGCCGCCCTGCAGCCCCAGAGACGCGGCGCGGGCGGAGAGCTCGTCGAGGGCCTGGGCTCCGGTCGCGCCGAGGTCGAGCGTCCAGTCGTTCACGTAGAGATCGACGTGCTGCATGAGCACGTGGTCGTCGAACTCCTGCGCGTGCTGCCGCATCGTCGGCAACGGGACCGCGCGGTCGCGCCGCGCAAGCATGAGCGAATCGTGGATCACCCGCTGCACCGCGGCGATCGTCGCGGCGGGCAGCCGGCGGCGGGCCAGGATGCCGCCGAGCGGCAGCGGGGAGCCGGTCTCGGTCTCCCACCGCGTGCCGAGGTCCGCGACCAGCGTCAGGCCCTGCTCCTGCCAGGTGAACCGCCCCTCGTGGATGCAGACACCGAAGTCGGCCGTGCGGGCCTGGAGCCGCGGCATGATCTCGGAAAAGACGACGTGCTCGACGCGGGAGCTCCGCGGATAAAACAGCTGGAAGAGGAGCGCCGCCGTCGTGTGCCGGCCCGGGCACAGCGTGATCTGGCCGGGGTGCGTCGGCCGCGTCCCCCCCTCCGCCGCCAGCAGGAGCGGCCCGACGCCGAAGCCGAGGGCCGACCCGGTCGGCAGCACCACGACGTCAGCGGCGGCCAGCAGGGCGGCATGGAAGCTCGCCTTGCAGACGTCAAAGTCACCGGCCAGCAGCCGCTCGTTGAGCGTCTCGACGTCGAGCAGTTCGACCTGGAAGTCGAGCCCCCGCCAATCCACGGTCCGCGTCAGCAGGCCATGGAAGGCGAAGGTGTCGTTCGGGCAGGTGGAAATGCCGAGCCGAATAGGCTGCGTCACGGCCGGCCTCCGAGCAGCATCGCGGCCAGTGCGGCGGCCGCGCGACAGGCGGCGTCGATCCTCCAGCCCGACGGGTCACGATCACCAGCCGTGTTGGAAATGCCACGGACGATGTCGAGCGGCACGCCGGCAAGCCGGCAGGCGGCGGCGACCGCGAAGCCCTCCATGTCTTCGGCGGCAGCGTGGGGATGGAGCTCGAGCCGGGATCGCACGTCTTCCGCCCCGGCCGCGGCCGCGCAGGCGGAAAGCAGGAGGCCGGCCCGAGCCGGCGCCGCCGCCGCGGGCAGCCGGCCGCCAATGCAGTCCAGTGAGTCGCCGATCGACGCCTTCTCGGCGGATTCGTCGCCCGGCCACTGCTTCCACCCCAGCTTCTCGGCCGGCACGAACGCAGCGCCACTTCCCGCCCCGACCCCGTGGCACGCCACCCGCTCGAACACGTAGGCCCGGCCGATGTCCAGCCGGTCGTCATAGCGGCCGGCGATGCCGACGAGCAGCACCCGCTCCGGCCGGTGTCCGGCGAGGAGTCCGGCGGTGCGGGCGGCTGCGACCACGGGACCGAAGCCGGCCAGTTCAATCCGAATCGCAGCACGGCAGGCGGCCTTCAGCACAGGCGTGATGAAACCACGTTCCAGTTCCGTGGGCACGAGAACGAGTGGCTGCTGCATGCCGAGCACCGCCGATCACTTCGGCCGCCGCGACGCGGACGGCTCCACGGTCATCATAGACTCTGTGCAGGGAGCGGCGGGCACCGGCCGCCGGTGAACGAAGGCCTACATCCGCTCTGGAACCTGGATGCCGAGCAGCTCGAGACCTTTGCGAAGCACCCGTCCCGTGAGATCGCACAGCGCCAGCCGCGCGGTCCGCTCCGCCCCCTCGGCCTTGAGCACGGGCAGCGCGTCGTAGAACGTCGAGTAGGCCCCCGCAACGTCGAACAGATACGCCGTGAGCACGTTGGGGCGGTAGTCGGCCTCGACGTCCTCGAGCGCCTCGCCGAAGCGGAGCAGCTCGAGGGCCAACGCCCGCTCGCGGGGGTCTGACAAGAGCTCGCCGTCGGTGCCCGCTTGCACCAGCACGCCGTTGGCAGCCGATCGCAGCGCGGCCCGATCGACGCCTCCCTTGGTGAAGATGCCTTCGACGCGGGCCACCGCATACTGCATGTAGGCGGCCGTGTTGCCCTTGAGCTCGAGCATCTTGTCGAAGCTGAACACGTAGTCGGTGGTCCGGTTTTGGCACAGGTCGGCATACTTGACGGCGCCGATGCCGACCGTCTCCGCGATCCGCTGCCGCTCCGCCGCCGGCATGCCGGTGCCCCGCTCCGCGTCGGCCGTGGTCACCACGCCGAGCGCCCGCTCCACGCCCTCGTCGAGCAATGCCTCCAGGCCCACGGTGTCGCCGGCCCGGGTCTTGAACGGCCGGCCGTCCTCGCCGAGCACGGTGCCAAAGCCGACGTGCACGAGCTGCACGCTGCCGATGCCGTCGAGCCCCCAGCGGCGGGCCGTCGCGAACACCTGCTCGAAGTGGCCGCTCTGGCGATGGTCCACCACGTACAGGATCCGATCGGGATGCCAATGCTCGAGCCGCCAGCGGATCGTGGCCAGGTCGGTCGTGGCGTAGAGGAACGCCCCGTCGGCCTTGCGGATCAACAGCGGCGGGGCGTCGTCGCCGCCGAGAAACACGCCGATCGCGCCGCGGCTCTCCTTCGCGATCCCCTTGGCCACGAGATCGCCGACCGTCGCCGCCAGCATGGGCTGGAAGAAGCTCTCGCCCAGCCAGTGGTCGAACGTCACGTGCAGCCGCCCATAGATGCGGTCGATCTCACCGCGGCAGACCGGCATGAACCGCTCCCACAGCCCCCGATTCTCTGGGTCGCCTTCGTGGAGCTTGGCCGTCTCGGCGAGCACCTCGCCCCCGGCGCCCGGGAACCGGGCGGCCAGCGCCGCCGCCTCGGGATCGGCGGCCAGTTCCTCGGGCTTGGCGTCGGCCACCTTGCGGACGAGCCGGTAGAGCCGGCCGAGTTCGGCGGTGGGATCGGCCGCGAAGGCCGCGTCGTCGCGGCAGTGCTTCCAGCCCCAGAGGATCATGCCGAACTGCGTGCCCCAGTCGCCGAGATGGTTGTCGGTGATCACCCGGTGGCCGCGGAACCGGAGGATCCGCGCCAGGGCGTCGCCGATCACCGTCGAGCGGATGTGGCCCACGTGCATCGGCTTGGCGACGTTGGGCGAGCTGAAGTCGACGACGATCGTCTCGGGGGCGGCGACGGAGGCGACGCCCAGCCGGTCGTCGGCGCCAGCCGCCGCCACGGCCGCCGCCAGGGCGTCGGCGCGAACCCGCACATTGATGAAGCCCGGGCCGACGGGATCGCCGGGGGGCGCGAACAGGTCGGCATAGCCCGGCGCGTCCGCCAGGCGGACGGCGATCGCGGCGGCCACCTCGCGCGGCTTCAGCCCGGCCCGCTTCGCGAGGCCCATCGCCATCGTGCCGGAGTAGTCGCCGAACTTGGCGTCGGCCGTCTCCCGCACCTGCTCGAGCAGGCCCGGCATCTCGGCCGAGTCGATCGCGACCACGCCGTCGGCCGCCAGCCGCTCGAGCGCCGCGCCGAAGGCGTTCCGCAACGCGGCGCGGGGGCTCGCACGACCCCGGACTGTGGCACCGCTCATCGGGCCGCCCCTGCCGGGAGCGACACCAGCTTCGCGCCGCTCCACAGGTGCTCGATGTCCCAGTACTCGCGGGCCTCGGCGTCGAAGAGGTGGACCATCACGTCGCCGTAATCAAGCACGATCCAGCGGCCCTCCTCGTAGCCCTCGCTCCCGCGCTTGCGGTCGTGCAGTTCCGCCTTGACCACCTTCTCGATCTCGTCGGCGATGGCATGCAACTGCCGGCGGCTGGAGCCCGTGGCCACCACGAAATAGTCGAACACCTCGGTGAGCCCGCGGAGGTCGAGCACCCGCACGTCACTGGCCCGGGTCTCGTCGGCCACGCGGGCCGCCGTGAGCGCCAGCCGCCGCGCTGCATCGTCACGGTCGGGCCGCTTGTCGGAAATCTGGCGGGGGGTGGTCACTGCTGGCGGGTGTTCCTGTGTTAGGGTGAACGAGCGTGCGGCGATTCTAGCCCAAGTTGCGCACCGGGCGACCGCCGGCCCCATGGGCATGGATTTGGCACCGCGCCATCCATGCCGCACGATGACACGCGATTCCCCAGTTCAAACCCGCGGTGCATGGTGAGCGGGGAGGCGAGTGACCCGGAGTCCCCCGGCTTCCGCCGGGGGCTTTTTGTGGGAGCGGCGCGCTGAACCGAGAAGCCCCGGGTGGAAACCCGGGGACTCCGGGCATGAAAACCACCCCGCCACCCATGCCGACACGGGTCGAGCACCCCCGCACGGCATGCCGCATGGCTCCGCGGCAATCGCGTGGACGTAGCGGCCAGCACATGCCGGACATCAGCGCCGACTTCAGGCCCGCGCGGCGGCCAGTGCGATGCCGGCGAGGACGAGGTCGGGCAGTTCGACCGCGCCCGGCAGGCAGTCGCGGACGATGCCGGCCGAACCGCCGGTGAGGATCACCTGGGCCGCGCCGGCGAACGGCCGCTGGGCCTCGGCCACGATCCGCTCGACGGCACCGCGAATGCCCCAGCCGATGCCCGCGGCGATGGCCGCCTGCGTGGATCGGCCCGGCAGCGGCGGGGGCGGGGCATGGTCGAGGGCCGCCACCTCCGGGAGCCGGCTCGTGCCCTCCGCCAGCGCGCGAGCCATGAGCGCCGGGCCGGGAAGGATCGCCCCGCCGAGAAAGTCGCCGGCGGCCGAGACGAGGTTCACGGTCGTCGCCGTGCCGCAGTCGACCACGATCGCCGGCCGCGCCGGATCCTTCACGACCGCGGCGGCGGCCGCCGCCGCGATCCGGTCGATGCCCACCCGATGTGGCTCGTCGACGAGTACCGCCAGCGGCAGGTCCGCGTGGCCGATCCGCCGCTGGCGCACGGCGCGGTGCCGCGTCGCCGAGACCTCGGCCACCGCCGCCTCCAGCCGTACGGCGGCGGCCTCGTGCACGCTGGCGACCAGGAGCACCGCCGGCCCGGGAGCGACGCCCGCCAGCCAGGTCTCCAGGTTGGTCGGCCGGAAGTCACGGCTCATGAGGTCCTGACGGCGGGCGATCCGCGGCAGCCGCCGCCCGCCGGCGCCGTGCTGGTGGTCCTCGACCACGGCCAGCTTGATCCGCGTGTTGCCCACGTCGGCGAGGAGCACGGTGTCGCCGTGGGAGATCGGCGGGCCGCCGGAGGTGTTCATGCGGCGCCGCTCCGCCGGTCGAGTTCCGCCACGACCGCCCGCAGCAGGGCATCGAGCCCCACGCCAGTCACCGCGCTCACCCCGAGCACCTCCCGGCCGATCGCGGCGGCGAGGGCGGCCCGGATGGCATCGGCCCCCGGCAGTTCGGACTTGCTCACGATCACGATCTCCGGCCGATCGGCCAGCGGCGCGTCGTAGCGCACGAGCTCGTCGCGGATGGCCCGATAGTTGGCCAGCGGCTCGCTGCCGTCGGCGGGAAAGGGCTCGACCACATGCACGAGGATGCCCGCCCGCTCCACGTGCCGGAGGAACTCGTGCCCGAGCCCAACGCCCGCATGGGCGCCCTCGATCAGCCCCGGCAGGTCCGCGAGCACGAAGCTGCGGTCGCGGGACACGGCCACGATTCCCAGGATCGGCACCTTCGTCGTGAAGGCGTAATCGGCGATCTCGGGACGGGCGCGGGAGAGCCGGGAGAGAAGCGTGCTCTTGCCGGCATTCGGCTTGCCGACGAGGCCGACGTCAGCGATCACCTTCAGCTCGAGCAGCAGCCGACGCACCTCCCCCTGCTCGCCGGGAGTGGTCTGCCGCGGCGCGCGGTTGGTCGACGACTTGAAGTGCATGTTGCCCCAGCCGCCGGCGCCCCCCTTGGCGGCGACGATCGATTCGCCCGCCACGGCAAGGTCCTTGAGCACGAGCCCCGTCGCCTCGTCGATGACGATCGTGCCCGGAGGCACGAGGAGCGTGAGATCCGCCGCGTTGCGGCCCTGGCAGTTCGCCGGTCCGCCGGCGGCGCCGTGCTCGGCCCGCCACTGGCGGCGATGGGCGAGGGCGGCCAGCGAATCGACGCCCGCCCGGGCCTCGAGGATCACGCTGCCGCCATGGCCGCCGTCACCGCCGTCGGGACCGCCCTTCGGCACGTATTTCTCGCGCCGGAAGCTGCAGATGCCGCGGCCGCCATTGCCGGCGGCCACCTCGATCTGAACACGATCCACAAACACGCCGGCACCTCGCGGGCTGGGCCCGCTCCGGCATCAGGCCGACGGGCCGGAGACGACGTTCACCCGCCGTCCCTCGCGGTCGAACATCACCACGCCTTCGGCAAGCGCGAAGAGGGTGTAGTCGGTCCCCATGCCGACGTTCGCGCCGGCATGAAACTTCGTGCCCACCTGCCGGACGAGGATGTTACCGGCCAGCACCTGCTCGCCGGCGAACTTCTTCACGCCGCGCCGCTGGGCGTTCGAATCGCGGCCGTTGCGGCTGGAACCCTGACCTTTTTTGTGAGCCATTTTCAATCACTCCGCGGCGGAATCGCGTTGCAACGGTCGCATGCCCGGACCCGAAAATCAAGGGCCCGCGGCATCCCGTTCGTACCGGAAAACCCACTCGTGGTCAATTCCCTCGTGCACCGCCGCCGCGGCTGCATACAACTGCGGCCCCCGGGGGCCGAACAAGGCCGCGAGCATCGGGGCTCGCTGCTCCGCCACGGGGTGCGATTCGAGGAGTCGCTGGAGGGCCGCGAAGGTCGCCGCGGCGTCCCCCTGCCCCACGTCTCCCCGTCGGGCCTGGAGATCTTCGAGCACCGCCGCCGCGCGGGCCGCGGCCAGATCCTTCGCCAGCTGTTCCACCCGTCGGGCCGCCGGGCCGAAGACCGCTGCCGCTGCCCGCATCCGCTCATCGGGCGTGGCCGCCGACTCCAGCGCCCGCACGACCTGGGCGAGCGACTCCAGCGGCTGCGCCGCCACCTTCTCCGGCGTCAGCCCAAGGCGCGTAAGCCCCGCTCGCCGGGCCGCGTCGCGATCGGCGTCCACCGGTCCGGCCAGGGCCCGCGTCAGGTCCTCGATCGCCGGAATGCCGAGGTCACCGAACACGTCCCGCACCGCCGCGCCGCGGGCGGCCGGTTCGGGCAGCGCGGCGAGTTTCCGCAGGGCGGTTTCCAGCGGCAGCAGGCTGGCCATGCCGCTGCCCCCCACGTCGGGCTCGAGCAGATCGGACCACTTCAGCCCCAGCGACTCCAGGCCGGGGCCGGGCCGCGACTTGGTCAGCCCGGGCCTGCCGGCGGCCTCCAGCAGCCGCGCGCCCAAGGTCATGCGCTCGAACATGCCCCGATGGCCGACGCTGAACTCCTCCTCGCTGGGGTCGCGATCGTCACCTTGACGCCAGAAGTCGAGCCGCAGCGATTCGAGGGCATGCTCCATGTGGATCCCGGGCGGATCCTTCGGGCCGATCGTGGAGCCGGGAATCTGCCGCCAGCGCATGGCATTGGTGAGCCCGCGGACGTAGATCGAAAAGTAGTCGATCCGCGGATCGACACCTTCCCAGACCGCGACGCCCCACCGCTCCGCGCCCGGGGGGATGTCGGCCTCCGTCATCGACGCGCTGTCGAAGAGTTTCCCCGGCGGCTGCTCCCGCGACCGGATCGCTTCCAACGCGGCGGGCACGACGCGGTCGAGGTAGGCGCGGTAGGCCGTTCCGCCCTCGGCGTCCTCCAACGGTTCCAGGCTCTCGAGCACGAAGTGCGGCAGGAATCGCACCGGCGTCTCGAACCGCTCCGTGGCCCGCTTCGTGGGGTCGGCGGCATCGACCACCACGCGATGCCCGCCGCTGTTCCTCACGCGGTACAAGAGATACCAAACCCGCTTGCGGAGCATCCTGCCGTCAGCCGCCGGAACGTCGACATCGATCATCCGCGGCGCCTTGAAGGCGAACTCCAGACACCACACGCCACCGACGAACTCGCGGCCCTTCGCCCGCTCCACGAACGTCGTATTCGTGGGCGACCGCTTGGGCGTCCACTGGCGATCGGTGCGGCCGGCCGTGACCTCGAGGAGGTCGCCCCGCTGCAGGGCATCGTCAGCCGAGCGATCCGGAGGGATGACCGTCAGCGTGCCGGGCGCGAGCGTCCGGAATCCCGAGGGCGGCGCCGCGGCGGCAACTGTGGCGAAAGCGGCCGTCGCCACAGCCACCACGGTCGACCGCAGCCGCGAACGTCCCCTGACCAGGCATGCCATGGAGTTTCTCCGACGGAATACTACAAAATCGCCTTTTTTTGCGAAGAAAATCGGCTCACTTTCGCCAAAGTGTTCCTTTTTCCTTGCTTGCCCATATTCCCCAGGCAACAATCTCGATGGATATCGATCTTCGGCCACGAATTTGGTCTACGCCCGCAGCAGCGGCCGAAAGACACTCCTGGCCGATCCGCGCCTCACGCGTGCTGGGTCGCCCGGCTTCCACGAACGGTCGCTTCAATATGCTGCAGCGCAACCCCCTCCAGCCGCCCCGTCCCTGCGTGCCGCCTGCAGTCGCCGCAGAAGCGCGTCCTGCCGGGATTTGCGGATTTGTGTCGGCCGAGGATTTCGACGCCACGGGCGTGCTCCCGGGAGTTGATCCCTGCGAGTCGCACTATTGGTGGATGCCGGAACTGTACGGGCCGGAAGCCGCGGCCGGCGCGGAATCGGCGGGCCGTGATCAGGCCACGCGCCGTACGGCATCCCGCGCCACGGCGGCCGCCTGATCGACCTCCCCGGCCAGGGCGGCGTAGTCCTCGGCGCCGTGCGACTCGGGGGCATAGTCGAAGATCGATTGCCCGAAGCTCGGCGCCTCGGCGAGGCGGATGTTGCGGCGAATCCGCGTCTCGAACAGACGGCCCGCCGCCCACGACGAGTGCGCGGCCTCGCCGCCGGTGAAAAAGGCCGCCACGTCGCGGCCGATCTCGTTGGCCAGGCGGGTGCCGGCTTCATACATGCAGAGCACGACTCCCAGCAGCCGCAGCCGGGGGTTGACCCGCTCGGACACGAGTTCGATCGTCTCCAGCAACTTGCTCAACCCGTGCAGCGCGAGGAAGTGCGGCTGCAACGGCAGGAGCACTTCGTCGACGGCAGCCATCGCGTTGAGCGAGAGCAGCCCCAGGGACGGCGGGCAGTCGATGACGAGGTAGTCGAAGTTCTCCCCAGCCGCAGCGCTGCCCGTGCAGCGGGGATCGGCTGCGATCCGCTGCCGCAGGATCGACTCCCGCCCCGGCTTGCCGGCCAGGGCCATCTCGACGGCCGACAAGTCGATGTGCGACGGCACGACGCACAGGCTGTCACCGACCGTGACTCCGGCGGCCGCGAGCGGCTGCCCGCCGACGAGCACGTCGAAGGCCGAGAGCGGATGGCTGCCGGGCATGACGCCCAGGTGCAGCGTGGCGTGGGCCTGCGGATCGAGATCGACGAGACACACGCGGCGGCCGTGCCGCGCCAGGGCCACGGCGAGGTTCACCGAGGTCGTCGTCTTCCCGACTCCGCCTTTTTGATTGGCGACGGCGATCGAGCGCATGGCAGCCTGTCCTCGCGGCGCGGGGCACCCGCCGGGCACGTCGGTCCGCCGGCGGCCCGGTCCGGGGAGCGGGGAGGATAGAACGGCCCGGGCCACGCCAAAAGCCCGATTTCACCGCCTCATTTGCCGGCCGCGGCGCTGCTTCCCGGCCGGGGGCAGGTCGCCTCGACCCACGTGCGGAGGCCCCGCTCGAGCCGGCCGAGGCCGACGCGGCCGGGCTGGCCCACGACGCACAATGCGCCGGCCTCCGGCCCGAACCCGACCGCGAGCGTCGCGCTGGGACGCGCGCCGGGCGCCGCCGAGAAGACGAGGGCCGCGGCCCAAGCTCCCGACGGCAGCCGCTGGGAAGCGGGCGGCCCCCAGGCGAAGTTCGCGTCTTCCACGAGCCCGCGTCGCAGGTGAACGAGCCCCGGTGCCCCGGAGACGTCGCATCGCCCGGTGGCGACGAGGCGACCGGCCGCGGCACCGTCCGCGAGGTGCCAGAGTTCCACGTGCGGAGCGGAGGTGATCGCCCGGGCCACGTCACTGCCGTAGAAGCCCAGGCAATCGTCCGTCTGCCGCCATTGAAACACGAGGGCGAACGCCGCCAGGGCGAGGCCCAGGCCCAGCAGACCGACGACGATGCGGCTCCCGGACGGTCGGCCGGCCGGAGGCGGCGAGGGGTGGGAGAGGGACGACGTCATCGCAGTGTTCCCGACAGCTGCGCGACCCGCCGCGCTCGCTGACGGAATGTATACTCTTCGCCCGACCGCCCCGCAGGAGAGCCCGCATGCCCAACGCCTTCGACCCCTATCGCGAAGCCCTCGTCGTCGAGAGCCACACGGTCTGGCCGGCCGAATACGAGGACTGGTCGGCCGCCGACAAGGCTCGGGCCGAAGCCCTGCTCCACGCATCCCCGCAGGAGGCGGCGGAACTCGACTACGTCCGCCAGCACACGGGCTTCGCCCGGGTGATCACGGTGACGGCCGCCGACCTGGACCGCGTGAGCGGCCGGTGACCGTGGCCACCATCCGCGTTCACCTGCCGACATCCGCCCCATCCGCGGTGGACCGGTCCTATGACATCACCGTGGGCCGTGGGCTGCTGCCCACCGTCGGTGCGGCCGTCAAGGCTGCCGGCGGACGGCGGGCCGTGGTCATCGCCGACGCGGCGATCGCCGCCACGCACGCCGCCGCCGTCGAAACCGGGCTGCGATCCGCCGGCATCGAGGCCACGGCCGTGATCGTGGGGTCCGGGGAGGGGTCGAAGTCGATCACCGAGGCGGGCCGTCTCTGGGATGCCCTGGCCGAACGCGCCGTGGACCGCCGCACGCACGTCGTCGCCGTGGGCGGAGGGGTCGTCGGCGATCTGGCCGGTTTCGTGGCCGCGACATTCGGCCGCGGTCTGGCCTTCTGGCAGGTGCCGACCACCGTGGTCGCCCAGGTGGACAGCGCCATCGGCGGCAAGACCGGCATCAACCTCACGACCGGGAAAAACCTGGTCGGGGCGTTCTGGCAGCCACGCGGCGTGATTGCCGACATCGACACGCTCGCCACGCTGCCCGCCCGGGAGTTCGTCAGCGGCTTCGCCGAGGTGGTGAAGTACGGCATGATCCTCGACGCGGCATTTTTCAGCTGGCTGGAGGGGAACATCGGGCCGCTCCTGGCCCGGGATCCGGCCGCCCTGGCCCATGCCGTGGAGCGGTCCGCGGCCCTGAAAGCCGGCGTCGTCGAGCAGGACGAGCGGGAACTGACCGGCCTGCGGGCCGTGCTCAATTACGGCCACACTTTCGCCCATGCCTACGAGACCGCAGCGGGCTACGGCACGCTGCTGCACGGCGAGGCGGTGGCCATCGGGATGGCGCGGGCAGCGCGGCTGGCCCGGGATTTGGGGCGGGTTTCCACCGATCTAGTCGTCCGGCAGGACCGGCTCCTCCTCGGGCTCGGGCTGCCGGTCGAGCCGCCCCCCGGGGCGGACCTTCCGGTGGAGGCTCTGCTGGAGATCATGACCCGGGACAAAAAGGCCGTCGGAGGCGAACTGCGGTTCGTGCTTCCGGCCCGGATCGGGCACGTCGAGCTGGTCGCGGGCGTCCCCACGCCCCTCGTCCGCCGGGCCCTGGTCGAATAGCCCCAGCGCTGGGGCGATTCGCTCCACCCACCGGTCGCTCGCGACCACCCCCCTGGGGCGATTCGCTCCAGCGCCGCCCGGGCCGTTGCTTTTGGAGGGACCGGGGCCACCGGCGTGAACCGCTGCCAAAGCCGCTGATTTATCGCGTTCTTCAGAGCTGCGGATTTTTTCTGAAGTTCCGCCGCGGTTCGGCACGGCAGGTGCATCTCCTTGTTGGCAAAGGCGGTCATGCGACCACCCGCATTCGGGCATCCGGCCCGACGGACGAGGTCGCCAGTCGCCGCGCCGATTTCGCGAATGCAACAAGGAGTCCGCTCATGAACGTTTCCTCGCCGACCGGCAACGGCGGCTGGTCTCTCACCAAGGCCGACATGCTGCTGTGCATCGTCCCCATCGCGCTGTTCCTGTCGATCGTGTCGTTCGTCTGAACGGCACGTGAATCGGCTCCTGACACCTGTTTTCAACTGATCCATCACGTCAAAAGGACTTGAAATGTTCTGCCAGCAGATCTCTTCGTTCCTCCCGATCCGCGCCCTGTCGTCGCTGTTCGTCAGCTGCCTGGTCGCCGTGACGGCGGTCGTCGCAGTGGTCATGGGCTGAGATTCGCCAGTCGTTGAGATCGTTCCTGCTTCATCGATCTTTTGGATTAACTCCTCCCTCCGGCAACCTTTCCTCCCTCCGGCACCCACCCCTCCCGCCACGCCCTGGATGACACCATGAACGCTCGCAACTTCAACCTCGAATCAACGCCCAATGCTCCGCATTCGCTTCGCGATGCGGGCATCCACGAGATCGTGATCGTCGATGCCACGTGTGATCGCTACGCCGATTTCGTCGAGGCCGCCCAGGCCGGCGAGGTGGGTCTGCACTTCTGCGTCGACGGCCGGTCGGCCATCCGCCTCGCACGGCGGTTCCGAGCGGATGCCTGGCTCGTCAGCACGAACCTGCCCGACATGTCCGGATTCGACCTGCTCGCCATGCTCTCGCCGAGCATTCTGCAGGGCGAGGTCGATCCGCTCATGGAGGGCTCACGGGTCTCGCTCGACAAGGTCGGCGAAGGCATGCGGCCCGGCGTGTTTCTGGTGTCCGACAACTACTCGCTCGAGGAGGAGCAGCGGTCGCTGGCCTCTGGAGTCGCCGGCTACCTGGTGCGTCCCGTAACCGTCGATGTGATCCGGGCCACTCGTGCCCCGCACATCGCCGTCAAGGAGATCGCTGGCTAATCCCGTCGCCCGGCTGCGGACCAAACCAGTCCGGGGCAAACCGTCTTTTCTGTGTCCGTAGCTTTCTGGCCCTTATTCACGGAGTCGCCCATGTCGCTGCCGCGCCCCGAACTCCTCGCATCGTCCGTTCCCAGCGTGGTCGTGGTCGACCCGCAGTTCGACGCCTATAAGCCCTTGGCGGCCAGTGCGCGGCTCGGAAAAATCTCGCTCCACTTCCGGTCCAGTGGTGCCGAGGCGGTGAAACTCGCCCGCCGGCTGCGGGTCAACGCCTGGCTGATCGCATCCGAACTCGACGACATGTCGGGGCACGACCTCGTGCCGCTCCTGCAATCGCAACTCGCCGCCCACGGCTGCGGCGACGCCAAACTGGCGGTGATCGAAGCGGTCCCCGCGGGATCGCGGCAGTGGAACGTGGCCGCTGGCGACGCCCGCGCGGCCGGTGCCGATTCGCTGCTCTCTCACCCGATCACGTCCCGAGATCTCGAGGCCCTGCTGGGCCTGCAGACGGCCGAGCGGGCCGAGATCGTATCCGCGGGCGGCCCCGCGCGAGCCGTTTTCACGCTCCCGGTGGGCGTGGGGGCCGCGGCGATCGCGATCGCCGTGCTGATGATGGGCTGAAGGGGTGGCGGCGTGGCCGGTCCACCAATGACCGGCGGCGGACAATCACCACGTCGCCTGCACGGCGGCCCCGCCTAGGTCGGCCATCGGCAGCGGCACGATCGTCAGGTCCATTCCGGCAAAGCGGGTTTCGGTCCCGCTGACGGCCCGAGCGCTGGCCCACGCGAGATACCAGCCGAGGAACACCTGCGACGGATAGTGGGCGTTGTCGGTCATGCGTGAGAAGCCGACGAACGTCGAGCAGACGTAGAGCGTGCCTTTGAGCAGCGGGCTTTCCACCATGTCGGCCGCGGCCAGGAACGGCAGCGCCCCGACGAAGGCGTGACCGCTCACGCCGTTGTTGTCGTTGAACATGTGCCAGCGACTGCCGGCTGTTCCCTCGTCAGGCCGCGACGCGCCGGTGACCCACTGCATCGCGTAGAGCGGAGGCGCTCCCACGACGAACATCCGCAGCGACCGCGATCCCCACTCGCCCACGACGTCGCCCGCCGGGTTGCCCTCGAAGATCAGCCCGGTCGCCGCCGCCGCGCCGAAGATCGGCAGCACGTAGCGGCCCTCGCCGATATCCTTGCAGCCGGAGAAGAACGTCCCCAGGCTCGTCGGCTCGACGCCCCGCTGCCAGGCGTCCTGCATGGTGACGTCGAAGCCCGTATTGGCCATGATCGCCCCGGCCCCGAAGGCCGCGGTGAGGCAGACGAGGCTGTCGCAGTCATAGAAGTTTCGGTAGTCCTCCAGCACCTTGTAGCCCGCCCGGGCGAGCCGCGGATAGCGGCTGCGGGCCCATGGCGGCTCCGGCGCCGCGGGCGTGGCGAACACTTCCCGATCGAGCGGCGGCAGGCTGCTCACCACACCCCCGGCGGCCGGAAAGTCCGCCGCCAGGCTGGCCGTGAGCCGGTCGGACGCCGCGCCCGGTTCGTCGCGCCAATCACCCACCAGTTCGACGCCGTCGCCACCGGCCGCCTGCCCCGCCAAAGACTGCGTCTCCACTGCGGCATCGACCCACGCCCCTCCGGCCGCCGGCGCCACTTTCACGACCACCCGCTGGCGCCGCGGCGGCCACGCCTGCACGGCCCCGCCTGACGGTTCGACCCAGGCCGATTCGATCAGGCCGTCGCGCGGCGGCGTTGCCTGGAATTCGGGGGCGACGACGCGGACCACCGGCCAGTCGGCCGCCACCGTGTCGAGTGTTTGCCGCCACAGGGCGGCACCGTCGGCTGCCGGCAGAAAGATGCCGTCGGCACGCAGGGCCGCCGGGAGCGCGAGCACCGCGACGCAGCACGAGGCTGCGATGCGGGCACGCGCTCGCCCGGGGATCGGCACAAGGGAACGCAGGGGCTGTGGGAGCATGGGCCGGCACTCTCCCAGCCGCACCGCTTGCGGACAAGGCGGATTTTCCGCCTTCCCAACCCCCCACGCTTACCGACTGGCGGCGTCGATGTACACGTCGACCTGCTGGCCGACGAACAGCGGAGGCCGGCCGGCGGGATCGAACTGGTAGATCACCTGCAGCACCCGGGTGTCGACCCGCTCGGTCGTGTCCCCCGTCAGCGACTTCTTCGGGACCACGAACGGCTCCACGCGGACGAACTCCAAGGGGTAGCGCTGCTGGAGACTGCCCCGCGGGAAGGCCGTGGCGGGAGCCGCCTGGTCGAACCGGGCGATGTCGTACTCGTCCACGTCCACCCGCACATGCAGCTTCTCGATGTTGCCCAAAACCACCAGCGGCTGGTTCGGCGGGGCGCCCACGAACTCGCCCGGACGCACATTCACCTGCAGGACACGGCCGGCGACCAGCGCCCGGACGACGAGGCGATCGAGTGCCGTCTCGGTCTGCTCGGCCTCGGCCTCGGCCCGCTTCACCGCCGCGCGACTGACGTCGATGTCGTAGCGCCACGAACCGGCCTCCAGCAGGTCGAGGTCGGCCCGCGCCCGGGCGACGCTCGCCTCCGCGAACCGCACCGCCTGCTGCTTGGCGATCAGGTCCTCCTCCGTGGTCACCCGCTGGGAGAAGGTCTCGCGGGCCCGCTTGAGCGCATCCTGCTCACGGGCGAGCAGCGCCTGGGCCTCGCGGACCGCCGCCGCCTGCACCGGAATCCTCTCCGGCCGCGGCTCCGCCTCCAGCCGCACCAGGTCGGTCTTCGCCCGCTCGACTTCCGCCTTCCGCACCGCGAGCTCGGCCCGCAGGTCGCGGTCGTCGAGGCGGAACAGGGGCCGACCGGGCTGCACGTCGTCCCCTACCGTGACCAGCACTTCCACCACGACGCCCGGGGTCGCCGAGCCGACGGCGATGTTCTCGGTCTGGGCCTCGACGATGCCCGCGGCGGCGAGCGCCGCGGCGTAGGGGTTTACGGCCGGGGCGATCGGCGGCGGCGGATCGCCGGCCACAGGCCGGGTGCGCCACACGAACCAGCCGGCGAAGCCCAGCAGGCCGAGGGCGACCAGCGGCAGGAGCCACTGGGTGACGAGATCGCCGATCGTGCGCCGCCGCTGGAGCCGCCGGGGCGGAGACGCGGCATCGACGGCGGCAGATTCGCGGGACGCGGTGGACATGACGATTAGCAGGCTCTGAAAAAGTCTGCCGGATTTAGGATGCGATGGCCATCGACCGAGGGCCCCTCGGCGTGTATCGGTCGATCAAGTAGACAGAGGCCGTTGATGGCTTTGTCCACGGACAGCTAGAGCGTGTCCGGCATACCTCTAGCGTTTCGTGGACACATTGGAAGAGGGAGGCGAGGGGGTCGGCGAACGCTCGACGAGCGTGTGGCCGCCGCGGCCACAGCGAGGAGACTTTTGCCGCCCCCGAAGCCGGCGATACACCAAAGTCGTTTGCGATCTAGTCTACCCCCTCGCGGCACCGCGGTGCGGCCCGGCTTCCACCGCCTCGATGCGGCCGTCCTCCATCGAGGCGATGCGGTCGGCGAACGAATAAACGCGAGAATCGTGCGTCACCACGATCACGGCCCGCCCCGGCTGGACCGCGAGCCGCTCGATCAGCTCCATCGTGATCCGGCCATTTTCCGCATCCAGGGCGCTGGTCGGCTCGTCGCAGACGAGCAGCCGGGGCTCGTGAACCAGGGCCCGGGCGATCGCCACCCGCTGCTGCTGGCCGCCCGAGAGTTCGGTCGGCAGGTTCGCCAGCCGGTCGCCGAGGCCGAGCGCGTCGAGCACGTCGGCCGCCTTCTCGACCGCGTCCCGCCGCCGCCAGCCGGCGATCAACAGCGGCACCGCCGCGTTCTCGGCGGCCGTCAGGGCGGGCAGCAGGTTGTAGGCCTGGAAGACGAAGCCCACGTGCTCCCGGCGGAAGCGGACCTTGGCCCCGTTCGTCATGGCGACCAGATCATGGCCGAGTACGACGACGTCGCCGGCCGTAGGTTCGAGCGTGCCGGCGATGATCGACACGAGCGTCGTCTTGCCGCAGCCGCTGGGGCCGACGAGCATCAGCATCTCGCCGTAAGGGACGTCGAGATCGACACCCCGCAGGGCCCGGGCCACGGCCCCGCCACTGCCGAACTCCTTGGTGACGCCGCGGACGCGGATCGCCAGGTCGGTCGTGGCGGCGTCGTGCGGAGGACCAGTCGTCGCCATCGCCCCCTCCGGTCAACCGCGAAACACGATGGCAGGATCGACGATCAGCACCCTGCGGATCGACAGCAGGCTCGCCAGCAGCACGATCACGAACACCGCCACGCCGGTGATCGCCAGCACTTGCCACGGCATGAAGAACGAGAGCCGCGAAGCCCCCTTGACGACCTGCCCGAAGATCGCGGCCAGCCCGACGCCCACGCCGTAGCCGATCAGGCCCACCTGCAGGGCCTGGGCCAGCACCATCCCCAGGATCGTCCAGTTGCTCGTGCCCATGGCCTTGAGGGCCCCGAACTGGCGGATGTTCTCCACGGTGAACAGGTAGAACGTCTGGCCGGCGATCGCCGTGCCCACCAGGAACCCGAGCAGCACCGTGACCCCGAAGTTCACGGGGATGCCGGTCTTGGCCAGGTAGTAGCGGATCGTCTTGCGGAAGAACTGGTCCCGCGTCAGCGCCTGCAGGCCGGTCTGGGCCTCGATCCGCCGGCAGACCTCCTCCGGGGCGACGCCCGGCTCGGCGTCCACGAGCACGAACGAGAGCACCTTCCGCTCCGGGGGCGCGAACGCCACGGCCTGGCTGTACCGCGTGTAGACGATGGGGAAGCTGGTGAAGCTCCGGCTTGCCTTCGTCACGCCCACCAGCACGGCCCGCCGGTCGTTCATCTCGAACACCCTGCCGAGCTGGTACGGCTCGCCCGGCCAGATCCGCTTGTAGCCGGCGTCGTCCATGATCACGGCATCGGGCTTGCGGAGGTCGGCGATGGAGCCGAGCACCACCTGCTGCGGCGCGCCGATGAGCGTGGCGTCGTCGAGCCCGAGGAGCATCATCTGCTCGTAGCTGCCCTCCGCGAGTCGGGCGCGGGCCGTGCCCTTGTAGAACCGCACCGCCCAGGCCACGCCCGGCACCCCCTTGACCCGGAAGAGCTCGGTGTCGGCGAGCGGCTTGATGTCGTCGACGTACTGGACCTTGGCGTCCATGACCCAGATGTCGGGGCCCTGAACGTCGCGGATCTGGCTGACGGTGAGCGCCATCAGCCCGCAGAAGATCGACGCCTGCTGGGCGATGAGCAGCGCGGCGAACACGACCCCGAACACGATGCCGAGGTACTTCACCCGGTTGCCGATCAGCATTTTCCACGCGATCCACAGCATCGCCGCCGAGTCTACACGCGCGGCGGCGGCCTCTGGTAAGGTGCTGGGCCAGCGGTGAACCACGTCTGCCGCCGCAGGGTGCGGCGACCGGCGGCCCAGGGACCACTCGGCGTTTCCTCCGGTCGATCCAGTGGACGAGGGCCATGCAGGGCTTTGTCCCCGGACAGCCGGGTTTCACCGCGCCGGAGCCGTACCCCCGTGTCCTCGCCGACAGCAGCCCGCGACGCAGCCGAGGCCCCCGGTCCGTCCGCCGACCCGCGGATCGCGGAGGTGCTCTCCCGCTGGTGGGGCTTCGACACGCTCCGCCCCCTGCAGTCCGACGCGATCGCCGCGGCGCTCGCCGGCCGCGACTCGCTCGTCGTGATGCCGACCGGCGGCGGCAAGAGCCTCTGCTACCAGGTGCCGCCGCTGGTCGGCGAGACGACCGACGTCGTGGTCTCGCCACTGGTCGCCCTGATGAAGGATCAGGTCGATGCCCTCGAGGCGATCGGCTATCCCGCGGCCGCGCTGCACGGCGGGATGTCGCCGGAGGAGCGGGCGGCCGTCCGCGACCGGCTCGCCGCCGGCGAGCTGCGGCTCCTGTTCACGGCGCCGGAGCGGCTGGTGAACACCGGCCTGCTCGACCTGCTGGCCCGGGTCGGCGTGAAGCGGTTCGCGATCGACGAGGCCCACTGCATCAGCCAGTGGGGCCACGACTTCCGCCCGGAATACCGGCAGCTGGCCCTGCTCCGCGACCGGTTTCCGGCCGCCAGCATCCACGCCTTCACGGCCACCGCCACGCCGCGGGTTCGCGACGACATCGCCCGCCAGCTCGCCCTCCGCTCGCCGGCGACGCTGATCGGCACCTTCGACCGGCCGAACCTCGTGTATCGGGTCGTGCCCCGCGCCGACCGGGTCGCCCAGGTGCTGAAGATCCTCGGCCGCCATCGGGGCGAGGCTTCGATCGTGTACTGCATCTCGCGGAAGGAGACCGAGCGGCTCGCCGCCCGGCTCGCCGCCGAGGGCCTGCTCGCCCGGCCCTATCATGCCGGCCTCGACGCCCGCGAGCGGCACGCGACCCAGGAGGCCTTCGCCAGCGAGACGATCGACGTCGTCGTGGCGACGGTGGCCTTCGGGATGGGCATCGATCGTTCCGACGTCCGCCTCGTGCTCCACACGTCGCTGCCCAAGAGCCTGGAGGCCTACCAGCAAGAGACGGGGCGGGCCGGCCGCGACGGCCTGGCGGCCGAGTGCGTCCTGCTCTATTCGTCGGCCGATGTCTTCAGCTGGGAATCGCTCGTCCGCAAGAGCGCCGCGGAGTCGGAACTCGACGCCGCCGAGCAGGAGAAGCTCTGCGCCGCGCAGGCCGAGCATCTGCACGCCATGCGGCGCTACGCCCAGGCCGCCCGCTGCCGCCACGCCGCCCTGTCGGAGTATTTCGGCCAGGCCTACCCGGCCGCCTCCTGCGGCGCCTGCGACGTGTGTCTCGGTGAGACCAACAGCCTGCCGGATGCGACGGTCACCGCCCAGAAAATCCTCTCCTGCGTGGCCCGGGTGGGCGAGCGGTTCGGCGTGCGGCACGTGTGCGAGGTGCTCCGCGGCGCGAAGACCGAAGGCGTGCTGCGGCACGCCCACGACCGGCTGTCGACGTTCGGCCTGCTCGCCAACCTGGAGCAGCGGACGGCCGAGAACCTCGTGCACCAGCTGCTCGACCAGGGGCTGCTGGCACGCACCCCCGGCGACCGGCCCGTCGTCACGCTCAACGATCGGTCGTGGGAGGTGCTCCGCGGCACCCGCGAGGTCGTGCTCCTCGAGCCCCGGGCGGGCAAAGCCCGGACGACGCAGGCCGACGCCGACGACTGGGAGGGAGTGGATCGTGATCTCTTCGAGCGGCTGCGGAAGTGGCGGCGGCGGGTGGCAGAAGCCCGCGGCAAGCCGGCCTGGACGATCCTCGACGACAAGGCCCTGCGGGCGATCGCCCGCCAGCGGCCCGCCTCACCGGCGGCTCTGCTACGCTGCAAGGGAATCGGCGAGAAGCGGCTGGCCGACTTCGGCACCGCGATCCTCGACCTCGTCGCCGGCAAGGAGCCGGAACCATGATGTTCGACGCCATGCCGTCCCAAATCCGTTCCACCCCCTGAGCCAGCCACTATTCCGGAGGCGACCTCCCGATGCCCGCGCCCACCCCGACCGCAGCCCTCCACGACCTCGGCACGAGCCTGTGGCTCGACAACATCACCCGCACGCTGCTCGACGACGGCACGCTCGCCCGTTACATCCGCGACCTGTCCGTCACCGGGCTGACGAGCAACCCCACGATCTTCAACCTGGCGGTGAAGAACTCGGCCGCCTACGACGCCACGATCGCCGACCAGGCCCGCCGCGGCCGCACGCCCGAGGAGATCTTCTTCACGCTGGCGCTCGAGGACCTGACCCGGGCCGCCGACCTGTTCCGGCCGGCCCATGACCGGACCGGCGGCCTCGACGGCTGGGTGTCGCTCGAAGTGTCACCGCGGCTGGCCTATGACACCGCCAGCACGCTGGCGGCCGCCTGCGACCTCCATGCCCGGGCCGCCCGGCCGAACGTGTTCATCAAGATTCCCGGCACCGGCGCGGGCCTGGCGGCGATCGAGGAGGCGACGGCGGCCGGGGTGCCGGTGAACGTCACGCTGCTCTTCACCCCCGCGCA
>Ga0315902_10001230_pt1 | contig 41316 bp, 27 predicted proteins | sample LakEriMetagenome_9_FD_203523 | JGI IMG/M metagenome (GOLD analysis project Ga0315902, IMG submission 203523) | Freshwater fungal communities from buoy surface, Lake Erie, Ohio, United States - Buoy 12 MA117 | ecosystem: Environmental > Aquatic > Freshwater > Lake > Lake biofilm | place: USA...
GAAGCCCGAGGCGCGAGCCGAGGGAATACGCCACGCCACACCGTATACCACCCACATTCCCTCAGCTCACGCTGCGGGCTTCCAGGCACAGGCAACGGCGTCGTGCATTACGGCCGGCGTCGTGCATGAGGGCAACGTCACCGTGCATCGCGGCCGGCGTCGTGCACCGGCCCCGGCGCCGTGCGCACCCCTACCGCTTCCGGGCCGCGATGTACACCTCGCCGAGCCAGCCGGGCACGAGCCGGCCCCAGGCGAGGTTGAACTGCTGCCACCAGCGCTGATCCTCCAGGAACATGCCGCTGGCGCGGAGGAAGAAGGCGCCCCGCGCCTCCTCGATGTCGCAGCCGTTGCTGCGGGCGGCGGCGTTGAACCGCCGGGCCGAAAGGGCCGAGACGTGGCCGTTGGAGTTGGTGTGGGCCCGCAGCCGCGGCTCCCGCAGCGGGATGAATGGGTGCAGATGGGAGGGAAAGCCGACGAGCAGCAGCGATCCCGACGGCACCCGGGAGACGAGCTGGCGGATCGCCCGCTCGGGCTCGTAGAGATGCTCGAGCACGTGCAGGAGCACGTACACGTCGCAGTCGCCGGGGATCTTGCCCGGCTCGGTCTCGAAGTTGGCCTCGATCAGCCCGTCGTACGGCACCTTGGCCAGGTCGTCGTGGAGAAGCTTCATATCCACGCCGATCCAGTCGCCGATCACGTCGGCAGGGTCGAGGCCGAGGTGGTCCAGGCCGCTGAGCACGTAGCGGAGCATGAGCCCGTGGGCGATGCCGATCTCGCAGACCTTGAGCGGCCGCCCGCGACGGGCTGCCTCGCGGCCCAGCCAATGAAACGGGATGAAGTAACGGAGCAGCCGCGAGGGATACCGCCGCGACCGTTGCCGCTCCGTGAGCAGGAAATCGTGGTCCCCCGTGATCCGCGCGTTGATCTCGTGATGCCAAGCCGTGGCGGCAAACAGGTCCGCCGGGCGGGCGCCGGCACGGGTCGTGATCATGATGGTCGGGCCTCCGGAATGGGGCGGGACGGTAGGCGGCCGGTCCCGGCGCGTCCAGCCCAGATCCCCCGGCAGGATGGCGGCTCCGGTTGCCGACGCGGGGAAAATCGGCACAATTTCGCCGAGCCGATTTCCATCCGCCCAGCCAGGAGCCAGCCATGTCCCGTCCCGTCACGCTGTTCACCGGCCAGTGGGCCGACCTGCCCCTCGAGGATCTCGCCCGCAAGGCACGGGGCTTCGGCTACCAGGGCCTCGAACTCGCCTGCTGGGGCGACCATTTCGACGTCAAGCGGGCCCTCGACGAGAGCGGCTACTGCGCGGCCAAGCGCGACACGCTCGAACGGCACGACCTCTCGGTCTACGCCATCTCCACCCATCTCGTCGGCCAGGCCGTGTGCGACCGCATCGACGAGCGGCACAAGGCGATCCTCCCGCCGCACGTGTGGGGCGATGGCAAGCCCGACGGCGTCAACAAGCGGGCCGCGGAAGAAATGAAGAACACGGCCCGCGCCGCCCAGAAGCTCGGCGTCTCGGTGGTCAACGGCTTCACCGGCTCGTCGATCTGGCACCTGCTCTACTCGTTCCCGCCGGTGCCGGAGTCGATGATCGCCGCCGGCTTCCAGGAGTTCGCCGACCGCTGGAACCCGATCCTCGACGTGTTCGCCGAGTGCGGCGTGCGGTTCGCGCTGGAGGTGCATCCCACCGAGATCGCCTTCGACATCTTCACCGCCCAGCGGGCCCTCGAGGCCCTCGGCCGCCGCGAGGAGTTCGGCTTCAACTTCGACCCCAGCCACCTCCACTGGCAGGGCGTCAGCTCGGTGGAGTTCATCCGCAGCTTCCCCGACCGCATCTATCACGTGCACGTCAAGGACGCGATCGTGACGCTCAACGGCCGCTCCGGAATCCTCGCCAGCCACATCAACTTCGGCGACCCGCGTCGCGGCTGGGACTTCCGCTCGCCGGGCCGCGGCGGCGTGGACTTCGAGGAGATCATCCGCGCCCTCAACCTGGTGGGCTACGAAGGCCCGCTGTCGGTGGAGTGGGAGGACTGCGGCATGGATCGCGAGCACGGTGCCGCCGAGGCGGCCAAGTTCGTCAAGAACCTCGACTTCGCTCCGAGCCGGCGGCAGTTCGACTCCGCCTTCGGCGACGAAGCCTGATCGGCATGCTCCGCGGACGGCGGACGGGCTGGCGCGGACTGGCGGTCGCCTGGGCGGCCACCCTGCCCGCGCTGGTCGCCGCCGCCGACCCGAATCCGGTCACGTCGCTCACGCAGCTCGATGACACGTTCGCCGCTGCGGCGCGGGCATTGGTGCGCCGTGCCGAGGCGGGGGGCTGGCCGCAGCTCGCCACGCTGATCGCCGCCTGGGACCTGCCGGCGGAAGCCGACCGGCAGTTCGCCCTGGCGATCCCGGCCGCACTCCCGGCGCCTGACTGGATCGCCGCCGCAGGAGAACGGGAGATCTGGGCCGACTTCGTCGCTGCCAGGCAGGCCCGGGCGGCGGGGCTCTTCGATCATGCCCGGGCCGCGGCCGCCGCGCACGACCGCGTGCCGACCCGTGCGGAGCAGGCCCAGCCGGACGCAGACCGTCCCCCGCTGCCGCAGCGGTCGTGCGCGGTGGTCGGCCTGCTGCATCGCGTGCTGCGCGACGACCCGGACCACGAGCGGGCCCGCAACGCCCTCGGCTGGACGCGGCGCGACGCCGCGTGGGTGTGGCCGGAAGCGGCGCGGCGGCTCGACAAGGGAGAGCAGTTCGACGCCGCCTTCGGCTGGCTGCCGGCGGCGCGGCTGGCCCGCTATCGCGCCGGCGAACGGCACGACCGCGGCCGCTGGCTCGCGGCGGCCGAAGACGACGCCCGCACCAATCTCGCCATCGACAAGGGGCGGAAGTTCGACACGGACCACTGGGAGATCCTCTCCACCGCCCCGCTGCCCGCGGCCGCCGCGGTGGCCGCCGTGCTCGAGGAAACGTTCCTCGTCTGGCGGCAGGTGTTCGGGGCGTTCGGCGTGGAGCCGGCAGACCTCGAAAAGCGGCTCCGCGGCCGCGGCCGGCTCCTGCCGCGTGAGCCGTTCGCGGCGGTGCTCTGTGCGAACCGCGATCAATACGTGACCGAGCTGACAAAACTGGAGCCAACGATCGGTCGCACCGACGGCCTCTACTGGCCGCCGACGCAGACCGCATGGTTCTTCGCGGCGCCGGCCGCCGCGGCCGAGGATGCGCTGCCGCAGCCGCGCACGGTGCACCACGAGGCGACACACCAGCTCTTCTCCGAGTCGAGCCCGGCGACGAAGAAGCTGGCCGCCCGCGCGGGCGAGCGATGCGGCTTCTGGGCGATCGAGGCGGCGGCCTGCTACATGGAGTCGATCCGGCCCGCCACCTTCGGCTGGACCGTCGGCGGCCGCGACACGGGCCGCGTGCCTGCCGCCCGGGAAAGGCTCGTGGAGGACGACTTCTACGTTCCGCTGGAGGAGCTCACGGCCCTGGGCCGCGCCGCCTTCCAGGCCGACGCCCGCCTTCCGCAACTCTACAGCCAGATCGCCGGCCTCGCCGACTTCTTCATGAACGGCCAGCGCGGCCGCTACCGCGAGGCGTTCGTCGAGTATCTCGCGCGGGTCTACGCCGGCACCGCCGACCCCGAAACCCTGTCCCGGCTCTGTCGGCAAAAATACGCCGACCTCGACGCCGCCTACCGCCGCCACCTCTCGCAGTGACGCGGCGAAAATTCCCGAACCTGCTTCAAGAGGTTCATCGAGGTCGGCCAAGAGTCGGGGGATGCCCCTGCCATGTCTCCGGACGTTCTCTGCGGGCCTCCGGCCCTCCGCTCACTGCATGTCCGCTGCGCTTCGGCATCCATGCCTGCGCTTGCTTCCATAGCCCGGCGACATGGCAGGGGCACCCCCTCCCCGCTGTGTTCCACGACTCAGAAGTTCCGTTCACGTCACCTCCCGTGACATGAGGGTGGGGTTGCCCGTGCCCTGAGAGCCGGCGTAGTTGGCCAGCGGAGACATGGATGTCGGAGCGCAGCCAACTCCGAGTGAGTGGAGGCCGGGACGGCCGCAACGAACGTCCGGCGACGGGGCACGGGCAACCCCTCCCGGGCCCCGCGTTGACGGCGCTGCGCCGCCGTTCCTACACTCGCCGCGTTCCGAGCACACCCGAAGGAGCCCCCATGTCAGCCCCCTCCGCGGCCCCCGCGCGCCCCGCCGCCACCGACCTCGACCGCCTGGCGATCGACACCATCCGCACCCTCTCCATGGACGCCGTCGAGGCGGCCAAGAGCGGGCATCCGGGCACGCCGATGGCCCTGGCTCCGGTCGCGTTCACGGTGTGGAAGGATTTCCTGCGCTACGACCCGGCCGACCCCGCCTGGCCGAACCGCGACCGGTTCGTGCTCTCCTGCGGCCACGCCTCGATGCTCCTCTATTCGCTGATCCACCTGGCCGGCATCCGCCGTGGCGGCCCGACCGACGCGGCCCGCCGTGAGCCGGCGGTGTCGCTCGAGCAGATCAAGCGGTTCCGACAGCTCGACAGCGTGTGCGCCGGCCACCCCGAGCACCACATGACAGCCGGCATCGAGACAACCACCGGCCCGCTCGGGCAGGGCTGCGGCAACTCCGTCGGCATGGCGATCGCCTCGCGATGGCTGGCGGCCCGCTACAACCGCCCCGGCCACACGCTCTTCGACTACGACACCTACGTGCTGTGCAGCGACGGCGACCTGATGGAGGGCGTGGCCGCCGAGGCCGCGTCGATCGCCGGGCATCTGGGCCTGGCCAACCTGTGCTGGATCTACGACGACAACTCGATCACGATCGAGGGGGAGACGCACCTGGCGTTCACGGAGGACGTGGCGCGACGGTTCGAGGGGCTCGGCTGGCGGGTCGAGCACGTGGCCGACGCCAACGACGCCGCCGCCCTGCAGCAGGCCCTGCGGGCCTTCAAGGCGGAGCAGAAGCGGCCGACGCTCGTGGTCGTGAAGAGCGTGATCGGCTATGGCGCCCCGAAGAAGGCCGGCTCCCACGAGGCGCATGGCGCGCCGCTGGGGGCGGAGGAGATCGCCGGCGCGAAGGCGGCCTACGGCTGGCCGGCCGACGCACAGTTTCGCGTGCCTCCCGAGGTGCCGGAGCACTTCGCCCAGACGCTCGGTGCCCGCGGCCGGCAGGCCCACGAGGCCTGGCAGAAGTCGGTGGCCGACTACTCGAAGGCCCACGCCGATCTGGCCGGCCAGCTGCGCGACTTCCTCGACGGCCGGCTGCCGTCGGGCTGGGACAAGGGCATTCCCTGCTTCCCGGCCGACCCCAAGGGGCTCGCCAGCCGCGTCTCCTCGGGCAAGGTCATTCAGGGCATCAGTGCCGGCGTGCCGTGGTTTCTCGGCGGCTCGGCCGACCTCGCCCCCTCGACGATGACACTCGTACCCGGGGCCGGCGACTTTGGGCCCGGTGGCTACGGCGGCCGCAACTTCCACTTCGGGATCCGTGAGCACGGCATGGCGGCGGCCTGCAACGGCATGGCCCTGTCGGGCCTGCGGCCCTACTGCGCGACCTTCTTCGTGTTTCTCGACTATCTCAAGCCGTCGCTGCGGCTCTCGGCGCTCGGTGGCCTGGGCGTGATCTACGTCCTCACCCACGACTCGATCGGCCTCGGCGAGGACGGGCCCACGCATCAGCCGATCGAGCAGCTCGCCAGCGCCCGTGCGGTGCCCGGGCTGTCGGTGTTCCGCCCCGGCGACGCCAACGAGGTGGCCGAGGCCTGGCGGGTGGTGATGGCCCGGCCCGACAGGCCGGCGGTGATCGTGCTCTCGCGGCAGAACATTCCCACGCTCGACCGCGCGACCTACGGCGCGGCCGCAGGCACGGCCCGGGGCGGCTACGTGCTGCTCGACGCCCCGGGCGGCAAGCCCGACTGCATCCTCATCGGCACCGGCAGCGAGGTGCAGGTCTGCCTCGACGCGGCCGCGCAGCTCGCCGCGTCGGGCGTGAAGGCCCGCGTCGTCAGCCTGCCGAGCTGGGATCTCTTCGAGGAGCAGGACGCCGCCTATCGCGAGAGCGTGCTGCCCGCGGCGGTCACGGCCCGCGTGGCCTGCGAGGCGGCCTGCGGCTTCGGCTGGGAGAAATGGATCGGGCTCCGCGGCCGCTTCGTGGGGATGCGGTCGTTCGGCGCGTCGGGCCCGGCCCCCGCCCTCTACAAGCACTTCGGCATCACCCCCGAGGCCGTCGCTCAGGCGGCGCGGGAGTCGCTGGGGTCAAGCGTGTAGCGCCGGTCTTAATACGGCTCACACGTGAGCCTCGCGCACGAACCTCTCCTGGGCAACAACGGCGAGTGAGGGATTGCCCACGCCCCGGGAGCCGGCGTATGCAGACAAGCGAAGCAAGGATTGCGGAGCGCAGTCTGCATCCGAGAGAGCGAAGGGCAGGATGCCCGCAGCGAACGTCCGGCGATGGGGCGCGGGCAGTCCCGACCAGCGTCACGCGCGAGGTTCACGTGTGAAGCGTCTTAGACCGTCGTCCAGCGGTCGCAGCGTCCGCCCGGCTCACGGCTGGTCGTGCGAGTCGCCGATGACGGCGTCCTCGGCATCCTTGCCCGCGGCGACCTTGCCTTCGTGGTTGCGGTAGATGTGGTCGTCGCCGCGATGGAGGCCGTCGGGCAGCAGCCGCTGCACTCGACCGTCCTCATAGAGCACGTGATGGATGCCCGCGGGATGGTTGTCGCTCCGCTCATCGGTGTGGTCGGGGGCATCGGCCATGATCGGATGGTGGGCACGGCGCTGGTTGCGGTTCGGCTGGAGCACGCCGCTCGGATCGCGGTGGCCGAGGGTGTAGCCGTAGTCGCCCCCCATGGTCCGCACCATCTCCTCGAATCGCGGCGTCCCGACGGCCGCCTGGAGCTCCTCGAGCGAGGGCACGCGGAAGCCACCGCGGCGGGCGAGTTCCGTGTCGGGCACGAGCACGGTGCCGTCGTCGGCCACCAGGCGGTGCTCGGAGACGAGCGTCGGAGCGTAGAGTCCGGCCCGCGACAGCGGGCCCGCGCTCGGCGGCGTGGGATACATGCGGTGCGATTCGGCGAACCCCTGCAGGCCGGTGGACAGCCGTTGCAGGTTGCGTTCGGCGCGGCGGGCCCGGGCCTCGGTGATCGAATCGAGCAGCAGCGGCGCGACGAGCACGCAGGCGGCCAGCGCCGTGGCGGCCATGATCGTGCGGTCGAGCCAGGCCCGCGGGCCGGCGCCGCTCCGCTCCAACTCCGCCGGGATCACCGGCCGCGGGGCGGGCCTGACGGGAGCTTCCCGCCGCGGGGCGGAGTGCGCGGCGATGAACCGCATCGTCCGACCGGCCAGCCCGGGCGGCGGCGGACACGGGCCGCGGTCGCGGTCCAGGGGTTTCACCGCGAGCCGCAAGGCGTCGAGATCGCGGCGCAGGGTGGGGCCGATCCGTGGGTCGGCCAGCGCCATCTCCACCTGCATCGACTCGGCGTCATCGAGGGCCCCGAACAGGTAGCCGACAAGCTGCTCTCGCATCGATGTCCGGTCCATAACCATCATGCCTCCGGGATGGGCCCGCGGCCGCTCCGGCGCCACGACTCGTTCAGTTTCAAGACGGCCGCGTGCAGCCGGCTCTTCACGGTCCCCACCGGAATGCCGAGCACGTCAGCCGCCTCACGATATTTCATGCCCTTGTGGTAGACGAGCAGCAAGGCCTGCTTGAGGCCGTCGGGCAGTTCGTCCACCGCCGACCGCACCCACTCCCTCGCCTCCGCGCCTTCCATCTGCTCGTCGGCCGTCTGCTCCGCACCCGACAGCATCTCCACGAGCGAACCGACGTCGTCCTCGCCGCCCGTGCGGTTGTCGAGGCTGACCATGCGATGGCGGCGGTTGCGCCGCTGCGCGTCGATGGCCTGGTTGGTCGCGATCGTGTAGAGCCAGGGCCGGAACCGGCGGCCTTCCTCGAACTGCTCCTTTTTCAGATGCACCTGCAGAAACGTCGCCTGGAACACGTCCTCCGCCATCTCCGCGCTGCCGAGGTAGCGGCGAAGATAACTGAACAGTTCCAGCTCGTACCGGTGGACGAGCGACTCGAACGCGGCCGCGTCGCCCTCCGCACGACTGCGTCGCAGCAGCTCCTCGTCAGAGGGCCCGGCAACAGCCGCACCCCCTCCTGAGACGGAAGTACCGCCTGGCCCGGAATCGCGGCGCGAGTCGTGCAGATCCATGCTGGAGTACGGCCGCGGGGGGCGAATGGTTCGGGACGGTTTGAGAAAAGCCCTCAATGCCGAGTATAGCCGGGGCTGCCGGGCTGCGCCGCAGCGGCCCGGCACACCGCAAACCCCTGTGGGATTTGGCTTTCCGCCGGGGCGGCCCGGCGATCCGTCGCCAGCGGCCATGCACCGCCACGCCGGCTCCCCGCCGGACCCCAGCGGCGGCAGGCTCACTCCAGCCCGTAGGCCCCGGCGACGGGAATGTCGATGCCCGAACGGGTGGCGAACTGTGTCCGCGACAGGAACCGCGGCTCGAGGTTGAACGTCACGCCCACGTTGTTGCGGCTGTAGTCGACGTTGAAACCGAAGGTCATCAGGAACGACTCGCCGATCCGCACGAGCTGGAAGTTCTGGCCGATGTTGCGGCCCGTGAGGTCGATCGCCGAGCCGAAGGAGCTCGCCCACTTGGGGCTCATGCGGTAGGTGTAGGAGCCGGTCAGCACCGAGGCATTGATCGGACCGCCGAACTGGTTGAAGCCCAGGTAGAAGCTGCCGCGCGGCGTGCGGTTGAGCAGCGCGCCGACGGTGTACAGCTGCTGGCCGCCGGAGAAGAAATCGACGTCGGCGGTGGAGAGCACCGTCGTGCGGTCGCCCACGTGCCAGCGGAAGTCGTACTGCCACAGGCCCATCACCTGGCCGAAGTTCTGGCTCTCCACGGGGAACAGCTCGCCATCGATGTCGAGCGTGATCCAGTCGATGATCCGCCGGTTGCCCTGGGGGCCGCGCTTCGTCTGCCACCGCTGCCGGGCGGCCAGGCGGAAGACCGTCAGGTCGTTGGCGATCTCGGTCGGCCCGGTGACCCAGCTGGCGAGGCCGCGGCGGACGGCGTAGGTCCGCGGGTCGTACTTGTTGTCCGGGCCGAAGACGAGCGGCGCGGCCAGCGGGATCGCCTGCCCCGGCACGGCGCCGTAGTCCCAGTAGGGGATGTTGCGGCGGTACTGGTTGATCGCGTCGTCGTCGATCTGATCGTAGAGCGGGAACTGGTCGATGCTCTGCGTGGCATCGGCGTAGGCGAACTCGGCCTCGAACACGACCTTGTGGGCGAGGCCGTGAACGTTCCAGAGCTGGCTCTCCACGGTGTTGTCGGCCGTCCACATCGGCAGGCTCGAGCGGATGCCCACCTGGCCGTAGGCCCGGTCGATCGGCGACTGCGTGATGTCCTGGCCCCAGTGGGCGAGTTCGCCGAGGGCGTAGGGCACGATCTTCACGGCGCCGGCCTGGAACGGCAGGTCGAGCTCCTGCCGCGTGGCGATCCGCTCGCCGATCACGTCGTTCTCGTAGGGCAGGGTCGTCCAGATGTTGAGCCCCTGCCCCGGCGTCGGCGTCTGCGGCAGGCTCTGGCGCACGTACGAAATGCTGGAGTGCTCATACCACGAGACGGCGTCGTTGAGCAGCGGCTGGGCCATCCAATAGTGGTCGAGCCGGGGCCACCACTCGCTCTGCGTGAAGAACGGATCGACACGCACGCTCGTCAACAGTCGCAACTCGCGGTTCTCGATCGGCCGGCGCAGATCGAACCACGTCCGCTGCTCATAGCCCTCCTCCCATTCGGCTTCGTAGTATTCCTCGAGGAAGTTCATGTCGCTGATCCAGCCCGCGGTGCCGCGGGCCTGCCAGCCGCCGAAGAAGCTGTCGGTCGTGCCGCCGAGATCCTGCCGGTGCCGCCAGAACGAGCGGCCGCGGAAGGTGCGGTTGGGGAAGCCGGGATAGGTGAAGTCGCGGCGGTAGAGGCCGAGGTTGTCGCGGCCCACGTCGCCCACGAACCAGGCGTCGAGGTCGCCGCTGGCCGGCGTGCCGAGACCGAGGAACTCGGGCCGGTTGTAGAGCAGCGACGTGCCGCCGCCAGGTCCGCGTCGACTCAAGTAATCGATGTCGAAGTCCCAGTCGACGCCGTCGGGGGGCCGCTGCCAGCCGAACACCTGGAAGGCGTCCCAGCCGGTGAGGATCTGGGTGCCGAAGATCCGGTCGTTCTTCAACTGGACGTTGTTGATGTAGAACGTCGGCTTCTTGGCGTTGGTCGCCAGCACCGGCCACCACAGCACCGGCACGCCGCCGAGCGTCACGGTGTTGCCGCGGCTGGTGACGAACTGCTGGTGCTCGACCTGCGGCTCGCCGGTGAGCGGATCGACCGCCGGCTGCCCGAACGGTCCGGCCAGCGGAATCTGCTCGTCGGTGAGCTCCAGCTCCCGCGAGCGGAACTCCCAGCTCGGCACGCCCAGACGGCTCGACGTCAGGCCGGTCTGCGCGGCCACGAACCGGCTCCGGTCCACCTGGCGGATCACGTCGGCCCGCAGGCGGACGGCGCCGGAGTAATTGTCGACCGGCGTGAGGACCGTGGCCCCGGTGATCACGCCGCTCGACCGCGGCACGTCGTAGAACATGCTCACCGCCTCGACCACGCGCTGCCCCTGGCGGAAGATGACGTTGCCCTCCATGTAGAGCTCGAGGGGCACGTCGGCCCCCTGCCCCGTGCCGCCGTTCAGGTCGGGCTGTCCCTGGCCGCGGGTCCAGATCACGAGCCGGTCGGCGGAGATGTCGAGCGGCCCGGCGGGATCGACGCCGTCCACCACCAGGTTCACGCCCGACGTGATCACGGCCACCCACTCGTTGCCGCCAGGGCTGGGGAACCACTTCACCGCCAGCGGCACGCTCGACCGTGGAAACGCCCGCAGCCGCCGCGTGGTGGTGGCCGTCGCCACCTGCGGCACGGCGGGCGGGCCGAACTCGCTGAATTGCGTCCGCTGGATGGGGTTGCCGTCCGTCGCGGCGCCGCCGGCACCGGCCGTCTGCGCCCCATCGCCAGGAGACTCGGCGGGGCGTTGGGCCGGGAGCCCCTCCGCCGGCTGTCGATACACAGGCGGCGTGCCGGTCGCGGCCACGACGCTCGCGAAGTCCAGAGTCGGATCGCGGAGCGTCCAGAAGCGGCCGCTCCACCGCGGGCCGCGCACGCTCGAGGCGGGCGCGGCGCCCGCCGCGCCGGCGACCGAATCCACCCGCACATCCCCGGCCATGCGCACCAGCACGCTGCGCACCCGCGGCCGCGCATCATCCTCCGCCACGGCGCCGGCGTCCTGCTCGATCCACACGACCGCCTCGTGGGCGCTGGCCTCGGTCGGGCCCTGCGCGATGCGCACGCCGCCGGTCAGATGCCACACGTCATACGCGCCCTCGGTCCAGCGGGCCGCCTGCGTCGCCTTCACCGTCAGCGGCTCGCTCGGATCGACGCTCGGCACCTCGATCCTCCCCGCCTCGGCGATCGCGGCCGCGAGGCCCCGGGCCGGCAGCGCCGCGAGGGCGCCGGATGTGGCCGGCAGCCCGGCTCCGGCGTCCGACTCCGCGGCCCGCGCGACGATTGGCATGGCGCTGGCCACCGCCACCATCAACACGAGGAGTCGTGTCGGCGCGCACGGCGGCCGCGAACCGGAAGACGGTCCATGACGGATGGGCGCGGCGATGCTGTCGCGGTGTGGCACGCGGTGCGGCGGTGGCGGAAGGGGTGGGCACAGGGCCCGGCCTGAAAAATCGCGGGACTATAGAAGTGGCCGCGAAACGCGGTCAAGGCATCACCGGCAGGCACGGCAAGCCGGAAAACCTGCGCGGTTCCGGCGGTCTTCAGGGTAAAATGGCCCGCTTCGCGGCCCGGCTCGGCCCTCCGCCACCCCCGCCGCGGCCCCGCCGCCAGCCGCGCCCATGACCCAAGCCACGTCCGCCGCCGTCGCCGACCGCATCGCGGGCTGGCTGATCGCCTGGCGGCTGCCGCTCGCCGTGGCCGCCATCGCCCTGGCGGCGGTCTCGGTGGAACGGTCGCGGCATCTCGAGTTCTCGCGGTCGATCGACGCCATGTTCGACCGCACCGATCCGGCGCTCGTGCCCTACCGGCGGATCGCCCGCACATTCGGCTCCAGCGAGGTGGTGCTCGCGGCGTACGACGATCCCGAGCTGTTCTCAACCGCCGGCATCGACAGGCTGCGCCGCCTGACCGATCGGCTGGCGGCCACGCCGGGCATCGCCTCGGCATCGAGCCTCTCCAGCACGCCGCTCGGCCAGCGGATCATCGACCTCGACTCGAGCCCCACGGCCCGCAAGTTCGTGCGGCTTCTGGAGGGCTACGCGGTGGGCGCCGACCACCGCACGGCCGGCGTCGTCTGCGTGCTGGAGCCCCCCGCGCCGCGGTTGGTCTCCGCCCGTGAGCAGGCGGTCTCGCGGGCCGACACCATCGACCGCCTGCGGGCCATCATGGCGGAACTGCCGGCCGGCACGGTCGCGGGCGAGCCGGTGATGCTGCGGGAAGGGTTCGCGATGCTCGAGCGCGACGGCAACCTGCTGGGCACGGCCAGCGGCATCCTCGCCGGGCTGGTGCTCCTCGTTTCGTTCCGCAGCCTCCGCTGGCTGCTCGTGCCCCTGGCGGTCGTGCTCCTCGCCCTGTGGATGACCCGGGGCGCCCTCGCGGTGCTGGGGCTGAAGTTGACGATGGTCTCGACCATGCTCTCGGCGATGATCACGGTGGTGGGCATCGCCACCGTCACGCACGTGATCGTCGAGTTCCGGCGGCAGCGCGGCCTCGGGCACGAGCCGGCGGCGGCGCTCCGCGCCGCGATCGCCGGCCTGCTGTGGCCGATCCTGGGGGCCATCGTGACCGACGTGATCGGCTTCGGCTCGCTGATCTTCAGCCGCGTGGGGCCGGTGCACGACTTCGGCGTCATGACCTCGATCGGCGCCGGGATGGTGCTCCTGGCGGCGGCCCTCGCGATCCCCTGCCTGGCGCTCGCCGGACGGTTCGACGCCGACCCGCGCCGCGCGTGGGGCGAGAGCGTGCTCGATCTCGGCCTCGACCGGCTGGTGCGGCGGATCGTGCGGCACCCCGGTCCCATTCTCGCCGCGTCCTGCGCCGTGGTCGCCGTGGCCGTGGCCGGCATGCGCTGGCTCGAGGTCGAGACCGACTTCACCCGCAACTTCCGCGACACCAGCCCCGTCGTCGCCTCCTACGACATGGTCGAGTCACGGCTCGGCGGCGCCGGCGTGTGGGACGTGCTCGTGCCGGCCGCCGACCCGATCGATGGTCCCACGGTGACCCGACTCATGCGGCTCGCCGACCGGCTGCGGACCGAGGTCACCGTGCCCGACGGCGCCGGCGGCTCGCGGCCGGCCCTCACGAAGGTGATGAGCGTCGCCGACGTGCTCGCCGCGGTGTCGCCCGTGTCGCTCGAGCAGCTGCAGGCCACCCGGGTTGGCAACTGGATCGTGACCCGTGCGGTGGAGCTGCTCCGTGAGCAGATGCCGCAGATGGGCCGGGCCCTGATCGGCCGTGATCCGCTCGACGACTCCACCTGGCTGCGGATGACCCTTCGCGCCCGCGAACGGCAGCCCACCGAGGCGAAGCGCGCGATCATCGCCCAGGTGCAGCGGATCGTCGGCGAGGAGTGCCCGGCGGCCGACGGCCGGCCCGGCGGCGAGGTGACCGGGTTCTTCGTGCTGCTCGCCCAGCTCGTCCACCGGATGCTCGCCGACCAGTGGCTCACGTTCGCGATCGCGACCGTCGGCATCTTCCTGCTCCTGGCCGTCGCCTTCCGCAGCCTGCCGCTGGCGGCGATTGCGCTGGTGCCCAACGCCCTGCCGATCTTCGTGGTCCTCGGCCTGATGGGCTGGGCGGGCGCGCGGATCAACATGGGCACGGCGATGATCGCGGCGGTATCGATGGGGCTCTCGGTGGACAGCTCGATCCACTACATCGCCGCCTTCCGCCGCCGCCTGGCCGCCGAGGGGGCCTGCGCCGCCGCGCTGGAGACCGCCCACCAGACGGCCGGCCGGGCGATGATCTTCTCGACGCTCGCCCTCGTCGTCGGGTTCCTGGCGCTCACCACCAGCGGCTTCGTGCCGACCGTTTCCTTCGGCTGGCTCTCCTGCCTGACACTGCTCGGCGGCCTGTTCGGCAACCTCGTCGTCCTCCCCGTGCTCCTGGTGCTGACGGAGGGCCGGCGGCCGGCCGGCTCCCCAGCGGCGGAAAACCCGGTACAACAGGCGGCATCGCACTGATCCCGCACAGGAGTCCCCCATGCCCGCCCCGCTGCGCGCCGCCGTCGAGTTCTCGCCCGTCCGCTCCGCCGACGCCGCCGGCCGCATCGCCGCCGAGCCGACGTCCAGGCCCGAGACGATCGCCGCCGACGCCCTGGTCGTCTTCATGGCCGAGGGGGCGGTCGGCGAAGGCCCCGCCGCGGCGCTCGACCGGGTGACCGGCGGCCTGCTCGGCCGGCTGGCGGCCGCCGGCGAACTCGGCGGCAAGCGGTACGAATGCGTGTCGCTGCTGGCGGCCCCCGGCCTCGCCGCCGGCCAACTGCTCGTGGTCGGCCTCGGCAAACGGGAGGAGGTCGACGCCGGCGTGCTGTACAAGGCCGCGGCCACCGCCGCGCGCCAGCTCGCCAGCCGGCCGCGGGCGCAGGTCGTGTTCGCCGCCGACGGCTCGTGGACCACGCGGCAGGTGGAGCAGGCGGTCGCGGGCGCCGCCGTCGGCATGGTCGGCCAGGATCTGTATCGGGCCGATCGGCGCCGCACGCCGTTCGGCGCCACCGTCTGGACGGCGGCAGCGCCCGAGGCCGTCCGCACCGGGGCCACGATCGCCGACGGCGTGAACCTCGCCCGGCGCCTGGTGAACACGGCCCCCGACGACCTCTATCCGCAGTCGTTCGCCGACGAGGCGGCGGCCGTGGCTGGCCGCACCGGCATGGAAATCGAGATCTGGGATGAGGAGCGGCTGCTCCGCGAGCGCTGCCAGGCGATCCTGGCGGTGGGCCGGGGTAGCAGCCGGCCGCCCCGGCTGGTGATCCTCCGCTACCGCGGCCCGGGAAGCCAGGCGTCCGCGCCGGAAGTGGCCCTCGTGGGCAAGGGCGTGACCTTCGACTCCGGGGGACTGTCGCTCAAGCCCAGCGACAGCATGCTGACGATGAAGTGCGACATGGCCGGCGGCGCTGCGGTGCTGGCCGCGGCGGCGACGATCGCGGCGCTGAAGGTTCCCGTCCACCTGGTGGCGGCCATCGGCCTGGTGGAAAACATGACGGGGCCCGCCGCCTACAAGCTCGGCGACGTGATCACGGCCCGCAGCGGCACGACGATCGAGGTGCACAACACCGACGCCGAGGGGCGGATCGTGCTCGCCGACGTGCTCGACGTCGTCCGCGGCCTGCAGCCCGGGCGAATCGTCGACGCCGCCACGCTCACCGGCGCCTGCATGGTGGCGCTTGGCCACGACGTGGCCGGCCTGTTCACGAACGACCAGCCCTGGTGCGAGCGGATCGCCACCGCCGCCCGGGCCGTCGGTGAGCCGGTCTGGCAGCTGCCGATGTACGCCGAGTACGACGAGCAGATCAAGAGCGACGTCGCCGACATCAAGAACGTGGGCGACGGCCGCTGGGGCGGCTCGATCACGGCCGCGAAGTTCCTGGAGCGGTTCGTGGGGGGCATCCCCTGGACGCACATCGACATCGCCGGCCCGGCCTTCGCGGAGAAGCCGAAGCCCTGGACCGACGGCGGCGGCACCGGGGCGATGGTGAGGCCGTTCGTCGAGCTCGTCCGCGGCGGCTGATGGTGCGGGCGGCCGCGAACGGAAGCGTCGGGGTGGGGAAAACTACAGGAGCGTGTCCAGTTCGTCGACGAGTTCGCCGAACCGGGCCAGCGCGGTGGCGACGGGCTCCGGCTTCTCGAGGTCCACGCCCGCATCGCGGAGCAGGTCGAGCGGCCACTTCGACGAGCCCCCCTTGAGAAAGCCGAGGTAGCGGTCGAGGGCGCCCGGCTCCTGCTCGGCGACCTTCTTGGCCAGCGTGATCGCCGCCGCCAGACCGGTGGCGTACTTGTAGACGTAGAACGCGTTGTAGAAGTGCGGGATCCGCAGACACTCCAGCTCGAGCTGTGAATCGATCGTAAACCGCGGGCCGAAGTAGGCGTCGAGCAGTTCCCGATACATCGAACGGATCCGCTCCAGCGTCAGCGGCTCGCCCGCCTCGGCCGACGCGTGGCTCTTTCGCTCGAACTCGGCGAACATCGTCTGCCGTATGATCGTCGCCCGGATCGAGTCGATCTCCCGGGCCAGGATCGCCGCCCGCTCCTTCTTCGTCGTCGCCCGCGCGAGCAGGAGTCGCGTCAGCAGCTGCTCGTTGAAGGTGCTGGCCACCTCCGCCACGAAGATCGTGTAGCCCGAGTACTGGTAGGGCTGGGCCTCCGCCGAATAGCGGGTGTGCATGGAATGCCCCGCCTCGTGCGTGAGCGTGAAGACGTGCTCGATCACGTCCTCCTGGAAGTTCATGAGGATGTAGGGATCGGAGTCATAGGTGCCGGAGCTGAAGGCGCCCGATCGCTTCCCGGCGTTCGGGTAGCGGTCGCACCAGCGGCCGCGCAAGCCTTTCTCCAGGCGGACGCAGTACTCTCCGCCCAGCGGCCGAAGCGACTCGAGCACCACCTGCACCGCCTCGTCCCAGGTGTGCCGCTGCTCGAGTTCGGGCACCAGCGGCACGTAGCAGTCGTAGTGATGGATCGCGTCGAGCCCCAGGACCCGCTTCCGCAGGTCGTAGTAGCGGTGCACGACCGGGAGATTGGCACGGACCGCCGCGATCAGCTGGTCGTAGACCGCCAGCGGGACGTTGTCGGCGAACAGAGCCGCCTCGACCGCCGCCGGGTAGTTGCGAACCCGGGCCGCATAGACGTCGCGCTCGTTGGAGCCGGAGAGCGTGGCCGCGAGCGTGTTCGCATGGGCCTCGTATTGGTCATAGAACTGGTGGAATGCCGTCCGGCGAACGTCCCGCACCGGGTCGTGCAGGAGCGTCGTGAACGTGGCGTTCGAGAGCTCGACCCGTTCCCCCTTGCCGGTCGTGACACTGCCGAACTTGAGATCGGCGTCGGTGAGCTGGCGAAACACCTTCCCGGCGGTGCCGGCGAACGTGCCCTGCATGGCCAGCAGCTTCTCCTCCGGCTCCGAGAGCGTGTGGGCCCGGGTGCGGACGATCCGCTCGAGCATCAGGCGATACGGCGCGAGCACCGGCAGGTCCATCCAGGCGGCGAGCCGCGCGGGCTCGATCGCCATGATCTCGGGCCGGATGAAGCTCGCCGCCTCGCCCGCCCGGGTGGAGACGTGCTGGAACCGGCCGACCATCCGTTGGGCGGCGGCCGCCGCCTGGTCCTCGCTGGCCCGCAGATGCGCGTAGGTGCCGAGCCGATCCCCCTCGCGGTCGAAGGCCAGGTCGTGCTCCAGGCACTCGGCGAGCCGCTCCGGCGCCGACCCGAGCGTGCCCGCATAGGCCGCGAACTGTCCGATGCGGCCCTCCCATGCCGCCAGCCCCTCCTCCCACTGGGCATCGGAGCGGCACAGGCTCGCGAGGTCCCAGGTGTCGCCGACCGGAACGTCCTTCCGGGCCGGCAGTCTCTTTTCGATGTTGGTGTCGCTCATGGGGATTCTTTTCGAGGGGGTTGGCGTCTCTCTGGAATGGCCGGGTCAGGCTCTTCGTCAGGCCGCAGCTCGTGATGGGGGAAGGCAATCATCCGCGCTGCGTCAACGATGCCCTTGAAGCCCGAGGCGTGAGCCGAGGGTATGCGGTCCGCTGCCAAGCAGGCGACGCGGATTCCCTCGGCTTGCGCCTCGGGCTTCCCAGCAGTGCCGCTGACATGACCCATGGACACAGCCTCCCCAACCCTTGAAGGCCAAAAGGCAGCGCCGTCATATCCCCGGATGTCCCACGGTCGGCGAACTCGCCGGGCCCGCGATCGTCGGGGAGGCACGGGGTGGCCCGTGCCCGAGGGCGGGCTGTGGGAGCAAGCGAAGCCATGGATGGCGAAGCGCAGCGGACACGCAGAGAGCCGCGGCCTGGAGGGCCGCGGCGAGCGTCCGCCACGAGGGCACGGGCGACCCCGTGCCGGCTTGGGCTCGTCGACTCCCCCGGCGAAACACCCGCGATCATCACAGCCTCCAGACGGCGCTGCCCCACGCGAGGCCGCCCCCGAAGCCGCACACCACCACGGTACTGCCCGGCCCGATCCGCTCCGCCCGCCAGGCCTCCTCCATCGCCAACGGGATCGAACCGCTCGACGTGTTGCCGTAGCGGTCGAGGTTCATAAACACCTTGTCGGCCGGCAACTGCAGCGCCTCGCGCACTCCGTCGATGATCCGCGCATTGGCTTGATGGAGGAAGAACATGTCGACGTGCTCCAGCGGCACCCCGGACCGGTCCACGACCTGCCGGATGTTCTCCTCGGCCAGCCGGATCGCCCACTTGAAGACGGCCCGGCCATCCATCTGCAGAAACTGGTCGCGCCGGGCGAGGCCCTCGGTGGTCACCGGCTGTCGCGAACCGCTCATCGGGCAGGCGAGCATGCCGGCGCCGCGGCCGTCGGACCCCAGCGAGCAGGCCAGGAGCCCACGCTCCCGACCGTTCGCATCCGGCTCGGTCGCCTCCAGGAGCACCGCCCCCGCCCCGTCGCCGAACAGCGGCCAGGTCTTCACGTCCTCGGGATCGACGATGCGGGAGTTGGTGTCGGCGCCGATCACCAGGGCCAGCCGGCTCGAACCAGCCGCCAGAAAGTTCGCCGCAGTCACCAGCGCATAGGCGAAGCCCGCGCAGGCGGCCGTCACGTCCATCGCCGGTGCGTCGAGGCCGAGCCGCTCCTGCACGATGCAGGCGGCCGACGGGATGCACATGTCGGGCGTGAACGTGCCGAGCACGAGGAGGTCGACATCGGCGGGTGCCACGCCCGCATGGGCGATCGCCGCGCGGCCGGCCGCCGCCGCCAGATCGCTGGTCGCGATCTCCGGGCCGGCATGCCGCCGCTGGTGAATCCCGGACCGGGCCACGATCCACTCGGGATCGCAGCCCAGCCGGGCGAGGTCGGCATTGGTGACGACGCGGTCCGGAACGGCCGCCCCGACGCCCACGAGCCGGAAGCCCACGGCGCGGCCGAAACGTGACGGCCGCGGCGAGGTGAGGATCTCGGACATGGGGCGGTCAGGATACCAAAACGCTGCGGCATAAACGGGAATCGGGGTGCCTGGCCGATGAGCCGCCGCCGGAATCCCGCCTACTCCTTCGCGTCAGACTCGGGCTTGTCATCCTTCGACTTTTTCTGCACGACGCCTGCCCGATCGAGGTGGATCTTCGCGTATTCCTCGTCGGAGACGACGTAATACCAGTCCGCGAAGCGACCGTTGAGCTCCCTGACCCGCTTCTGGGCGGCCTTCACCTTCTCGTCATACTCCTCCTGCTTGCGTCGGTTCTCGCGCTCCACCCGCCGCCGCTCCTCGAGCGCCGCCTGGGCCTTCGCCTCGGCCTCGTCGGCGGCCGCCAACTTGCCCGACGCATCCGCTCCGGTCCCGCCGTCCTTCTTTTCCGTATCGTCGTTCTGCGCCTCGCCCGGCTTCTCGTTCGCCGCCGGCACGGACGGCACTTCGGGAAGCGGATCCAATTTCGGCTTCTCCAGGAGCGACTCTTCGAAGCGGGCCATGACGAACAGATACCGGCCGCTGGTCTCATCGGCGGCCTTTTCGTCGCCCTTCTTCTCGGCCTGCGTGTCGCCCGCCACGCTCGTGCCGTTGCCGAACCGCAGCAGGTATTCGACCCCGTCCTTCATGCCGACGATCGTTTCGCCGTTCGACGAGAGGATCTCGCCCGAGGCGAAGGGGTAGAAGCCCTTCTGGGCCAGCGACGTCACGGCCTCGCGGTCGCCCGTGAACTTCTCTTCCGCCTTCAGTTCGCCGCTCAAGCCCGCCGGCTTGCGGGCCACGTCGATGATCTTCAGGTCGCCGAGCGCGGTCCGCAGGTCGTTGAGCTTGCTCGAGGCCAATTCCTCGTCGGCGGCGAGGGACTCCTCCATGGGCTTGTTGCCGGCCCCGAAAGCCTCCAGCTTCAACAGCGACCACTTCGAGTCCTTGTCGTCGTAGCCGAGCGCGATCCGGCTCTTGCGGTCCTGGGTCACGGCCGGCCGGCCGCTGGCCTCGTCGAAGCCGAATGTGCAGGTCGAGTCGTCGATCACCAGCCGCTTCAAGTCCCACGGCGTGATCTTCAGCAGGTCCTTCTCGATCCAGTCGTCGAAGTTCGTGGTGAACTTGGCGGCGTCGATCTCCACCCGATACACGGGGTCCTGCCCGGCCTTGCGGACGAACCGCAGTTTGCGGCCCGGCATGCCGCCGCTGGCCGGAGACCTGTCTTCCTTGCCGATGATCAGCCGGGCGAGCTTGTTGCCCGAAGCGTCGCGGATCTCCACGAGCTTGCCGACGCCGCTGTCGCCCACCTTGATCTTCTGCGGGTCGGGCTCGATCACACCGTAGGTCTCGTGATCACCGGGCGATGCGGTCATCACATCGAGGATCGGCCGGTCGACCAGTTCGTTGCAGGCGGCGGCGAGCTGCTCCTTGGCGTCGGCCGGATAGCCGTCGTGCGACGGCAGCGACCACACGCCCCCCGTCTGCACGACCTTGAACGGCTTCAGCGTCGCCGTCTCGTCGTCGAACGAGAGGATCTCCATACTCGCGGCCTTCGCCGGATCGGAGAGCTCCGGAAACAGCACCCGGTCGGCCTCGGGCGCGACCGGGGACTGGCGCAGCCGGGGCTGGACCGCGGTGCCGAGGAGAAACATGCCGATCCCGCCGAGCAGGAAGACCGCCGTCTTCCGCAGGGCCGGCGACAGGCCGCCGGCCGCCGCATCGCCTGACTGGTTCGTCGCGTGGTTCATCGCGCCATGCCCTCCCATGCTCACCTCAACCTCGACTTCGAGACACCCTCACGCTCCAGCGCCCGGCGCCGGAAAAACACAAAGAACGCCACCACGAGCGGCGGAATCGGCGGCAGAAGCACGGCCAGCCACTTCTGCCGGTCCTGCTCGCGGCGGACCTGGCCCTCGAGCCGACGCTCCACCGCCGCCACCTCGGCGTCGCGCTTGCTCTTGAGCTTCTCGATCTTGGTATCGAGCCGCCGCTGTGCGAGCCGCTGCCGGCTGGCCAACTGCTGGATGGCCTGCATCGCCGCCTGCGGATCCGCGTCGCCCTGGGCCTCCATGTCCTTGATCTTCTTCTCGAACTCGCCGACCTCCTTCTGCATGGCGGCGTTCGCCTCGCGTTCGGCCTTGTCGAACTCGGCGATGAAGGTCGTGCGTTGCCTGTCGGCCTCCTCGCGGGCGCTCGCCACGGCGTCCTCGATCCGCTCCAGCGTGCGGTGCTTCGGCTTCCGCTTGCGGATGGCGATGAAGCGATCGTCGCCGGCCAGCGAGTCGAGCGCGTTGAGGGCGAACTCGACGTTGTCGAAATCGAGGCCGAAGACCTCGTCAGGCCGGCTCCGCAGGCCGAAGATCCGCCCGTCGAGCAGGTCGACGTCGGCGACGACCACGGCGCGGATCGGCTTGGCGGCCGCCTCGGGCGTGCCGACCTCACTCTCCTTGCCCGCCGCGGCGGCCGCCGGCTTGCGGTCCACCAGCGCGGCCAGCACCATCGACTGGTCGGCCTTTCGTTCGAAAATCTGCAGCTGCCGCATGTCACCGCGATTGCCCATCACCTGATCGACCTCGATCGTGCCGGTCCGCGGTGCCGCGGTCCGCACCAGGGGCGTGATCTTCACGTCCGCCGCTTCGTCCTTGGCGATCGCCCCGGGAAACGGAAACAGGAGCTCCTGCAGCCCGGAGGAGATGGGATCGCCCTGATTGAATCCCGAGTCCTTGCCATCGAGCGTGGCATCGATGAACACGAACTCCGCGGGCAGTTCGAGCTTGAGATGAGGGTTGTAGTCCTGATAGACGACAAACGGCGCGACGCCCATCTGCCCCATCGCCGGTCGCCCGGCGCCGGCCGAGAGCTTCACGCCGAGGACCTGCCACAGCTCGTCGAGATTGCCCTTCGGCTGGCCCTGCGGCCCACCGAACATCGCCATCGGTCCCATCGGGTTCCGCCGCGGCTGCGACGTGCCCGGGACGTTCGTCATCAGCACGGGGAGCGGATCCTCGAAGATCGCCACCGGCTGGCCGGCCTTCACAGCGGCGACGAAGTTCGTCATCTGCTCGGGGCCCAACGACGAGGGCTGCACCGCCAGCAGCACGTCGTAGGTCTCCGTGATCGGCGCCGAGGCGTCCACCTGGACGACGTCGTACTGCTTCTCGAGCTCGTCCACGATCGGCTGCCGCGGCCGCTGCTGGCCGCTCATCATGTCGAAACCGCCGAACAGGTCGGCGTCGGTCGTGAGCACGCCGAGCCGCTTCCGCTTCTGCTGGGCCGCCGTGCACACCGAGCGGATCAGCTCGTATTCCACCGGCGTGCCCTTGTCGAAGAACGGCACGACCACCTTCTCCAGGCCGCTGGTGAACGCACAGCCGAGGAAGATCTCCTCGTCGCGGTAGGCGCCGCGGACCCGGGCCAGCACGCTCACCGGCTCGATGCCGTACTGCTGGGCGGCCAGGGCAGCCGCCTCCGTCTTCGGCTCGGTGGGGATGACCTCGACGTTCACCTTGCCACGGCCGAGTTGCTGGAACTGCCGCAGGGTGTTGAGGAGGTTGAGCCGGGTTTGGGCGTAGTCCTCGGGCACCGTCGGGCTGACGTAGGCCTTGATGTCGATGGGGCGGCTCGTCTCCAGGGTCTTGAGCAGCCGGCGCGTGTCGGGCGAGAGCGAACTGATCTGCTCGGCCGAGAGATCAGCCCGCACGTCCATCGCCCGAAAGAGGAGCACGCCGCCGACGGCCGCCGCCGTGAGCCCGAGGGCGCGGGCCACATAGTGGAGCCCCATGGCGCCGGCATCCCGCCGGCCCGTCCAATGCCGCCGCCCGATGAGCACCATGGCGACGTACAAGCAGACCGCCACGATTCCCAGAAAGAAGGCGATCGACGACAGGCTCACCACGCCGCGACCGAAGTCGGCGAAGTGCTCGGCCAGGCTCCAGGCCCGCACCTTCTCCGCCGCCTTCGCCCCCATCACGCTGCTCGCCTGGTCGGCCAGCGCCAGGGGCGCGTTGAACAGGAGGCCGAGGATGAACCCCACCGTGAGGTTGCTCGTCAGGAAGCTGGCCACCATGCCGACCGCAAGCATCGCCAGCCCCACGAACCAGTAGCCCAGGTAGTTGGCGAGGAACAGCCCCGCGTCGGGCGTGCCCCAACGAAGAAGGATGATCAGGTTGCAGACGCAGGAGAACATCAGCGCCACGGTGAAGATGCCCACGGCGGCGAGATACTTGCCGAACACCACCTCCCAGTCGCTGGCCGGAATCGTGAGCAGGAGCTCGTCCGTTCCCTGCCGCCGCTCGTCGGCCCACACGCTCATCGTGATCGCCGGCACGAAGACCAGGAGGATGTAGGGCAGGTAGCGGTTGAGCTGGTCGAGGTTGGCGAGGTTGGAGTTGAAGAACTCCGGCGGCCAGAAGGCGGCCAGCGACCCCAGGAGCACGAACACGCAGATGAAGACGTAGCCCGTGGGATTGGAGAAATAGGCGACGAAGTTCCGCTTGAAAACGGCGTCGAGAACGTGCCACTTCATGGATTCGATCCTTCGGTCATGGCTGCGGTTGCAATGCGATTTCCTTGAATACAACCCGGATGGCTGCGGGGCGGCATGAGTTGTCTCGCTGGCGGAGGACCGCCACGCTCGCCATCCTCACGCCGACCCCTTGCCTGACGCTGCAGGGCCGCGATTGAGTGCGAGCTCATGCGACGCGGATGGCTGCGGGGCGGCATGAGTTGTCTCGCTGGCGGAAGACCGCCACGCTCGCCATCCTCACGCCGACCCCTTGCCTGGCGCTGCAGGGCCGAAGCGGAGCGGCGATCAGGCGTCCATCCGAACTGCATCGGTTGTCCTTCGTGGGGAACGGCTTGGGCTGGAACGACCGCGGACCTGCGGCGGCCGGCGGGCAGGGTGGGTCAGGCGGAACGCGTCAACTCGTGGAACCGCTCGTCGAGGCTGCGGCCGTCGCGACGCAGATCGGCGGGTGTGCCGTCGAACCGCAGCCGGCCCTCGGCGATGAGGAGCACGCGGTCGGCCAAGGCCTCGACCTCCTGGAGGATGTGGGTCGAGAGCAGAATCGTCTTCTGCTCGCCGAGCCGACGGATCGTCTCCCGGACCTCGCGAATCTGGTTGGGATCGAGGCCGCTGGTCGGCTCGTCGAGAATCAGCACGTCGGGTTCGTGGAGCAGCACCTGGGCCATGCCGACCCGCTGCCGGTAGCCCTTGGAGAGCTTGCCGATCGCCTTGCCGATCACGCTGCCGAGTTCGCACTGCTTCACGACCTTCTCGATCCGCTCCCGCTTCCGCTCGCCGGTCAGGCCGCGGGCATCGGCGAAGAACTCCAGCAGGCTGCGGGGCGTCATGTCGGGATACAGGGGACCGTTTTCCGGCAGATACCCGAGCCGCTCCGCCCCGGCGAGCCGGTCGGTGGCCATGTTGTGGCCGGCGATCCGGGCCGTGCCGGACGACGGGGCGAGATACCCCGTGAGGATCTTCATCGTCGTGCTCTTTCCGGCGCCGTTGGGGCCCAGAAAGGCGACGATCTCACCCCGCGGCACGCGGAAAGTGACGTTCTCGATGGCGATGAACTCGCCGTAATACTTGGTGAGGCCATCGGCCTCGATCATGGCTGCGCCGCCGGCCGGATGGCTTTGGTGGATCATCACAGCGTCCAGTGCGGGTGGGTATGGAAGCGGGGAACTGCAGGCCCCACATTCTTTCCCAGAACCGCCCTGGCGACAATCCCCGGGCCTCGGGCTCGACCCGCGTCGGGGCGCGGGTCGGGGCTGCCCGTACCCCGTCGCCGGACGTTCGCATCAGGCCGCCCGGAAACTGCCTCTGGCGTTCGTGCTCGGTTGCTGTGAAGCCCGAAGCGCAAGCTGAGGGAATACGCGACGATCCACCGAAAACCGATCCCCATTCCCTCGGCTCACGCCTCCGGCTCCTGGGGCACGGGCAGCCCCTCCCGGATCGCCGGCCCGCCTACCGCACCGGTTCGAGCACGGGCTCCGCACGGCCGCGCCGCCAGGCGATGTGCCGCCGCCACGCGGCGCTGGTCGCGGGATGGTCGGCCCGGTAGTGCACACCGCGGGTCTCACGGCGGTCGATCGCGGCGTGGATCATCAGCCGGGCCACTTCGAGCATGTTCTGCAGCTGCCAGCCCGACGGGTCGGCGAACTGCCGCGGGAGCACGTAGCGGCACCAGCCCTCGACCGCATCCAGGGCCTCGCGGAGCGACGCCTCCGTCCGCTCCACGCCGACATGCCGCCACATCAGGGCCCGCAGCGAGTTGCGGATGTCGGCCAAATCGAGCGTGCCGCTCGGCTCTCCGGCAGCGACCCGGGGAAACGAGATCGGCGGCACGCGATACTCGTCCGCGTCGTCGCCGGGCATGGCCAGCACGTCGGCCGAGGCCGCGGCGCCGGCGCGAGCGCCATAGACCAGCCCCTCCAGAAGGCTGTTGCTCGCCAGGCGGTTGGCGCCGTGCAGCCCACTGGAGGTGACCTCGCCGGCGGCGAGCAGGCCGGGCAGCGTCGTGCGGCCCGTGTCGTCCACCGTCACGCCGCCGATCATGTAGTGCGCACCGGGCCGCACCGGAATCCGATCGCGGGCCAGGTCGAGCCCGAACTTCGCGCAGATCTCGGCCATGCCCGGAAACCGCCGGCGGACCATGTCCGCATCGAGGTGCGACAGATCGAGATACACGTTGGCATGATGCGTCCGCTGCATGACGACGGTGATCGCCCGGGAGACGACGTCGCGCGGGGCGAGCTCGGCGCGGGGATCAAACTCGGGCATGAATCGCCGGCCGTCGCGGTCGACGAGGTGCGCCCCGGCGCCGCGCACCGCCTCGGTGATCAGGCTGCGGGTGCCGCCGGCGATGTAGAGCACCGTGGGATGGAACTGCATGAACTCCATGTCGCGCAGCTCGGCGCCGGCCCGCCAGGCCAGCGCCATGCCGTCGCCGCCCACGCCGGGCGGATTGGTCGACTCACGATACAGCTGTCCCGCGCCTCCCGTGGCGAGGATCGTCCGCCGCGCCCAGACGATCGTCTTGCCGTGGGCGGGATTCCACACGATCGCGCCGCGGCACCGGCCCTCGTGCGTCACCAGGTCGATGGTGAACGTGTCCGGCCAAACCGCCAGATTCTCCAGCCGCCGCGCCTGCTCGATCACCGCCCGCATCACCTCGCGGCCGGTGGCGTCGCCGAGCGCGTGAACGATGCGATGGTGGCTGTGCCCTCCCTCGCGGCCGAGCTCCAGGCTGCCGTTGGCGGAATCGAATCGCGTGCCCCAGGCGATCAGCTCGGCAATCCGCCCCGGCGCCTCGCGGACGACCGCATCGACCACGTCCGCGTGGCACAGGCCGCAGCCGGCGGTGAGCGTGTCGGCCACGTGGTTGTCGAAGCGGTCCTCCGGATCGACGACACTCGCGATGCCGCCCTGTGCCCATTGGCTCGACGACGCCTGCAGGTCGTCCTTCGTCACGACGGTGACGGCGAGCCGCGGATCGACCGCCAGTGCCGCCCGCAGCCCAGCCAGGCCGCCGCCCAGGATGAGCACGTCGGTGAAGCAGTGCGGCACCCGCTGGGGTCCGAATGCAACCAGATACCGCGGGCCCTCGAACGCCTGATTCATTCGCCGCCCGTGCCTTGCAGGTAGGCCTTCAACTGATCCCGATACCCGGCCGGCGGGCGGCTGCGGCGGCCCTCGGCCTGGCCGCCCTTGACGTCGGTGGGCACGTCGCGGGAGCTGCGCACGCCGGTGGGCCGCAGGCCGAGGCTGCGGAGCGACTTTTCGAACTCGCCTCGCTGCCGCGGATCGGGGCTGCCGGCCATGCGCTTCATCGTCTCCCAGCGATCGAGAAACGCGCGGGCCTGCTCCGGAGTCCATCCCAGCGAATCGAGGACGTCGGTCCGTCCGGCCGCAACGCTGTCACGCAGATGCTCGATGGCCAGGTCGGCCGCGTTCCGCGCGTTGGCGAGGTCTTGATCGCCCCACTCGACTTCGCGATCGACCCGGTTCGCGCCGGCGCCACCACCGCCCCCCTGGCCGCCGGCAGCCTGCCCGCCGGCTTCATCGCCAGGCTCCGCGCCCTGCTGACCACCCGCGCCTTGCTGACCACCCGCGCCTTGCTGACCACCCGCGCCTTGCTGACCACCTGCGCCTTGCTGACCACCTGCGCCTTGCTGACCACCTGCGCCTTGCTGACCGCCCGCGCCTTGCTGACCGCCCGCGCCTTGCTGACCGCCTGCACCTTGCTGACCATCTGCGCCTTGCTGACCGCCCGCACCTTGCTGACCGCCCGCACCCTGCTGACCGCCCGCACCCTGCTGACCGCCCGCACCCTGCTGACCGCCCGCACCCTGCTGACCGCCCGCACCCTGCTGACCGCCCGCACCCTGCTGACCGCCCGCACCCTGCTGACCACCCGCACCCTGCTGACCACCCGCACCCTGCTGACCACCCGCACCTTGCTGACCGCCCGCGCCGGCGGACGGCGCACCTTCGTCCCCCACTTCACTGCCCTGCCCCGGCTGGCTCCCGCCCTGCGGCGATCCTTGGCCAGGCTGATTCCCTTGACCGGCTGGTTGACCTTGCTGCCCGGGCTGCCCGGATTGATCGCCCGGCTGCGTCTGCCCTGGCTGCTGGGAGCCGGCGCCATCCTGCGGCCGTGACTCACGTCCACCCTGACTCTGCCGGCGATGCTCGAGAATCCGCTCCATCGCCTCCCCATCGTTCGTCCCATCGGATGCGACGGTGTTCTGCGGTGGCGATTTGCCGGCCTGACCCTCGCGACCTCCTGCCTGCGATCCGTTACCCGCTTGCTTCCCTGTGCCCGCCCCGCCGCCCTGTGTGCCCGGCTGCCCCTCCCGACCGCCCGCTTGCGATCCTGTTCCCGGCCGCTTCCCTGCGCCGTCGCCGCTCGCGTCGCCGCCCGGCTGCTGCGCGCCCTGCGTGCCTGCGGAGCCCCCCGCCTGCTTGCCCCCCTGCTGTCCACCGCCCGCCTGCTCTCCGGCATTCGCTCCCCCCTGCCCGCCGCTGCCGTTTTGTTGATTGCCCGCGCCATCCTGCGCACCGGGCCGCTGCTGGGATCCCGCCTGGTTGCCGGCTCGGCCCTGCTCACCGTTCTTCGACTGGTCGCCGTCGGCAGCGCCTTGCTGGTCGCCCTGCTGCGGTGCGCCCTGCTCGCCGTCTCCCCGGTTCGGCTCCTGCTTCGGCTTGGCACCCGCGCCGGCATCGTTGGCTCCCGCCCCGCCCTGCTGCGACTCGCTGCCCGCGTCCCCAGCAGGCTGGGAATCCCCGGCATCCGACTTGCCGCCGTCGCGGCCTTGGCCGCCATTCGCCCCCCGGTCAGACCTGTTGTCATCGGCCCGCGACTCACCTGCGCCGCCACCCTGCTGCGAATCGTTCCCCTGCTCACCGCCGCCACCACCGGCTTCAGGATTCTGGCCGGCGCCGTCGCCAACCTGCCGAGCCCCGCCCTCGTCGCCAGCCTTCCCGGACGAATCCCCCTCCGGCTGCCGCGGGGGCGGCGCGCTGGCGTCGATCCGCAGCGTCTTCCATTCGGAGTGCGTTACGTTGGGCGTCTCGGGCCGGTTGTCCACCGCGAGCGCCCGATATTCGACGACGCTGCCCGGACCCGCGCCGAGCTTGTCGAGATCGATCCGGCCGACGCCGCGGAATGGCCCCTGGCGATCGCCCCGGAAGATGATCGTCTCGGCTGCGGCCGCGCCGCCCTGCATGCGGGCCTCGAGACCGACCCGGGCCAGACCGAAGTCTGGATCCAACGCCCGCACGCGAATCGGCACCGGTGCACCGGGAGGCACCCGCAGCGCCGCCTCCTCGGGGGCTTCGATCGTCACCTCGGGCGCGAGGTCGGGCTGCACCTCGATGCGATGCTCCATCTTCTCCGCAATCACGTCCTCCCGGTGGGCCGCCGTCGCGCCGCGGGGCTGAAACAGCAGCCGGTAGCTCGCATGCTCGGGGCCGTTGCGGTCGCGGTTGAGCCGGAGCACGAATGCCCCGATCGCCCGCGCCAGGTCGCTGGCGCCGACCCGCAGGCGGATGTCCCGCTTGCCCTCGCAGTCGAGGTCGATCCAGGCCGCCTCCAACGGCTGATTGCTCTCCGCCTCCAGCGTGACCTTCGTTCCCTCCACGCCCCGCAAGTCGCCCTGCCAGGCCACCGTCTCGTCGGCAAGTTTCGTGTAGTCGGGATAGTCGTAGGTCACCTTGCGGACGAGCAACGAAGGCTCATCGACCACGGCCACCCGCAGCCGCTCGCCGCGGGCGTCGCCGGCGGCGATCACGAACTCGAGCGACCGGTCAATCCCGCGGGCGTGGTCGGGCAGCACGGCCACATGGTTCCCGTCCGCGCCGGCCCGCGTCAGCTCCGCCTGCCACGGCGTTGCGGCGGCATCCACGCCGCCATCCTCACGCAGCGGCGTCACGAGCAGCACCGGCCGCTCGTCCCGTCGCAATCCCCGGATCGTCGCCGTGACGACGAGCTGGCGGCCGCGAACCAGCGTGGCCGTGCCGCCGGCGACATGGACGTTCCGCGGCTCGTCTGCTCCGCCGCCGGCCGGCTGTTCCTCGCCCGGCATCCGCCAGGCGAGACGGGGCGGGTCGATGCGAACCCGCGCCGGAGCGGCGATCGTCACCCACGGCGCCACCAGCCGCGCCGCGGTCGTGATCAGGCTCTTGGGAGCCGCCAGCTCGTAGAGGCATGCCAGCGCCACCAGCCCGGCCAACGCATAGGCCAGCCGCACCGCGGCCGTGCGATCGATCACGCCCTCCGCCGGCATCTCCGCGAGCCGCTTGGCAGCCCGGCGTTCGATCGACCGCGCCACCCGCGGGGCCGCGGCTTCGGGCCGGGCCTGCACGAGCACGGCGTTGACGAGATCGTTGTGCAGGTCGGGGTTGTCGCGCTCGATCGCCCGCGCGGCATAGACAAGGTTCACGCGGTAGCGGACCAGCGGCACGATCCACCGGATCGTGGCCGCGACGAGGGCCGTGAGCCCGACCGCGAGCCACGTCCATCGCGCCCAGCGCGGCAGGCCACCGGGCATGATCCAGTGCTCGCTCACCACGCCGGCGGCCAGCCACAGCAGCCCGGCCACGCAGGCCGCGAGGACGAAGGTGGTCAGCGCCACGCCCTTGAAGTCGGCCGTCGCCGCCGCGAGCCGCCGGGCGATGTACCGCTCCGACTTCGAATCGGCCGCGCCGTCGTCCCGCCACACGGCGACGGCCAGCGGGTCGTCGCGACCGGTCGCGTCAGGAGTTGCCGTCGCCATCGCGAAACACCCTCCGGAGGCACCGTCACGGTGGTGGTGAAAAATGGCGGCCGGGGGCGGTCGCGCCGCCGCACGACGTTCAGTATATCGGTCCACGATGCCCCCCGGTTCGCGCCGGAAATCCGCGGCCGGCAAAGCCGCCCCGGGGTTCGCCCTTGGAAAACCGGCCGATTTCTCGGATGCTGCGGCCGCTGCGGCCGTCCGGCCATGCCCCCGACGGGCTGCGACGACGGCCGGGAGGGTGTGAGCCATGACGCTGGTGCCCGACGCGGAGTCGTTCAAGCGGCTCGTCGATGGCACCGCCCGGGGCCCTGGGCCGAGCCTCGCAAGGCTCGCCCTGGCCTGTCTCGCGGCCCCATACGGCCTGGCTGTCGCCTGCCGCAACGCGGCCTACGACCGCGGCCTGCTGCCGGTGTTGCGGGCGGCGGTGCCCGTGATCTCGATCGGCAACCTCACGCTCGGCGGCACGGGCAAGACACCGCTGGTCGCCTGGGCCGCCGCCCTGCTCGCCCGTCACGGCCGACGGCCCGCGATCGTGAGCCGTGGCTACGGGGCCGCTCCCGGTGAACGCAGCGACGAGGCGGCGGAGCTCGCGATCCTCCTGCCCGGCGTGCCGCACGTGGCCGACCGCGACCGCGTGGCGGCCGCAGCCCGGGCGACGGCCCTCGGGGCCGAAGCCGTGGTGCTCGACGACGGCTTCCAGCACCGCCGCCTCGCGCGGGATCTCGACATCGTCGCCGTCGATGCCACCGATCCCTTCGGCTGCGGCCGCTTGTTTCCCCGCGGCCTGCTCCGTGAGCCGCTCGGCGGCCTGGCCCGGGCGCAGGCCGTCGTGCTCACTCGGGCCTCGGCCGTCACCGCCGAGCGCCGCGCCGCGATCCGCGCCGCGCTGACCGCCGCCTGCCGCGGCGCGGCGCCGCCGGTGTGGGCCGAGGCCGATCACCGTCCCGTTGGCCTGCGTGACGCCGGCGGCGGCACGCGGCCGCTCGACGAGCTCCGCGGCCGCCGCGTGCTGGCCTTCGCCGGGATCGGCAACCCCGCCGCGTTTCGCTCCGCCCTCGCCGCGCTCGGCGCCGACGTGGTCGCCTTCCGCCCGCTGCCCGATCACCATGCCTACACGGCGGCCGATCTCGAGTCGCTCGCCCGCGAAGCCACTGCCGCCCGCGCCGAGCTCGCCGTCACCACGCTCAAGGACCTCGTCAAGATTCGCCGCCAGGCGCTCGACGGTCTGCCGCTGGCCGCCCTCGAGATCGCGATCGAGTTCGCGGCGGGGGGCGCCGAAGTGGCGGCCGCCATCCGCGCGGCCGTCGCGGGCCGCGCCGCCCCCGGAGCGGTGCCGTGACAGTGGGCGGCAGACCGCGACGGCTCGTGCTCGTGGATCCCTGCCTCCAGGGCCTGGGCTCGCATCCATATCACTACGCGGCGGCCGTCCGCGCGGCGGCGCGGCGTGCCGGCTGCGACGTCCTGCTCGTGACGCATCGCGATTTCACCGCCGCTCCGGCGGACTGGGCGGTGCTGCCCGTCTGCACGCACACGGCGTATTCCAAATACACGCTCTGTGGCGGCCTCGACCGGCTCGACGACCGCGGACGCGGGCCCTGGCTGCCCGCCATGCCCTGGGCCGTGGCGCACGCCCGGCGGCGTCGCGACGAGCGGATCGCCGCCTTCGCGCAGGACGTGCTGCCGGCCCTCGCCGGCCTCGCGGCCGGCGACGCCGTGCTCGTGGCGACGGCGTCGGAACTGGAGGCCATCGGCCTGGCGCGGGCGTTGGCCGCGGCCCGACCGCCGCAGGGCGTCGGCTGGCACGTGCAGTTCCACTTCCCGATCTTTCGCGGCTTCGCCGCCGACATTCCCCGCCAGGAGCCGCGGCTGGCGGCGGCCCGCCGCGTGCTCGAGGAGGCGGCGCGCGCCGCCGCGCCGCATGCGATCACCTACCATGCCACGACGGCCGAACTGGCGGCCGAATACGAGCGGCTGATGCCGGCCCCCGTGGGCGTGCTCCCGTATCCGGTGCAGGTGCCGCCACCCGCGACGCGGCCGACGCACGGTCCGCTCCGCATCGCCTGCCTCGGAGACGCGCGGCCCGAGAAGCATTCGGAGTGCCTGGCCGAGGTGGTGCGACAGATCGCTGCCGATCCAGCGGTCGCGGGCCGCGTGCGGTTCGCCGTGCAGACGAATCGAGGCTATCCCGCGACGTCGCGAAAACCGGAGCACGTGGCCGTGACGCGATCGCTCACCGCACTCGCTCGCGCCGCCGCCGCCGGAGCGCCGGTCGAACTCCTGGCCGGGCCGCTCGACGCGGCCGCCTACGCCCGCGAGCTCGGCGCGGCGGACGTGCTCTTGTTGCCTTACGATCAGGGGCGATATCGCAGCCGCTGCTCGGGCGTGGTGCTCGAGTCGCTGGCGGCCGGTGCGGTGCCGATCATGACCGGAGGTGGCTGGATGGCCAGGCAGATCGCGGCGGCGATCGAGGCGCATGCCGCCGCCGTCATGGCGCGATCGCGGGTGCTCGCGACCCGGCGGTTCGAGCGGCCGCGGATCGGCCGCCAGCCGCTGACGCTCGAGCTCGCGGCGGTCGCACCGTTGGCCGGCGGCGCCGCGGCCGTCGCCGTGGAGGTCGCCTGGGAGGGCACCGGCCACGTGCGGCTCGCGTTGCCGCCGGTTCGCGTGGCCGTGACAGGCGGACCGGCGGGGCCGGCGACCGTGCTCGCGGCCGGTGCCGCCGCCGGTGTTTCCACCGCCATCATGCCGCTGACCGCCGGACCGGGCCTGCGGCTCGAAATCCTGCCGGCCTGCGGCGCCGACGCCGCCGCGCCTTCGGCGATCACGGTGCGCGAACTCGCCACCGACGCACCGGTGCCCGCCTCGGCCGTCGGCCTCGTGATCGCCGCGCCCGCCGACGCCCCCGCCGCGATCCGCGAGGTCGTGCGGCATGCCGACCACTACCGCGCCACCGCGGCGGCACACGCCGCGACGGTCGGCCGCACGGCGGCTGCCGACGAGATCGTGCGGAGGCTGTTGCCATGACCGCGACCGCCCTGATCGACGTCTCGATCCTCGTCAACACGTTCGAAAAGCCGCGGCACCTGGCCCTCGTGCTGGAGTCCATCGCGCTGCAGCGGGCCGACTGCCGGCTGGAGGTGATCGTCTCCGACGACGGATCGACCGCCGACACGGCCGCGGTCGTCGCCGCCTTCGCCGCGCACGCCTCCTTCCCCGTGCGGTTCACCACACAGCCGCACGACGGCTTCCGGCTGGCGCGGGTCCGCAACGCGGCCGCCCGCCTCGCCCACGGCGACTACCTGCTGTTTCTCGACGGCGACTGCATCGTGCCGCCGCACCACGTCGCGGCGCACCTGGCCCGGCGCCGGCAGGGCACGGCGCTGCTCGGCTACTGCGCGCGGCTCTCCCGTGCGCGGAGCGAGCTGCTCGTGCCGGAGAACCTGCCGCACGCCGACCTCCCGGCCCTCGTGCCCCATGCCGAGCAGCGGGCGCTCGCCCGCCGGTGGCGCAAGGCCTGGTGGCACGCGGCCCTGCGGCATCCCACGAAGCCCCGACTGGCCGGCGGCGACTTCGGCGTCTGGCGGCACGACTTCGCGCGGGTCAATGGGTTCGACGAACGGTTCGTCGGCTGGGGCCAAGAGGACGACGACCTCGGCCTCCGGCTGCGGGCGGCGGGCGTGCGGCTGGAATCGATCCTCGACGCCACCTGCTCGCTGCACGTCTGGCATCCGACCGATCCCTCGGCCGCGGTCCGCTGGCGGGACGGGCCGAACGTCGCCTACTTCGAGCGCCGTGGTCGCCTCACGGCGTGCCGGCGCGGGCTCGTCGAACGGCCGGCCGCGAGCCTGCGCTGGGGGCTGTCCGACGACCTCACCGCCACGCCCCTGGGCCGCGCGGCCGCGCGGCTGCTCGCGGGCTGTCCGCGGGCCGCGAGCCACGAGCCATGTGAGATCGAACTCGTCATTCGGCCCGGCGAAGGCGTCTTCCACCGCGAGGCTGAATGCCGCCTGCTGATCATCGAAGACGCGGCTCGGGCCGAGCCGGCGGTGCGGCGGCGTGCCGACCGCGTGGCGTGCGTGCCTTCCGGCGATGCGGCGGCGCTGGAGGCCGTGCTCGCCGATGCGGGGTGAGACTACTTCCGCTTCTCGTTGTGGACGGTGTGCTTGCGGAGCCGCGGCGAATACTTCTTCACCTTCAGCTTCTCGCCGCCGGTCTTGCGCCGCAGCGTGTAGTTCTGGTCGCCGGTCTCCTCGCAGACGAGGTGGACCACTTCGAGTTTCTTCTTGCCCTTGGCCATGGGGGTCGTCTGCGGGGAGCCGCAGTCCTTCCTGTCGCGTCCGCCTAAACATTCCGGCCCGCCGGCGGGAAGCGGCACGGAGGGGAGATGGTACCCGCCCGAAAACCGCCTGACCAGCACCACCCGCCTCCTGTCGGGGAAACGGCCCGGACGGGCCCGGGAATCATGGCGGGGGGGGGGAATAAAACGAGCCCGACGATCAGAATAAAATACCGATCGAAGGCCGGAGCGAAAGTCCGCATTCCCAGGATGCGCTGGCCGACGATCATTGATTTTCCAGGGAAGTGGACATTCGCAGGAGTGCCAGCCGTGCCGACCGCAAACGATCCTGAGAAAAAGCCGCAGCCCGTGAAGCCGCCGGCCAAGTCCGCCGCGGCCGCGAGGCCGGCCGCCACGAAGACCGTCGGCGGCGCGGCCGCCAAGCCCGCCGCGCCGCCGAAGCCGGCGTCGAAGGCCGTTCCTCTCGCCAAGCCGACGGCGGCCGCCGCTCCCGACGACGAACACGACGACGACGGCCAGTCGCTCCGCACGAATCTGCTCAAGCAGACGCCCGCCTGGGCCGTGAGCATGCTCGTCCACATCGTCGCCCTGCTGGCCATGGCGCTGATCGTCACCGAGCCGCCCAAGAAGGAGGCCGCCGTCTCCATCGTCTCCTCGCCGTCCACGGAGGAGAACTTCGAGGAGTTCGAGGACAAGATGCCCGAGAACACGCCCGTCGAGATCAGCGACCCCGTCGCCGACGTGGCCGTCACCACCGACGTCGTCGTCGAGGATGTCAAGGTCGTCTCCGACGCCTCCGATGTCGACGCCGCGCCGCTGGCCGTCGAACTCTCCGAATTCGGCGACATCACCGCCCCCGCCTCCGACATGCTCTCCACCATCGGCGCCGTCGGGGGCACCGGCGGCGGGTACGGCGGCCGCAAGAACGCCGGCCAGCTCGCCGGCGCGGGGGGCGGTGGCAGGGACACGGAAGACGCCGTCGATCGCGCTCTCAAGTGGTTCATCGCCCACCAGATGCCCGACGGTGGCTGGTCGTTCGATCTCGCCAGCTGCCCCAGTTGCCAGGGACAGTGTTCGCACGGCGCGAAACACGCCCAGGCCGAACGCGGCGGTGCCACGGCGATGGCTCTGCTCCCGTTCCTCGGCCGCGGCTACACGCACATGGAAGGCCCCTACAAGAAACAACTCGAGGCCGGCATCGCCTTCCTCGCCGAGATGTGTGTCAAAGGCAAAGGCCGATGCTATGAGAACGGTGGCACCATGTACTCCCAGGGTCTGGCAGGCATCGCGTTGTCCGAGGCCTACGCGATGTCGCAGGACAACCGCCTCCAGGGCCCGGCCCAGGCGGCCCTGTCTTTCATCGAACAGGCCCAGGATCCGGTCGGCGGCGGCTGGCGGTACGGACCCCGGGAGCGCGGCGACACCTCGGCCCTGGGCTGGCAGCTCATGGCCCTCAAGAGCGGCAACATGGCCTACCTCAGGGTCAACGCCCCCACCGTCAAGAATGCGATCCGGTTCCTCGACGCGACGAGCGAAGACAGCGGAGCCTTCTACGGCTACATGGGCCCCGGCCGAGAAATCGCCACGACGGCTGCCGGGCTGCTGTGCCGGATGTACCTCGGTTGGAAGAAGGATGATCCCGCCCTGCAGCGCGGCGCCGAGTTCCTCGCCAAGAAGGGACCGACGACCGACTTGTACTACGACTACTACGCCACCCAGGTCATGCACCACATGGAGGGCGAAATCTGGCAGGCCTGGAACGCCAAAATGAAGCCGATGTTGCTCAAGTCACAGGCCACATCGGGCCACGAAGCCGGCAGTTGGTATGACGGTTTCACCGGCGGCATTGCGGGCGGGCATGCGCCCAAAGTCGGTGGCCGCCTGTATTGCACGTCGCTGGCGACGATGATCCTCGAGGTCTACTACCGCCACCTCCCGATCTACCGCAACCAGGTGACGGAAGAAGAATTTCGTGAATGATCGCCTTCCAGGCGAGCCGCGTGGGCTGCGGACGCACGCCGCGCGCGGCCAAACTGCCTGACCGGCAAAGTCACCGTCGGCATCCAGCGATCCACCCCTGGCGGCCGATGACGACGGCATGGCAATGCCCGATGACACGCCGACCGGCATCCAACGACTGGTCGCCAGCCCGGCGGTGCGATCCGGCTACACAAGCGCCGTCGTCCACCTGCTGGTCCTGATCGGGCTCGCGCTGTTGTGGATCGACCGCCGCACTCCGCCGCCTCCCCGGCCGATCGTGATCGCGATCGCCGCCGCCACGGACACCGCCGATGAGATCGGCGCGGCCGCCGCCGAGGCGGTGATGCCGGGCCCGTCCGCCGCGGACCCGCCGCCGGTCGCGCCGCTTGCCGCCTCGGAGCCCGAAACGCCGCTCGTGCCCGAGCCGGCCGCGGCCCCGGAATCGACCGTGCCCCTGGTGCCCGTCGAAACCGTGGCGGCCGTCGTCGCCAAGGGTGACGGCGTCGTCGCCCGCCCGGCCTCGCTCGCCCAGCCCACGCCGGCAGGCACGGCCGCCGGCGACGCGATCGCCGCCGCATTCGCCCGCCGCAGCGGCGCGGACCGGGGCGCGGCGGTTCGCGATCGCGGCGGCTCGGCCGCCAGCGAGGCGGCGGTGGAACGTGGTCTGGCCTGGCTGGCACGGCACCAGGCGGCCGACGGCTCGTGGCGGTTCGACCTGTCCGGCTGCCAGTGCGACGGCGGCTGCCGCGATGCCGGCACCGTTTCGAGCACGACGGCGGCCACGGGCATCGCCCTGCTGCCGTTCCTCGGCGCCGGCCACACGCAGGCAGCCGGCGCGTATCGCGAGACGGTGACCCGAGGTCTCTACTATCTGATGAGCCGCATCCAGCCGACGCCCCGCGGCGGCGATCTCGCCGAGGGCACGATGTACGGCCAGGGCGTGGCCACGCTCGCGTTGGCCGAGGCGCTCGGGATGACGAAGGACGAGATGCTCGTCCGCCCGGTCCGCGACGCGGTGCGGTTCATCGTCACGGCGCAAGACGCCTACGGCGGCGGCTGGCGGTACCTGCCGGGGCAGGCCGGCGACACGACCGTCACCGCCTGGCAGCTCACGGCCCTCAAGAGCGCCGCGCTGGCCGGCCTCGAGGTGCCATCGCCGACGTTCGACGGCGTCTGCCGGTTTCTCGACCGCGTGGAGACACAGGGGGGCGCCGCCTACGGCTACCAGAGCCCACAGGCCCGCTCATGCACGTCGGCGATCGGCCTCCTGTGCCGGATGTACACCGGCTGGGACCGCGAGGAGGCGCTTGACCGCGGCCTCGCCGCGCTCGCCAAGCCCGGGCCGGCGGTCCAGGGCGTGTATCAAAACTTCTACCTTGCCCAGGCCTTGCTGCAGCGCGACCATCCAGCCTGGCCACGCTGGAACGCCCGCAATCGCGACCAGCTCGTCGCCCGCCAGGGGGCGATCGGCCACGAGGCGGGCAGCTGGTTCTTCGCCGACCCCGAAACGGCCCCCGGCGGCCGCCTGGCCCACACGGCGCTCGCCGTGCTCACGCTCGAGGTCTACTACCGGCTCCTGCCCATCTACGGCCACGCCGCCGTCGCCGGCTTTTGACTCCTCCGCCCGGCCGCCTCCCACCGGACTACAATGCCGCGGGAGGAGTCTGGCGGATGCGTCCGGTGACCTATTCGTGGCTCGTGGTCGTGGTCGCCGTGGCCTGCGCGGCGATCGGCTGGCTGGGGATCGCCGGCTGGCTGGCCCTCGTGGTCGCGGCGGCGAGCGTCGGCATGCACGTCGCCGGCAACGCCATCGGCACGCGGCTCCGGGCGGCCACCGACAGCGATCTCCGGCGGCACCGATCGCGGATCGAACGGCCCGCCCTCCCCAGCGCGTCACCGTCGCTCCTCGAACGGCGTTCCGACATGGGCCGTCTGGTGCGGATCTCCGCCGGGATCGGCGCCGCGTGCGGCGGAGTCGCCGGCACGGCAGCACTCCTGTTTTTCGCCGCCAGCACCCCGGCCGGCGCCGTGCTCGGCGGACTCTCCTCGGCCGTGATCGGCGCGATCGTCGGATTCCTCGGCGCGAGTTTCGTGGAAATCGTGCGCACGAGCCTGCGGGAGGCCATCGCCGCCGAGCGGGGGCGATGAGGGCGGTGGAACGACGGCGGCGGCCGTGGTACAACCTCGGCTTTCCCAATCCCAGCCCCGCAGCCCCCCGGACAACCCATGGCCAAACCGCATCGCGGCCTGAAGAAGGCCAACCACGGCGCCCGCCCCGCCAACAGCAAGGCCCGCAAGGCGAAGCGCAAGCACATCCGCACCTGACATCCGTTTGCGCGAAGCCGCCACCGGCTTCTTCGCGCCGAACGACGGGGGAACGAGCCGTCATGGCCCCGCGTGACTACATCATCCATCCGAGCGAGTACGACCTCGACAAGGTCATCGCCGACATCCACGAGATCCGCCGCTGGAACATGCAGCGGTTCGAGATGGAGCAGCTCACGGCGATCGTCCACGAGGACCAGACCCGCGGCCTGTGCGTGGGCTACAAGGACGTGACCCGCGACGAGTTCTGGGTCCGCGGCCATTTCCCCGTGATGCCGCTGATGCCCGGCGTCATGATGTGCGAGGCAGCGGCCCAACTCTCCAGCTACTTCACGCAAAAGCACAACCTCCTTGACGCCAAACTGGTCGGCTTCGGCGGCATGGAAGACGTGCGGTTCCGGGAGCCGGTGGTGCCGGGCGACCGGCTCGTGATCACGGTGGAGCGGGTGCGGGTGCGGCCCCGGGCGATGATCGTCTGCCGCTTTCAGGGACTCGTCCGCGAGAACATCGTGGTGGACGGCGTGATCAAGGGCGTGCCACTGCCCGTGGACGCGCTGGCGCAGGCCACCGGTGGAGCCGCGGGCGGCTGACGCCGGCGGGTTCGACCCATGCCCCGCCGCCCTCCCAAGAAGCCCGATCCCTCCGTCGATCTTTCCACCCACCTGCTCGCGGTGGCCGCCCTACCGACGCCATGCGACCCCCGAAGCCTGTTTCCGGCGCCGCTGCCGGTGGAGCTCGAGGTGGGCAGCGGCAAGGGGCTGTTCCTCGCCACGGCCGCGGCGACCCGGCCCGACCGCAACTTCCTCGGCGTCGAGATCGCCGCCGGCTACGCGCGGCTCGCCGCCGGCAAGCTCGCCGCCGCGGCCGCGACCAACGCGCGGATGATTCACGGCGACGGCACGGCCCTCGTCCGCGACGTCCTGCAGGCCGCCTGCCTGGAGGCGGTGCACGTCTACTTCCCCGATCCGTGGTGGAAGGCCCGGCACCGCAAGCGCCGGGTGCTGTCGGATGCGTTCCTGCGGCAGGTGGCCCGCGTGGTCGTGCCGGGCGGCCGGCTCCACGTATGGACCGACGTGGAGGAGTATTTCAACGAGACGCTCGAGCTGGCCGCGGCCACCGGCCTCTACGCCGCGCCCGTCGCCGAGGCGGCGAAGGAGCCGGAGCACGATCTCGACTACCGCACCCACTTCGAACGCCGCACGCGGCTCGCCGGGGCGCCGGTGTGGCGGGCTGCGCTCGTCGTCCTGGGGTGAGGTCGCCCCACAGAAATCCCCCGGTGGGAAGCGTTCACACCCGGGGCTTCCAGGTTCCGCACGCCGCTTCCACAAAAAGCCCCCGGCGGAAGCCGGGGAGAATGGTGTACGCGAACCTGCGGCATCGTGCCGCAGTTCGCTTGGCGGGCCCGTGCCCGCTGGTGTCAACCCGGCCATCCTGGCCTGGCGCTCACACAAAAAGCCCCCGGCGGAAGCCGGGGAGAATGGTGTACGCGAACCTGCGGCATCGTGCCGCAGTTCGCTTGGCGGGCCCGTGCCCGCTGGTGTCAACCCGGCCATCCTGGCCTGGCGCTCACACAAAAAGCCCCCGGCGGAAGCCGGGGAGAATGGTGTACGCGAACCTGCGGCATCGTGCCGCAGTTCGCTTGGCGGGCCCGTGCCCGCTGGTGTCAACCCGGCCATCCTGGCCTGGCGCTCACACAAAAAGCCCCCGGCGGAAGCCGGGGGACTCCGCGTCGCGGCGGATACCGTTCACCATGCCCCCTACGACACCGCCTCGTACGTGCGGCCGGCGACGCCGCGGGACGTTTGGCTGACGGCGATCTCGTAGAGCCGCTCACCGGCCGGCGTCGGATACCGGCCCGTGAGGCAGGCCTCGCACAGGTCCGCCGCGTCGAAGCCGATCGACCGGGCCACCGCCTCGACGGGCAGATAGCGAAGCGAATCGGCCCCCAGCCGGGCCGCCATTGCCGCCTGCGCGGCCTCGGTCAGCGGCCCGCCGCGGAGGAACTCCGGTGCGAACAGTTCGTCGATCGTCGACATGTCGATGCCGTAGAAGCACGGCGCCACGATCGGCGGGCAGGCGACCCGGACGTGGATCTCCCGGGCCAACCCCAGCGACCGCATCCGCCCCAGGAGCACCTTCATGGTGGTGCTCCGCACGATCGAATCCTCCACGAGGATCACCCGCTTCCCCTCCAGCACCTCGCGGAGCGGCGTGTATTTCGTCTCCGCCTTGG
>Ga0315902_10001231_pt1 | contig 41315 bp, 35 predicted proteins | sample LakEriMetagenome_9_FD_203523 | JGI IMG/M metagenome (GOLD analysis project Ga0315902, IMG submission 203523) | Freshwater fungal communities from buoy surface, Lake Erie, Ohio, United States - Buoy 12 MA117 | ecosystem: Environmental > Aquatic > Freshwater > Lake > Lake biofilm | place: USA...
ACCGCTGACTTTGGCCGCTGCCGTCGATAGGACGCTGCGTAACAACCCGGATTTGGCCGTACTGCCCACGCGCAAACTCGAACAGAGCGCGCGCATCGAGCTCGCTGGCTTACGGCCTCAACTGACGCTCGATGCACAACTTGAGAACGCCTTCGGCTCCGGCAACTACCGAGACTTGGACGACGCCGAGACAAGCTTGTCACTCTCGCAGGTCATCGAACTCGGCGACCAACGTCGCAAGCGCCTAGCCGCAGCCCGCGGCACGATGGATTCGCTCGAGCTTGCACAAACCGTCGCGCAACTGGATGCGGTCGCCGAGACGACCCGCCGCTACATCGAACTGGCAAGCGAGGAACAACAGCGAACCCTCGCCACTGAATGGCTCGCAGCCGTCCAACGCAAGACGAGCGAAGTCGAGCGTCGAGTCAAAGCCGCGCGGGATCCCGAGGTCGAACTGGTGCGAGCGCGAATCGATCTGTCGCGTGCAGAGCTCGGCGTTCGGGTTGCAGCAGATCGCGCACGGATTGCGCAGCGCAAACTCGCCGCCATGTGGGGCGCGATGGAACCGGATTTCGAACGGATCGATGCGGATCTCTTCGACCTTCCGAATATCGAAACTTTGCAGCAACGAACGGAGAAGATCGCAAACAGCGCCGACTTCCTCTTGTTCGCCACCGAGATTCGCCAACGTGAGGCGGAAGTGGCACTGGCGAAAGCTCAAGCGCGCGCCAGTATTACGGTCAGCGCCGGAATACGGCGTCTGGAAGCAACGGGGGATCAGGCCTTGGTCGCCGGCTTCTCGATGCCGCTCGCCAGCGCGCGTTACGGTAAGCCTCGGATCGCCGAAGCACAGGCACGTCGCGAAGGTTTGGAACGCGAACGCGACTCCGCGCTGATCAAGGCCCGTGCGAGCCTCTTCGAAGTGGCGGCGCGTCTGAGACACGCCGTCGAAGAAGCACAAACACTGCGCGATGATTTAATTCCGCGCATGGACACGGCCGTCAAGGCAACCGAATACGCTTGGCAGCGTGGGCGTTACGGCTATATCGAATTGACCGAAGCACAGCGGGAGCAGCTCGCCCTGCGCATCGCTCTCATCACAGCCGCCACCAACGCGCATCTCTACCGTATCGAGATCGAAAGACTGACTGGAGACTCACCATGAACCGCACCATCGCCCGCATGCCGATGTTGGTGATCCTGCTGACAATGATCGGTTGCTCATCACACGATCACGACGATCACGGGCACGCTGCTCACGGCCATGACGATCACGCACACGACGAGTCCAGCCGTGGCCCCCACGGAGGACGATTACTTTCGAAAGATGCCTTCACAATTGAACTGTCGATTTTCGAAACCGGCGTCGAGCCACACTTTCGCGCGTACGTAACCGTTGATGGAAAGTCGATCCCGCCCGATCAAGTCGAGCTACGCGTGCAATTGCTCCGCATCAACGGCTTACCAGGTGGTCGAATTGATCAGCACGCCTTCTCGCCAGAGGGCCGTTACCTGCGTGGAACTTCAATCGTCGAGGAGCCTCACTCGTATCGTGCCGTGGTTCGCGCACGTCACCAAAATAAAAACTACGAATGGACATTCGACTCACCCGAAGCTCAGGTCGAGATCGCATCAACCATGGCCGCCTCGAATCAAATCGCCTTCGGTGAAGTCGCCCCGGATACGATACGCGAAACGGTGACACTCACCGGACGCGCCGAACCCAACGCTGAAAGAGCCCGCTCGGTAAGAGCACGCTTCCCAGGCACCGTACGCAGCGTCGCCGTGCAAGTAGGCGATGTCGTTTCGGCGGGCCAAACCCTAGCCATCATCGAAAGTGATGACAGTCTGCAAACCTACGCCGTCACCGCGCCCATCGGCGGAACCGTGATCACGAGATCCGCCAATCCAGGCGAATCTTCAGGCAGCGATGTATTGTTCGAAATCATCGATCTCAAGTCGCTGTGGGCGAACTTGGCTGCGTTTCCCTCGGATCGCGCCAAGCTTCGGCAAGGTCAATCGGTCGATTTACTCGCTGCCGATGGAACAGCAAAAACTCGCGGCAAGATCTCACTGATCTCGAGCTTGATCACTGGCCCAACCTCCAACGTGCGCGTGGTCATCGACAATCGAGATTTGAACTGGACGCCCGGCCAGTTCTTGAATGCCGATGTCACGATCAACGAATCACCGGTAGCGCTGACCGTGCCGGTCGCCTCGTTGCAAACGATGGGCGACGCAGAGGTGGTTTTTCTGGTCGAGGGCGAGCGCTATCAAGCACAGCCCGTCAAGACTGGGCGCCGCGATCGCGAGCGAGTGGAAATTTTGAGTGGGCTTGCCAACGGAGCGCGCATCGTCACGCGGAACTCGTTCCTGATTAAAGCCGACATCGAAAAGTCTGGCGCGGCGCACGAGCACTAAGGAGTTATCCCATGCTCGAAAAACTACTGCGTTTCTCGCTCACTCAGAGATGGCTCGTCGTTGGCCTGGTATCGGCGTTTGCTGCGCTTGGCATCTACGATGCGTTCAAGTTGCCAATCGATGCCGTACCGGATATCACCAACGTCCAGATCCAAATCAACACCGAAGCACCCGGGTACTCACCTGTCGAGGCCGAGCAACGAGTGAGTTATATCGTCGAGAACGCGATGGCAGGTCTGCCGCGACTCGACTATACCCGCTCGTTATCGCGCTACGGTCTCTCGCAGGTGACGGTGGTGTTCGAAGACGGAACGGACATCTACTTTGCAAGGCAGCTAGTCGCAGAACGTATCGAAAAGGTCAAAAACGCACTGCCACCAGGCTTGTCACCTGAAATGGGTCCGATCTCGACAGGGCTCGGCGAGATCTTCATGTTCACGGTCGACGCCGACCCTGCGGCCCGGCGCGCCGATGGGAAGCCTTACGATGCCTACGATTTGTACGATGCCATGCAATGGATCGTGAAGCCGCAGCTCGCCCAGGTACGTGGCGTGACCGAGGTGAACAGCATCGGCGGATACGAGCGGCAACTCGTGGTCGCCCCGCAACCGAGCAAGCTGTTGGCCTATGGCCTGAGCTTGCAAGACCTGACCCATGCACTTGAGGCGAATAACGCCAATCGGGGCGCAGGATACATCGAGCAGCATGGCGCTCAGGTACTCATACGCTCACCGGGTCAATTCACCCAACTGGACGATGTCAAACGCATCGTGATTCGACGCGTTGACGGCGCACCGGTCACGCTCGGCGCAGTTGCAGACGTCAGCTGGGGAAGCGCGCTACGCACCGGCGCAGCCACCATGAACGGGCGCGAAGTGGTACTCGGCACGACCTTCATGCTAATCGGCGAGAACTCCAGAGAAGTTGCTCAAGCGGTTGGCGAAAAACTGGGGGAGATACAAAAAAGCTTGCCTGCCGGTATTGAAGTTCGCGCAGTCTATGATCGCACGCGCCTTGTCGATAAGACTCTGGAGACGATCCAGAAAAATCTGCTCGAAGGAGCTCTGCTCGTCATCATCGTGCTATTCGTGTTGCTCGGTAATCTTCGAGCCGCGCTGATCACGGCGCTCGTGATTCCGCTAGCGATGCTCGCCACCGTGACGGGAATGGTCGAAAACCAAGTTAGCGCCAATTTGATGTCGCTCGGCGCACTCGACTTCGGCCTGATCGTCGATGGTGCCGTGATCATCGTCGAGAACTGTATCAGGCGACTCGCCGAAGCCCAGCAGCATCGCGACTCGCCGCTCTCGCTGCGCGAGCGACTTGAAACGGTCTACGAATCCACCAACGAAGTCATCCGCCCGAGTTTGTTTGGCGTCGCCATCATCACGGTCGTTTACTTTCCGCTCTTCGCGTTGACCGGCGTCGAGGGCAAGATGTTCGAGCCTATGGCGATCACCGTCGTAATGGCACTGATCGCGGCGCTCGTGTTGTCGTTGACTTTCGTACCGGCGGCCGTCGCCATTTTGCTGACGGGCAAGATCACGGAGAGGCACAATCCGGTGATGCAATGGGCGAGCAATCGCTATGCACCATTGCTCACTTGGGCGATCGAGAGCCGTCGCACCGTGATCGCGGCCGCTGCCGGACTCGTCGTCGCCTGTTTGCTGATCGCCACTCGGATGGGCAACGAGTTCGTGCCGAGCCTCGATGAGGGCGATGTGGCGCTGCATGCCATGCGGATTCCCGATACGTCCTTGACCCAAGCGGTCAGCATGCAAGGCGCACTGGAAGACGAGATACGCAAACTGCCCGAAGTGGAACGTGTGCTGGCCAAGATCGGCACAGCCGAGGTGGCCACTGACCCGATGCCACCATCGGTCGCCGATGCCTATGTCATTCTCAAAGATCGTGATGAGTGGCCGGATCCACACAAACCGAAAGCCCAATTCGTGGCGGAACTCGAACAAGCCTTGTCGAAGGTGCCCGGCAACAACTACGAGTTCACCCAGCCGATCCAGATGCGCTTCAACGAACTGATATCGGGTGTGCGTTCTGACCTCGCGATCAAAATCTACGGCGACGACCTCGATGTGTTGACCGCACAAGCTGAACGCATCGAAAGACTGCTCGCCGAGATTCCGGGTGCTGCCGATGTCAAAACCGAGCAGATCTCCGGATTGCCGATCATGAGCGTCGCGCCCAAGCGCGACGTGCTCGCACGTTACGGTCTGTCGGTCGCGGAAGTGCAAGAGATAGTAGCGGCGTACTTCGGTGGCACCGACGCCGGCACCCTCTACGAAGGTGACCGACGCTACAGCATCGTCGTACGACTCCCGGAGGCATTGCGTTCGGACGTCACGACCGTCGGACAAATTACCATTCCGCTACCCGACGGCGGTTACGTACCCTTGCGGGAAATCGCCGATGTCACGATTGCCCCCGGCCCAAACCAGATCCAACGTGAACAAGGCAAACGTCGGGTGGTGATTACCGCCAACGCACGTGGTCGCGACCTCGGCAGTCTCGTCGCTGAAGCGCAGCAAAAGATAGATACCGACATCATGCTGCCCGAAGGGTATTGGCTCGATTACGGTGGCACGTTCGAACAGCTTCAATCAGCGAGTCAACGCCTCATGATCGTAGTACCCGCCACGCTGCTATTGATCATGGGGTTATTACTACTCGCCTTCCGCTCGCTCAAAGATGCGTTGATCATCTTCAGCGGCGTACCGCTAGCTCTCACGGGCGGCATTCTCGCGCTGTGGTTGCGCGGCATTCCCCTCTCGATCAGCGCGGCAGTGGGCTTTATCGCGCTCTCGGGCGTGGCGGTGCTGAACGGACTCGTCATGGTGAGCTTCATCCGCCGCCTGCGTGAAGAAGGCAAATCGCTGCAGGAAGCGATCACTCACGGCGCCCTCACCCGCTTGCGGCCCGTCATGATGACCGCCCTCGTGGCAGCACTCGGCTTCGTGCCAATGGCTTTCAACACCGGAATTGGTAGCGAGGTGCAGCGTCCGCTCGCGACGGTCGTCATCGGCGGCATCGTCTCATCAACGCTGTTGACGCTGCTCGTACTACCGGCGCTCTATCGCATCCTGCACGCGAGAGAGGCGCAGACGAGTTGACCACGCAGATTGTCTGGTTCAAGCGTGATCTGCGTTGGCACGATCATGCGCCACTCACTGCCGCTGCGGCGCGCGGGTCTGTGCTTGCGTTGTACGTGATCGAACCGGAGCTATGGCACCAACCGGATAGCTCGTCGCGCCACTGGCAATTCATCCGCGAGAGCCTGATCGACCTGTCACAAGCACTGCAACGCTTGGGTGGCACGTTTGTTCTGCAAAGTGGCAGCGTGACACAGATTCTGCAGCGACTACGAGATCACTACGGCATTTTTGAACTGCATTCACACGAGGAGACAGGCAACGCCTGGACCTACGCACGTGACCTGCAAGTGGCCGAATGGTGTGCTGAAAACCGCATCGTGTGGCACGAGTACCCATCCAACGGCGTCGTCCGTCGCCTCGGCAACCGCGACCGTTGGGCTGCCCTGCGCAATGCGACGATGGCAAAACCGCAAGTAAAGCTGTCCGTCAGGATATCGTTCGCACCCGTGCCGCTCGCTTTGTCGGCGGAGTCGATACCCGAGATTGCCGATCCGCGCTTCGGCTCAAGCACACCCCGCGTGCAGCGCGGCGGCCGCACCGAAGGCCTGAAAGTACTGGCGAGCTTTCTTGATGATCGCTCTGAGCGCTACATGACGACGATCTCCAAACCCGGCGTCTCAGCACGACATTGCTCGCGACTCAGCGCGCACATCGCCTACGGCACTCTGTCCGCTCGCGAAATCGAACACGCTCTGCGACGACGCATAGATCACCTCGAAGGCATTGGCGATCACTCGAGTTTGCGATGGGCGCGCCAGTTACAGGCCTTTGGTTCGCGTCTCGCTTGGCGTTGCCACTTCGTACAAAAGCTCGAACAACAACCGGCCATCGAAACGCACTGCATGCACTCGGCCTTTGAAGGGATGCGTGAAGATGACTTCAGACAGGACTGGTTCGAGGCTTGGTGCGAGGGACAGACAGGCTACCCCTTAGTCGATGCTTGCATGCGCTCATTGCACGCCAATGGCTGGATCACCTTTCGGATGCGCGCGATGCTGGTGGCTTTTGCGAGTTATCACCTGTGGCTCGATTGGCGACGCACTGCACCCTTCATGGCCCGTCTATTCACCGACTACGAGCCCGGCATCCACTACAGCCAATTTCAGATGCAATCGGGCGTGACGGGCATCAACGCGATTCGCATCTACAACCCGGTCAAGCAGTCGTGTGATCACGATCCCGAGGGTCGCTTTATCCGACGATACCTGCCCGAACTTCGCGATGTGCCGGAGGACTACATTCACGAGCCTTGGCTGATGCCGACACCACCCAAGTCATACCCTGCACCGCTCGTGGAGCACGAGGCGGCGGCCCGCTTGGCGAAACAGCGCATGGCCGCCTATCGACGCGGTGAAGACTTTAAAGCGGAAGCTGCAAAGGTTTATCGAAAGCTCGGCAGTCGTAACCGGCCGAGCGAGGGGCGCAGGAAGAAACCCACCGAACCGCTGCCGCAACTGACCTTGGATTTATGATGCGTAGTTTGGTGGAAAGGGAGGGACTCGAACCCTCGACCCCGGCATTATGAGTGCCGTGCTCTAACCAGCTGAGCTACCTTTCCAATCCGTCGGAGCCGGGGCAGGCGCCCGACCCTCAAGGGGGCGGCAGTTTGGGCGGCGACCCGAAACCTGTCAAGTTGACGGGCCGGCTCTCAGACTCGCTGAAGCCAACCGTGCCGATCAGGCGCCCGGCCCTGCTGGATCGCCATCAGCGCATCGCGCAAGCGGGTTGTCTCGGGACCGATTGCGCCGGTACCGACTTTGATCTCCGTGCCCTCGCGAACGAGCGTACCGACGCCCGAGAGGACGGCGGCAGTGCCCGATAGCGCCGCCTCGCCATCGCGCACCCACTCCAACATCTCGGCAACGCCAAACACGCGCTCTTCGATGCGATAGCCAAGATCACGTGCCAAAGACAAAACAGAGTCTCGCGTGACGCCGTGCAGAAACGTGCTGTCGAGCGAACGCGTGAGGATATGACCGGGCTTGATCAGCAGAAAATTGGCTGCACCCGTCTCCTGCACCTCGCCACCCGGACAGAACAGCACTTGATCGACCCCGAAGGCCTTCTTCGCCGCGAGCGTCGGGCCCATCGCCGCCGCATAATTGCCGCCCGTCTTCACCACACCCAAGTGCGGTGCGCAGCGCTGGGCGTGTTCCTCGACCAGAATCTTCAGCGGCTTGGCGCCACCGGCAAAGTAATCACCGACCGGACTCGCGAGCACCACGAGGCAGGCCTCGTTCGATGGTTGCGCTGCTGCACCGATATTGGCCATCGTTCCGAACAGCAACGGACGCAAGTAAAGCGCGGCGGGCGCTGCCGGCACATCCGCACGCACTCGATCGATCAGCGTCGTCACCGCCGCAGCGAGCTGCACCGCGTCAGGCTCCGGCAAAATCAGGGCACGCGCGCTTTGTTGCATACGCGCGAGATGTCGATCCATGCGAAAGACGTGTACCGAATCGTCCGAATGCCGATAGGCTTTGAAGCCTTCGAAACACTCGCTGCCGTAGTGCAGCACATGCGCCGCCGGGTGAATCTCGAGTGGTCCCAAAGGCCGGATTTCGGTCGGCAACCAGCGTCCTTCACGATACCACGCCACTGCCATCTGACCGGCCAGCACACTACCGAAGGGCGCATTCACGGGACTCGCACTCATCACTCACTCCGCAAGAATCGTTTCCGGATATTCCAACTGCGTCTTCAGCGCTTGGATCATGGCGGCGGCATCGTAACCGTCGACAAAACGATGATCGAACGAGGAAGACAGGTTCATCATACGACGAATTGCGATCTTTCCGTCGAGGACGACCAGCCGCTCCGTGGCCTTGTTGACGCCTATGATGGCGACCTCCGGCAGATTCAGGATCGGCGTTGAGACAATCCCGCCGAGCTTGCCCAAGCTCGTGATGGTGATGGTCGAGCCGGAGAGTTCCGCTCGGCTCGCCCTAGCCTCGCGCGCAGCCTCGGTCACCCGCCGAATCCCAGCCGCCAGGGCTGCTACGTCATGCTGACCCGCGTCGCGAATGACGGGCACCTTGAGTCCGTCGGGCGTTTGCGTTGCGATTCCCAGATGCACGGCCCGGAAGCGCTTGAGCACGTTACGCTCAGCATCGTAGTGCGCGTTGCATTGCGGGAACTGCTGCAACACTTTGACGAGCGCTCGCGCGATGAAAGGCAGATAGCTCCACTCGACGCGACGCTCGGCATTCAAGCGTTGGCGTAACCATTCGAGCTCAGTGACGTCGACTTCTTCAACGTAAGCGAAATGCGGCGCCTGTCGCTTGGCCTCGCTCATGCGCTGCGCAATCATGCGTCGAATACCGATGACCGGCAGCTCTTCGTATTCGGCAACCGGCTTACCCACCTGATCGTGATGCAGCAGATCGTGACGCAGGATGCGCCCTCCGGGTCCGCTGCCACGGATCTGCGTGAGATCAACACCGGCCTCGAAGGCACGACGACGCGTCGCAGGCGATGCCCGAACGCGTCCAAGGACCGTTCCACCCACGATGAACCCGCCTGCCGATTCTGCAGCGACAGGGGCAACCGACGGGGGTGGCGCACTCACAACAGCGGCCGCTTCGGTCTCGAACACGGCGAGCTCAGCGCCAACAGCGATGCTATCGCCCGGGTTGCCCGTCACCGAGACCACTCGCCCGGTCACTGGCGATGGGACTTCGACAACGGCCTTGTCCGTCGCCATCTCCACGAGCGGCGCATCTTCGGTAATGAGATCACCCGCAGTGACTCGCCACGCGATCACTTCCGCTGAGACGGTACCCTCACCGAGATCGGGCAGCCGCATGCTGTATCGAGCCATGATGATCAGCCCTCGATCTGCATCAGTTGACGCAAGCTACGCCGCACACGCTGCTTGCCAGGGAAGTACTGCCACTCAAAGGCGTGCGGATATGGCGTGTCCCAACCCGCCACGCGAGCAATGGGCGCCTCAAGACTCCAAAAGCAACGCTCTTGAATCGATGCGGATAACTCCGCACCGAAGCCGGCGAACCGAGTGGCTTCATGTGCGATCAAGCAACGACCGGTCTTCTCCACCGACAGGGCGATGGTGTCAATGTCGAGCGGCATCATGCTACGCACATCGATGACTTCCGCATCGATGCCCTCGGCCTCGGCTGCTGCAATGCAAACATGCACCATGGTCCCGTATGCGACCATCGTGACCGTACCGCCCGCGCGCGTGACCGCGGCTTTGCCGATCTCGACTCGATAATAGCCCTCGGGAACATCAGCCATCGGATGACCCGCCCACGCCTGCGCGGGCTTCTCGGGGTCGCCATCGAAAGGCCCGTTATAGAGCCGCTTGGGTTCAAAGAAAATGACCGGATCATCATCCTCGATCGCCGCGATCAACAAACCCTTTGCATCGTAGGGGTTCGACGGCATGACGGTCTTGATGCCACTGACGTGAGCAAAAACGCCCTCGGGACTTTGCGAATGGGTTTGCCCGCCACGGATCCCACCCCCGCAGGGCGTGCGGATCGTCAGCGGCGCGGTAAAGGCCGCCGCACTTCGATAACGCAGGCGCGCCAACTCGCTGACGATTTGGTCGTAGGCCGGGTAGATATAGTCTGCGAACTGAATCTCGGCCACCGGTCGCAGGCCGTTGACGCCCATGCCAATAGCGGCGCCCACGATGCCACCTTCGGCAATCGGTGTATCGAGCACGCGATGAGCGCCGAATTTCTTTTGCAGACCGTCGGTCACTCGGAAAACACCGCCGAAATAACCGACATCCTCCCCGAGTACGACTACCGAAGAGTCTCGCTCGAGCATGACATCCATCGCCGAATTGAGCGCCTGTACCATGTTCATGGCAGTCATGCTTCACTCTCCATGTGCTCGCATTGCACTCGCAAGTGATCGGGCATGTTCTTGTAGACATCCGAGAACATGAGCTTCGGATCGAGCTTCTCACCTTCAGTGAGCGTGCCGTAGGCCATTGCCTGCTTCCATGCAGCACCAACCTGCTCCTCGAGTTCGACGAGTAGCGCATCGTGCTGCGCTTCACTCCAGACGCCGAGTTGGATCAAGTGCTGCTTGAGGCGCTCTGCAGGATCACCGAGAGGCCACTCGGCGAACTCCTCGCGAGGCCGATAACGAGAGGGATCATCGCTGGTTGAGTGCGCGCCGGCGCGATACGTCACGAGCTCGATCAGAGTCGCCCCTTCACCGCTGCGAGCGCGCTCGGCAGCCCAACGGGTCGCCGCATACACGGCGAGATAGTCGTTGCCATCGACACGCAGACCCGCAATACCAACGCCGGGTCCGCGCGCTGCGAACGATCGCTGCTCACCGCCGGCATATCCTTGGAAAGTCGAGATGGCCCACTGATTGTTGACGACGTTGAGAATGACCGGCGCCTTATAAACCTTGGCGAAGGTCAGCGCGTGATGGAAGTCTGCCGCTGCCGTGCTGCCCTCGCCGATCCAGGCAGCTGCAATCCCCGACTCTCCTTTAATGGCAGCGGCCATGCCCCAACCAACAGCCTGCGGATACTGCGTGGCCAAATTGCCAGAGATGCTGAAGATGTTCTGCTCCGCAGCGTGATACATCACCGGCAACTGCCTCCCCTTGCACATGTCGCGCGTATTGGAGAGCAACTGGCACATCAGCTCCACTAGGCTCACACCGCGGGCGATGAAGAGACCCTGGTTGCGATATGAGGGAAACAACATGTCCGAATCTGCGAGTGCGGCAACGGCCGCCACGGAGACGGCTTCCTCACCGTAGGAACGTACGTAGAAAGTGATGCGTCCCTGTCGCTGCGTGCGTTGCATTCGATCATCGAACACGCGCGTCAACAGCAGCTGGTGCAACCCAGTCTGCAAGCTCTCGGTACTGAGCTTCGGATCCCACGGACCACACGCCTTTCCGTGCTCGTCGAGCACTCGTATCAAGGACTCGGCGAGCTCGACCGTTTCTCGCACCGGCACACGCGGGTCGGGTCTCGGCACCGCACCTGCGGCCGCCAAGTTAACGTAACTAAAATCCGGCGCCTCGCCGGGGCGTGCCGGTACCGCCGGGACATGCAGCTTGGGTTGGATCATGCCAAGAGCCTACGGCAGCTCCCGGCGGATGGGATGGCTGGGTAGCGCACCAGAGCGCCCCTTCAAAAATAAGTTATTCTCTATACCCTAATTTGGAGAATAACCTAGCCATGAAGCTCGATCCTCAGGATATCTCGATCCTCAAAGAACTCCAGCAAGATGCCAATCTGTCGAGCACCGAGCTCGCCGAGCGGGTGGGACTATCGCAATCGCCCTGCTGGCGTCGCATCAATCAACTGGAAGAAGCTGGCGTCATTCAGCGGCGCGTCGCCCTGCTCGCACGCAAAAAACTCGGCATAGACGTGCTGGTGTTCGTGAACGTCAAGCTCGCGAGCCATGGCTGGCAATCACTACCCAAGTTCAAGCAGAAAGTCGTGAGCTTTCCCGAGGTGCTGCAATGCTTTCTCGTGATGGGTGATATCGACTTCATCCTGCTGGTGGCGACCCGCACCATCGAAGACTACAACCGCTTCGTGCAGAACAAACTCGCGCAGATTCCGGGCGTGCAATCGATCGACTCGCGCATCGTGATCGAGGAAACCAAGAATACGACGGAGCTTCCACTAGGCTTGGTTTAAGCCCAAGCAGACCTCGCAAGCAACGCGCCTCGTCAATTGAAGAGGATGATCAGTCCGAGCACGAGGAAAACGATCGCAACGACGCTGTGTACCAGGCGCATCGGCAATTTCTTGGCGGCCACTTCACCGAGCAACACCGCCGGCACGTTGGCCACCATCATACCGACCGTGGTACCTGCCACGACCGCGATGACATCAGCATATTTTGCGGCCAGGAAGACCGTGGCCACCTGCGTCTTGTCACCGATCTCGACGATAAAGAACGCGATCAGCGTAGTAAGAAACACACCAAAGCGCGCAGGCTTATCTTCTTCTTCATCGAGCTTATCGGGGATCAACATCCAGCCAGCCATGGCGATGAACGAGACGCCGAGGATCCACTTCAACATCTGTTCGCCGATCGTCGCCGCCAACCACGCACCGAAGTAGCCGGCAACGGCGTGGTTCAGCAGCGTCGCCACGAAAATGCCAAAGATGATCGGCACAGGCTTGCGGTACTTCGCTGCGAGCACGAGAGCGAGCAGCTGCGTCTTGTCGCCAATTTCGGCGAGCGCCACGATCCCCGTCGATATCCAGAATGCTTCCATCACCGTATTAGGTCTCAGATCGGCATTAGACGTTGAATCGGAAGTGCATCACATCGCCTTCTCGCACGATGTATTCCTTGCCCTCGAGGCGCAGTTTTCCGGCCTCTTTGGCACCCTGCTCGCCCTTGAGCGCGATGTAGTCCTCGAATCCAATCACTTCAGCGCGGATGAATCCCCGTTCGAAATCGGTGTGAATGACACCCGCCGCCTGCGGTGCTGTCGCACCCTTTTTGACGGTCCAGGCGCGCACTTCTTTGACGCCCGCCGTGAAATACGTTTGCAGCCCAAGCAAGGTGTAACCCGCACGAATGACACGATTGAGACCGGGCTCTTCGAGACCGAGATCTTTGAGGAAGTCGGCACGGTCCGCATCATCCAACTGAGAGATCTCCGCCTCGATCGCAGCGCACACCGGCACGACTTGCGAACCCTCGCGGGTCGCGAGCGCCTCGACGGCGGCCAGCATCGGGTTATTGGTAAAACCACTCTCCTGCACGTTGGCGACATACAGCACTGGCTTATAGGTCATCAGCTGGAGCTCACGCACGATCGGCCGCTCGGTTTCATCGAGCTCGACGGCGCGCGCTGGCACACCTTCATTGAGCGCATCGCGGACTCGCTTGATGATGTCGCGCGCCTTCATGGCTTCTTTGTCCTGCGCCTTGGCCGCCTTCTCGGCGCGCTGCAGCGCTTTTTCGACCGTCTCGAGATCGGCGAGCGCAAGCTCAGTGTTGATCGTCTCGATGTCGGCCAGCGGATCGACTTTGCCTGAAACGTGGATCACATCGTCGTTGACGAAGCAGCGCACCACATGGGTGATCGCATCGACCTCACGAATGTTGGCGAGAAACTTATTGCCGAGTCCCTCGCCCGTGGAAGCGCCTTTGACAATGCCTGCAATATCGACGAACTCCACCGTCGTCGGTACCACACGCTCGGGCTTCACGATGGCAGCCAATTGATCGAGCCGCGGGTCAGGCACCGGGACGATGCCGACGTTGGGATCGATGGTGCAAAACGGATAGTTCTCCGCCGCAATCGCTGAGCGCGTCAGCGCGTTGAAGAGAGTGGACTTGCCCACGTTCGGCAGTCCAACAATTCCGCATTTGATTCCCATGAGTGTGTTCCCGTATCAATTCGTGGTGTGAAGACGAGTCATCGCCTTCTCGCCGCCCTGCTCGAGCAGCAGCGGCAGAACATCGGCCGCCTTACCGATGGCGTTCTCAATCGCGTGTTCGTCGGTAGCCGAGGCGCGCTGCAATACATAGTCGAGCACGAGATCCTTGTGCCCTGGATGTCCGATACCGAGGCGCAACCGCCAAAAATCGGCACCGATGGCAGCAATCGTGTCGCGCAATCCGTTATGCCCACCGTGGCCACCGGCGAGTTTCAGTCGTACCGTGCCCGCTGCCAAGTCGAGCTCATCGTGAGCGACCAGAATCGAGCCCGGCGAAATCTTGTAAAAATGACTCACCGACGCAATCGACCCACCGCTGCGATTCATGAACGTGGTTGGCTTCAACAACCACAGCTCCTGTCTCGACCCCGCGACCATCAAACTGATACGCGCGAGCTCACCTTGGTGCTTGGATTCCGCACGAAACGAACCGCCGTGACGACGCGCCAGCTCATCGACGAACCAGAAGCCCGCGTTGTGACGCGTGCGAGTGTATTTCTCACCCGGGTTACCCAAACCCACGACCAACATGATCGATTGCGCGCCCACTCGAGCTCCTCAAAAACGGAGGCCGCCACGTGGGCGGCCTCCATCAGAAAAAAACACCGCGAAATTATTTCTTCGCAGGTTCCTTCTTAGCCTCTTCCTTCTTGGCATCAGCCGCAGGTGCCGCAGCTTCCGCGGTCGGAGCCGCTTCCGGCTCTTCGGCGCGCGGGCTGTGGATCGAGACTACAACCTGATCCTTACCCTGGACCACCAATGTCGCCACGACACCCGCGGGCAGCGAGATATCCGAGACGTACTTGGTGTCGTTGAGCTTCATCTCCGACAGATCGAGAACGAGCTCTTCCGGCAGATCCTTCGCGAGACACTGCACTTCGATATCAGCCAAGCGGTGCGAGACGATACCACCCTGGGTTTTGACGCCCGGAGCAACCGACTCTCCCTTGAAGTGGATCGGCAAGCGCAAACGGATCTTCTCGTTATCGAGAACGCGCTGCAGGTCGAGATGCAGAACCTGGTTCTTCGCAGGATGCATCTGCAAATCTTTGACCACGACCGGGTGCACCTTGCCGCCGACATTGATACCGACGATCGTCGAGTAGAACTTTTCGTTCTCGATCAGCGTCAGCAGCTTTTCGTGATTAAAGGACAGCGACTGCGGCTGATCCTTGCCGCCGTAAAGGATCGCGGGGACTCGACCAGCATGACGGAGGCGGCGGCTCGCACCTTTGCCCTCGTCATTGCGGGCTTCCGCCGCAAGTTCGAAAGAGATCTTCATGATATTCAACTCCTGATTTAACGTTATTCCGTTCCGCGACCAGAACGGACTCAATCGACGTACAACGAACTGACCGACTCTTCGTCGCGAATTCGTCGTATCGTCTCACCGAGCAGACCCGCCACCGAAAGCTGGCGAATCCGCGGGCATTTTTGGGCCTCTGCACTCAGAGGAATCGTGTCGGTGACAACCAATTGGTCGAGGCCCGAGTTGGCGATTCTCTCTACGGCAGGTCCCGACAGAATGGGATGCGTGATGTAGGCCACCACTTTTCGAGCGCCTTCATCCTTGAGCGCCTGCGCAGCGAGGCACAACGTCCCCGCCGTGTCGACGATGTCGTCGATGAGCACGCAAGTCTTGTCTTTCACCTCGCCGATGATATTCATCACCTTCGATTCGTTCGGTCGCGGCCGGCGCTTGTCGATGATGGCGAGCTCGACGTCATCGAGCCGCTTAGCCAGCGCGCGAGCACGCACCACACCACCCACATCGGGTGATACCACGATCATGTTCTCGTAGCGCTGACGCCAGGCGTCACCGAGCAAGACGGGTGATGCATACACGTTGTCGACCGGGATATCAAAAAAGCCCTGGATCTGCTCCGCGTGCAAGTCGACGGTGAGCATGCGATCGATGCCTGCACCGACCATCATGTTGGCAACTACCTTGGCCGAGATGGCCGAGCGCGTCGCTCGCGGGCGACGATCCTGTCGCGAGTAGCCCATGTACGGGACGACTGCCGTAACGCTTCGGGCGGAACCGCGGCGGCACGCATCCGCCATGATCAGCAGTTCCATCAGGTGATCGTTGACCGGCGGACAAGTCGGCTGAACTAGAAAAACGTCGCGACCACGCACGTTCTCGATGAGTTCGACGTTGACCTCGGCGTCGCTGAACCGAGAGACCATGGCTCGCCCAAGCGGAACCTTCAGGTGACGGGCGATTTCCTGCGCCAGTGCGGGATTGGCATTCCCGGTAAAGAGCGCAAACGTCGGACTGTCCAAGCGACCCTCCCCCGATGACGGGGAAACTTATCGAGTGGCTGGGGTGGAAGGATTCGAACCTCCGAATGGCGGGATCAAAACCCGCTGCCTTACCACTTGGCGACACCCCAACCGTTACAAACTCTGCCGAAGCGGCGACTCCGCCAGCCCCTGCACCACATAAGCCCGCCAGACATCCGGCACTCTCGCGGCAACTCGCTCTGCCTCGGCAGCCGAGGCGAAACGGGCGAAGAGGCAGGACCCGGTACCGGTCAGCCGCGCGGACGCAAACCGACCGAGCCAGTCGAGCGCGGCTGCAACCTCCGGATAGCGCGTACGCACCACCGGCTCGCAGTCGTTACGACCCCCGGAAGCCAAAAGGGCGGCTATTGTGAGGACGGGGGAATTTCGTGTCAATTCAGGAGCCTGGAAGACATCCCGGGTGGGGACCGACACCCCGGGGTGAATGACCAGAAACCAGGAATCCGGTAGCTCGAGCGGTGTCAGACGCTCGCCCACCCCCTCCCCAAGCCCGGAATACCCCCGAACGAACACCGGCACATCCGCCCCGAGGGCAATTCCGATCTCAGCCAAATCGTCTGTGGACAAGCCGGCACCCCAAAGCGCGTTCAGCACCAAGAGAGTCGTGGCCGCATCAGAGCTGCCGCCGCCGAGACCGCCACCGACAGGAATGTGTTTGCGAATCCGAATCGCAGCACCGGCTTTGGCGCCCGTGCGCAACTGCAGAGCCCTCGCCGCCCGGACACATAGATCCTGATCCTCGCCGACAGTACTCAAGGCACCCGCAGCAGCGCCTTCGTAGTCGAGCCGAACGATTCGACCGTCATCACGCAGATCAAAAGACAACTGATCAGCCAAAGATATGAGCTGAAAAATCGTCTGTAACTCGTGGTAACCATCGGCGCGTCGACCCGTTACGTGCAGACAAAGATTGAGCTTGGCGGGCGCTGGCCACCAGCGTTTTGGGTTGGCGGCGATCATGGCCCGAGCGACTCCCAGCTATCGATGAACATCCGCACGCGCACATCGGACGATTCCAATTGCAACCGACGCGGCAACTCGAAGCGGGCGCCGGGGACAGGTGCATAGTCCAGATACCGAATTGACCATCCCTGCTGCTGCAAAGAGTGCAAGCGATCCGCGATGATCTCGACCGATTGAACTTCGAGCGATGGGTCGGGGACACCCAAAGCCCAATACCTTACCGACGCGATCGGCAGAGCAACGCCAAGTCGACGTTCGAGATCAGCGAGCGCCTGGTCGGATCGGGTTGAGTCGAAGAACCACTCCGAAGCCCCCATACCGAGCGGCCCCTCCAGCCCAAGGCGCAGTCCATCGCCGCGCTGACGCCAGCGAACAACCGCTACCACGCTCTGCTCACCGCGCAAAATCGACACTTTCCCGCGCAGGTCAAAGCGCGCCCACGATTGCAACACGGCTTGACGCGCGACCCACTCCACCGGCAGATCGGCCGCCGGCAGCGACAAGCGAGGAACGCTGACGCATGCGGTCAAAGACGACAGGATGAGAATGGCGAAGCATCGCCACGGCGAGATACGACGCACTTACCTGCGCTCGGCAAATCGCTCGATGACTTCGCGCAGCGGCTTCGACTCCGGGGACAACAACAGTGCCTGCGCCCAGACTCGCTGCGCGGCAGCACGATCACCACTCGCCCACAGAGCCTCACCCCAATGCGCTGCGATCTCCGCTTCTTTGGACAGTCGCCACGCGCGCTCGAGCAAGGGCAGCGCATCCTGCGTTTTACCGCGACGAAACAGCACCCAACCCAGACTGTCGAGGTAGGCTGCGTTGTCCGGTCGTTGATCGAGTGCCGCTCGAATCAATCGCTCGGCGCGAGTCAACTGACGCTTCCGATCGGCAAGCGTGTAACCGAGAGCGTTCATGACGTTCGCCTCGTCGGGCCGCTGCTGCAGCAATCCCTCGAATACACGAATGCCTGCTGCGGTGCGGCCCATCCCATCGAGGAGCACCGCCTTGTGATACAGCAACTCAGGATGGTCGGGGTGACGTTGCAAAGCACTCTCGATGCTGTCGATCGCCTCGTCACCGAAGCCTGCCTCCGCCAAGGCGCGAGAACGAGCGATCTCGATTTCGATCGTATTGTTACGCGCCGGGTGTTTAAGCGCATCGAACAACGCCAAAGCATCGTCATGCCGACCTTGCGCGAAGAGCAAGCGTGCCGCGCGCACCCGCGGTGGCAGCCCCGCACCCGCAGTACTGAGCTGCAAATACGCCTTCAAGGCCGAATCGGTCCGGCCCTGTCGCTCAGCGATCACCGCGAGGTAATACAAAGATTCGGCGGAGCCCCGATCAGCACGCAACCGCTCGCTGAATAAACGCTCCGCCTCCGTTAACTCGCCCTGCGACAGCGCGAGCAGCGCGAGTCGTCGCTCCGCTTCACGACGAAATGGCGTATCTGGTGACGCATCATCGGCCGTGGCTATTTTTTGGAGTGCAGCACGAGCCTCATCGAGACGATCCAGCGTGATCCAGGTCTCGATTTGCGCGAACCGATGATTGACCGGATCACCCTGAGCGACGAGGGACGCCTCCTCCAGCGCGGTGGTCTCTTCACCGAGTGCGGCTGCGGCGGCAGCGGCCAATCGAATGGTTCGTACATCGCGACCAGCGCCACGGGTGCGCGCAAGCGAGATCAGCGAGGCACAGGCTGCAAGATCGTCCGAGTTACAAGCCATGCGCCCGAGTGTGGCGATCGCCTGCGGTGTGAGGGTCTCGCGATCGAGCAGCGAGCCGAAGATACGCCATGCGGCGGGTGCGAGCGGTCCTTCGGACAAGGGCGGCAGGATGTCGGCCAAGGCACGCCCGGGCTCGACGTCCGGCTTGGCGAGCAGAGATGCGTAGATTTCACGCGCTTCGGGAATCTTCCACGCCTGTAACGCGACCATACCGACGCGCTGGAGTGCCTCGGGATTTTCAGGGTCGAGCGACCACAAACGCGCTGCCATTTGCCAAGCGGCCGGGATGTGATGACAAGCCATCGCAATATCGAGCGCGCGGTCGGTGCGCCGCGGATCTCGATCGGCTGAAGCCTCGAGCACCAGCGACTCGACCGTCGCCCGACAATCGGGCTGCTTTGAGGTGGAGGGCTCGCCTCGCGCAGGGTCACTAGGCTCGGCCGACGCAAACACAGCCCCGGCCAGCAACCAGAGCACCGCAACCCAAATCAAGCAGCGCGACCCAATCATCTTGAAGACACTATAGCCCGTCACGCTGCTCTCTTGTCAGCAACCTGCTTGTCAGCAACCGGCGCGACCCCGAGAATCGCGCTGCCCCGGAAAGCCGCGGGCGTCATGGACCGAAAATGAAAGACACCATCAGGCAGCGACTGGAAAAACAGGTCGACCGTTACGAGGAAGTCGGTCGCTTGCTCGCCGCACCAGACATCGACGGCAGCTCGAATCAATTTCGCGAGCTGTCGATGGAGTACTCGCGACTGACGCCGATGGCCGAACGTTTCGAGGCCTATCGTCGCTGCGAGGCGGAGCTGCGTGCAGCCGAGGCGCTGGCAACCGATGCCGATGCTGACATGCGGGGGATGGGTGAAGAAGAAGTTCGACGCCTCGAGCCGCTGCTCGGCAGTCTCGAGCTGGAGTTGCGCCGATCACTGATCCCAGTCGATACGCGCGATGCACGTAACGTATTTCTTGAAATTCGCGCTGGCACGGGTGGCGACGAGGCCGCAATCTTCGCCGGAGATTTGCTTCGCATGTACGCCCGCTACGGCGAAAAGCAAGGCTGGCAGATCGAAACTTTGAGTGAGAGCCCAGGCGAGCATGGCGGCTTTCGCGAAGTCATCTGTCGCGTCATTGGTCAGGGCGTTTTCTCGAAGCTGAAGTTCGAATCTGGCACCCATCGCGTGCAGCGCGTTCCGGAAACCGAGGCACAGGGCCGCATCCACACCTCTGCGGTCACAGTTGCCATCCTGCCGGAGATGGACGAAGTCGAAGACATCGAGATCAACCCAGCGGATCTGCGTATCGACACCTTCCGTGCATCCGGAGCGGGCGGTCAACACGTCAATAAAACCGATTCGGCCGTCCGCATGACGCACTTGCCCACAGGCATTGTGGTCGAGTGTCAGGACGAGCGTTCGCAGCACAAGAACCGCAGTCGCGCCATGTCATTGTTGAAGGCGAAATTACTGGCTAGCGAGCGAGAGAAACGCGAGGCTGCGCAAGCTCGAACTCGCAAACTCCAAGTTGGCAGCGGCGATCGATCAGAGCGAATCCGGACCTATAACTTTCCGCAAGGGCGCGTCACGGACCATCGCATCAACCTGACGCTGTATCAGCTCGAGCAGATCATCGCGGGACGACTGGACGACTTGATCGAACCGCTATTGCAGGAATATCAGAGCGAGTTGTTGGCCGAGGAAGAAGCCTGACGCTCGCACAGCGCCTGATACTGCGCCCAACCAGTAGCGGTCACGAACGGCTGGAAAAAAGCCGCCAACAGCGCGGTCACCACCGACATCGGCAGCAAGTTTGCCAAGGCGAAAGCCGCGATCGCACCGATCACGAAAAAACCGAGCACTAGCACGAGCATCACGACAAGAACGCTCAAACTCTGCCACCACGCGCCACGGACGAGAACCAGCGCGCGATCGATACTCACGCGCGCCGATGCATCTTCAGCGAGGGAGACGGCCAGCGCGGGCCACAAGGCAACCAGCAGGTAGATTCCCGGTATGACGAGTGCAAGCGCGCCCAAGCCCACGAGTGCGCTCGACATCAGCAGAATCAGAAGTGCCCGCGGCAGAACGCGTGTTGCCGCACGGATGTCGAGGACGAGTGAATCGCGACCCCACTGTCGCCGCGCAATCACAAGCCAACACCAGAGGGTGCCCACACTCGCCAGCAGCATAACGAACCACCAGCCCAGCGATTTCGGGGCGAGCAACTGCAAGGACTCGCCGCCTTGCAGCAGGTAGACCGACGGCCATTGACCAAGCAGCACCGCCAGCAACGAGAACGGCAAAGTACGCAGCAAGGTCGCGCGAAAACGCTCGTACGCTACGGCGACGACGTCTCCGACCGGCGGCGGTACAGACTGAGTTGAATCGCTCACCCGCGCACTTTAGCAAACCTGCCCAAACCGCCACCGACACTGCGGACGGCGCACCGCTCATGTCACACTTGAAAATATGAACAGGATGTCTCTGCGCGAAGCACTCGCGGAAACTCGCGCTACGCTCGCAAACTTCGGCGATGACGCCGCGCGGGAAGCACAGCACCTGCTCGCCGCCTGCCTGAACATGCCGCTCATCGCACAACATACCGAGCCGGAGCGCCTGCTCGATGCGCAGCAACTCGAGAAGCTGCGGGCTTGGACGGAGCGTCGGGCTTCGGGCGAGCCGCTCGCGTATCTCACCGGTCGACGCGAGTTCTGGTCACTCGAATTCGCCGTCACTCCCGATGTGCTGGTACCGCGCCCAGAAACGGAACTCTTGGTCGAACGAATCCTGCGTCATGGCGATGAACTCACGAAGCGACTCACGAATCGGCCTACGACGCCCATCCAAGTAGTCGATCTCGGCACCGGCTCGGGGATCATCGCGATCACGGTAGCTCATGAACGACCTGATTGGCTGTGCACCGCGGTCGATGTATCGTCGAAGGCGCTCGCCATCGCCACAGAGAATGCTCAGAACCTCGTTGCGGGCCGAGTAACGCTCCGACAGGGGTCTTGGTTCGAACCCCTATCCGACCAGCACTTCGATGTCATCGCCTCAAACCCACCTTATGTGGATTCGGAGGACCCGGTGCTCAACGGTGATTCGCTGGCGTTCGAACCGCTGCTCGCCCTCACGGCAGGACCCGACGCGCTTGCCGCCCTAAACCACCTCATCGAACAAGCGCCGCGACATCTAGCAACCGGCGGTTGGCTCTGTCTCGAGCACGGGGCCGATCAGGGCGTGGCGGTCCGCCAGCGACTTGTGGCGAGGGGCTATGCTCACGTAGTCTCGCATCGCGATTTAGCCGGTCACGAACGCGTGACTGAAGGTCAATGGTTGCCCGATGGCAATCGAACATCAGATCTCACCTCAGGATGATCTTTCAATGCTGCGTTTCAAAACCACCGCTGGTGAATTCACCGTCGAACTCTTCGAGAAGGAAGCACCAGTAACCTGTGCCAATTTCCTGCGCTATGTGGATGAGGGCCACTACGATGGCACGCTGTTCCATCGCGTGATCCCCGGTTTCATGATTCAGGGCGGCGGTTTCGCATCGGGTCTCGAACAAAAGGACACCCACGAGCCGATCCGCAACGAGGCGACCAACGGTCTCGAGAATCTGCGCGGCACGCTCGCAATGGCTCGCACCAATGACATCAACAGCGCCACGGCACAGTTCTTCGTCAACTTGGTCGACAACGACTTTCTCAACCACAGCCCTGGCAACTACGGCTACGCCGTGTTTGGCCGCGTGACTAGCGGCATGGAAGTGGTGGATGCGATCGCCGAAGTCCCCACTACGCGCCGACGCGGCCACTCGGACGTGCCTGCAGATGACGTGGTCATGCTGACGGTCAACCGCGAGGCAACGGCCTGACACTCGCTGGCATCGCCCGCCGCGTGCTGCGGGCTTTGCTGATCACGATCGCCACCTCGATCGTGGTGGTACTGCTATTGCGGTGGCTACCGCCGCCCACATCCGCGTTCATGTTGACGGCACGAGCAGACGCGGTGCTGGGCGGAAATTTCCGCTACCGAAATCAGTACGACTGGGTTCCGCTGGAGGCCATCTCGCCTCATGCGGCAATGGCCGCGATCGCGGCCGAGGATCAATTGTTTCCCTTCCACACCGGGTTCGACTTCGAATCGATTCGAAAAGCCGTTCAGCACAACGCCAAGGGACGACGTGTCCGCGGTGCGAGCACCATCACCCAGCAGACCGCGAAGAATCTCTTTTTGTGGTCAGGCCGAAGTTGGATCCGCAAAGGACTCGAGGTTTACTTCACCGTACTCATCGAGGTGCTATGGCCGAAAGATCGCATCCTCGAGGTATACCTTAACGTGGCGCAATTCGGTCGAGGCGTCTACGGGGTACAAGCCGCATCGCGAGAATTCTTTGACAAGGACGCCGCCAAGCTGACTCGTCGACAGTCAGCCCTGCTGGCGGCCGTCCTGCCGAACCCGATCAAACTGCGCGTCGCGGCGCCCTCACCCTACGTGCTACGACGCACCGAGCGCATCATGGGGCAGATGCGCGCGCTCGGTGGCGCCGCTTACTTGCGCCAACTGGACGACACCGAACCGCGCTGACGCAACCTACGGCTCGTAACCGAGATTCGGCGCGAGCCAGCGCTCGGCCTCCTGCACCGCGATGCCCTTGCGGGCCGCATAGTCGACCACCTGATCGCGATCGATCTTGCCGAGCGCGAAATAGTGCGCATCGGGATGCGCGATGTACCAACCGCTGACTGCAGCGGTCGGATACATCGCGTAACTTTCGGTCAATCGGATACCCGTGTTGCGCTCGACATCAAGCAACGTCCAGAGCTTGGCCTTCTCCGTGTGGTCCGGGCAGGCGGGGTAGCCCGGCGCCGGTCGAATGCCGCGGTACTCCTCACGTATCAACTGCTGATTCGTCAATTGCTCTGCGGACGCGTAGCCCCACAACTCTCGCCGAACGCGCTCGTGAAAATGCTCAGCAGCCGCTTCAGCCAGACGATCGGCCAATGCCTTCAACAAAATACTCGAGTAATCGTCATGCGCTGCTTCGAATCGCGCGATGTGCTCTTCGATTCCGATACCCGCTGTAACCGCAAACGCACCGACGTAATCGCGCACGCCCGATTCACGCGGTGCGACATAATCCGATAGACACTCATGCGGCTGACCCGCAGGCTTACCCTTCTGCTGTCGCAGATGCTGCAAGGTGGCGAGCACGTCACGTCGCTCCTCGCCAGCGTAGACCTCGATGTCATCACCGATCGAGTTTGCCGGGAAGAGACCAATAACGGCCCTGACCTCAAGCCACTCCTCGGCAATCAATTGCTTAAGCATGCGACGTGCGTCAGCGTAGAGGTTGCTCGCCGCTTCACCCACAATGGGGTCGGTCAGGATGTCTGGAAACTTGCCAGCAAATTCCCACGCATTGAAAAACGGCATCCAATCGATGTAATCGAGCAAGTCAGCAAGCGGATAACCGTCGAACACCTGCACGCCGGGCCGCAAAGGTGCGACCGGCCGATAAGCCGACCAGTCGATGCGAGGCCGATTCGCTCGCGCTGCGATCAGCGTCGCTTCGGGTTGCTTGACGCTTTTACCGGCATGCTGCTCGCGCCGCCTTTCGTGTTCTTCCGCCAACTTGGCGGCAAACACCATCTTGCTCGAAGGCGTCACCAACGATTGGCAGACACCCACCGCGCGTGAGGCATCTTTGACGTAGACCACCGGCTCACGGTACTGCGGCGCAATCTTGACCGACGTGTGCGCCGGAGACGTCGTAGCCCCACCGATCAATAGCGGCACATCGAAGCCCTGACGCTGCATCTCACGAGCCACATGCACCATTTCATCGAGCGACGGCGTAATCAAGCCAGACAAACCCACGAGCGCCGCATTCTCGCGACGCGCAACCTCGAGGATACGCTCGGCGGGCACCATCACCCCAAGATCGATCACCTCGAAGTTGTTGCACTGCAAGACGACTCCGACGATGTTCTTGCCGATGTCGTGTACGTCACCTTTGACCGTCGCGAGTACGATCTTGCCATTGCTGCGCGCGGCGCCGGACTTGTCGCGTTCGATGAACGGCACGAGATGGGCCACGGCCTTCTTCATGACGCGTGCGCTCTTGACAACCTGCGGCAAGAACATCTTGCCTGCGCCGAAAAGATCACCTACGACGTTCATGCCATCCATCAAAGGTCCTTCGATGACCTTGATGGGATGCTCCGCCTCGAGGCGAGCCGCTTCAGTATCTTCGACTATGAACTCATCTAAGCCCTTGACGAGCGCGTACTCGAGTCGCTTGGAGACAGGCAGAGAACGCCATTCAAGATCAACTTCGCGCTTGGTCGAGCCGTCTCCTTTGAAACGCGCCGCCAGTGCCAATAAGCGCTCCGTAGAGTCGGCGCGACGATTGAGGATGACATCTTCAACCGCCTCGCGTAGCTCCAGCGGAATGTCTTCATAGATCGCGAGCTGCCCCGCGTTGACGATGCCGAGATCCATCCCGGCACGGATGGCGTGATAGAGGAACACGCTGTGCATGGCCTCTCGCACCGGATCGTTGCCGCGAAACGAAAACGACACGTTGCTGACGCCACCGCTGACCATCGCGAGCGGCATTCGCGTTTTGATCTGACGCGTGGCCTCGATGAAATCAAGGCCATAGTTCGCGTGCTCCTCGATACCCGTGGCCACCGCGAAGATATTGGGATCGAAGATGATGTCTTCCGGGGGAAAGTCGATTTTCCCCGTCAGCAAATCATACGATCGCTGACAGATCTCGACCTTGCGGGTGATCGAATCGGCTTGCCCTTTCTCATCAAAGGCCATGACGACGACAGCCGCGCCGTACTGGCGAATCTTGTTTGCTTGCGCGAGGAACGCCTCCTCGCCTTCCTTTAGGCTGATGGAGTTCACGATCGGCTTGCCTTGCACACATTTTAGGCCCGCCTCAATCACACTCCACTTCGACGAGTCGATCATCAACGGCACTCGCGCGATGTCGGGTTCCGCCGCAATCAAGTTCAGGAACTTGACCATGGCCGCTTCCGAATCGAGCATGCCCTCATCCATGTTGACGTCGATGATTTGCGCACCGGCGGCAACCTGCTGCCTTGCCACATCGAGCGCAGCCGAATAATCACCCGCTTCGATCAGCTTGCGAAACTTCGCCGAACCGGTGACGTTGGTCCGCTCGCCCACGTTGATGAAGAGACTGCTCTCGTCAATGCTGAGCGGCTCGAGCCCCGATAAGCGGCATTTGACCGGCACTCTCGAACGCGCCCGAGGTGCTGACGGACGGACTGCATCGGCGATGAGTCGGATGTGGTCGGGGGTCGTACCGCAGCAACCTCCGACGATATTGAGCAAACCGGAACTCGCGAACTCCGCGAGGATCGCAGCGGTTTCCGCGGGTGTTTCGTCATATTCGCCAAACGCGTTCGGCAAGCCGGCGTTCGGATAAGCACAGACATAACGATCGGAAATTCGCGCGAGCTCAGCGATATACGGACGCATGTCCTTCGCACCGAGAGCACAGTTGAGACCGATCGCAAACAGATCGCCATGACGAACCGAGTTCCAGAAGGCTTCGGTGGTCTGTCCCGATAACGTTCGACCCGACGCATCGGTGATGGTGCCCGAGACCATGACTGGCAGATCGCGACCGAGCGTCGAGAGAACCTGGCGAACCGCAAAGATCGCTGCCTTGGCGTTGAGCGTATCGAACACGGTTTCGATCAGGATCAAATCGGATCCGCCGAGCACCAGCGCGCGCGTCGCCTCGGAGTAGGCCTCGACGAGTTGATCGAAGCTCACGAGCCGCAGGCCCGGATCATTCACATCCGGAGACAGCGAGGCTGTACGGTTCGTGGGGCCTAAGGCCCCCGCCACGAAACGCGGCGTCCCAGTGCGTGCCGACACTTCATCGGCCACCTCTCGAGCCAAGCGCGCAGCGCGATAATTGAGCTCAGGCACCAGCGCTTCCATGCCGTAGTCGCCCTGAGCGACCGTCGTCGAATTGAAAGTGTTGGTTTCGACGATGTCGGCGCCGGCCTCAAAGTAGGCGCGGTGAATATCAGCGATGATTTTGGGCTGCGTCAGCGTCAACAAGTCGTTGTTGCCGCGTATATCGCGACCGTAGTCAGCGAATCTTTGACCGCGATAGCCCATCTCATCGAGGCGATGGCGCTGGATCATCGTGCCCATCGCGCCGTCGATAATCAAAATGCGCTCTTCAATCGACCCGCGCAGTCGACGCACCCGCTCGTCGCGGGCACGCTCGTCAAGCGACTCGATCGCGAAGGGCACAGCGGTGGCAGTAGCACCCGGCGCACCGGAATGCGCCATCTCGTCGATATGTGCAGCGTGCGACTCACAGCCACACGGCATCGCGGCACTCATGCGACACCCATGACAGGACGCAGACCCAACGCATGGCAAATAGCGTAAGTCAGCTCGGCGCGATTCAGCGTGTAGAAATGGAATTCGTCGACACCGTGATGGCGCAATCGGGACACCTGCTCGATCGCGACGTTCGCCGCAATCAAACGACGGGTCTCCGCGTCGTCATCAAGACCCGCAAATCGCTCGGCAAGCCAGTTCGGAATCTTCGCGCCGCAGCGCGCGGCGAACCGCGTCACTTGGGGGAAACGCGTGATCGGCAAGATCCCGGGAACGATACTAACGTGGATGCCGGCAGCGACACAGCGATCGCGGAAGCGCAGGTAATCGTCGGTATCGAAAAAAAACTGTGTGATGGCTCGAGATGCGCCGGCATCGATTTTCTTGCGCAGATTATCCAGATCGGCTTCAGCCGATGGCGCCTCGGGGTGAGTCTCCGGGTAAGCAGCGACCGAAATGTCGAAATCGGCAACCGATCGCAAGCCGGCCACGAGATCCGACGCGTAGGCATAACCGTCTGGATGTGGCTCGTACTGTGTTGCGCCCTGCGGCGCATCACCTCGCAGGGCGACGATATGCCGAATTCCCTCACGCCAATACTGGCGTGCGACCTCGAGCACCTCCTCGCGGGTGGCCCCAACACAGGTCAGATGCGGCGCACCGGTCAACTGAGTCTCGTGTTGAATGCGACTGACGAGCTGATGCGTCCGGTCGCGCGTCGAACCATCGGCACCATACGTCACCGACACGAAGTGTGGCGAGAGTGGTGCAAGACGCTGTACCGACTGCCACAGCGTGGCCTCCATCGCCGCATCAGCGGGCGGAAAAAACTCGAACGACACACGGATCGAACTCGATGACATTGACGCCACACTCCTCAAGCAGATACGGATAGCCCTGACGCCACTGCGGCTCGACGAGCTCGGACGCGGGCACGAAAAACGAGCAGATGACGACCCTCGGCTTCCACCGGGATCAACGACTGGCAGTCGAAGGCCAATTCCTGCAACAACTCACGCAAGCGCGTCGGCGGCGCACCGCCAGCCTGCTCCAGCAAGTCGTACGGAATGGCACACCAAAGAATGCCGTCGTCGGACAATTGGGTACGCGCCCGCGATATGAGACTCGCCAACTGCGCCGAGTCTTTGATCTCACCGGCGAGCGGCATGTCGATCACGACATCGAAACGCTCTTGCTGCCGCAGCTCAGAATTGGCTCGAACTTCCAAGCCAGCAGGTTGATCCTGCGACCAAGCCTTCAGCAGTGCGAGTTCGTGTTTGTCACGCGCACGCAGTGTCAATTGCGCATCCGAGCTCGAGAGACTCTCGAGCAACTCGCGATGCTGGGTACGAGCGAGCACGCGCGCACCGGAGAGATCGCGCATCAACTCCCCTTCGATGGCGACACGCAGAGTGCGCCCGAGGCGCCCTGTCTGCAGCCACTCGTGAGTTGCTGCGCGTAGCAAAGCGGGATTACGCGCGGCGACCTCGATAGCCCGCAGCCGCGCGCGAGCCTCGCGTAGCGCCGGATCATCTGGATCGAGTCGCTGCAACAAGAGACCGAGCAAGTCGCGGGCGAAGCCGAGGTCGGCGACCGGCAGGTACTCGACACGCTGACCTCGCCGCACGCGCCGTAGCAAACCCGCGAGCGCGAGCTGCTTGAGTTGCCGGGAGACGTTCGGCTCGCTGTCGGCCGTGGCGGCGGCAAGCTCGGAGACACTGGTGGGTTGATCGCTGCAAAGGCGCAGCAGTCGCAAACGCGCCGGGTCAGCCACGGCCCGCAGCGCGCGAACCATGAACTCCGAATCGTACTTGATTTCAGAGTTACTCAACATTGCATAACTATAGAGATCCGGGTTCGAACTGTCCACGAAACAAAATAGTTTCAGTTGAAACTATAATGCCGCGCATGAATCCAGCCACTTCGCCTCGCGATAACCCCATGGGCCTCGACGGCTTCGAGTTCGTCGAGTTCGCCTCCCCGCAACCCGGCGTCCTCGAGCCCGTCTTCGAAGCCATGGGCTTTAGCCTAGTTGCCCGTCACCGCTCCAAGCAGGTCACCCTGTTTCGCCAAGGCGGGATCAATTTCGTCCTCAACAGCGAACCGGCCAGCCAGGCCGCCTACTTCGCCGAAGAGCATGGGCCCGGCGCCTGCGGCATGGCCTTTCGCGTTCGCGACGCGCATCACGCCTACTCGAGGGCGTTGAAGCTTGGCGCCCAACCCATCGATGTTCCGACGGGACCGATGGAGCTACGTCTACCCGCAGTACGCGCCATCGGTGGCGCTGCGCTCTATCTCATCGATCGATATCACGACGGCAGCAGCATCTACGATATCGACTTCACGTTCTTGCCTGGAGCCGATCGCGCACCAATCGGCGTCGGCCTCACGCATATCGATCACCTCACCCACAACGTCTATCGTGGACGGATGACACACTGGGCCGGGTTCTACGAGCGACTATTCAACTTTCGTGAGATCCGGCACTTCGATATCCAGGGTGCACACACTGGTCTGCAGTCTCGCGCAATGACGGCGCCCGACAATCGCATTCGCATTCCTCTAAATGAGGAAGACGGCAAAGGCGGCGGGCAGATCGAAGAATTTTTGATGCGCTTCAATGGCGAGGGCATCCAGCATATCGCCTTGGCCACCACCGATTTATGCGCTACCGTCGACCGACTGCGAGCGCGCGGCGTGCCCTTGATGTCGGCACCGCCCGCCACGTATTACGAGGCACTCGAAGATCGTCTACCGGGGCACGATCAGCCCGTCGCAAAGCTGCAGGAGCGCGGCATCCTTCTCGATGGCGACACTCGCGGCGACAAGCGACTGCTGCTGCAGATCTTCTCCGAGTGCATGGTGGGCCCGCTTTTCTTTGAGTTCATCCAGCGCGAGCGCGATGAAGGCTTCGGTGAGGGTAACTTCAAAGCATTGTTCGAATCACTGGAACGCGACCAGCTACGTCGAGGCTCTCTGCGCACCGAGAGCAACGCCGTATGAGCCTTACACGACGCATTCACCACGTGGCCTACCGCTGTAACGACGCGCGCGAAACCGTCGAGTTCTATCGCGATGTACTCGGCATGGAATTCACCGTTGCCTTCGCTGAGGATCGAGTGCCCTCTACTGGCGAACACGACCCCTACATGCATGTCTTTCTAGATGCCGGTGGTGGCAACGTGCTCGCCTTCTTCGAGTTGCCGACTCGGCCACCGATGGGTCGCGATCCAAACACGCCGCAATGGGTCCAGCACATTGCCTTCGAGGTAGCCGATCTCACCACGCTGACCCTCGCTCGAACACGCTTGGTCGATCGCGGCATCGAGGTCGTCGGACCCACAGACCATGGCTTGTTCTGCTCGATTTATTTTTTCGATCCAAATGGTCATCGTCTGGAGTTGACCTGCAACACCGCAAGCGACGAAACGACAGCCAAAGCGCGCGCCAACGCAGAACCCATGTTGGCCGAGTGGAGTCGTACGAAACGGGCGCCGAAGCACAATGCCTGGTTGCACTCATCTGCGGAGCACGAATCATGAAGCTCGCCAGCCTGCGCGACCCCATCCATCGCCGCGACGGATGTCTCGTCGTCGTATCAAGCGATCTCACACGCTGCCTCGACGCTCGATCGATTGCGCCGACACTGCAGGCAGCGCTCGACGATTGGGCGCAGATCGAGCCGTCGCTTCAAGCTCTGAGCGCGCGAGTCAACTCGGGCGAAGGCATGGCTTTCGATCCGTCAGGGTGTCTCTCGCCTCTACCCCGTGCCTATCAGTGGGCTGACGGTTCTGCATATGTGAATCACGTTGCATTGGTGCGTAAAGCCCGCGGCGCAGAGCTGCCGCCATCTTTCTGGAGTGATCCCTTGATGTACCAAGGTGGCTCCGATGGATTTTTAGCACCGAGGGACAATATCCCATTCGTGGATTCGCAATGGGGTCTCGACTTTGAGGCTGAGCTCGCCGTGATCACCGATGATGTGTCACAAGCCTGCGATGAACGCACCGCCCGCCAGAGCATCCGACTATTGATGCTCGTGAATGATGTCTCGTTGCGAGGCCTGATCCCGGGCGAACTGGCCAAAGGTTTTGGTTTCTTCCAGTCGAAGCCGGCCTCGGCTTTCTCGCCGGTCGCCGTCACGCCCGACGAGCTGGGGACCGCATGGGATGGCGGACGCGCACATCTGCCGCTACTCGTCCAACTCAACGGCCGAGAGTTCGGACGCGCCAATGCCGGTGTCGACATGACATTCGACTTTCCCGCACTCATCGCTCATGCGGCAACGACCCGAAGCCTCGCAGCCGGCACCATCATCGGTTCCGGTACAGTATCCAATCGCGATGCCGACGGCGGCCCTGGCCGTCCTATCGTCGAGGGTGGACTCGGTTACTCCTGCATCGCCGAACAACGAACAGTAGAACAGCTGCGTACTGGCACCATATCAACCCCGTTCCTGTCGCCTGGCGATCAGGTCAAAATAGAGATGCGGGATGCAGACGGCCGATCGATCTTTGGAGCGATCGACCAGCGCGTCGTTGCCTTCGAAAGATCATGAATGACCTGCTGATACTCGATCGATTTCTTCCCTACAGGCTCTCGGTGCTCAGCAATACGGTGAGCACGGCGATTGCAAACCGCTACACCGAACGCTTTGATCTGCGCATTCCCGAATGGCGAGTCTTGGCCGTGCTCGGTATGCAGCCAGGCCTGTCGGCAGCCGAGGTCGCAGCTAAGACCGCGATGGATGCCGTGGCCGTGAGCCGTGCCGTCACCCGTTTACTCAAACAAGGTCGACTGGAACGCAGCTACACCTCGCAAGATCGTCGCCGCTCCGAACTTCGGCTGTCCGAACACGGTCAGCGCGTCTACGAAGAAATCGTTCCTATCGCGCGAGCTTACGAGCGCGCCCTGCTCGACGGCCTCGATGACACTCAACGCCTCGAACTCGATCGCTTGCTGCAAATGCTGACCCAGCGAGCCAATCGCTTGACCATTCAACCACCGACTCAAGACGAGATTTGACATGCCGACCCAACTCCCCAAACGCCGTCTCACCCTCATCGACCGGATCATCAAGGCGGCTAAAGACCACGCTGATCGGATGCCGCTCGATTTACTTCGGCGTTATTTCAGCGGCGTGGGCGAGGAAGATCTCGCAGCCCGCGACGCCGTTTATCTAGCCGGTATCGCCAGCTTGCATTACGGCATGGCAGATAAGCGCCGCGTCGACCAAGCGCTGTTGAAGATCGTGCACGTGTCCGACTCAAGCAGTCTCGTGCTGATTGCGACCGATGATCGCCCGTTCTTGGTCGAGTCTCTCGGAATCGCTTTTGCAGAAATAGGTGTCGCCGTACGGATGCTCGTACACCCTGTGCTACACGTCCGACGAGATGGACGTGGTCGTTTGCTGTCGACCCATGACGTAGCACACGAACATACCCGCGCCGAGTCCTGGCAGTTATATGAAATCGATCGACTCTGGGATGCCGAGTCGACCGCGCGCCTCGAATCGCGCCTGCATGCCGCACTCGAGCATGTACAGCTCGCCGTCACGGACTGGATCGCCATGCGCGCCAAGGTTCGTCGAGCCATCGATCAGCTTGCGAAAACCCCCTTGCGCGGCGAGCGCGCTCAGCGGCGCGACGAGGCGATCGCCTTGCTAGACTGGATGGAAGGAGCCCACTTCGTGTTCCTCGGCTATCGATACCAACGCCTGATGCGGGGCGCACATCACGATCGTCTGCAAGCAGATCAACGCAGCGGGCTCGGTGTTTTGCGTACTGGCTCGCTTGAAACGGTTGGCACCGAGACCTTACAGGGCGAACTGCGCAACGCCATGCGCAGTGCAGATCCGCTGATCATCACGAAATCGGCATTACGCTCAACCGTCCATCGCAGTGGACATCTAGACCATCTGACTGTCAAAGATTTCGATACGCAAGGTCGTGTTCGAGGTGAACATCGTTTCCTCGGCCTGTGGACCGCCACAGCTTACTTCGCATCGCCAAACGACATCCCGGTGGTACGCCGAAAAGTCTCTGAAGTCATCACTCGATTCGGCCTCGACCCTCGCAGTCATGACGGCAAGGCCGTGCTGGCCGTACTCGAGACCTGGCCTCGGGATGAGCTGTTCCAGTCCAGCCCATCCGAACTCGTCGACTTCGTCCGTGGTGTCGTCAACCTCTATGATCGCCCAACCACACGCGTCATGCTGCGCCACGACCCGCTCGGTCGGTTTTGGTCGTGCATGGCTTTCGTCCCTCGCGATCGTTACACGACAGAAGTGCGTCATCGCATCGAAGCGCTGTTAACACGACACTGCGGTGGCAGTGATCTCGAGTCGCAGGTTCAGATCGCCTTGTCCAATCACGCGCGCTTGCACGTGATGATTCGAGGCGGAGTCGAAAGACTCTCAGGTACGCAAGTCGCGACCCTCGAGCGCGAAGTCGCTGATGCCGTCGCCACGTGGACGGATCACTTGCGTACGACCTTGCAAGGCGCGATCGCGCCAGCGGCGGCAGCACGACTCTTCCAGCGCTACGCACCCCTTTTCCCACTGGCTTATCAAACGGCCGTCTCACCATCGACATCGCTGCGTGACATCAACGCGATGGAGCATCTAGCGAGCACGAATGCCACGATGCACTGGCGCGTCCACCACTCGGAAGGCGATGCCGTCAACACCCTAGGGCGTTTGCATCTTCGCCTCGTCCGACGTGGCTCGAGTCTGCCGATCGCCGATCTGGTACCCATGTTCGAGAACTTCGGGATGCGTCTTTTGGGAGAGCAATCATGGCTCGTCGGCGACGCAAGCTCGCAAAAGAACGCTATTCAGGACTTCGAAATCGAGCTGAAGGCAGACGCTAAGTTTGACGTTGATGTTGACGGCGATCGACTCCTCGAGGGCTTGCAGTCCGTTCGCGATGGGCTGATCGATAACGACGGCTTCAACCGTCTGTTGTTGTCGACTCAGCTCGACATCCGCCAAATCAACGTGCTGCGCGCCTGCTGTCGCTACCTTCTGCAAGCGGGCATCCCCTTCAGTCAACGCTACATGGAGCGCACACTGGAATCCAACGCGACCGTGACCCACGATTTGTATCAGCTCCTTGCGGTGCGGCATGACCCTAAACTGCGCAAAGAGACACGCGAGAAAACCGAAGCGCAGATTCTCAGCCGACTGGCGAAGCGACTCGACGGCATCGTGAATGCAGACGAGGACCGAATCCTGCGAAGATTCCAAGCGGTCATACTCGCCATCCTGCGCTGCAACTTCTTCCAGCGAGACGAGGACGGCACTCATCGTCCGGTACTGGCCTTCAAGCTCGACCCGAAGGTAATTCCCGACTTGCCGCTGCCGCGTCCACGTTACGAGATTTACGTGGTCGGCCCAAGAGTCGAGGGTGTGCACCTACGCATGGGTGAAGTGGCTCGCGGTGGGTTACGTTGGTCGGATCGTCGCGAAGACTTCCGAACGGAAGTGCTCGGGCTGATGAAGGCACAGAACGTCAAGAACACAGTCATCGTTCCGGTCGGCGCGAAAGGCGGCTTCGTTGCACGCCAACTGCCGAGTGGACCACGCGATGCCATCCAAGCCGAAGGCATCGCGGCGTACCGCCAATACATCAACGCCCTACTCGATCTCACGGACAATATCGTCGCCGGTCGCATCGCACCGCCGCCGAATCTTCGTCGTCGCGATGGTGACGACCCGTATCTTGTCGTCGCCGCAGATAAGGGCACGGCAACGTTCTCAGACATCGCCAATGCGATCGCCGTTGAACGCGGTTTTTGGCTTGGCGACGCATTCGCCTCCGGCGGGTCCGCCGGCTACGACCACAAGAAAATGGGTATCACGGCACGCGGCGCATGGGAGTGCGTGAAGCGACACTTCCGCGAGTTGGGCCGGGACATCCAGCGCGAGCCTTTCACGGTCGCTGGTGTCGGCGATATGTCCGGCGACGTCTTCGGCAACGGCATGCTCTTGTCGCAGCAGATCAAACTCGTCGCCGCGTTCAATCATCAGCATATCTTTCTTGATCCGAATCCGGATGCTGCCACCAGCTTTGCCGAGCGAGCGCGTCTGTTCGCGTTGCCCCGCTCCGCGTGGACGGACTACAACGCTCGCCTGATCTCCAAAGGCGGCGGTATCTACGAGCGTAGCGCTAAATCCATTCCGCTCAGCGCCGAAGTGCGCTCGATGCTGCGCATTGACGCGACGTCTGCGACGCCGAGCGATGTCATTCGCGCCATTCTTCGCATGCCGGTCGATCTACTTTGGAACGGCGGCATCGGAACCTACGTCAAGGCGAGCGACGAACCTCAATCGGCAGCAGGTGATCGCAGCAACGATGCCGTACGCGTCGATGGTCGCGATTTGCGCGCGAAAGTCGTCGGCGAAGGCGGCAATCTCGGCTTTACGCAACGCGGACGTGTCGAGTATGCCCTCACCGGTGGACGTATCAATACCGACTTCATCGACAATTCGGCGGGCGTCAACACTTCCGACGTCGAGGTCAACCTCAAGATTTTGACCTCGGCCATCGAATCGCGCGGCGCCTTACGAAGAGCGGAGCGCGATCGTCTGCTTGCGCGCTTGACCGGGGAGGTTGCGAAGCTCGTGCTTCGTAACAACTACTTGCAGAGCCAGGCCCTCTCGACGCTCGAGTTACAGTCAGCCGCACGCCTGCCGGAACTGCAGAGTCTGATCAGGCACCTGGAACGCAAAGGCGAGCTTGATCGCCAGGTCGAGAATCTCCCGGACGACGAGGCACTGGCAGCACGTCGCAAACAGGGACTCGGTCTCACGCGTCCCGAATTGGCCGTCGTGCTCGCCTACTCGAAGATCTCCCTCTATAGGCAATTGATCGACACCAATTTGCCGGACGATAGTTACTTTGCCCAGGAAGTGGAGCGCTACTTCCCGTCCGCGGTGACGCAGCGCTTCAACAAAGATATTCGACGCCATCAACTACGGAGAGAGATAGTCACCACTGCCGTGACCAACAGTCTGGTCAATCGCATGGGACCGAGTTTCGTGATGCGTGCCTGTGAAGAAACCGGGGCCTCGGCAGCGGATGTCGCTCGCGCATACAGCATTGCTCGTGAGTTACTGCAGGCGCGAGAAGTCTGGAGTGACATCGAAGCTCTCGACAATCGCATCCCGAGCGAAGCGCAGTACGCGGCTTACGCGGATACCGCCAGAACCCTGCGCCACGCCACGATGTGGCTATTGCGACGTCAGAGCGAACTCGTCGTGGCTGACACCGTGTCTGAACTGAGTGCACCGGTGCGGGCATTTCAACAAATCGTCCAACGCTGTCTCAGTGGCGATCTCAAGCGCGAGTTGGCGGCGACAGAGCAGCGTTATCTCGACGCAGGTCTGCCCTCGGCACTCGCGACTCGATTGGCAAGCGGGACCTCGCGCGACGCCGCTTTCGATGTGGCGGAGCTGGCCAAACTGCAGCAGCGCCCTGTCGCCGCGGTTGCAGCCGATTGGTTTGCGATCGGCGAGCGACTGAAGCTCGATTGGCTGGGATCCCGAATCGACCGCTTGGTTGTGGACGGGCCACTGCAGGCCATCGCGCGCTCCGGGCTACGCGAGGCTGTACGCAAACTGCAACGCGCGATAGTCACCGCCGTCGCAAAGCAAGACTACACGCGATGGTCTGCTGACCGACGAGAAGCCTTGGCACGCTGGGAGCGGACTCTGGCGGACGTGTCGGCAGACGGCTCGAGCGACTTTGCCGCACTGTCGGTGTGTGTCGACAGCTTGCGTAGCCTCACCGACTGATCAGCCACATTCAACTGTCGCGATTGGCCTTCGTGTGCATCGGGGTGCGAGCCGCCAACCAGGCTGCCGCCACGATACCGATGGCCAACGCCGACAGTTGCCAGGCGTAGTCTTCGGGATGCTCCCAGAACTCGGTAAACCAGTGCCAACGACCGCCGAGCTCGACAGCGTTCCAGGCGATGATCGCTGTCGGAATGCCGTAGCGTATCGCAGTCGTCACGCGCCAGAACAACATCAGTCGACGGAATAGATAAACCGCCCAAATGACGTTCAGGAAAAACACGGCGTAGGTCACAGGATGACGATCGCCTGCGAAATCCTTGTGATATAGAAACAGCAGGACGAGGTAGAAAAACCAAATCACATAGACCGTCTCGAGCGCCGTGATCGCTGCAAAGTTGCGTTCATGATGCGGATTGGGTTTGCCCGTCTTCAATTTCAGATGGCGCTGAAACCAGATGAAGAAATTGCACTTGGTTTCTTTGTTGAAAAGAAAATAGACCAGTGTCGCTCCTAGTACGCCGATCGACGACATCATCACGAGATATTCGGCTTTCGTTGCGATGACGCCGGGCTTGAAAGGATCCATCAAATCGGGAACACCGAGATCCTCACCCGACCAAACGAACGCGAACTCCACCCAACCGGTCCACAAGAAAGTCCCCGCCCAAAACCCGTACCACGTTGCCGACACTTCGTTGGGATGGCGCATACCTAGCCACAGCAAAAGGGCTCCGAATGCCCCGAGAGCAAAAGCAGACTCGAACACATAACCGGGGCCAGGCCAAATCTCCTCCATCATGATCATCGCCGTGTGGCCGAGTGCCTGCACTACGAAGACGATCAAAAATGCCATCAACCCGATATAGGGCGGTCGATGGAGCCAGTTCTTCAAACCCCCGCTGCTAGAAGTCGAAGACTCGAGATTGGCGCTCATGTTTTTCTCCCGCGATCTGACGCCGCGATTTGATCCCCGTTGCGTCCGAGTCTATGCCCGGCCAACGGACGAGGACAACAGACCCCTGTGCTAGCATCTGCGCCCTCTATTTCACCCCAAACTTGCGGGAGCACGGCGAAAATGGCGGGAAAACTGGTCCTCGTACGTCACGGTCAGAGCATCTGGAACGTGGAGAATCTGTTCACTGGTTGGACGGACGTCGATCTCTCACCCCAGGGACGTATCGAAGCAGCCAACGCTGGTCGTGAAATTCAAAAAGCCGGTATCGGTGTTGACGTCGCCTACACCTCGGTTCTCAAGCGCGCGATCCGCACGCTTTGGATCGTGCTCGACGAAATGGATCGTATGTGGGTCCCGATCGAAACGAACTGGCGCCTGAACGAGCGTCACTACGGCGCCCTGCAAGGTCTCAACAAAGCCCAGACGGTAGCCGAACACGGCGAAGCACAAGTAAAAATCTGGCGCCGCAGCTACGACATCCCACCGCCGCCACTATCGGCCGATGACCCGAGACATCCGCGTTTTGACGGTCGCTACGCTGGGATCGACCCTGCCCTGCTACCTGCGACCGAGTCGCTCAAAGATACCTTGGCTCGCGTGAAGCCAGTGTGGGACAACAGCATTGCACCGCAACTGCGCGCGGGGAAGAACGTATTGGTGACGGCGCACGGCAATAGCCTGCGTGCAATGGTCAAAATGCTCGACGGCGTACCCGAGCAGGACATTGTCGAGCTCAACATCCCGACGGGTGTGCCTTTGCTCTATGACCTTGATGCTGACCTGCAGCCACGCAGTCGCCGCTATCTGGGAGATCAGGCCGCGATCGAGGCCGCTGCCGAAGCGGTGAAGCGGCAGACCGAAAAACGTTAAGCCTTGCCCGGTGCCCAACCGTCGTAGCGACCGCCAGCGCCTTCGGCCAATTCGCGCAAGCGCTGCGAAGCGGCTCGGACCACCGGTACGTGCAGGTGCATCGATTTGGCCGCGTGTACGCTGACCGGGTGCGCACCACCTTCGGCTGATTCGCGCATCTCTATGGAATAGCCGTCGGCTTCCAACTGGCCCGCCACCACCTGCGCCGCTTCCATAGTGGGCATGGCGATGAAGAAATCGATCTGCAGGGGTTGGAAGGGATCGACACCGCCGCGACGAAGCCGTTCGATCAGCTTGGCGTCCCAATCGTCGGCTCGATGCGTGGCGGTACGGCGCACCTGATAGACGATGCGCGCAACCGCGATGCTTGCAGCCGCCACCAGAAAAAGAACGAACCAATCCACCGCGCGCCCGTCACTCGTCCGGTGCGATGGTGACGCGCAGCCCATCGAGCGCGTCGGTCATATCGATCTGACAAGAGAGTCGCGAACCTTCCTTGTGATGAGCCAACTCCTCGATCAGTTCACGCTCGTCCGACATCGGCGCCGGAATCTTGGCTGCCCAGGACGGATCGATATAGACATGGCAAGTGGCACAGGAGCACATGCCGCCACAGATCGCCGAAATGCCGTACTCGAGCTCGCGCAGCGTTTCCATCAATTTGACGCCGGCTCGAGCGGGAACGTCGTGCTCCACACCGTCACGGTCGATTACCTTCAAGGTAGGCATTCGCTAATCCTGTATTCGCTTTGAAACTGAGCTGCCTAGTTTGCCTAGGCATCGGGCGCGTTTCCAGCGGAATGCGATGCCAGCGCCATCCAAACACCATCCAAGATGCCGCGTGCCTCGATCCACCAGCCCAGACGGCGAACTCGATCTGCGTGCCCCCGACAACCCAGTGCGTCGAAAACTGTCTCCGGCCACCAATCGGGACGCGGCGCTGTGACGTGTTGCGCCGTCTGCCACTCCGCTTGTAATACTGATGATGCGTTGAGCAAACCTGCCAAGTCTTCTAGAGGATGTCCGGCATGCGCATACTCCCAGTCGATGCAGACGAATCGCTCACCCGGTCCGTGCAGCACATTGCCCGAGTGCAGATCACCATGCACGAGACAACGACTGAACGGCGATGCGACGCCCTCTTCTGCGGCATGCTCTTCTGACCTAGCTCGAAGCGCGAGCCATTGCGATCTCCAAATCAGGCATGCGGTCGAGTCGATCCGACTCAGCCGATGGAGCAACTCGTCGATACGACTCGACACGTCGAGCCTTGGGACGTCCGATGCATCGAGTCTGCGCAGCTGATCGAGCAGCGTCCAGAGCATCGATCTCGATGAAGAGGTAGCCAGCTCGTCCAAGACGATCGGCACACCTTTAAGCCACTCGATCTCCATCCAGCGCGCTGCCAAATCGACAGCGGTGATCTGCGGGGCGATACCGAATCGACTGCCCACGCGATGCGCCGCCAATTCCGCATCACGACTCGCACCCAACCACGACTCTCGAGCCACGCTGCTCCAGTGCCGACGAACGACGCGTCGACCTTGAACCTGCCGAAACTCGATACGGTTACCCGTCAGCCCATTGAGACCTGGCGCACTCATGTGCGTTGTTGCCACCAACTGCGTAGTCCGAAAATCGCGATGACGAAATAAATCGAATACAGCATCGCCACAAACATCAAACCTTGGGCCGAATACATGTAGAACGACAAAGCATCAACTAAAAGCCAATAAAGCCAGTTCTCGAGAATTGCTCGAGCGGTCATCCAAGTGGCGAGCAAACTGAGACCCGTGACAAAAACATCCAGATGCGGCCACGCTGCCGCCGTATGCTGCTGTAACAGTGGTGCACCGAACCAGACTAAAGTGGCGATGGCGACCCACGCGATGAGGTGCCGTTGCCAGCCCCACATCGTCACGGCAATCACCTTCTCGCCCGGTGCGACCTTCGACCAGTGCCAAAAACCGTATACGGCCATCAATACATAAACCGCCTGGAGTACCGCCTGTAGCGGCAATGCCGCTCCCGCTGCCAACCACACCAACACGGCAGACGAGGCTGCGCCAAACACCCAAGCCCAGCGAATCCGTTTTACGGCAAGAACGGCGTAGGTGACACCGCACAGCAGTGCTACGTGCTCAGCCCAATGCGTCGCGAGTAATTGATCGAGCCAGTTCTGCACTTAGTGCACCGTCCATGTCACATTGAGTCCGATGCGACGAGGATCCGCCAACTGAACATACAGTTTGTTGGGATAATCCGGTGGCTCGTTA